>Ga0209039_10000876_pt1 | contig 28991 bp, 27 predicted proteins | sample BogFormECP12_OM1_FD_188238 | JGI IMG/M metagenome (GOLD analysis project Ga0209039, IMG submission 188238) | Bog forest soil microbial communities from Calvert Island, British Columbia, Canada - ECP12_OM1 (SPAdes) (version 2) | ecosystem: Environmental > Aquatic > Freshwater > Wetlands > Bog ... | reverse complement strand
CCAGTTCCTCTTCGCCACTGTAAAGGATGTGTAGGGACAAAATGTAAAGGATGTCCCGGGACTTTACAAAACCACGAAGGCTGGGGCAGCCAATGCAATGAGGGTACGAGCAATAAAGTCAAAGGTGGGCCAGCCCGCCCCGATATTTATTAGGATGGATTTTCGCGCCAGCTACCGCCCGCGCGTGTACCAGATCGAGCCGGGAGACTTGTAGTCGCGGCCTTCGCCCCACACGGCGTGGGTTGTGCCCTCGCTGTCTATGGCAAGGCCGAAGTAATCACCGAAGGGGAAGCGGAAGCCTTCACGCAGGATGTAGTCGTATCCCCGGGCGGGACCGGAAAGCTGGGTCTCGGCGCTCCAGGTGGCGCCGCCGTTGGTAGAGCTGCGATAGAACGTGTTCCACAGGCGATGGTCGGGATGTCCCGCTTCGGCGGCCCGGGCATCCATCCAGGCAATGCGAACATCGCCGGCTGATCCTGCCACAATGGCCGGAAAGCAATGCTCAACGCCCGGCGGCGCCGCGGAGACGCTCGCCCGCGCCGTCCAGGTTACCCCGGCGGTGGTCGAGGACGAGAAGTAGATGTGCTCCGGCCCGCCGTTGGCGCCGCCGGCGTTCCACAAGGCGTAAAGCGCGCCCGCCGCATCCGACGCCAGGGCGATCTGCGCGCCCAGGAAGCCCGTGCCGCAGCTTTCCTCTCCGCATCCCGGAGGCGCGCTCGACACATCCAGCAAAGCCGTATTCCACGAGCGCCCGCCATCGGCCGAGCGGCTCACGTAAATGCTGACCGGGCGCGACGGCAGTTCGCGGCGGGCATAAGCCGTCCAGCCAAAATAGACATTCCCCGCAGGATCAACCGTGGCTCCCCCGGCCAGCGACCATCCGGGTTCGACCGTGGGATTCACGGTCACCCGGCTGAAGGTCTGTCCGGCATCGTGCGAGGCGGCAACGGAGAACTCTTCCTCGCGGTTAAACCCCACGTAGACGTCGGCTCCGCGGACAGCCAGCACGGGCTTGTCTGCCTCTTCCTCGCCTCGCTCCGCCGACGAAAACGACCAGTGCTGGCCGAAGTCGAGGGACCGGGCAACGATAACGTCGCGCTTGTTGTTCTGCAGCCAGGAAGCGTAGACCGTCTGCCGGTCCGCCGGGTCCACTATGATCTGCGGATCAAACTGCCCGGTGGGGAAAGGAAGCAGGGCGCGCGAAGGCTGCCAGGTAAGGCCATTGTCGTTGCTGACGAGCAAGGCGATGGTGGGAGCGGTACAGGCTGGACAATCGGGCACGGCACCGTACTGCGGATAGAAAACGTAAATGTGTCCGTGGCCGTCTGCCGCCATCGCCGGCTCCCACTGATCGCCGGTGCGGTAGCCAAGGCGCGTCTGCGGGGTGAATCCGGAGACGGCCCAGGCCGCCTGCGAAACTGTCAAAGCCAGCAGAATCAGCAGCGCGAGTTGCTGCGCAATCCGTGGCACGGGTTGGAAGCGGCTGGCAGAGACCACTGGGTGTACCCCTGTCAAAAACCTGCTCTGGACTTTATCGTGATTAACCGGGAGCGTCAATTACCCAAGGGTAATGGGTGCATAAATTTACAATCCCGTTACTTTCTCGGCCTTTCGTCATCTAATGAGGGGCAATCAGGATAGGCCGCAATCCTAAATAGGTGGGGAGTGAATTCAATGGCGAAAGCTACGTTTGCCGCAGGATGTTTCTGGGGAGTCGAAGCCACTTTCCGGCAGCTTCCGGGCGTAATCTCAACCCGCGTGGGCTACACCGGCGGGCACACCGCGGACCCGAATTACAAGGAAGTCTGCACCGATCGCACTGGCCATGCCGAGGCCGTTGAGGTTGAGTTCGACCCCGCCAAGGTTGGCTATGGCGACCTGCTCAAGGTTTTCTGGGAAAATCACGATCCCACGCAACTGAACCGCCAGGGACCGGATTGGGGCACGCAGTACCGGTCGGCGATCTTCTATCATTCGCCCGAGCAGGCGGCGGAGGCGCAGGCTTCGAAAGAATCGCTGGAGAAGGCGCACGGCTACTCCAAGCCGATCGTGACCCAGATCATTCCGGCAGTGACGTTCTATCCCGCCGAGGAGTATCACCAGCAATATCTGGAGAAACGCGGGCTGGCCAGTTGCCACGTCAAGTATTAGACGCGCTCATATTCGAAGCGCTCACCGGCGCACGCGGCCGGAAGAAGAACAGCAGCGTAAAACCTCCGATGTAAAAGGGCAAACTCTGCTGCAGGTTGCCACCCCGGAAGCGCAGCACCAAACCAAACAGGGCCAGGGCCTCGCAGAGTGCGTAGGTCGCGAGGTAACCGGTTCGCCAGTGGCTGAGACTCAGGCTGTCGTCGGGGCGGGCGGTCAAACTTTCCGCGGCGCGCAAAACCAGCGTGCGCCGCACCACGAAAATCACGCCGATGATCGCCACCGCCGCGCTGGAAAAAAGGTAGTTCAGAGCATGATTTGTGGCCCGCGCGGCAGGCGCAATGACTTCTCCGAGGATGGCATACAGAAGAATGCTGACCAGCATCAGCCACTGCACTGCCCGCAGTGTCTTCAAGGCCCGCAGCATTTGCTCGACATTCTCTCGCACTTCGACGAGTAATGACAGAGAGAAATTTCTTGACCGGGAAACCAGCGGGCCATGTTCTTTCGGAATACTTTCACTTAGTTAAAGGAACGTCTGTCGGGCGACCCGGGCGTACCCGCAGAAACACTTGAAACGACACCGGATAGCTGCCGTAGGCGGCGTCCAGGGCCGCCGGCTTGGAGTAAACCGTCATATCCGCGCCCAGTCCCAGATGCCAGGTGCGGCTCTGAATAAGGTCCCGCACGCCGCCAAAGGTGTAAGCGCCGATGCGGTATGCAGGATGGACCGGAGCCTGGGGGAAAAGTTCGTCTTTATCCACCAGCTCCAGTCGCGAAAACACGTAGTTTCGCTGATGGAAGATCAGCGTGGATTCGAGCAAATGGCTGTTCAGGGTCGTGCCGGTCGCCAGCTTGTGCACCCGGCCCCAGACCACGGTCGTGGCCCAGTTGCCCGAAGTCAAGGGCCGGTCGTACTCCACCGACGCGGTCTGCCGCCACTGGCTTCCCGGTTCCAGCGCCTCGGAATGCTCCAGGCGTCCAATGCTGTATTGCACGGCCCAATTGCGCGTGGGTGCGACGCTGGCCCGCCCCGACCACGAGTCGAGTGGCGCCAGGTGGATGCTCCAGCGTTCTTCGTTTGGCTCGCGCCCGTTGAACGCGCAAGCCTCCAGTCGTACCCGGTCGAACACGAACCCCGTCGTGACTACGCCGAAACTGGTGTGAGTAGAATCCTGCAGGTGATGACTGAGGGGCGCGAGCGGCAGTTCAGACGCGGAAGCGCGATGCAGGTACGTCACCGGCCCCAGCGCCGGCTCCGCCGACGGACCGCCATAGAGCTCCCAGGAAACTCTCTTCGTCAGCGGCAGCGTGTAGAGCGCAGCCAGCTCGGCAAATACGTTGTGCGGATGTTGATGATCTACCAGCGGCTCGCCGTGATAGGTTTCGCCCGTCTGAAAGAGCTCCGGGAAGCCGGGATGCGGGGAAGTCAGCGACTCGGCCGAAAACATTTGCCGGAACAAAATCGTTCCCTTGCCCAATTTGTGCTGTTCCATCAGCATGCCCCAGTTGACCGACTCGGCCTTCCCGGCGCCGCGCGGCCCGCCTTGCTGGTTGTAATCGGTGAAGATCACCCCGTGCGCCATCAGCTCCCACCCGGCGCGCATCCACATCCACTCGCTCTCGGGCACGGATGCCGGCTGCCAGCCGGTCCCCGATCCGGCGTGCGGCGAGGGCAGCTGCGAAGACGCATGCGCTTCCATGTTCATTCCGGCCATGTTTCCGGGCATGGATCCAGTCTCCTGGGCGAACGTCGGCGTCGTCGCAGTCACCACCAGAGACAAGACGGCTAGCAGAGTTGTTTTCACGGGAAACCGGAACGCTGGGCTAAGTTCCGGTAATTTTGATGCGGATTTCTTCTGGGAGACGCTGGCGAATCTCCTCCGGCAGGCGGTCATGCACGCGGCGCGCACCTTCCTTGGCGGCGTCGAGCACCGTCACCGGCGCTGGCGTCGCTACTGCCACCGCCAGCCACATCACCGCCGAGAGGGCGAAACCGGCCAACGCAGCAATCTCGAGCCAGAATGCGTAAGGAGGCCCGAAGTGCCGGATCACGCCAAACGCCAGCAGGAACACTCCCGCCGAAATCGACGCCAGCGCAATGAGTCCCACATCAATGACGCGGTGCATCTGCTGGCGGCTGTGGCAGCGCGCGCAGGCCGCGAGATGGCTTTCGTAATCGCCGCGCATCTCGGGCGCCAGGCCGGAAATGTCGTAGCGCCAGCCCGCCAGGATTTTCCCTACGATTGGATCAATGCACTGCTGGCTCATGGAGTATGAAGACACGCTAAGACCATTAAGCCGGGCCCGATTCCGCCATGCTACAGGCGAATGGGTGCAAGCGACTCCGACTGCTCCGCCAGCAGCACGCGGTTGTGAAACAGCCCACCGCGCGCAGCCAGCGCTTTCTCCGCCTCTCTCCGGGCTATTTCCGGATGATTATTCTGCTCAGAGAGATGCGCCAAAACCACAAACGTCGCACTATTATCATAGTCGTTAATAAAGAAATCCGCGAGGGCCTCGTTCGAAAGATGCCCGACCCGGCTCATCACCCGCTGCTTCACCGCCCATGGATAAGGCCCCCCGCGCAGCATTTCCAGGTCGTGGTTGGATTCCATCACCAGCATGTCGCAGCCGCGCAGGTGATCGCGCACGCTCGCCGGCAGATATCCCAGATCGGTGACGAACCCGACCTTGATGCCCTCCGCGCGGAACGTGAATCCCACGGGGTCGGCAGCATCGTGGGGAATGGTGAACGGTTTGACCTCGATGTCTCCTACCTGAAATCGGTGGCCCGCCTCGAAACGCTCGAACTTCTCCAGTTGCGGCCGCTCGCCTTTCTCATTGCGCATTGCCCGTGCCCACTCCTGGTGCGTCGCGCCCGTCATGAACACCGGGATGCGCAGCTTCTTGGCCAGCGTTGCCAGCCCGTAAATGTGATCGGAGTGTTCGTGGGTGATGAGAATCGCCGAGAGCGAGTGCGGATCCTCGCCCAGCGTCTTCATGCGCTTGAAAGTCTCGCGGCAGGAAATGCCGGCATCCACCAGAATCCTGGTGCAGGCGCTGGCCACGATCGCACAATTCCCCCGGCTTCCCGAGGCCAGCATGGAGACACTTACACCCATGATCGCAGCATACGCGCCTGCCCTGTGGAATCGCGAGTAACTTTTGTAGCAACTTGGAATGTAGCCCCGGACCCATTGGTCCGGGCGCGCGAAGCGCGCCATGAACACAGGCGGGACTGCCCAAGGGGCTTTGGGGCTAACGACGCCGCTGGCACTCGTCACTTCGCTCCTCGGGGCGGACCAATGGGTCCGCCCCTACACGAGCTTTACTTCAAACCCACTCCCTGAAAATACGTATACGTCCCGTTGTTCACGACCGGCACGGCTGTCTGGAAGCTCGAAAAGATGACCGCATTGCCTTGAAAAGTGACGACCACACCTTGAGCGTTCGAGGAGATGCGGGGAGCCACCTCGGGGCCCGAGGTCTGAAGTCCGAGGTCTGAAGTCCGAAGTCCGAAGTCCGGGTTTATTTTCCTTGCCGCAAATTGTCAATCACGCCGCGCATGATCGAGCCGCCATACGCGCCCGCGATTCCGGGCAGAAATGCCAGGAACGATCCGTAAACCTGCGCCCGCGTCGGCTTCACGGTGAGGATCACGTAAGCAGCAAGTTCAGTGAGAGGAACGAAAACTCCCACCGCGACTACCCAGCGCCACGGCCAGCGGCGACGCATCAGGCCGAGCACCATGCAGGAGGCGAGAACCAGCAGAGCGGTGAACAGCAGGTCGTTGACGATGACGTCAGCCCAGCCCGTGCCGATCCCGCAGAGTGCAGCCAGCAAATAGAACCACGCGTCGCTTCCAGGGCTGGAACCGTGCTCAGATGTTTTCATTCCACTGTTTTCATTCAACAATCAAAAATCAACAATCGAAAATCGGCGATCGGCAATCGCCTCGTTAATACTTGTAGAACCCGCGCCCGCTCTTTCTCCCCAGCCAGCCCGCATCCACCATCTTGACCAGCAACGGGCACGGCCGGTACTTGGGATCGCCCAGGCCGCTTTGCATCACGCGCATGATGTCGAGGCAAACGTCGAGCCCGATGAAATCCGCCAGCGTCAGCGGGCCCATGGGATGCGCCATCCCCAGCTTGAAGACCTCATCCACGGCCTCCGGTGTGGCCACGCCTTCCATCACGGCGTACATGGCCTCGTTAAGCAGCGGCATCAGCACGCGGTTCGAAACGAATCCGGGCGCGTCGTTGACTTCCACCGGCGTCTTTTCAAGTTTCACCGCCAGGTCACGAACCGTGGCGAACGTTTCCTGCGAGGTGGCCAGCCCGCGAATCACCTCGACCAGCTTCATCACCGGGACGGGATTAAAGAAGTGCATCCCGATGACTCTGTCCGGCCGCTGGGTCAATGCCGCGAGCTTGGTAATGGAAATAGATGAAGTATTCGAGGCCAGAACCACCTCTGGCCGCAGTAACCGGTCCAGATCGCGGAAGATCTTCGTCTTGATGTCGAATTTCTCCGTGGCCGCTTCCACCACAAAGTCGCAATCGGCAAGCTTATCGCGTTGCGTGACCGTCTCGATCCGATTCAGCGCGGCGGCCTTATCGTCGGTAGTGATCTTGCCTTTCGCCAGCTCGCGGTCGAGATTCTTGCCGATCGTACCCAGCGCTCGATCCAGAAACTTCTGTTCCACGTCGCACAGAACTACTTTGTATCCGCAGCGCGCGAACACGTGCGCGATGCCGTTGCCCATCGTGCCCGCTCCGACCACTCCGACTTGTTTGATGTCCATAGCCGTTGCCTCTCACGAAAACGTTCGAGTCTACCACTAAGAACGGACCTCAGGCGTCAGACCTCGGCCCTCAGCGGCCCAGGTTGTGCTGAAGCGTGAGGTCCGAGGTCCGAGGGCTGAGGTCGGACGCCATTGGTGTTCGCACTCCTGGTCGCGAGGTATGATGGTGAGTTTCATCTTCCGGGAATCCTCCCGAGGATGCGCCCTCATGCCCATCAAAACCATCATCGAGCCATTCCGCATCAAGAGCGTCGAACCCATCCGCTGGACGACCCGCAAAGAGCGCGAGAAGCTGCTCCACGCCGCCCACTACAACCTATTCCTTCTGCCCGCGGATGACGTCCTGATCGATTTGCTCACTGACTCGGGGACCGGCGCCATGTCCACCCACCAATGGGCCGCCGTCATGGAAGGCGACGAAAGCTACGCCGGCAGCCGCAGCTTTGACCATTTCAAGAATTCCATCCAGGGAATTTTCGGCTACAAGCACGTCATCCCCACCCATCAGGGACGCGCCGCCGAGCGCATCCTGTTTGGCGTGACCTGCAAGAAAGGCGACGTCGTCCCCAACAACACTCACTTCGACACCACCCGCGCCAACGTCGAATTTGTCGGGGCCGAAGCCGTTGATCTGGTCATCGCGGAAGGCCGCCAGCCCGCGCTCTCGCATCCTTTCAAGGGCAACATGGACGTCGCCGCCCTCGAAGCTCTGATTGCGCGCGTGGGCCGCGAGCACATTCCGCTCGTCATGCTCACGGTCACCAACAACTCCGGCGGAGGCCAGCCGGTCTCGATGGAAAACGTCCGCCAGGTAAGCGCCGTGTGCAAGCGCCACCGCATCCCGCTCTATTTCGACGCCTGCCGCTTTGCCGAGAACTCCTGGTTCATCAAGCTGCGCGAAAAAGGATACGAATCCAAAACGCCCAAACAAATCGCGCAGGAAATGTTCCGCCTCGGCGACGGCTGCACCATGTCGGCCAAGAAAGACGGCATGGCCAACATTGGCGGCTTCCTCTGCACCAACGACGATCTGCTGGCGCAGCAGGAAAAAGATCTCCTGATTTTGACCGAGGGATATCCCACTTACGGCGGCCTCGCCGGCCGCGATCTTGAAGCCATCGCCGTCGGCGTGCAGGAAGCGCTCGAGGAAGACTACCTGCGCTACCGCATCGCCTCGACCGCATATCTGGGCAATCACATCGCGTCCCAGGGAGTGCCCATCGTTCAGCCGCCCGGCGGCCACGCCATCTATCTCGACGCCCGCGCGTTCTTGCCGCACATTCCCGCCGACCAGTTCCCGGGCGTAGCGCTCGCCGCCGAGCTGTATCTCGAAGGGGGAATTCGCAGCGTAGAAATTGGAACTTTAATGTTCGCCGGAGCCGCGAAAATGGATCTGGTGCGCCTGGCTATCCCCCGCCGCGTCTATACCCAGAGCCACATTGATTATGTGGTCGAAGTAATCCTGGAAGTGTGGAAGAATCGCGGGCGCATCCCCGGTCTGCGGCTGACGTACGAGGCCCCGTTCTTACGGCACTTCACAGCGCATCTGGAGCCGGTGAATATGGGTGCCCTCTCGGGCTCTTGAGGCAGACCGTGAAGAGCATTTTGCAGCAAGCCTTAAGCGAACCACAGCTTGTTCTCGACCTTCGGGACTGCTAGATCCCACCACGTATGGCTGCGCCCATTTCTTCCGCCCCTACGGGGCTCTGATCATCTCCTGCAAATCCAAACCCACGCCTTACGGCGTGGGCTGCACTCTTTTGCCGCTTCGCGGCTGGTGCCGGGGTGCCCCAATATTGCCTCGAGCCTGCTCATTTCAAGGGTGCTCGGGGTTCTGGGCTAGTCCGTGCCGAAATGAAACTCACTCCAAAATATTCCCGCGATCCTGTGTTTCTGGATGGTCTTCTCGACATATGCTTCGTGTAGGCGCCCGAGCCGCGAAGCGGCGCCAGAATGCAGCCCACCGCGCAAGCGGTGGGAAAGCAAGCAATAAAGGCAGCAAGCTCCGAAGGAGCGAAAGAAACTTGTCTCATACCGCCGGCAATCTCGTCCTTCACCTGATCTTCAGCACGAAAGACCGCCAGCCTCTGATCACCACCGAAATCCGTGACGATCTGCATGCCTACCTCGGCGGCATCATCCGCGAGATGCATGGCACCGCGCTCATTATCAACGGCATGGCCGACCACGTTCACATGCTGATCCGCATTCGCCCCGTACAGGCAGCGGCTGAGATTGCCCGCGTGGTCAAAACCAATTCGTCAAAGTGGATCCACGAGAAATGGAACGCGCGATTTGCATGGCAGACGGGATACGGGGCCTTTAGCGTCAGCGAATCCAATGTGCCCGCCGTTTCCCGATACATTGCGACGCAGGAGGAGCACCACAAGAAACTGACCTTTCAGGAGGAGTATGTTGCCTTCCTGAAAAAGAATAAGATTCAATACGACGAACGGTACATCTGGGATTAGTTTCTTTCGCCCCTGCGGGGCTTTTTGCTCGGGTTCTGCAAATTCACCCACGGCTCACGCCGTGGGCTGGATTCCGTAGCCGCTTCGCGGCTCACGCCGATTTTCCCTTCCCCGAGGTGTAAAATATTCCCGCAAGCCCTAATCGCTAACCCGTCAGTTTCGAAAGGAATCTCCCATGGCAACGTTGGAAGCCCCTGTCCGGCCGCGCGTGAGCCTGCATTCGGGCCCGTTCGTCACCGAGCCGTTTTTCGATTTTCGCAATGAAGACAATGCGCGCAAGATGCGCGCCGCCATCGCCAAGGTTCGCGGCCAGTTGGGACGCGAGTATGACCTCATCATCGGCGGCAAGCGGGTCAAGACCGCCGAAAAGATCAAGTCGCTGAACCCGGCGAAACCGTCGGAGATCGTGGGCATCCACCAGAAGGCCGGCAGAGACCACGTGGAGCCCGCCATGAAGGCCGCGCTCACCGCATTCGAATCCTGGCGCTGCACCACAGTGGAAGAGCGCGCCAGCCTGCTGTTCCGCGTCGGCGATCTGCTGCGCCAGCGCAAGATGGAATATATGGCGTGGATGGTCTTCGAGGTCTCGAAGAACTGGGCCGAGGCCGACGCCGACATTTCCGAGACGCTGGACTTCTGCGAGTTCTACGGGCGTGAAGCGTTGCGCTTCGCCAAGGCGCAAACGCCCATCCAGCTGCCCGGCGAGCGCGACACGCTGACCTACATTCCGCTGGGCGTGGGCGCCGTAATTCCGCCGTGGAATTTTCCTTGCGCCATCATGGCCGGGATGACGCTGGCCTCGATCGTCAGCGGCAACACGGTCATCCTGAAGCCGTCGAGCGATTCGCCGACCATCGCCGCCAAGTTCGTCGAGCTGCTCGAAGAAGCCGGCATGCCGGAGGGCGTGGTGAACTTCTGCCCCGGAGCCGGAGCCAGTTTCGGCGACGCCATCGTGGCGCATCCCAAGACGCGCTACATCGCCTTCACCGGTTCGCGCGAAGTTGGTCTGCACATCAACAAAGTTGCGGCGACGCAGGCTCCCGGCCAGCTCTGGATCAAGCGCACGATTCTCGAGATGGGCGGCAAAGACGCGATTATCGTTGACGCTGATGGCGACGTTGATTCTGCGGTCGAGGGCGTGGCGCAAGCCGCCTTCGGCTTCCAGGGCCAGAAGTGCTCCGCCTGTTCGCGCGCCATCGTGGACGAGCGCGTCTACGACAAATTTCTCGAACAACTCAAGGCGCGTGTCGAGAAAATTCAGGTCGGCGATCCGACGGAAAACGCCAACATGGCTGCGGTGATCAACGAAGGGTCGATGAAGACGATTCTTGAATACATCGAGCAGGGCAAGAAAGACGGGCGCGTCATCACCGGCGGCGAGCGTGCGCCCGGCGAAGGCTATTTCATCCAGCCCACGGTGATCGCTGACATTCCGCCGAAATCGAAACTCGAGCAGGAGGAGATCTTCGGCCCCGTACTCGTCGTGATCAAGGCCCGCGGCTTCGACCACGCGCTCGAAATCGCCAACGACACCGAATTCGGCCTGACCGGCGCCGTCTATACGAGTTCGCGCGACAAGATGGATCGCGCCATTCGTGACTTCCACGTGGGCAATCTATACATCAACCGCAAATGTACCGGCGCCATGGTCGGCGCGCATCCCTTCGGCGGATTCAATATGTCCGGCACGGATTCCAAATCCGGTGGGCCAGATTATCTGTATCTGTTCACGCAGGCCAAGGCGGTGGGAGAAAAGATCTAACGTTTCAGTTTGTGTGGAGCGGGCACTCCTGCCCGCTGGTTTTTGCCGGCGCAGGCAAAGAGGGCAGGAGTGCCCGCTCCACACAAACCGGAACTCTTACTTGCCGCTGCTGACCGGCAACGGGTTACGCTCGACAAACTGCCACTGATGCCAGTACGGATAAATCGGCGTCACGTCGCTGGCGCGATCCAGCTTGGCGATCTGCTCGGGTGTTAGATTCCATCCCGCCGCATTCAGGTTCTGGCGCAACTGTTCTTCGTTGCGCGCGCCGAAAATCACCGTCGCCACTGTAGGCCTTTGCAGCAGCCAGTTGAGGGCCACCTGCGGCACGCTCTTGCCGCACTCTTTGGCAACCTCATCCAGCGCATCGACGACTTTGTACAGATGTTCGTTGGAAACCGGCGGGCCCATTTCGGATGTTTTGTGCAGCCGGCTTTCCTTCGGCAGAGGCTGACCTCGGCGGATCTTTCCCGTGAGCCTTCCCCATCCCAACGGGCTCCAAATCAGCGCACCCACTCCCTGATCGAGTCCCAGCGGCATCAGTTCCCATTCGTACTCCCTGCTGATCAGTGAGTAGTAGACCTGATGCCCCACGTATCGCGGCCAGCCGTAGCGATCCGAAAAATCAAGCGACTTCATCAAATGCCAGCCGGAAAAATTGGAGCAGGCGATGTACCGCACCTTCCCGCTCGTCACCAGATGGTTGAGCGTGCTCAGAACTTCGTCGAGCGGCGTGAGCGCGTCGAAGCCGTGCAGATGATAGATGTCGATGTAATCCGTTCCCAGCCTGCGCAGGCTCGCTTCGCAGGCCTGGATCAAGTGAAGGCGCGACGACCCCAGATCGTTAGGGCCGGGCCCCATGCGGAAAGTCGCTTTGGTGGAGATCAGAACTTTGTCCCGCCGCCCGGCGATTGCTTTGCCGAGAATTGTTTCCGACAGCCCGTCTGAATAAATATCCGCGGTGTCGAACAGATTTACGCCGGCGTCAAGGCAGATGTCCACGAGACGCGTGGCCTCTGCAACATCGCTCGCACCCCAGGCGCGAAAGAATTCGTTTCCCCCGCCAAACGTGCCGGTGCCAAAGCTCAACACCGGTACTTTCAAACCAGATCGGCCAAGCTGTCGGAATTCCATATGGGCGATAGATGCAACTCTACCAGAAGACGATTCGAATACGCGCCTCGGAACAGTTCGGTAGCGGGCTGTTTTGAGGTTTCACCTCTTTGTGCACAGCAACCACAGTCCCAAAGCAGTCGGGGCAATCCAGCCGAAGAAGAGTATCGGCAATGCGATGCGGAAAATAATAGCGACCGTGGCAGGGTCCAGGACACCTCTTCGCCAAGTGACCGCAAAGCTAGTCCTGCCAAGGAGGATCGCTGCTCCTAGCCACAACGCGCCGGTTGCCAAGCAGAGATAAGCTCTCATTCTGATCCACCTTTGCGCACGCTCCCTCAACTGCACTAAAGGAATTCAGAGTAGCCCACTGCCGGGCGTTCGGATGCGCCGGCAAAGAAACTCGAGAATGAAAAGGGCCGCCTTTCGCGGGCGGCCACGGAATCTTCAGTTCGCAGAGCCCCAGGCGCGGGATCCTACGTTGCCACTCCCGCCGGCGGCTGCGGCACGATTCCCGCGGCGGTTGCGGCGGCAGCTTCGTTCAGGATGCGGTGGTGGATGGTGAACAACGCCAACTCCAGCCGGTCCGACACGCCGATCTTGTCGTAGACGTTGCGCAGGTAGTTCTTGATGACCTGCTCGGTGGTGCCCAGCTGCGAGGCAATTTCCTTGTTCTTGTAGCCCTGCACGATCAGCGCCACGATGCGCAGTTCCTTCGCCGTCAGCCGGTCGCGCACGCGCAGTCCCACCATATCGTTTTCGGTGAGTTCGCTGGGTACGGCGACGTCCTGCACCCAGGTTTCGCCGCGCGCTACTTTGCGGACGCAATCCACCAGCGCGGCGCTGGTAACGTTGCGGTAAACGACGCCATGAGCGCCGTTCGCCATGTGCTTTTGCGCGCTCTCGCCCGTGTCGGCCAGGACGATCAAGCGCGTCTTCGCCTTGTTCACGGCCTGCACGATCGCGGCAAAATCGTTGTGGAATCCCGCCGCCACCACCAGCACGGCAGCGCGGAACTTGTCCACCGCCATAAACATCTGCTCCGGCGTTTGCGCCTGAGCCACGATGCGCATTTCGTCTTCGACCGCCAGTACTTTGGCGATCCCCGCCCTGAAGATCGCCTGGTTATCGGCCAGAATCAGTTTGAGCATTTGTCAGCGCTCCCAAAAAGTCCGATTCAAAAGCATTAAGAGTTCCGAACGAACTCGTATGAGTCGATCACGCAGGCTACGCCGCGGCCTTCTCCGCCGCTTCCGGTTTCGTCGGCGCGCACCACCCGCCCCTTGCACTGGATGGTCACATTCTCTGGACCACCCGTCATCTCCGGGGGCAGCGTGATTTCAAATTCCACGGGCGAACCAATCTCCAGCGAAGCATCGGCGCGGATGTACACGCCGGCTGCGCTGAGATTCCCCGTCACTCCTTTTGCGTCCCCGCCGGTTTCACCCTTATGAATCTTAATCGGCAATTCCAGTGGGAACCTTTTTCCAGTCCGTGCTTCTTCGCCCACGGGGCCTCCTCTATTATGCTGCCGGCCGTTTCTGGATCTGTCGTCTGCGATCGAGGCCAGTGGCATCAAATCAAGCTCCTGACGGGCCAAGGCCCGCAATTGTGCTTAGGGCAGGTTATATCACGGAAAGTTATCCGTGTAAAAGGCTGATAGCGGGTTAGTTAACGGTAGCAGCCAGGTTTCCCCTGCAACCCGAGCGTCAGGCGCATTTGTAGTGACCATGTTCTGATGGTGCTTCCGCTACGCAGCGGGCCAGGCTGGCACCTCCTCGGTGACCATGGCTGCGCTCGTGGGGACTGATTTCGACGGCCCTACCCGCTATTTTCCCTACTGATATCCTTATTTCAAGCGACGCACGCAGTAAAGTGTTTCCCGAATTGGTTCCCAACCAGGGGGCGCGCCCTGCGGGCAAGGGGGACAAACGGTTACCACCAGCTTGGCATGGGCCTGGCGAAAGGCGTCATAAACTTGCTGTCGCACTTCTTCGGAAGCGTTCCAGAACTCTCTGGAGCCGTGGTTCGTGCCCATGATTTCAGCCACGATGCGCAACTTCGCCAAGTGTGCCCAATAGGCGCCCGTTCCGTCACCAATCACTGCGACTTTAGATCCGGGTTCTACCCCCATTCGCCCCAGTTCGCCTGCCGCTATCACATCCGTCAGGGCGGAGTCGGGACTGTTGCCCGGTATCGCCGGGTGATGCATAACGGTGCGAATTGCATAGTCCCCAATTCCGAGCACCATCATAACGAACACGGCCACAGCGACGTAGACGGCGATCGTTTGAGACTCCGGACGAAGGCGCACCGCCGCAAGCAAGGCAAGAAACAAGACCAACACAAAGCCGCCCAGGTACCGATCATTCTCAATAACAGGTAAGTAGAATCCCATGCCCAGAATCGGCAACCCGATGAAAGGCCACAACTCGCGTAAGCCTGCCAGCCACAACCGTCCCCCGAGCAGCGCCAGGATGATGAACCCAGTGACCAGTTCCGGTCGATCACGAATCAGTAGTCGAGCCTCGCTCGGAACAGTGGTCGCCAGCACTTCCAATTGCGGCTTGACCTTGAAATGCCACTGCAGGCCCTCGTTCCAATACGACGGGTCGGTCCATGGGGGATAAGTGCCAACTATCGGACCATCAAATTCAAAAAGTGGTGGATACGTTAGCAGTTGACGCGTGGGATGTACGGGTATCCCACTTCCTGCTTCTTTGCCCTGCCAATTTCTGGTGAATGTCCGTGGAGACACAGCCCACGCGTAATTTACTCTGCCCGAATCCCCGAAGGTGACCCGTCCTTTTTGCTGGGAGAGCAGGAAAATCAACGGCGCGGCGCTGCACACAAAAACCAAGCCTGCCAACGCCATGCCGCGTCCCCAATTTGGGGTCGAACGCTTCCACAAATAACCGACGGCCAGCGTTACCAAACCCAACGGGAAGAATATCGCCTTGACCCAATAGCCAACGCCGAGGATCAGGCCGAACAGTACGAACTTTCCTATTGCGTTGGGCCGCAGGCACAACAGCATTCCCGCTGTTAAGGAAAGGCAAGCCTCAGTCGCCAGATCCGGTGTCACGGCGTACATCTTCTCCACCTCCAGGGCAGTCCAGAGAAAGACCGGATACGCCAGCAGGATTAGTGCCCATTCTGGCAAGGCCGCGGAGGCTCGCTCGCGCACGAACCTGAGCAATGCGTGCAAAAAGAAGCGAAAGGCAAACAAGGATCCGGCAAAAACTCCAAAGTTGACCAGGTGAACCAGCGGAAATTCCCACTTGGGCGAAGGCTTTGCTATCCCAAGAACGATCCCGAGCAGCCACGGATACAACGGACTCCACCACGCGTTTATGGCAACCGTCCACTCACGATGAAAGAAGGAGTTCCCCACGTCCAAGTAAGACATGCCATCCGGGTTCATCGCATCCCGCCCTACCCACGCGTGCAAAAGCCCGAGAGCGAAGCTTGCACACATAAGCGTGCGCTCCAGCACGAGGTTGGGAGGAGAGTTTTCCCGCCATCGTTTCAGAGTCTTAATCAGAGCCTGGGTCATCCAAGTGCTGTCTCCGCCGTGATGGTGCAGTGTACATCAGGCGGCGCTGGACAAGAAGCGAATCACCCGGTTCTAACGTCCAGTCAGTACTCCATGGTAGGTTGGATCAATCTCCCATCAAGATGGTCGGACAGGAGGCGTACGTCATGTGGACTCTACGGAACTCCAAGCCGGGGCATGATCTTCGGCAACTCTGCCTTGCCGCAGCGGTGATCTTCTTCATCACGGTGGTGCAAGCTCAATCGGCATCGGGCCAAAAGGTAGATGCGCCAGCCACCGGGACGCGGGCCGGCAAATCGGCGGCACAAAACTCCAAGCAGGAACCGAGCGCTGGTGAGTCCCAGCCGCAAGGTGTGCTCGCGCAACTGAACGCCGCATTGGAAGGCCTGGCCGCCAAAGTGTCGCCGGCGGTGGTGCAAATCCTCGTCACCGGATACGGCCCGCTGCGCGAGGAAGATAGATCGCAGACTGCGCTGATCGTTCGCCAGCACGCGGTCGGATCGGGCGTGATCGTAGACCCTAATGGCTACATCATGACCAACGCCCATGTGGTGGAAGGGGCGCAACGCATCCGGGTGGCTTTGCCGCTGCCCACGGGCGATTCCGCGGGTCCGATACCGGTTGGCAAACGCCGGATTGTGGAAGCGCGACTTCTCGGTCAGCACAAAGAAAGCGATCTCGCACTCCTCAAGATCGAAGATTCCGGCCTGCCCTCACTGTCCCTCCTCACCCAGCAGAGGCCACGAGTGGGCCAACTGGTTTTTGCCATCGGCAGTCCGGAAGGCCTGCAGAACTCGGTCACCATGGGAGTAGTCAGCGCGGTCGCCCGCCAGGCCGATCCTACCAAGCCGCTGACCTACATCCAGACCGACGCCCCTATCAACCCCGGCAACAGCGGAGGCCCGCTGGTGGATATGAACGGCTCGGTTCTCGGGATCAACACCTTTATCCTGTCGCAAGGTGGAGGCAGCGAGGGCCTGGGATTTGCGATTCCGGCGCGTGTGGTTGATTTCGTGTACCAAAGCCTGCGCAAATACGGGCATGTCCATCGCGTCGAAATTGGCGCGGTCACGCAAGAGATCACGCCTACTTTGGCTGAGGGGCTGCAACTTTCGCAGCATTGGGGTGTCGTCGTGGTGGATGTGACCCCTGGCGGTCCCGCCGCAGCGGGCGGCCTCAAGGTTCAGGACATCATTCTCTCGGCCGATGATCGCCGAATCGAGAACCTGCCGGCACTCTCGGCTGCCCTCTACCTGCACCGTATTGACCAGGTGGTCAAGATGGAGATTCTGCGCGGCAGTGAAAAGAAAATGCTGTACATCCCGGCGATCGAACACCGCGATCATATGGACGAACTTCTCGACTCTCTTAACCCCGAGAACAGCCTGATCCCGCGCCTGGGAGTTCTTGCGATCGATCTCACGGGTGATTTGCAGTCCCGGTTAGGATTGTTGCGCATTCCCTACGGAGTAATCGTGGTGGGACGGGCTGCCGACCTCATCACGCCCGATACCGGGCTCCAGGCTGGCGACATCGTCCATCAACTGAATACAACGCCCATCGACTCCATGGACACGCTGCGCACGGCCGTGCGCGCGCTGAAGACCGGCGATCCGGTTGTATTCCAGGTCGAGCGCGATGGCGGCTTGATGTATGTGAGCTCCGAGATGGAGTAAAGGGGGCTGTGAGGAAGCAACGTCACGGCAGGCGAGCAGTAAACACCCGAATAGCTGATGGAGAGAAATGGGCTGCGATGCAATCGCGGCCCATTTATTTCTGCTCGGTCCTCTCCAGGTGACCCTCGCGGCTGACGTTGCCCGCTGACTGCTGTGGGGTCGCGATCTTGCGCAACGCCGCCTGCAAATCATCCGGTTTGAATCCGAAGGGCCCGGGCGGGCTCTTGTACACCATGCGTCCCGAGCCGTCAATCAGGTACAGGCGGTCGGGCCACGCCGTATAAGCTGCTTCCGTGGAATTGCCGAATTCATCGAGCACCGCCGGAATCTCGATCCCTAATTTGCGCACGCATGTCCCGGCAACCGCGCTGCGCTCTTCTTCATCGCGCGGGCTGGCGAACACAACCTGATCTTTGATGTTGCTCTGCATCTGCCACACGTCGCTCGGATGCGCCTCGGTGATGTACACCACCAGAAATGCGACCTGATTGCCATATTGGTGGTAGAGACGATTGAGAGCGGGAACCTCCCGCCGGAAAGGAGGTCAAGTGTAACTGCCAAATACCAGCACCACCGGTCGTCCTTGCGCCGCGAACGACGAAAGTTGCACTTGGCCGCTCTTGTCCAGTTTGGTCAGGGTGAAGTCGGGCGCCGAATCGCCGGCCCGCAGCGAGCCGCTCCGGGCGTGCGTCCACAGGGTTTCGAAAGGAAGCACTAGAAAGGCGACCGGACTGGGCACCTTAGCCATGACTCGCGCAAAGGCTTCCGGCGGTTGCCGCATGACGGCATACAGCCCCGCGCAGGTGCATACCCATAGCGCGGCGATCACGCAGAATGCAATGATCGCTGTCTTTTTGACAGACTTAGATTTGACAGATCCGGATCGTGTGCTCACAAGATTTGACAATCGAAGCGATCGAACCCCAAGAAAGAGTGCGGCGATTATATCCGCGCATGGTGGGGATTCAATAATAGGAAAGTGGTATGCGCACTCGCAATCGCGCACCGGATCGCCTTTTCAAAACGCGCTGCCGCCGCCTCCGCCAAATCCGCCGCCGGAGAAGCCGCCGCCTCCGCCGAATCCTCCTCCGCCAAAGCCGGAGCCGGTCGAACTGGCGCGCGGGGCGGAGACGAAGACCTGATGCATGTCTGTCGCCATGTTGTGCATCGAACTGGAAAAGAAAATCGGATTGAACCCGCTGTACGGGCCGCCGGGCCCTACGTACCATTGCGGCGGATCCTTCACGATTCCTGCGAACGCCTGCGCCCAGTGATGCTCTACCCCGAGCGCCATCGCATACGGCAGGAACTTCTCGAACGTGGTCGGCGGCATGACCTTGAGCCGCTCCGCATCCACGCGGTTCATGAACTCCTGGAAGCCGAGCACCGCGACGCGGGTCCGCGCTCCTTTGACCGTTTTCGCCGACATCACCCGCGCAAACAGCCACCAGATCAAAGCCGCGATCAGCACGCTCACAATCAACAATGGAATCGAGTTGAAGAAGTTCACCCATCCCATGTACTGGAAAATGGCGAAGAGGATGAGAATCACGACCGCGGCTCCAATGCTGTAGCCGTTCGCCGACTCCGGATCGAGCAGGTAGATGCCCTTGTTTTTCAGCGCCGCCATAATGTCCTGCCGAATTACAGGCACGGCAGTATAGAAGCGGTTTTTCAGGTTCGAGAGCCGCGTTTCCGAGCCACCCTGAAACACGTTTTCCAGCATTACCCGTTCATGCGGAGCGAGATCCTTGTCGGTCCACTGGGCCATGGGTTTGAGCAGATGGAATACATAATCCTTGTGGGTGAAGACCAGTCCCTTATCTTCCGTCTCTTCAATCTTGATATAGCCCCGCACCGCCAGGTCAACCATCGTGGATGTGATATCGCGCGGATGAATCGTATCGTCGAGCAGCGTGCCGGCTTCGGCCGGGGAAATGCCCGGAGGCGGCTCGTACATGGGCGCAACCGACACGCCGGGATCAGGATCCCGTCCCTTGTACCACCACACCGAGAACATGACGGCCAGCGTCACCAGCGGAAAGAAGACGACAGCATTTCCGCCAAGGAACCACAGAAAGCGCGTGAACGCGCCCGGCTCGCGCAGAATGTCTTTTGGGATGTAGACGTCAATCGTCATACCACCGCGCATGGGCAGCGGATTGTTGGTCTCAAACTGCGCCTCCGCGCCGTCAACCTTGGCGGTCGCGTCACGCTCGCTTGATCCATAGACGCCGGTAAACGCCTGCGCCCTGAGCGACCCCGCCGCAGCATCGGGGAAGCGCACGGTTGCGGCCGCGTGATCAATCGGCACCGGCCAGTCGTTCCCGGTCACGTTCCAGTAGAACTCGTCGTGGTCGTCGAAGAAGCGGGTGCCGTTGCGCACCCGGTAGGTGATTTCGACCGTCTTCGTTGTGTCCACTGCGCCCGGAATGTAGATCTTCAAATCGCGGGCGCCGTTGGAAGTGGAGGAGTCGTACTTGAGCGTTCCGCCTTCGCCGTCGCCGACACTTATGACGTTGAGGTAGAGCTCGTAGTTGGTGCCGTTCGGCCCGGGATATTCGATGGGAATTGTGCGGTGAATTCCGTGCCACTCGCCCACGAAAACCAGGGTGATGCGCTCGGTTACCTCCGCGCTGCCATCCTGGTTGACGTGGATGTGATCCTGAAAATCGGCGATCCGCCAGGACTTGGCGGCTGCGATACCCGTGAGGGCGGAGAACAGGAGCGCGAGGAAGAAAATCTTCTTTGCAGTTTTCACATTACCAAATTCCCCAATGACTCAATGATTCATCGATTCAATGATTCAATGATTCAATCGCCTAGAATTTGACTTGGACCGGCTCGCGGTCGGCTGCGGCGGTCTCGAAGAACTGCCGCGCCGTGAACCCGAACATCCCGGCCAGAATGTTGGTCGGGAACGATTGAATCTTGGTGTTCAGGTCGCGCACCACCGCGTTGTAATAACGCCGGGAGTTCTGAATGGAGTCTTCCGTCTGGCTTAGTGATCCCTGCAGTTGCGTGAACTCCTCCGAAGCTTTGAGTTCCGGATAGTTCTCGGCCACAGCGAACAGGCTCTTGAGCGCGCCGGTCAGTTGATTTTCGGCGACAGCCTTGTCCTCCGGGCCCACCGCCTGCATCGCCTGCGAGCGGAACTTGGCAATGTTCTCGAATGTCCCTTTCTCGTGAGCCGCATATCCCTTAACCGTTTCCACCAGGTTTGGGATCAGGTCGTGCCGCCGTTTGAGCTGCACGTCAATGTCGGACCACGCCGAATCGCAGCGTACGCGCAGTTGCACCAGGCTGTTGTACATTCCGATCAGCACAACAGCGATGACCACCAGAATTACCAGGAAAATGATAGCCATGATGAGCGTCTCCTCAGCACGCGGAAGAGTGAATCGGAAATCAATGGGACGTTAACACAGTGTGAGCACTCTCGCAAACGTGAAAGCGGAGCGCAGCTTCGCATTCTGCGATATGGGATTCACGAGGAATGAGTCAGAACCGTCCAAACAGGGAATGGAGATCAAGGACTGACCACTGATCACTGCTTTTTTACTGTTGCGGCGCGAAGTATCCCTTGCGCGCCCGCACCTGCAGATCTTTCTTCAGCGAAGAGATCTCGATCGAACGAAAGCGTCCGTCCGCATCGAAATCGGCGGGTTTGTAGGAGACCACGTACTGGCTGCGCAGTTCGTCTTCAATGGCGGCGAAGGAGTGGGTAATATCCTTCATCTTGAAGGGGAAAAACGCGCGGCCGCCGGTCGCTTCGGCCAACTGATCGAGCACCCTGTCGCCGCGCATCACCAGTCCGCTGTCGTCGGTGGAAATGGCATAGATAATGACCTCGGCGCGTTGCGCCATCTCGATGGCTTGCGCCTTCGAGACTTCGCTCTGGTTGTCTTCTCCGTCGCTCACCACAATGATCGCTTTGCGCAGCGGATGCTCAGACCGGTCCTTGAGGAACTTCTCTTTGCAGGCATGGTACACGGCGTCATAAAGCGCGGTGCCACCGCTGGCGTGCAGTTTGTGCACGCCCACCGAGAGCAGTTGCACGTTGTCGGTGAAATCCTGGGCCAGCAGACTGTGGCTGTTGAAACCGACGAGGAAAGCCTTGTCGAATCCGGCGCGCAGGGTGTGCTGCAGGAAGCTGATGGCCGCGTTCTGCTCAAAATCGAAGCGGCTGTCCACCGACCCGCTCACGTCAATCAACAAGCCCAGGTCCAGAGGCAGATCGGTTTCCCGCCGGAAGTTGAGAATCGCCTGCGGCGGCTTGTGGTCGTCCAGAATGGTGAAATCCTTCTGGGTCAGATCACGAACGAACTTGCCGTGCTTGTCGGTCGCGATGAACAGCACGTTCACTTCGTTTACCCGCGAGTGAATCGTGATCATCGCAGCCTGGTCGTCGGAATTCTCGGAAGCAGGGCTTGTAAGGTTGTACGCGCTCAGGCTCGACGCATCCGGAGTGTAAACAGCCTGCGCCTGGGACTGGCTCGCCACGGACGCGATTGCCAGCGACAGCGTCAGGAACCGGAAATAGGCCTTCGTGTACTTCATGCCCGGAAAATCCAAAATTTGCACTCTAAACCACGTCCGAAGACACTTCCTAACCATTAGATGCACGCCAGATGCCGAATTCAGGTCCCTGCCGGCCACCGCTATGTCATTGACTTTAGGAGGGCCTAGGCGACGTGCCAAGTTACAAAAGGAGCACACGTTTGGTCATGGCACAAAACTTGCAGATTCTATCAGTTGCGCGATGGTAGCTGGCCACTGGGCGTTAGCCAATCCGATTCCGGGTTCAAAGTTCGCAATCCGAACTCATCCGAGTTTCTTTAAAATCTCTCTTTGGAGGTATTCATGAAGAAGTTCTTAGTATGTTCCGTGGTTGTTCTGCTGTCGGGCGTGACGGCCATTGCTGGCGCCTTTGCCGCCAACGACGAGCGCGAAGAAGATCGCGTCAAAGATGCCGGAGTCGTCATGAAAGAAATCCTGAATATTCCTGACGATATTCCGCAGGACCTGCTCGACAAAGCCGAGTGCGTGATCATTTTGCCGTCGGTGAAAAAGGGAGCCTTTGGCATCGGCGGAAGCTACGGCCGCGGCGTGATGGTGTGCCGCAGCGGCGAGCACTACAAAGGGAAGTGGGGCGCTCCCGCGCTCTATGCGCTCGAAGGCGTAAGCATTGGATTTCAGTTGGGCGGAGAGGCGACTGACTTTGTCCTCCTGGTGATGAATCCCAAAGGCGCGGAATCACTGCTCCGTAGCAAGGTGAAGCTCGGAGGGGATGCGTCGGCCGCTGCGGGTCCCAAGGGACGCACCGCGGAGGGCGCGACTGACATTGTGATGAGCGCGGAGATCCTTTCGTACTCGCGCAGCAAGGGTTTGTTTGCGGGGGTCTCCCTGGAAGGCTCGACCCTGCGCTCCGACGGCGGCGCCAACAAGAAACTGTACGGAAAGGAGCTGACCGCGAAAGAGATTATCCGCGAGGGCAAGGTCGGCATTCCGGCGTGCGCGCAGGAACTGGTTTCCTTGCTCGATACCAAATCACCCGTAAACAAGTCGGATCCCAAGTCGCTGGAGTAGAAGTATCTGCGTCATCGAGTGAGACTCCGTGCCCTCTGTGGTTAAAGATTCCCGGCAGCGTGTGCGTTGCGGATGGGCGAGTAACGAGCTTTCCATCCGTTATCACGACGAAGAATGGGGCGTGCCGGTGCACGACGACCGCACGCTCTTTGAATTCCTCATCTTGGAAGGCGCACAGGCGGGACTGAGCTGGAACACGATTCTCAACAAGCGGGAAAACTACCGCAAAGCTCTTGCTGGATTCGACCCTGCACGTGTTGCAAGCTATGACCGTCGGAAAGTGCAGCAACTGCTGCGCGATCCCGGCATTATCCGAAATAAGCTGAAGATTCACGCCACGGTCGGGAACGCGAAGGCGTTTCTCCGCGTGCAGGAAGAATTCGGCAGCTTCGACCGCTACATCTGGCAGTTCGTGGGTGGCAATCCGCGCATCAACAAAAGAAAATCTCTGCGCCAGGTTCCCGCACGCACTAACGAATCTGACGCCATGAGCAAAGATCTCAAACGCCGCGGCTTCAACTTCGTCGGCTCGACCATCTGCTACGCCTTCATGCAGGCGGTCGGAATGGTGAACGACCACGTGGTGGACTGCTTCCGCTACGACGCGCTGAGTTCAGGGCGGCGGTAGCGCGGAAAAGCTTTTAACCGCCGAGGTCGCGAAGAAAGGCCGCGAAGAGCGCGAAGATAAACTTGTTGTTCTTTGCGCCCTCTGCGGCTTTTCTTCGCGCTCTTCGCGGTTAGAGGCTTTTATGGCTTCTGTTTCCCCGAGACTCGTCAGCGCTGATGGAAAGCGCTAGCCGTCAAATAGGCGACCACCAATCCCAACAGCAGCACTGCGCCTTCCACGCGCGTGGACCACACGTGCAGCGCGTCGAACTGCACGCGGGCGGGGTTGTCGAGGGTGACCTTGGCGAAGTCGCCGACCTGCGCCCGCAGCCTGTCCATGCGGGGGATGATCCAGAACTGCGAGAACAGCGTCAGCCCGAGCATCAGGCAGATGAGCACATGACGCATGGCGAAGACATGCGCAGTGCCATCGGCAAAATAGCTGTAGACGAGTGAACTCACGAGGAACACGATGCCGGAGACGATGGCAATCCAGTGCAGCTTGCCCAGCGAGCGTCCGACCATGTTGCCGGCAAGGTGTGTGTCGGGAAGCACCTGGAACGCCGTGGGTGCGAGCACGAAGGCAAAGAAGATCAGCCCACCGATCCAGACCAAGAGCGAGAGCAGCATCAAGTAGCGAAGGAAGGACATGACGGGAGAATTATAATCATGTATTCGTTGGAGTCTGGGTCTTTTCCGGGCTCGCTGTTTTTCCGCACATTCTTCGCTGCAGCTTTCTGACCATTACATAAGGGAATCGGGCAAGGACCTTAAGCCAAAACCAACCCCAGATGCTCGCCCATTCAGGGATCAGCGGTACCACGAGTCGCCACGTCGAATGGAACTCAGGATCTTGCCTGTGCCCATAGTACTTTAAGGCGGATCCATTCCATCCGACGGAAATTTTCGGTTCATACGCCAAGGTCGAGAGCCCCGGTAGACGGAGTCCGAGTGGACGGGCTTGTGGTTCGAGGAGGTAGCACTTGCCGTCCTGAAAAAACATTACCCATGCGTGTCCGATCCCGTAACGCCCATGCTTTCCAAAGACGACTCGGGCGTCAAGCCCCATCGCGAGTAATTGACGCCAAGTCCATAGCGCGAAGTCCTCGCAGTCGCCAGCTTTGCGTTTCTCGAATTCCTCTGGTGGCTGCCAGTAACCCTCCTTGCCGAACAGTTTTTTGTCGGAGACAGCACGGCATCCGCGGAGAAATTGGCGAATGTCTTCGAGGGTGTTGCAGTGAACCGTAAGGGGCTGGCTCACGTAGCGACCCATGGGAAATGTAGGATGAGGCCCCTTCCTGCGATGAAAAGGCTGAGAGACCTGGTGTCCGGTCGCGTCGTAGGCTTCAGGAATGATCTCGGCGATCATCTAAGGTTCAAATTCTCTCACGGGAAGAAACGCTGAAAAAGAACTGGGAACCGGAAACTGACCGCTGGCAACTGCTTAGACCGGTACGGGCACATTTTCCACGATCTCCTGCAGCACCTGATCCGACTGGTCGGATTTCTTCAGGGTGGAGGCGTAGAGACTGTTGACCACCACGCGGTGGGCGAAGACGGGAACGACGAGCGGTTTGACATCTTCGGGAGTGCAGAAGGTGCGGCCTTCGAGGAAGGCCATGGCTTGCGCGGCGCGGTAGAGAGCCTGCGATCCGCGGGGAGAAACTCCCAGCGTGAGAAATTCCGACTCGCGCGTGCGGCGCACAATTTCCAGCGCGTAGCTCACCAGCGATTCATCCACCCGAATCTGCTTCACCGCTCTTTGCATTTCGACCACATCGGCGCCGGTGAGAACTGGGCGAAGGACAGCGATCTGCGACGCGCCGCCCTCGGAGCGCAGGATTTCGCGCTCGGCCTGGATATCGGGATATCCCATGCGCACGCGCAGGAGAAAGCGGTCGAGTTGCGACTCGGGCAGAGGATACGTGCCATGATGCTCGACCGGATTCTGCGTCGCGATCACCAGAAACGGTTGCGGCAGTTCGTAGGAGTGCGCGTCCACTGTGACCTGGCCTTCATTCATGGCTTCGAGCAGCGCCGATTGCGTCTTGGGAGTGGTGCGGTTGATTTCGTCCGCCAGCAGGACGTTGGTGAAGATCGGGCCGCGCTTGAATTCGAACTGCTGCTCCAGCGCCGAATAGACCGAGATGCCGAGCACATCTGAGGGCAGCATGTCGCTGGTGAACTGTACGCGCTGAAAAGTGCAATCAATGGCGCGAGCCAGGGCCTGTCCGAGCGTAGTCTTGCCCACGCCGGGAACACCTTCGATGAGCAGGTGCCCACGCGCGAGAATGCCGACCAGAGCCAGGCGAACCACGTCGTCCTTGCCCCGAATCACGCGATGCAGGGCCTTCTCCAGTTCCTTGGCTTTGGGCGAAACGGCAATGGCAGTCTCAGGCGACATCATCAGGATTCTACTATCCACATCGGCAGCGCATGGAGTTACCTACGTCACAAGAGCAGCTGTCAGCCTTCAGCCGTCAGCCAAACCCCAGATTCCTCGCTACGCTCGGAATGACAATCCGATTTCTATCACTCTGAGAACGCAGACACTCGCATCCCTTGCACGGGTTGGGCTGACGGCTGACGGCTGAGGGCTTACGGCTTTACTGCGTAAACTCCGCCGGCCTTCCCGTGAGCCGCTCGATGCGTTTCGCGATCGGCGGGTGGGTCGAAAACAGGTTGGCGAAGCTCATTCCCAAGAATGGCTGGATGATAAACAGGTGCGCGGTAGACGGCGTGGCTTGCAGGGGCACGCGGCGCGAGTAGGCGTCCAGCTTTTGCAGGGCGCTGGCCAGGGCGTAAGGATTGCCGGTGAAATGCGCGCCGGTGGCGTCGGCTTGATACTCGCGCGAGCGCGAAACGGCGAGTTGAATCAGGCTGGCTGCGATCGGCGCCACGATCAGCATGAAGAGGGCGCCAAGACCACCGCCTCCGCGGCTGTTGCGCTCGCCGCGGCCATAGCCGCCGAAGATCATGGCCCAGCGTCCCATGCTGGCCAGCATGGTGACAGCGCCTGCGAGAGTGGCCGCGACGGAACTGATCAGGATGTCACGGTTGTTGACGTGGCTGAGTTCGTGGGCCAGCACGCCTTCGAGTTCTTCGTCATTCAGTAACCCCAAAATCCCATGAGTCACCGCGACCGAGGCGTGGCTCGGATTGCGTCCGGTGGCAAAGGCGTTGGGCGATTCGTTCGGGATGACATAGATCTTCGGCATTGGTATGCCGATCTTCTGGGTGAGGCGCTCGACCGCCGCGTAGGCCCGCGGCAGTTCTTCGCGCGTGACGGGCTGGGCGCGATACATGGCCAGCGCGATCTTGTCCGAATAAAAGTACGAGATGAAGTTCATCACGGCGGCGAAAATGAGGGCAAGAATCATCCCGTTTTGGCCCCCAAAATAGCGGCCAATAGAGAGCAGCAGCAACGTCATCGCCGTCAGCAGGAATGCGGTTTTGAATGTGTTTCCCATGGTCGTTTTCGAGTCTACCTGATTGGATGATACGTGAGTCAGGCGGATGCAGCTCGCCCGTCTTGCGATAGAGGAAGCTCAGAGGAGATGTTCCCGCGCCAAGACGATTTAATTCAATAAGTTAGCGAGTAATCGCCCTGTGCCGTAAACTTCAACTGTAACCCGCTTTGTTGGTGACGAATCACTGTTGGGAGAGTCGGAGTAAGAGTAGTCTGCGTTGTTCGTCTTATGTCTTGAAGAAGCAGTCTTTGCCCGGAGGCTATTCGATGAGCAAGCTCTCCCTGTTATTCGTCCTTAGTGCCTGTTTGTGTTTCAGCATCTCATCATTTGCTCAGAACCCACAGGATTCGACCATCTTCTGGTCGCCGACGACGGCTCCGCGTGCGCACTATACGATTGAAGGCCAAATTGACGTCCCGGCCGGAATTCTCGTACTTAAGGAGACCGTCCACTTCAAAAATGATGCGGCCCGCAGCCTCAACCGTTTGGCGATGAAGATCCCCATCGAGTGCGACAAATCACCCACGATTGCAGCCAATGGCCAGCCAGTCGCGATTCTCAACGATACGGAGCCGAATAAACTGCCGTCGCTGTTGCTGCTGGCGTTGCCTCAAGCACCGGCGCAAGGGTCCGCACTGGACCTGACGATCAAAGCCAACTGCCATATTGGAAGGGACCCTGCGGCGGATGGGATAAGACTTGAGAGTTGGTATCCGCAACTATGGTGGGGATACCCGACACACGATGACTACGACGTAAAGCTCGCGGTTACGCCAGGGTATGTTCTGGCGACGAGTGGCCACCACGATGCGAAGACGGGATGGGATCATCAGGAAAACGTCCGCACCTTCGGAATGTTTCTGGGCAAGGACATGCAGGTGGCGGAGGCGAATGCCGGGGATGTGCTGGTGCGCACGGTGTTCACCGCGAAAGGTGCTGACTGCGCTCGCCTGCTTCGGGAAACAGCGGTGGATGTCATCAGTTTCTATCGCCAGCGGTTTGGTTTTTTTCCTTACCGCAGTCTCACCATTGTTCCCGGCGGAAGCCCCAGGGCGAATGGGGGCTATCCCATCGCCGCGGCGCTGGTTGGAATTCACGGACAGGAAACCTACGACCCACAAGCCGCCAATACTCATTGGCGCTGGATCACGGCCCATGAAATCGGCCACCAGTACTGGTCGGAACATGTTCTCTCCATGGAACCGGATGGCCTGGGATGGCTGATGATTGGGTTGGGCCTGTACGCCGACCGTGAATATTCCAGGAGTCACGGCATTCCCATCCAGCACCGGGAGATGATGAACGGATACATCGAAGGCGTCCGCCAAGGTTACGACACCACGGCTGGCCGCACGCCCGAGCAGGAGGATGCGCTGGATTGGGACTACAGCAACATTGTTGTCCATGATAAGGGCCTCACCATCATCAGCGCTCTGGCGTCGGTGATAGGGCAGGCATCCTTCAACCGTGCTTACCTGCGCGCCTTAAAGGAATTCGCCGGCCGCCCCATGGACTCCGATGACTTCGAGAGGCTCTGTGAACAGGAAAGCGGACAGGAGCTTCACTGGTTTTTCGATCAATGGGTGCGTTCCGACCGCTTTCTGTCGTACGAGATCAGTTCCCATAGTTGCGAGAAGCAGGCGGGTGACTACCTCTGCCAAGTGAAGGTCACACGCCTGGGCACATTGCAGATGCCGGTCCCGGTCACGGCGACTTTCGAGGATGGCAGCCAGCAAACGCAATTCAGTGACCGACTTGCCGATGTCAGCGTGCTGACGTTTCGAAGCAAA
>Ga0209039_10000875_pt1 | contig 29004 bp, 28 predicted proteins | sample BogFormECP12_OM1_FD_188238 | JGI IMG/M metagenome (GOLD analysis project Ga0209039, IMG submission 188238) | Bog forest soil microbial communities from Calvert Island, British Columbia, Canada - ECP12_OM1 (SPAdes) (version 2) | ecosystem: Environmental > Aquatic > Freshwater > Wetlands > Bog ... | reverse complement strand
ATGATGGATAAGCTGGAAGAGTCTAAAGCACAATCGGACATGTACCTTGACCTGATAGGCCATGATATCAATAACATGAACCAGGTCGCGCTTGGATACCTGGAAATGGCCAATGAACTGATCGAGTCCGGGGAAGTGCTGGGAAAGAATGACGACGCACTGATCAAGAAGCCCATAGCTTCGCTCGAGGATAGTACGATGCTCATCGAGAACGTCGGAAAGCTCCAAAAGATAAAAACAGAAGTATTACCGACAAAAACCATCGACGTAACCAGTATATTAATGGAGCTTAAAGAACAATATTCCCACATCCCGGGGAGGGATATTAAGATCAGCTTCGAGCCCGGGTCTAAATGTACGGTGATGGCTAATGAGCTTATAAAAGACGTTTTCGCGAACCTTCTGTGGAATGCCATCAAGCACTCCGTAGCCGATAAGCCGCTGTGGATCAATATTGTGATCAGTCAGGCCATAGAGGATGGGAAAAAATATTGTAAGGTTGTCATTGAAGACAATGGCCCCGGCATAAATGACGATATAAAAAGTAGGCTATTTTCGAGGTTCAGCCGGGGCGAAACAAAGGCAAAAGGAAGCGGTCTCGGGCTATACCTAGTGAAAACCCTGGTCGAGGGATTTGACGGTAAAATATGGGTCGAGGACCGCGTGCCCGGCGATCATACGCAGGGCGTGAAGTTCATCGTCATGCTGCCATCGGCAACAATATGATCTATTATTAAAATTTTAGGGGCATTATCGTAGTGTCGAGCATTTATTAGCCAGGATATTATTTTTTATTTGAACGTCCGGGCCAGCATTTTTTCGAGACCCTTAAAATCAGTAGCCGCGGTCATGTCCAATGTCATGGGCGTTATCGATATCATATTATTTTTCATGGTATGGAGGTCCGTGCCTTCCGGCGCATCCTCGACCACGGTACCATCTATCCAGTAGTATGGCCGGCCCCGGGGATCTCGGCGGTGGTGTACTCTGGTCTGGTACATCCTGCGGGCGAGCCGGGTGATGACGACTTCAGTGTCGGGCTTCGCATTGGCCGGTACGTTAACGTTCAGCACGTCCACGCCCTCCGGTAACGCCCCGTCCAGCACGCACCGGGCGAGCCTCCGTACCACCTCAATGGCAACGCTATAGTCTCTTTTATGATCGGTGTCGGCGAACTTGTCGCCATCGTCCTCGACGCTGATGGATACGGCAATGGCCGGTATGCCCTGGCCCGCCGCCTCCAGCGCCGCCCCGATGGTCCCGGAAGTGGTCGCCGCCTCGGTGCTCAGGTTCTCGCCGATGTTAAAGCCGGAGATCACCAGGTCGGGCTTTTTCGTCATTACGACGAACATGCCGATGATCACGGCATCTGTCGGGGTGCCGCTCACGCTGTAAGCGGTTGCGCCATTGACCTTATGTTTGGATATCCTCAAGGGCTCGAAGAGCGTCATTGACCGCCCCACGGCGCTTTGCTGGGTGGCGGGGGCCACGATGGTCACTTCCCCCAGACTACCCGCTGCTTCAAATGCGGCCAGGAGCCCGGAAGAGCCTACGCCGTCGTCGTTGGTAATGAGGATGCGGTGTTTCATTTGAACATCATACGACGCAGGGTATTATATTCTTTATCTCGGCCATCGGCCTCTTCATTTTTATCGGCATTTTTGCGCCTCTTGGTGCAACCCTTTGAGGTCTTAGTGTTCACAGGTGAGATCCATTTGGTATTTTTCTTCTCATATGCCCTCTTCCTCCTGTCGGGTATCACAGAGGCACAGAGTTTTTATTTATAATTTGAGACTCGGAGAGCACAGAGACAGGTTTATTGGATGTTTTGAGACACAGAGTTTTATCGGGACACTGTTGAGGAATAAACAATACTGCGCTATGATAAAATTGTCAATTATTGTAATAGTTCATTTTTAATCAGCCCTGCCTCTAATAAACTCTGTGTCTCAGGAAAGTAAAAAATGAGCCTCCGCGCCCTCTGTGTCTCAATTATAAAAAAGCGTCTGTGTCTCTGTGATACCCGACAGGAGGAATGGGAAGCGCATCATGGTGCAGTCCTTCGAGGTCTTTCGTATGAAAAATCAAAATAAAACAGCATGCGTCAAACATGTGAAAAAAGCCTTTATTCTTAATCTAATTTTGTAGGGCTCGTGACTCAGGCACAAAGGCCAGCCTTCGGCTGGCTCCTCAAAGGCAGCTCTAAGGTACACGAATTATAAAATATACAAACCGGATTAAACGATAAAGTTGGGAATCTATTATTATAATTCGTGTGCTTAGAGCTGCCTTTGCGGGGACCCGCTGAAAGCGGGCCTTTGTGCTTAATATCGCCTACCCCAAAATCAGTCTTAAGATGAGCAAAAATGATTATTGGGTCGACTGAAAAAAGCCTTAAAAAAATTAAAATTTTCATCTTTTATGCCTGAACCACCCGATTCATCAACGTTTGTGCTAAATCGTTCTTAGTGGTCTTATCAGGCTTAGAGAGCTTAAACTTAGAGACGCTTACTGGGTTTTTTCGTGTGTTTGTATCTCACAGGCCGGTTTTATATCGATCACCTGGTTCCTGCTCCACCTCACCATGAGCGAAGTGAAAACGCCGATGATGCAGATGGCTCCCGCGATATAGAGGATCTTGCTGATGCATACGGCCAGCACTCCGGGGCTCGAAGATACGATACTGCCGAAGCCTGCCGATCCCAGCAGGACATATAATAAAATGCTCGCGAGGGAGACGCCAATGGCATTACCGAAATTCCTGACCGTGGCCAGGGTACTCGATGCGGTACCGCTCTTATGCATGGGCAGCGCCGACATGATCTCGCTATTATTCGGGCTGGTGAACAGGCCCGTGCCCAGGCCGAAGACGCCGAAGCTTATGAGAAGCAGGATCAGGTTCGGCGCGGGCAGTTGTGCCACATATCCGGTCATGAACAATGCCGTCGCCGTGACCAGCATCCCGAACGAGCTATGGTAGGTCGACTGGAGCCGGTCGTAGATATAGCCGCTCAAAGGTGCTACCACGGCAGTTACGAAAGGAACCGCCAAAAGCGCCTCGCCGACCTGCTCAGGCTGATATCCCCATACCAGCTCCAGGAAGAATGGTATGGTGATGATGAACATCGAGAACGCGGTAAAATTAATGAGCGTGCTCAAGTTGGCGAACGTGAACTTTCGCACCTTGAAAAGACGTAAGTCGATGATAGGGTTTTTGTGGTCGAGCTCCGTATAGACGAACACCGCGAGCGATATTAAAAAGACAACTGCCGAAATGACCATGAGCAGGGTAATTTGCAGTCCATTGGCAAATTCATTCAAAATCAGCATGAACGAGACCATGGTTAATATCAGGGCCGCTCCGCCCGTCCAGTCCATGCCCACGATCTTACAGCGCAGCTCCGGGAGCCTCAGGTATTTGGATGCGAAGGCAAGCAACACTATCCCGACGGGCACGTTGATGAAGAATATATATTGCCATCCGATCATTCCAGTGATGAAGCCGCCGAGGATAGGGCCGGCGATGCTGCCGATGGCCACGATGGTGCCGATCAGCCCCAGCGTCCTTCCCCGCTCCTTCTTAGGGAAAACCTGTACCAGGATGGCAGTATTTATGGAGAAGACTATGGAAGCCCCCATGCCCTGGACGATGCGGAAAAAGATGAGCTCGTAAATATTTACCGAAAAGCCACAGGCCAGCGAACTAACGGTAAAGATCGCGATACCCGCATAAAATAGCCTTACCTTACCAGTATATTCCGACAACCTGCCGAAAATAAGCAATAACGCCGTATTGACTACCAAATATGAGGTAACGACCCATTGCGACGTGGATAGCTCCACGTTAAAGGCCTGGGTGATCGTCGGTAGCGAAACGTTGACCACGTTGGAGTCGAGCACGCCCATGAATACCGCAGTAAGGACGATGCCAAGAATTATGTACCTGTTCTTGAACTCAGGGGGCTCCGCTATGACAACCGTTTTTTGTCCCACAGTCGTGGGGTTTTCCATCATTCGCCCATCACCGGTCCTGTAAAATAAAAAGTAATGAACGCTCTCTTATATAAGCATAGTTATTAAAAAATAAATGCCTCCATAGTAGACCCCTAAAAACCGAAATAGTATTATATGAACGGCTCCTTATTCAAGTGCGTCATGAAGATATTACTGGCCGAGTATTCGGCATGCGCCGGCATTGATTCCCTGGCCATGGAAGGCCGGGCCATGCTTAATACGCTCAAGAGGTCCTTCGAGGCCGCGGGATGCACCGTATTCATCCCCGAGAACTTCGACTCGGGCTTATCTGGGCTTTCCAGGAAGTGCGATTGCTTCCTGCTCATAGCGCCGGACGTCATGCTCGAAAAGTACACGGCAGTTGCAGAAAAAAACTGCATCAACCTCGGGTGCTCGTCCCACGTCGCCCGGCTGTGTGCCGATAAGCTGGAAACCACGGAATTACTATTATACAACGGCATACCCGCCCCCCGGCTAGTCCACGAGAAAGGCGTGAAATGCGTGATAAAGCCCAGGTATGGCTGCGGGGCAGAGGGGGTCTTTATTTCACCGGGCCCCATCGAGCGCGAGGGCTTCATTTCGACGGAATATATTGAAGGTGAGCATCTCAGCGTTTCGCTCATCGGCGGCAGGACGATATTACCGCTGACGCTGAACCGGCAGATGATCAAAAAGACGGAAGCCAACGGCCTCGCTCATCTTGACTATAACGGAAATGAGATGCCGATCGAGCATCAGGCTAAAAAAGAAATATTCGACGTCGCGAAGAAAGCTGGCCACATGCTCGGATGCCGCGGCCTCTTCGGCATCGACATCGTCTATGGCGATAAGCCCTACGTGGTCGACGTTAATCCCCGGCCGACGACGGCCGTACTCGGGCTGGCCCGTGTCATGGAAGAAAATCTGGCGGACCTGACCCTGAAGGCCAGGTTTGGGGACCTTCCGGACGGCGTTACCTTAAAGGGACACTTCTCATTCACTAAATCTGACCTGGAGCGGCTATCATGATATTCGGCCTTGACATTGGCGGGGCGAATACAAAAATGGCCTCATCCGATGGCAACTTTACCACTTCGGCGTACTTGCCGCTCTGGAAAGGCTGTGACATCGAGGGCACGCTGAATGCGTTTAAAACGGGCTCCGTCGACAAGCTGGGTGTCACCATAACAGGCGAGCTGGCAGACTGTTTTGCCACGAAAAAAGAAGGGATCGCGCAAATATCCCGCGCGGTCAAAAGGGTGTATCCCGCTGCACGTTTCTATGGCAGCGACGGAAAGTTCTATTCCGATACGGGGAACTACCGGCTCTTTTCGGCGGCGAACTGGTCGGCGTCCGCCCGTTTTATCGGCATCTCGCATAAAAATATCCTTTTCATCGACATCGGCAGTACGACCACGGACATCATACCCATCGTGGACGGAGTCCCCGCCGCAGGCACGACCGACTTCAAAAGGCTCTCCGCCGGCGAGCTTATCTACGCGGGCGCCCTGAGGACGAATGTAGCGGCGCTGCTGCATACGGTAGCTCTCAGGGGAAACGCGGTGCGCACGTCCTCGGAGCTTTTTGCGATCACCGGCGACGTTAACCTCTTACTCGACCACATCACGGGCGAGGATTATACCTGCGATGCGCCCGACAATGCAAATAAGGATAAGGCCGGTGCTGCCCTAAGGCTCGCCCGGGTGGTATGCAGCGACATGGACGAAATGGCCATGGATGATTCTCTGGAGATCGCACGTCAGGCATACCGCAAACAACTCGACGACCTTAAGGAGGGCATAGTAGAGGTCGCGGTCCGGAACGGCTTAAAAAGCGCCATCGTCTGCGGCATGGGAGATTTTTTGGCGCGTGAGGCGCTCGAAGAACTGGGCATGCCGTATACGATGCTGGACAGCGAGTATGGGAAAAATGTATCGAAGGTGTTCCCGGCGTTCGCCGTGGCGCGATTACTATCAATGGAGCGATAATATGATCAAAAGAAGTACGCCTATAGTTCTAATACTGGCAGCCCTTGCCGTTATCGTTTTTACGGCAGGCTGCACTGCACCGGCACATAATAAGGATATTCTAAGCGGAAAAGATATTTTTAATCCTTCGGAGTTCAGCATGGCGACCTATACGATGGGCACTACGACGAGTGTGGAACCGATCGGGGAATTGGTCGTGCTCTCATACCCGGGCGAAAAAGCGGGCGACAGGCTTACATCCGTAGTGGTCACCTCCAATACCTCCACCAGGATGGACGTCTGGCTGAATAAGACCAGGGAAGGGATAAACAAGGAGATCGTCACCGCCATCGACAACGCGACCGTACAGGTGGCAGCGCCGACGGCCAGCTTTAACATGACGACCATGGACCAGACGTGGAACACGCCGGGCTCCACATATTATTTATACGGTAATGACACGGTAACCGTTCCCGCAGGCACATACGAGAACTGCAGCGTATACTATGGCGTAAAGTCCGTAGTGCTGGGAAACGAGACACTGAATATGTCGGTGCTCTATTATATGCACCCGTCGTCGCCAGTACCGGTATTATACATGGTGAACTTCGAGGGGGGCTCTCTTGTCTATGCCCTTGGCAGTGTCTATGCCCCCGGCGACGTCGACAGCTCGCCGGAAAGGACCGTACAGAGTTATTTCGACCGGCTGGAATCGGGCGATTACCTCAAGGCTTCACGCCTGGTCGTTACGTCCAGTGGCTCGACGCTCAAGCCCATGACAAAGGACGAGATCGACCAGATGTCCACAAACATGGAGCAAACGTTCGGCAAGGATGGCGGATTAACCTCGATACAGTACGTCATCGTGGACTCCGTCCAGTCCATCGCGGATATCGATGGCTATGAAGCCGTTACGGTCAACTGGCACAGCGTCCAGTACATGCCTTCGACGAGCCAGATCTACAGCATTAGAGATACGTTCAATATGGTTAACGATAATGGCGGATGGAAGATTATCGCCTGACCATATTTTTTATTTTACTGTGGAACTTATTGCGTATTTTTCCATACCGGTCTTTCTATTCATTGTACAGTCGGTTATACGCCAAGTTTATATATCCTTAGGTTTTATAAGCTTATTATTACGCATATCGTCCAACAATTAGTATCCAATGGGGGATGTCCAGCTATTTCAATGGGGAAGTGGTAGCGGTGTCAGGAACGGGTAAAGAAAATATCGATTTTGATCTTCATAACGCAGATAAGAAAAATTTCTATGGACTGGTTAAGAAAAAGTCATTAAAAGAAGAGCCGACCGAGCAAAAGCCTGCCGACGAGTCTCTCCCGGTCCGAGAAGATAAAAGCCAATCCGGCATGCTTGGCATCGATAACATGCGGGAACAGGCAAAGCCGGAAGCCCTCGACGAGCCGAGACCCGCGCCCCTGGACGACCGCCTGGGCAAACTTTTCAAAAGCTCAGCGCCTTTTACCCCGCCGGCGCCAGCCCCGACCCCGGCGCAGAAGCCCGTTCAAGTGCCGAAGATGGAGCCCCACGCAGAGCCACAGTTCGTGATCGAGCCGCAGCAAGATAAAACTGAGCCAGTTCTACCCGAAGAAAAATCACTTTTTGATAATACGCTCGACAAAGTCAACAATATTTCCACGGAAACCGCCGCCATCGATCAAAAGGTAGAGCCTGTGCCCATGATCGAAACCTATGGCCCTACGCGTCAGACGATGGCCCCGAGCGGGCAGGAAACCCATGGCCAACAGCTGACTCCCGAAAGCGCCGAGACGGAAGAGGACATCATCAAGGAGTTCAATTCCCTCATAAAGCCCGAAGGCCTTCCGGCAGCCGATAAAGAGGAAAAGGACGAGAAAGCTAAGTTAAAGGACAAGAAAAAGCTCCGGCAGAAGATCGTATTCGAGCCCTATGATACGGAAAAACATGGCACAATGGCTACTTTCCCCGGCGTCCAGGGCTATGAAGAAGTCGAGCGGTACTGGGTGGACGAGCCCTACGCCTTCGTCGTCATCCTCTATAACGAGGGCACGAATAATTACCTCTACTACGTGGTCGAACCCTCATTGACCGTATTCGAAAAAGAGCTGCTCGTCGAAGTCTATGACCGCCTACAGGACGTCCTGATGATGGAAAACCTGGACCAGAACACCGATAAGCACGTGCTGTTAAAGGAAAAGACCACCCAGATCATCAACGATTACATCGGGAAGATCGATACCAAGTCCTACTACAAGATCCTGTATTACATAAACAGGGACTACCTGGAGTTCGGCAAGATCAACCCCCTCATGCACGACAACTTCATCGAGGATATATCGAATAACGGCTTCGACACCCCGATATTCCTTTACCATAAGAACTATGAGAATATCATGACCAACATCGTGTTCGCCGAGAAGCAGCTGGACTCGTTCGTCATCCGGCTGGCACAGCGCTGCGGCAAGCACATATCCATCGCCGAGCCGATGATAGACGCCACGATGCCCGATGGCTCGCGTATCCAGATGACCCTGGGCAAGGAGATAACGACCAGGGGAAGCACCTTCACTATCCGTAAATTCAAAGAAGTGCCCATCACGCCTATAGACCTGATCGCCTGGAATACCTTCTCCCCTGAAGAAATGGCCTACCTGTGGCTGTGCATCGAGAATAACAAGAGCTTACTCTTCAGCGGAGGCACGGCTTCCGGTAAGACGTCATCGCTGAACGCCGTGTCGCTGTTCATACCGCCCAAGGCGAAGGTCATATCGCTCGAAGATACTCGTGAGCTTAAATTACCGCACATGAACTGGATCCCGGGATTGACCAGGGACTCGTTCACGGCTGACGGCAAAGGCGCCATCGAAATGTTCGCCCTGCTGAAATCGGCCATGAGACAGCGTCCCGAATACCTGCTGGTGGGCGAAGTCAGAGGCAAGGAAGCGCTTACACTATTCCAGGCCATGTCGACGGGCCATACCACGTTCTCGACCATGCACGCCGACTCGGTGGAGTCCGCCATACACAGGCTGGAGAACCCGCCCATCAGCGTACCGCGTACTATGGTCACGGCGCTGGACATCGTGAGCATCCAGGCCCAGACCTACCTGAAGAACAAGAGAGTCAGGCGTAACATGAAACTCGTCGAGATCAACGACATCGACCCGAACACCAGGAATATACGCACCAACGATATTTTCAGCTGGAACGCAGTGACCGACAAGTTCGACCGTATGGGCGAATCCCGTGTGCTCACGGAGATCGCACAACGCCGGGCCTGGTCGAAGAGAGAGCTTAACATCGAGCTGTCCCGAAGGCAGCGCATACTCGAATACATGCTGAATAATAATATACGAGAGTTCAGGCAGATCGCGGCAATTATACACGCATATGCGGTTAAGCCGGATAGAGTGCTTGAAAAGCTGGGCATAAAAGACTAAAAAAGATAGGTGGGACCCATGGACCAGTTTAGCACTATCGCACACGTTGTATTCGGGGGAGAGGTACGGAAGCATAAGGAACGGTTCTATAGCCTGCAAAAACAGCTCCGCCAGGCGCACATGGCGCAATCCTATGAGGTCTATGCGTCGGTCGCCTACCTGATAGCCATGATAGTCGGGTTCGTGGGAGCACTTTTTGGCGTCGTCATAGCGTTTCTCATTTTGGGTATGATCAATTCCAATGGTAATTTTACCAACGTTCATATGCCGGACACGATGGCGTGGGTCACGCCTTTTACCGATATCATTATCATTTTCCTGGGTATGACGATCATGGCCGTATTCGGCTATTATGTGACATATACAGTCATCATGCTCATCCCGTCCATCAACGCCAGCGACCGTAAATCCAGGATCAACAAGCAGATCCCCTATGCAGTCACTTTCATGTATGCGCTTTCGAAGGGCGGCATGGACATCATCAGCATCCTGCGCTCGCTGAACCAGGCGCAGAGCACCTACGGTGAAATATCACTCGAGATAGGCCTCATCATCAGGGACATGGATTACTTCGGTAACGACCTGAGGACCGCCATTATCAATTGTATAAACCAGACGCCCTCCGATCTGCTGCAAGACCTGCTGACGAACTTGCTTTCGGTCATAGACAGCGGCGGTGACGTCACCGTATACTTGAACGGTAAGACCGAGCAGTACCTGCAGCGGCTTATGCAGGACCAAAAATCATTCCTCGAAATACTCGGGCTGATCGCCGAATCATACGTGACGGCTTTCGTCGCCGGCCCCCTGTTCATTATTATCATGTCCTCGGTCATGACCATCATGAACGGCGGCAGTCCTATAATATTATATGTCATTATCTACGGTATGCTGCCCCTCGGCTCGGTCATGTTCATTATCCTGATCAGCATATTGACGCCTACCGAGGATGAGTCAGCGAGCAAGTTCGAGATACTAAAGTTGAACTCCTACGACACAATCCAGAAGGAAGACTCGGGAATGCCCGAAGCCCAGGAAAGAAAAATGATCGAGAAGATCCATGCGGGCAAAAAGAGCCTGAAGCTCAAGGAGTTCATGTCTAACCCGATCGGGCCAATAATGGAAAACCCGCAGCTTTCTTTGGTCATCAGCGTACCGATCGCCATTATCGTCATCGGGCTAATGATGGCTTTGACCTATGGCAACCTCACGCATGCAATGCAGAATGTCTCGCAAATGCAGAACGCGATATCGATGGGTAAAATGAAAAACCCCAACGATCCGCTGGTACTGTTCGGGCCCATAATAGGTTATTTTGACGATTTCCTCATCTTTTTCCTTCTGATCGTCATGATACCGCTATCGTTCTTCTTCGAAAGTAAGACACGGCGCGGGCGTAAGATATCGGCAGAGATGCCTGATTTCCTTAAAAAACTGGCATCGACCAATGAAACGGGCATGACGCTTACCCAGTCGATCGGCCTCATCGCCAATAATAACTTCGGCCTGATGAGCAAAGAAGTACAAAAGATCTATAAGAACATACAATGGGGCATCGACGTCAATAGCGCCTTGAAAATGTTCGCGAACACGTTGAACACCGCCTTATCCACGAGAGTTATCACGCTCATCACCAAGGCGGCGGAATCGAGCGGCGACATACGGGATGTGTTGAACGTCGCGGCAAACGATGCCAAGGTCGGCGAGCAGATACGCCGGGAACGTTCCGATGGCATGCTGATCTACGTGGTCATCATCTTCATCTCGTTCGTCGTATTCCTGTATTGTGTCTATACGCTATCGGCCAGCTTCATACCGGTCATGGCGAGCGCCGGCAGCAGCAATAGCGCAGCAGCAGGTAATTCGCAAGCCCTGCAGGGCGCAACCTTTATACAATCATTTAACCCAGAAGATTATAAGAGGCTATTCTTCCATGCGGCAATAATTCAGGGCCTATTCGCTGGCATACTGGCAGGCGTAATGGGTGAAGGAAAATGGATGTCGGGCCTGAAATATGCCATTGGCATGATGATCATATCTTACCTGGTGTTCGCTCTCTTCATTTAGCCTCGACATAAAAAGGTGGTCATAATTACCAAAATAACGAGTGAACAAGGGGCAGATGAGCTTGCCGTAGCTCAAAAAAAGTCGAAACCGGTGGAAATCGTCCGGCTTCCTACCGGCATCGATATACTGGATAGGAACTTGAACGGAGGGATCCCCTCCGGGTCTCTCGTCTATTTTGGGGCCTATCCTCGGTCCATGCCCGAGGTATTCCTTTACGAGCTTTCTATACCGAGAAAGACCTACTACATTACCACTGATAAATACCCGGACCATGTCAAGCATGACTTAGAGGAGCTTGATTTTGATACCTCGAAAATCGAGTTCATCGACCTGCACGAAGAATATTATAACAAGTTCCTGCCGGGGTCAAATGATCAGCAGGCGGCGATAAAAAAGGTCGTACAATTCCTCAACGACTGGCTGAATAAGATCGAAAAGCAGGACGAAAAGAACTTTACGATCATCTTCGACAGCTTTAGCTTCATGCTGGACTCCGGTCTGGAAACGGATATGCTAAAACGCCTGATGGATAAGATTTACCACCTCGTCAGGAAGAACTCAAGCGTTTGCTACCTGATGATCGTGAAAGGCCTGCACGACGAGTCTGTCGATAGCCGCATCCAGCATTGGTGCGACGTTATATTCGACATCGACATTGAGCGAAAAGGCGATAAGATCATCAACAAGCTAACGTTGCCCAAGATAAGGGGCATGACACCTCTGACTGATTATATTAAGTTCAAGGTCGGCGACCGTATCTACATCGATACGTCCAGGGATATTGCCTGAAAATGCAAAAATAAAAAAGTGGGACAGCGGTCTAACGCTGCCTACAGACCTTTTTTAACTCTTTTCTTTCTTCACCTACGGTCATATAGGCGGCGGCCATACTGCCAAGCAACGTCAGGGACGACATCACTGAGGCCGTATCGTTATGTACGCCGAAATGCGCCGACGCGGGCACCAGTACGATGCTGCCCATTATAAGGGCTATGCATCCTATCAATAATCCTCTGGCATTCATGAATTGTTAATCATAAAACATGCATTATATAAATTGGCATGTTTTTTGGCGGGAATAAAGAGTTAAAAACAACGCAATACACGAATTACAGTAGTGTCGTATACCCGAGGTAAAAGATAAAAACGGCGAACACGAGCATCATTATCGAACAGGCTAAGGATAGGGCTTTCATCCAGGATGGATTGAATAACCGCCTGCCGGCCGAGCCTATTAACGCGATCACGCCATACCAGGAGAGGCATGCAAGCGCAATGCCCGAGAACATCCCCAGTAATGATAATATGTCCGTCCCGAGCCGGACTGCCATGGCGCCGGCGAATATACCCGCCCACCAGACGATGGCGAAGGGGCTCGTGATGCAGATCAGGAAACCCGATATCAGCGGAGGCATGTCCCGCTCTCTTTCGGAGGCATGTTCTTGTTTTTTAGACATTAAAACGAAAATGCCGCGTAAGCCCAGGAACGTTAATAATAAGCATCCTCCAAGCCAGAGCGTTAGTTTCCCCGCAGGATGGCTTAGCAACTGGCTCAAGCCCCCGACGATGAGCACGAAAAAGATGGCGTCCGCGATGACCGAGCCCACGTCGACCTGGAACGCCGCTAAGAAGCCCTTGGATATGCCCTTTTTGAGGACCTCGAAGGTAATGGGGCCAGGGGGCATGGCGTGTGTCAGCCCGATGAGGAAACCGGCGGCAAGGATGTCAAACACAAGGATCTACTCTGGCATCATCTTATATAAAAATGGTTTACCGGTGTTTTTCAGTCTGTTAACTCTGCCAAAATTAATATAAAAATGTTTCAAAAGGAAACCTGATGGTCGAGAGTTTCTTGTCCTGCTCCCGGTGCGGGCTTCCCATGGATAAGGACGTGAAGTGTGCCGTTTGCGGCCTGCCCCTGTGCCCTTATGATATCAGGGTGCTGGAAGGCTATGGCATCCTTTGCCCGCGCTGCTATGAGGACCTTTCGTTCCAGTATCATTCCAGGAAATGTGACATTCTCAAGTGATCGCCATGAACTTCGATGTCGTCGCTATCAGTGCCGCCAGGCCGACTCTCGGGCGTGCGGCCTATGATAATACAATGCGGGCGCTCAAGGAGCTTGAGCATGACGGCCAGCTCGATAAGCTGAAGCTGAACGGCCGGGTGATGATAAAACCCAACTTTACCCAGCCCCCGAACCCGTCGCTGAAATACGGGCCGAGGGAGTCCGATATGACCGTGCATAATCACGTCTGCACCGACCCATTCTCCATAATGGCCGCTTGTGATTTTATTAAAGGGCATGATGGCCGGCCATTCATTGCGGAAGGCACGAAATGGCCTGGCGGTACCCGGGGCGTTTTCCTACAAATGGGCTGTGAGTGTCTTCTCGAAGGGATGGACGTGCCCCTGTTCGACACGACGACTTCCGGCAACGGCGATCTGGTAGAGGTATCCCCGTCCAGGGCCTGGAACAAAGACTTTGCGTCGCTGGAAGTGAATCAGGTTTTCAGCGAGACGGACGTCATCCTGAATATAGCAAAGCTGAAGACGCACAGCAACTCCGTCGTCACGGGAACGATAAAAAATATGTATGGCTTGCTGGAGCCGTCGGTGCGCAGGGCGGAGGGACATTATTGTGCGGATCCGTTGTGGGCTAAGATATCCCGTAAAAATATGGGGAGGGGCTATAAGCTTTTATGCGAGACGTTCGTGCAGGTACACGATGCTATATTAAATTCATTTGACGTTGACGAGATCTGCATAGTTGAAGGCATAATCTCAGGCGAAGGCGACGGCCCCCTGTTCAAGCCGGCTAAGCCTCGGCAGGAGAATATCGTACTGGCATCGGTGAATTCTCCCGCTACCGTGGATGCGGCCGAGAGCTATTATATAGGCTTCTCCCCCGAATTTTTAGGGAATGAGGCGGTTTACCGGCTTAGCCAGTTGAATTTTGTCCCCGACGAAGAATTACTCGATTCCTATGCTAACCTGTATTTTTTAACCCTTGCCGAATCAGTGGGCATGGGCAGGACAAAAGGCTTCAGTGTTTACGCCATTACCGAGGGCGCGTCCGAGATCATTCCCTGTGATACACTAGGCTTGCTGCGGAGGGGCGAGGTTTTCGAGCTGCCGACGTTCGTGCAATATGCCGCTAATACGCCGCTCTACGAGCGCATACCCGACGGTGAGCTCGAATTCAAAGTGGAAACCGCTACCTGACCTCATGTTTCACCACGGAGCGCACTAGGGAACCACCGTGTTCTCCGTGCCCTCCGTGGTTTAATTAACGCCGTGGTTAAACAGGCGGCGGGCTAGTAGGCGGCGGGCAAGTGTTTAATATTTGCACGTTATATATTATAAAGGAGATATGTTTAATGAAGATCACCTGGCATGGGCATTCGAACTTCGAGATCGAGGACAGCCTTGACACGATTGTGGACCCCTTTTTTATGGGAAACCCGGAAGCGGACATAAGCTGGGATAAGGTTAACCCCGACGTACTGGTGGTCACCCATGGCCATGCGGACCACATGGGCGACGCCATCAGCATCGCAAAATCGACCGAATGCGAGTTGATCTGCGTCAATGAGATCGCGAAGTATGTCCAGTCTAATGGTTACGACGCATTGGGCGCCAATATTGGCGGTTCCATCGAGCTAGGTGAGACCAGGTACACGCTGGTACAGGCAATCCACTCCAACGGCATCGATGAGGCTGGCTTCGGGTGGGACGCGGGCAGCCCGGCGGGCGTTGTAATAAAGGATACGGCCGTCGTCTATCATGCCGGAGATACCGCGCTATTCAGCGATATGTCCCTCATCCATGAGCTGTATAAGCCCAAAGTGGCGCTATTGCCTATAGGCGGCAGGTTCACCATGGACGCCGAAGCGGCCCTGATAGCGACTAAACTGTTGAAGCCCGAGATCGTCATTCCCATGCACTATAACACGTTCGACGTCATTAAGGCGGACCCGTATAAGTTCCAGAAGATGGTGGAAGATAACACCGACTCGGAGGCGGTCATCCTGACGCCGGGCGATTCCATCGACGTTTAATTTTTTATTTTTATAACAATAGCGTTAAGTACCCCATGGTATATCTGGGTAATAATGAAGCTGACCTGGTATGGCCACTCCGCTTTTGAGCTTGAAGGCAAGCATAAAACGCTCATAGACCCTTATATCTCCCATAATCCGGTAGCGACGGTACGCTGGCAAGACTTGAAGCCCGACGTGATCGTCGTAACCCACGGACACAGCGACCATTATGGTGACACGGTGGAGATCGCCCGGAGCACTGGCTGCAAGGTCATCGGCATCACCGAGATCGCCGACTTTTTATGTAAAAAGGGCATCGACGTCATTGACCTGAACCTGGGCGGCTCCATTGATTTTAAGGGCGTGGGATATACTCTTGTTCCGGCCGTCCACTCCAACAGCATTGAAGAAAACGATAAGGTCTTCGAGGCCGGCTGTCCCGTGGGCGTAATTGTCACCGACGAAAAAACGGTCTATCACGCCGGCGATACGGCGCTGTTCCACGATATGGCGCTGATCCATGAGCTTTTCTCCCCGGAAGTCGCCCTTTTGCCCATCGGCGGGCGGTTCACCATGGACATTAAGGCGGCCGTGCAGGCGGTAAAGTTGATAAAGCCGAAGCTGGCCATTCCCATGCACTATAACACATGGGGCGCCATAAAAACCGATGAGACCGTATTCAAGAGCCTGGTCGAGCAGCAGACCGATACTAAAGTCGCACTCTTAAAACCGGGCGATTCCATTGAAATATGAACGTTTTTAAAAAGTATGGAAAAATTTAAGGTTCCTTTTGCCTGCAGCCATCCGATGTAAATATCATGATGGTGCTGAGGATGAACCCGATAATGAGCCCTGCCGCGGCAAGCAATTCCAAAGTCCGGATGCCGCCGAAACCTTGCATTATCCGATACAACTGCTGAAATACATCATTCAAGTCCGGGAACTCGTTTACCAGCCAGACCATGACATAGTACGTTATCATGTTAATTACGGCACCTCCGGTATCCGCTATGGTCTCCATCATAATTTTACACCAACTTTCGGCCTATTATTGTAAAAATTAAAGAGGATAAGTCCCTGGCTTAATCCTCCTTCCACTTCAGCACGATCACGCCGACCACGAACAGGATAACGCCGAGCACCGCCACGATGGCGAAGTTATTCAGGACATCCGTGCCGTTACCGGTGATCATCGCTGCCCTCAGCCCATTATTCAGGTACGTGAGCGGCGATACGTTCGCCAGATCCTGCAGGAACCACGGCATCTGACCTACGGAGAAGAACGATCCCGACACGAACATCAGGGGGAACGTCAATGCGCTCGCGGCATTGGTCGCGGTATCCTCGTCCTTGACGAAGCTGGCGATGATGTTGCCCAGGCCCGAGAAGACGAGGCCGCCGGCGATGACCATCAAGAGCATCATCAGGTTGATATTCAGCGAGATGCCGAATATGAGCCAGGCTGCGGCGATCGATACGGCCAGCGATAGCATCAGGGTGATCGTCTGGGTGATGATCCGGCCCAGGTTCCACTCCACCCTCGATATGGGCGTGGTGGCCAGCTTACGGAATACGCCGGTGGCACGGTTCCTCGCGCTCTGTCCGACGGTGCCGTTAACGGCTATTGACATGACCGACATGCCGATGATGCCCGGGAACAGGAAGTCCAGGTAGTTCACGCTATTCGTCGTAACGTCGTGCGGCAGAACTGTGACCAGGTCTTTCGTTTTTGATATGTTCATGTTGATCTTATCCGCCACTGTGTTGACGACCGAGACGATGGCCAGGGACGTGGTCTGGGACTTGTCATAATACATCTGGACGGTCGCATCGGAGGAATTCCCGCCGGACATTTCAGATGCCATTATATTATTTTCAAAGCCCGCAGGGATATCGATATAGCACGATATCTTGGCGTCCTTGAGTTGACCGGCCAGGTCCATTCCCGAGCCGTCGACCATCTTGACCGCATTGGTTGAATTCATGGCATCGATGAAAACGCCAGACATCTGCGAGTGGTCGCTGTCGTTGTAATAAAGCGTCAACGGCCCGCTAGTGCCACCCAGCAGGAAACCTAGCAGAACGAACAGGATGATCGGGAATATAAATGTCCAGAATACTGCACCCTTATTCCTGAAGAAAGCCAGCAGGCTGTATTTTATATCCGATAATAATCTAACCATTTACTGTACCCCCTCTGCGAGCTTCTCACCGGTCAGGTTAAGGAAAACGTCCTCAAGTGTGGATTTCTTGACGTACAGCTCTTTACATGCGGCGTGCCTGTTATTTAGGAGCTCGACTGCCTGGGTCATGATGGTCAGGCCGTCGTTTTCAGGCAGCTTGATTATGATGTCGTTGTGTTCCCGCCTGCTCGCCGGCATTTCCTTCATGATAAGCGCCAGGGCCGCGTCGTCGCACTCCCGGATTATAAGCGTGTTGCCGCCGCCATACCTGTTTATGAGGTCTTCGGGCAGCCCTTCTGCTACGATCTTGCCTTTGTGGATGATATCGATCCGGTCGGCCAGATAGTACGCCTCATCCATGTAATGGGTCGTAAGGAATACGGTCTTTCCATGGCTTTTTAATTCCCTTATTGCCTCCCACACGTCTCTCCTGGCCCTCGGGTCCAGGCCGGTGGTCGGCTCGTCCAGAAAGACGATCTCCGGGTCATTAACCAGGGATAGGGCTATGCCGACGCGCTGCTTCAGGCCGCCCGAGAGGTTTTTGAACAGTACGTTCCTCTTATCCTTCAGGTCGAACATGTCGATCAGGTGGTCGGCGTCTACCCTCTTGCGGTACATCTGGGCGAAGCGGTCGATGTTCTCCCACACGGTCAGCCACTCGAACGCGTTGAAGCTCTGGGGAAGGACGCCGATCTTTTCCTTTATTTTCATCTCGTCCTTCCTCACGTCGTAGCCCAATACACTGACTGAGCCCGATGTGGGCGTTTTTAGCGTCTCCAGGATCTCGACCGTGGTGGTCTTTCCCGCCCCGTTGGGGCCGAGGAAAGCGAACACCTCGCCGCGCTTGACATTTAGTGAAATATCGTCAACGGCAGTAAAATTACCATATTTCTTTACTAGTGAATTGATTTCAATGACTGAATCGGTCATTTCTACACCCCATTATTTTTCTCTTTCAATATTGCGTACCCCATCAGCTTCATGGAATGCTTTATGTAATCCTCATGGCTGATACCCATTCTCTCAAGCCTATTTTTGGTTAAAAGGTCCAGGGTGATGGCGCTATCCGAACAATTGATCAGGAATATTGCAGTTTCCAGTGGATCGAGATCATTTTTGATCGAGCCGTCCAGGATCCCTTTTTTTATGGCCTCGGTCATGATAGCGGTAAACTCCGCCGTGGCGTTGCATACTTCCCGTCCGTACTCGTTATCGCATTCTTCAAATCTCTGCGAGGCCGAATAACGAAGCAGCTTATAATAATCCGCATGCTCCGCATTGAACCGGAAAAAGGCATTCCCGATGGCCGATATCATCCCCAGGCCCGTGGTTTCCCCGGCGGTGCACTCCCTGAACATCCGGTTCATGATGGTGACGCCGCGAAGAATTACCGCGAAATACAGGGATTCCTTGTCCTTGAAGTAAAGATAGAGCGTGGCCCTGGAAAGCTCCACGGCTTTTGCTATATCGTCCATCGAGACGTCGTCGAATTTTTTTGAGAAAAACAGCTTCTCGGCCGCATCGACGATATCGGTGTGCCTCTGCTCCTTTTCCCGTTCCTTTCTTTCAGCCAGTGACATTGCGATCAATTCCTTGCCAATAATTTACAATTTACATTATGTAATTTACTGACACATTGTCATTTTATTACATATTGTCATTATATATAAGCGTTTGGGCCTTAGTAGCGATGATATATACAAAATTCCTTAGAATTCCCACCAGTGCTTTCTGAACCCCGAGGCTATGCCCGATAATATGCCGACGACGAAGCCGATAGCGGCCAGCAGCGCGGCCATCCTGACGCCACTCAGGCCCGTTAGCCCGTGCAAGCCGTCTAAAAGGGCCTGGTTGAATCTCGGGAACTGCTCGACGATCCAGCCGATGATGAACCCGAATATGGCGCCGAATACTGCGCCGATGACTGTCCTTATAACTGTTCCAATGACCATAATCATACATCCTTTGCTAAATGTTCCTGATCCACTTTCTAACTCTATTTATGGAACGATTCCCTCAGCTTTTTCAGGTGCTCGCCCATCTGGTCCAGCTTTGCCTCGAAGGGCGCGACCTTCTCTTTCGGCAGGTCCTCCAGGTATGATATGTAGCTGTCCGCCTCGGTCACGATAGCTTCGACCGATACCGGCCCCGGACTCCCCGCATTACCATGGAAGCCCATGCCCTCCAGCCCTGCTTTGGTACAGGCGAACTCATAGTTGAGCGCCTGGCTTATTGCACGCGCTTGCGCACGTTCGGCCTCTCTGATCGCGGCTGCCTTATCATGCTCCGCCTGTTTTATGGCATGCTTTAACGCATGCGCCTGTTCCCTTATTGACCTTCTGGCTTCTCTCGATCCGTTCTCGAACATATTATCATCGCCTCTGCCATTTTCCTATTTATGAAGCGAATCCTTCAATTTCCCGAGCCGTTCCATGATCCGGCTCAGCTTTTCCTCGTACGGCGATACCTTCTCTTTTGGCAGGTCTTCCAGGTAGGCCAGGTAGCTGTCGATATCGGTCAGGATATTCCCTACCGACCGCGAGCCGCTTGCCCAGTTTTCGCCGAACACATTCGCCTGGTCATATCCTTCGGGCACGAGCTCATACCGCCCGTCCTCTCGCTTCCTGATCAGGTTTTCCTCTACCATCTTGTTGAGCAAGGGATAGATCGAGCCCGGAGAAGGCCTCCAGGAGCCATAGCTCATCATTTCGATGGAGTCCATGATCTCGGCACCGTTTTTCGCGTGGTCGTTGAGCGTATACAGGACCCAGGTCTTCAACCCGCCGTATCCTCCATACCTGCTCAACTTGTTGATTTTTTTGAATATATCATGCATATCTGGCGTGTTTATCACCTTAGTCGGATACGATATCGGTAACCCGATAAGAATCGATACGTTTTTTACGGCATGCATCGACTCTTATCGGATTATCGATATCGGTTTGTATCGGCAAATCGATATTACGCTTCTAAGTATTTATAGTTTGCTCCTTAACCCCAGGTTCACCTGTAGTAACCGATCGATGTGATGAATTCTTAGGGTTGATAAAAAAGGCTGCAATAGTATTGTTTCTATATATTGCGATTTAGTTTCAATAACTAAACTATTTATAGAAAATCTACTACTATCCCCTCAATGTAAGCGTCTTGCTAAATTAGATGGGCGTTTAATCAATAATGGCTACTGTGCAGACCGATGTCGTTGACGCCGGAAGCAAAATGCTGCAGTGGCCATAGTTTCTGGTATTTTGGATACCGGGTGACAAAAATGTTTAAGGAATTAGGAGAGTTCATAACACGGAGACCATGGGTAATTATCGCAATATGGGTGATCATTCTCATAGTAATGGCACCGCTGGCGATGAATCTGGCAGATCGTCTGAAATATGATGCGACCAACTTCATGCCAAAGGATACGGATTCGGCGAAGGCACAGGAAATTTATAGCCAGCAGTTCCCCCAGTCCTCATCGACTCAAACGCAGCTGATCACGGTCATACAGTCGGACAATAGCACGGCGACTATGGGTTTCGTCAATGCCCTGGATAGCGCCGTTATGAAAGATAATGCGATAAAGAACCTGACGGGGACCGCTTCTGTCTATAGTGTGCAGCGGATGGCCCTCGTCGGCATGACCCCGTCACTATACAAGAACATGTACGCGGCATATGACGGCATGCTGGCAATGCAGGCCGGTAATACGACGGCAGGCACGAACACGGACTCCCTTAAGGCAACCGTCGTCGGGATGGTCATGAAGAATCTCAACATGACCGGTGACAGCTCCTATTTCACCTACCTGATGAGCCTGGACCCGAACCTGTCGGACGCCCAGCTCCAGGCGGACGCGAGCAATTGGGCAGCCACTCACGATTATAACAACCCCCGAGTACTGCCAGCCGACGCCATCGGCAGCCTGGCCAAGGGCAACGTTACGCTTTACGCCATGACGCTGGATGCCGACCAGGTCCGGGATACGACGATCGTAACAAACGACATTAAGGAGCTGCGCAGCCAGATATCACAGATCAAGAATGATGGAGGATACAGCGGCCTCAACGCCTACGTGACGGGTTCTGCGGCAATGGGCGTGGATACGCAGACGGCGTCGACGGACGACATGAGCAACATAGACCTGTACACCGTGCTGGTCGTACTGGTGCTCCTGCTCCTGTACTTCCGGTCGATACTGACCCCATTCGTACCCCTCGTGGCCATATTGATCGCCATCATAGCCACCATGGGCGCCGTCACTCTGGTCAGCTACTTCCTGGATCTCTACTACATCGTCATGACCTTCATGGTGGTCATGATGATGGGCGCAGGCATCGACTATTGCGTCTTCATGCTGTCCCGCTATTCCGAGGAACGGAGGAATGGAAGTGACGTAAAAGCTGCCATTATTGCCATGGTAGAGCATGCCGGCAAGAGCATTGCCTCCAGCGGCATGACCGCGGCGCTGGGCTTCGGGGCACTGGCCCTCTCGGGCCAGGGCATGTTCATATCCATGGGCATCGGCGTCTCCCTCGGTATCCTCATATCCATGCTCACCGGCCTCACGCTGATCCCCGCCGTGCTTACGCTCGTCGGCGACCGGATGTTCTGGCCCAACAATCTTTACAACAGTAAGCCGAGATTTACGCTGACCGGCTTCTGGGACGGGGTAACGAAATTCGGGCTCAAGCACGCGAAAGTGGTCGTGCTGCTGGCGGTATTGCTGGCCATCCCGTCCATCTACATAGCCATGCACATGAATACCGGCATGGACACGGTGTCAATGCTGCCGACGGGCGTCGATAGCAAGGTCGGCTACACGATACTGACAGATGCGATGGGCAGCGGCACGATGGACCGGGCCATGATCATGGTCACGCTGCCGGTGAACATTACAGATGGTTCGGGAGCCGTGTCGGCCACTGCCCTGGACCGCATCGAAAATATCTCATCAAGTATCGCAAAGATCAATGGCGTGGACAAGGTTTATTCCATAACCAGCCCTGCAGGCACTGCGATCAACTACCAGGACCTGTCTTCGTATCCGGCCGCAGAGCAGGCCGCCTATATGAGCAACCTGAACGCGTCTGTCGGTCAGGATGATCGGACGACGATCATATACGCGTCATTCACGGGCTCCCCCTACTCCAATGATGCCTTCAAGGCCATTGACGATATGCGCTCGACGCTTAATAACGATGCCAGCGGGGCCGTGATCCACGTAGGTGGCGAATCGGCGATGACGCACGACGTGGAGTCTTCAATGATGAACGGGTTCTACATCGTGATGCCGATCGTGGTCATCGGCATATTGATCATCCTGTTCGTCCTGTTAAGGTCGGTGTTCCTGCCGCTGCGGATGCTATTCACGCTCTCGATGAGCATCCTGGCGACCGTGGCGGCCTTCACCCTGGTCTTCCAGTACTGGCGGGGCGAGGTCATCATCTTCATGCTGCCGATCATGCTCTTCTGCGCCTTGATGGGCACGGGCGTGGACTACGACATCTTCCTGGTGTCGCGCGTCCGTGAAGAGAAGCTTAAGGGCATGACCGACCGTGCGGCTATCGTGAAAGCCGTCAAGTCGACGGGCACGATCATCGCCATCTGCGCCCTGATCATGGGCGGCGCTTTCAGCACGCTGATGCTTTCCAAGATGGAAATGATGCAGCAGATGGGCTTCGTTTTGTTCTTCGGCATCCTGTTGAACGCGACCGTGATGCTGCTCTTCGTGGTGCCGGCCATCATGTCGCTGATGAAGAAATACAACTGGTGGATGCCGGGTCAGAAGGACATGCCGGAGCTGGAGGAAGAGATAAAGGCCTGACTAGGGTAAACGATGGAACGGTATATAATCGTCCATGTTCTTATAAAAGTTGAGCACGACGTGGCTTTTGCTGTCCTTCAGCATGGGGCCCATGCGCACGCGCAGGTCGTTCGTGTAATACTCGTATTCCTTAACGTTGCAGAACGCCAGCAAAAGCATCACGTCCCACTCCCCCGTGATCGAGACGTCCATGAGGACGCTGGGGTCTTTTTTTATTCCGTTGATGAACTCCGTCATTTTCGCCTGGTCGGAGACGTCCAGCTTTAAAAATAGGATAAAATAGGACTTGAGGCCCAGCTTTTCGTAGTCTACCGCCGCCTTGTATTTTTTGATCACGCCTTCCTTTTCCAGCTTTTTTATCCGGGCGGCGACGGTCTGCCGTGTAATGCCGCACATCGCCGCTAATTCGGCGTGCGATACGTCCGCGTCCTTTAGAAGCTCCGAGATAATGCGCATATCAGTCTGGTTGATAACATCGGCCATACTTTTTTACCTGGGGTTAAACGCCGTACCTCTTCAAGTATCATGGCTTAACGCCCTGTAAAGTCTCCGACCATATGATATGCGCACCTAAGTCATAAATCTTTTCCATTATGTTAAGTAAAACAAGTTTTTATATAACCAAAAGAAAACTACAAATACTAATTTAATACAATATGTTAATAGAATCAGTAGTTTATTTAACATCATGTTTACGGTGAGATCATGAAAGACTACGTCGTTAAGGATATCAGCCTTGCAAAGCAGGGCGCAGAACGCATCGAATGGGCCAGGCGCCATATGCCTGTGCTGAACTACATCAAGGATGAGTTCGAGAAGACCAAGCCTTTAAAGGGCGTTAATGTGATCGCATGCTTACACGTGACGGTCGAGACCGCCAACCTCATCGCTACGCTGCAGGCGGGCGGCGCGAACGTGGCGCTCACTGCCTCTAACCCGTTATCCACCCAGGACGACGTGGCCGCGGCACTGGCGAAAGAGGGCGCTAAAGTATACGCCATCCGGGGCGAGAACGAAAAGCAGTATTACGAGAACATCGAGTCCGCGCTCAAGATCAAGCCCAACGTGACTTTGGACGACGGCGCCGACGTCATCGCGACCGTCCATTCCAGGCACAAGGAATACCTAAAGACCATCTACGGCGGCTGCGAGGAGACAACCACGGGCGTCATTAGGCTCAGGGCAATGGCCAAGGACGGCGCTTTAAAGTACCCGGTCGTCGCCGTCAACGACGCCGAGACCAAGATGATGTTCGACAACCGGTACGGCACCGGGCAGAGCACGCTCCATGGCATCATGAACGCGACGAATATTTTATTGGCCGGTAAGAACCTGGTCGTCGTCGGCTACGGCTGGTGCGGCCGGGGCGCGGCCATGCGGGCGAAAGGCATGGGCTCCAACGTCATCGTCGTAGAAGTCAACCCGCGAAAAGCCCTCGAGGCGGCCATGGACGGCTTCCGGGTCATGGACATGAAAGAAGCGGCTAAGGTGGGGGACATTTTCATCACGGTCACGGGCGATATCTCCGTCATAAGAAAAGAGCATTTCAAGCTCATGAAGGACCAGGCCATCGTTTGTAATTCTGGCCACTTTAACGTAGAACTGAACCTGGAGGACCTCGCCAGGCTGGCGAAGAAAGTCACCGAGGTCAAGAACGACGTCGCCGAATACAAGATGAGCGACGGCCGCAGGATCTACGTATTGGGCGAGGGCCGGCTCGTGAACCTGGCCTGCGCTTTCGGGCACCCGCCCGAGGTCATGGACATGAGCTTCGCGAACCAGGCGTTATGCGTCAAGTATATCGTGGAAAATCACAAGAAGCTGAAGAACGAGGTCTATAAGGTCCCCGAGGCGATCGATAACCGCGTCGCAAAAATGAAGCTCGACACCATGGGGATAAAGATCGAAAAGCTCACGAAGGAACAGGAGAAGTATCTCAGCTCCTGGAACGTGGGCACGTAATAGGGTGGTCCAATGGTCGACGTAGTCGTAGCAGGTACCGTAGCGCTGGACAGCATCAAGACGCCGTTCGGCGAAGTGAAAGAAGTCCTCGGGGGCTCGGCCGTATACGCTTCGGTGGCGGCCAGCGAGTTCTCGAAAGCCGGGATCGTCAGCGTCATAGGCAAGGACTTCCCGAAGAAATACCTCAGCTTTTTAAATGCCATGGGCATCAATACCCTGGGCATCGAGGCTAAAAAGGGAGATACGTTCCGGTGGGCGGGCTACTACGACTATGACATGAACCAGGCGCACACCCTGGACACGAAGCTGAACGTGCTGGCGACCTTTGATCCGAAGGTACCCGATGAATACCGTAATGCGAAATACATATTTTTAGCGAATACTGACCCCGAAGTCCAGATGAAGGTGCTTAAGCAGATGAAAAAGCCCCGGCTGGTCATGATGGACACCATGAACTTCTGGATACAGAATAAAAAGGAAGAGCTCACCAAAATGATCGAGAACGTGGACGTCGTCGTCGTCAACGATGCCGAAGCCAGGCAGTATTTCGACACGCCGAGCATCGTACAAGCTGGGCGCTCTTTCCTCGAGATGGGCCCGAAGGCCGTCATCGTTAAAAAGGGCGAGCATGGTGCCTTGATGTTCACCGATGGCTCCTGCTTCAGCGCCCCTGCCTACCCGCTGGAAAAGCTCGTGGACCCCACTGGAGCGGGCGACTCGTTCGCCGGCGGCTTCATCGGCTGGCTGGCCCGGACCGAGGACATTTCCCCGAGGAACATGCGGAAAGCTGTTATTTTCGGCAGTGCCATCGCGTCCTTTAATGCGGAGGACTTCAGCCTGAACAAGCTGAAAAAGATAACACGTGACGATATTTTCAATAGATATATGATGTTCCAGGATATAGTTTCATTTTGATGTCGGATTACAGGGACGAGGTCGAGGCTTACCTGACCGGCGTATTCGGTAAGCCCGTCCACCTGGTCAGGATACTCCAGATGGGCGCCGAGCCGGGTGAAAAAGAGCTTAAGGGGTTTGGCTATGGCAAGCCATACCTGATCGACTATATCCTCGGAGGCGAGCTACGCTCCTCGGTGTTGTCCTCCATGAAGGTCCAGAAGGGCTTCGGGCACGATACCTTTGCGGACCGGGCGGGCATCGTTCTCTGGCAGAACATGGCCTTTAACGTTCTGCCCCAGCATGTGCGCTCTCTCGATGCGGGCTTTTTTACGAGATCAGGTGGCCTGAAAAGTGCCGGGGAAGCCGATGAGTTTTTTATCCTCATGGACCGCATCAGCGGCATCGAGTATTACCGTGACCTGGACCGGATCCGCGATACCCACTTCTTTCATCCATTGGACGTCGACCGGGCATTGGCGCTGTCCGACTATTTAGTTTATATTCACTCTCAAAAGCACGACGATCCCGTCTTATATCACCGCCGGATACGGGAGCTGGTAGGCTCGGGCGAGTGCATCATGGGCCTCATCGACAGCTATCCGAAAAATTTTAAATTCTACACTAAAAAGGACTTCGAGCGCCTGGAGAAAGAGTGCGTGGGATGGCGCTGGAGGCTCCATGATCAGGTGGGCCGGCTCTGCGTGGTCCACGGGGATTTCCACCCATGGAACCTCATGTTCAGGAATGGCGTGGACTTTACGGTGCTCGACCGCAGCAGAGGAGAATATGGCGAGCCGGCGGATGACGTTTCCTGCATGAGCCTCAACTATCTTTTTTATTCGCTCCAGAAATACGGGAAGATGCAGGGCGAATTCCAGGATCTGTTCGATAAGTTCATGGAAAATTATCTCGAAAAGAGCGGCGACTTTGAAATGTTAAATTATATTCAGCCATTTTACGCTTTCCGTGCCCTGGTGGTCGCCAGCCCGCTGTGGTATCCGGGCCTCGTACCGGACGTGCGCAGGAAGCTTTTCAATTTCATCGACAACGTCCTGGCCGACGACGAGTTCGACTACAAGGACGTCAATAAATACTTGAAGGGGCGATAGAATGGCCTGGGCTGCATGGGTGACCGGCCTTCCCGGAAGCGGGAAGACCAGCGTGACCAGAGTGATAGCGGATATCCTGAAGTCTAAGGGCGTGCACGTTAGAGTCCTGAACATCGACGACGTCCGGAAGGTCCTGACGCCGAAGCCCACGTACAGCGAGGAGGAGCGGGCCATCGTCTACGCGGCCCTGGCGTACATGGCGAAGCTACTCACCGACGAAGGCGTGAACGTCGTCATCGATGCGACCGGTAACCTGCATAAGTACAGGGACCTGGCGCGAGAGCTTATACCGAATTTTGCGGAGATCTATGTCAGCTGTCCCCTCGACGTGGCGATCGAGCGTGAGCAGGTGCGCAAAGGTGGTAATGCGCCTACGGATATTTACAAAAAGGGCATGGCCGGGAAGAGCTCGACCGTCCCGGGCCTGAACGTGCCCTATGAGCCGCCCCTGCACCCGCTCATAACGCTCGATACGGATGAGCTTGCGCCTGCGGAAGCGGGGAGGCTCGCCGCCGATACGCTTTTGATAACATTCGGTGGTACACATGGATGATCAGCTCCTGGTACGGCGAATGGCTGAAAGCGTTCTCAAACGCTCCATGGAGTACCTCTCGTCGCATGAGGACTATGACGAGATCCTGAAGCGCCGCGCGACCGACGTTACCCGAAAGATCGACATGGTTGCGGAAGAGGCGCTGGACGCCTGCATCATCGAGGAGGGCATTTCGGCCCGCATCATCAGCGAGGAGCTGGGCGAGAGGCTGGTGCCCGCCGATAAAGAGCCCGAGTATACGCTCGTCATGGACCCCATCGACGGCTCGACGAATCTCGTCCTCGGCATACCCTATTTTTGCACGTCCCTGGCGCTTTCCCGAAAAAACCATGGCGCCACGTTCGGCGATATTGACGCTGCCGCCATCGCCGGAGTAACGAGCGGTACGTTCTATGCTTCCCGGGGGACAGGCGCCTACCTGAACGGCGATCGCATCCAGACGGCCGACATCAAGGGAAAACCAAAGTACGCGATTTACTCCTACGGGGTCGGCGTGGTGCCAAAATGGGTGGTCTCCCTGGAGGAAGAAAATTGTATCGTCCGGACCATGGGAAGCATTGCGCTGGACATGAGTATGGTAGCGAAGGGCGCGTTCAATGCCATCATCGATACCCGGGACCGGATCAGCGGCTATGACATCATGGCCTCGGCCCTCATATTAAAAGAAGCCGGAGGTACGCTCACGGACCTCAAGGGCATGGATATGTCAGGCATGCCCGTCGGCGTGAGCGGCATCTCCATACTGGGTTCGGCCAATGAAAAATTGCATAGTAAATTGCTCGGGAATATAAAATAAGTTTGGTTCTTATCTAATTGTTGGATGAAGAATTATTGACTCTTATAATATTTTTTTAATTAGTTTTTGATACTTGTGCCGGTTTGCCTGTGGAGCGGGTGGAGTCAGTTTTTGAACCACAGAGCCACTGAGCCGCGGAGGACGCACGGAGACTTTTTTATATGTGAGTTCT
>Ga0209039_10000874_pt1 | contig 29016 bp, 24 predicted proteins | sample BogFormECP12_OM1_FD_188238 | JGI IMG/M metagenome (GOLD analysis project Ga0209039, IMG submission 188238) | Bog forest soil microbial communities from Calvert Island, British Columbia, Canada - ECP12_OM1 (SPAdes) (version 2) | ecosystem: Environmental > Aquatic > Freshwater > Wetlands > Bog ... | reverse complement strand
ACGGGAGATGGTCATTATCCCTGAGTTGGCGGGTGCCCAGAATACTTTGCCCTGATCTTGTTGTTTTTTGTACAAGGATCTAACTCGTCAGGTACTAAATCGATTCATTCAATCAGTGAATTAAGGTCCTTCGTCCCAGTTATTTCGATAAAAAGGTCGGTTAATGATGTCTTCAATCCGCGGTGCGTCCGTTCATGAGAAATTGCTTGGATTGCTTTTTCGACCATATTCGCCGTGCCGCCAAATTCACCGAACCGGCCTCCCTCGCCGGAAATACGCTCCTCATGGCCGGATTGATCTCGGCCTCGGCAGTTATTGCCTGTGCCAGCAATCAGCACGACCCCCATCAGTATATTGACAGCGAGTAAAAACCTATGTATAATACGCCTGTCTTGGGAGCGCTCCCAATCTTAATGTAAAATGCGGTTATTATAGCAAAATAAACCATAAATCTTAGATATTTGTCGTGTAAATACTGGGAGCGGTACAAATTCTTGGAAAAGCCAATGGCCGATCTGACCCTAGAAGATATTGCAAAACAAGCGGGAGTTTCCCGCTCCACGGTTTCGCGCGTCTTGAACGATCAACCTAATGTGCGAAAAGATGTTAGGGAGCGCGTACAGAATGTGATTGAAAGCACGGGCTTCCGCCCTCATGCGGCTGCTCGTGCTCTGGCCTCGCAACATTCTTCGATAATTGGCCTCGTTCTTCCTCATAGTGTGTCCTTTTTCTTCACAGATCCTTATTATTCCCACCTGACAAAGGGAATTGCACAGGCGTGCAATCAGCATAATTACACCTTGGCGTTATTCTTGGTGGATACGAAGGAAGATGAAAAAAAGATCTTCACTAGTATCACCCGCAAAGGCCTCTTGGACGGAGTACTGGTTCAATCCGGTCATCATGGCGATCAACAGATCATTGGACATTTGGTCGACGCCAAAATGCCGCAAGTCGTGATTGGCCGCCCGTTTCGTTCCGATAATGTCAGTTATGTAGACGTAGATAACATCAATGCGGCCTTTAATGCTGTCACGCATTTAATTCGGAGGGGATATAAACGCATTGGAACAATTGCTGGTCCGCAACACAGTACCGCGGGACTGGACCGTAAAGCAGGTTACATTAAAGCTCTGAATGAACGCGGATTCAGCATTGACGAATCACTCATCGTTGAGGGGGATTTTACGGAAAACGGCGGCTACTACGCAATGAAAAAACTGCTGTCGGCAAAACCTGAGGCGGTCTTTGCCGCCTCCGATGTAATGGCTATGGGCGCAATGCGGGAGGCACGCGAAGTCGGGTTACATATTCCTGATGACATTGCTCTTGTCGGTTTCGATGATCTTCCCATGGCTACTCTCTCAGATGTGCAATTGACCACAGTCCGTCAGCCTGTCGCTCAATTTGGCGCTAAAGCAGTTGAGATTCTGATTGACCTGGTCGAGAACGGTATTGACCCTCCGCGTCACATCATCATGGAAACCGAGCTTGTCATTCGCGAATCGTGTGGTGCTTCCCGTAGGTAGAAAGCAAAAATGAAATTATTGGTTCAGCAATCATGCGGATTATTTCTGTCTCAAGTTTGCAATTTGGCATTTGCCAGGAGGTGACCAACAAACAATTAACCCAGGATTGCTTGTCGTTCCAAACTGACATCCGGAATCCAACCAGGATACTGGATGCCCCACGAGAATCCCGCACTCCGTATAAGGATGTGGACTTCTCAATCAAAGTAATATACTATAATATAAAAGGAGATTGAAGATGAAACGCTTAATTGCTGTTTTATCGATCTTGATTGGGGTTGGCATGTTGCTTGGTGCATGCGCCCCTGCTGCCACTCCAGCACCCGCTGCGGCCCCGGCAGCCACTCAAGCCCCGGCTGCGACTGCCGCTCCTGCGGCCACCCAAAGCCCGGCGGACGTGGTTAAATCTCTACCCCGCAACCAGACCTTGTACTTCAATGGTCAACAGTGGGGTTCGATTGTATGTTGGAATCCGTACTCTTCCAACTGCAACAATGCGATGGCGGTGCAGGAGCAGGACAGCGCCCGCGTGATCGAGTTCGAAACCCCGTACCTGTATAACATGCTCGATGGCAACAGCTATCCTCTGCTGGCTGATGGTCCCTGGGCATGGAACGCTGCGGGTACCGATATTACCTTCAAGCTCAAGAAGGCCGCCCATTGGAGCGATGGCACCCCGGTGACCGCGGATGATGTCGCTTATACCTGGGCTTCCCATCTCAAGTACAAAGACAATGTCGGCGTTGCCAATGCCCCTTACATCGATACCATTACCGCAGTTGATCCCCAGACTGTTGACGTCAAAGCCAAACTGGGTGCCGATGGCAAAGCGCTCAATCCTCTATTCGTCGTTGAATATCTGGACTCCAATTATGTCATCCAGAAAGCTTGGACACAGAAACTGGAAGCGCGCACTGGTGGTGACGCCACCAAGTTTATGGCTGATGCCGCTACCGACGTTGTTTACTCCGGTCCTTATCACTATTTCTATGCTGACGATTCGAAGGTTGTCTTTGTTCGTGATGATAACTACTGGGGTCAGGATGCTTCCATGTGGGGCAAGCTGCCTGTTCCAAAGTACCTCGCCCATGTAATCTACAAGGATAATGCCTCCGGTTCGGTTGCTTTGGCCCAGGGTGAAGTGGATGTCAGCCAGCAATTCAACTCCAATGTTCAGGTTTTGTGGCTGAACTATGGGCTGCCCATCTCCACCTACCTGCCCGATGCTCCTTATGACATTGGCGCCCAACTCCCGACCGCTTTCTTCAACTTGTCATCCTATGGATTGGATCAGGTTGCGGTTCGCCAGGCCATTGCCATGGCGGTTAACTATGACACGATCATTTCCAACGCCATGACTAACCAATCGGCTACCTTCGAACAGGTTCCCCGCTCCCTTATGAACCCGACTGCTGGCGAACAAGCTCTCTATGACAGTAGTGATCCTACCGTCAAGGCCCTGCAGTTCTCTGGCAATGACATCGCAGGCGCCAACGCGCTCCTTGATAAAGCCGGTATTACAAAAGGTCCCGATGGCTTGCGCCAGTACAAGGGGAAGACCCTTCACTATGTAGCCACCTGCCCCAATGGCTGGTCCGATTGGCAAGCCGCGATCGAGCAGGTTGCTGCCGCTGGAAAAGCGATCGGCATTGACATCACCACCAACTATCCAGAATGGTCCGTTTATCAGACCGTCTTCATCAACTGGCCTCTGCCCGCCACGGGCTATGACATCTTCATGTTTTCTCCTGGAGGCGCTGGCCCGACCATGCCTTGGGGTCGCGTCGACCATTTGATGAACTCTGTGTACGCCGGGACCAAGAACAACTGGAACGGTAACTGGGGTGATTACAAGAATCCGGCCGCGGATGCATTGATCAACGAGATCCCCACTTTGACCGATCCCGCCAAGATCAAGGCAGACTATACGGCTTTGGTCAAGATCTATCTGACCGATGTTCCGTCCTTCACGCTGATGTACCGGCCTCAAGTGTTCCACACTGTGAACGAGACTGTTTGGACAGGCTACCCTCACAAGGGTGATGGTACCAACCCGCCTGTCCCGCCGATGGATTGTACTGACGGTTGGGGTGTCGCTTGTCTCTATAATCTGACGCTTGTTAATAAGTAAGTCGTAATCGAGTAATAACAGCCATGTTTCCCGAACCGGGGCATGGCTGTTATTATAATAAGCAGGGGACAGCCACTTTGCATCCAATCTGGCTAACCTCTGAAGCTCAGACCCATATCGGGTCTGGCCAAGTGACTGTCACCTTATTGTTATAATGCCCATTATATTTACGAGGAGGTGCTGCGTTGAAAGGATATGGAAAGTATTTCCTAAACAAGCTGCTTTGGTTCTTGGTCACTTTTATTTTCGCCTTCATACTGAATTTCATCCTGCCTCGTTTAATGCCGGGCGATCCTGTCGCAGCCATCGTAGCAAAGCTTGCCCAGGGCATGTCTAATACAACCGGCCTCCAGGCAATCTATCAGCAATACGCTGATTTGTTTGGAACCAACAAACCGATGCTCGAACAGTTTTTCCTTTATGTAAGAAATGCGGTGCAGGGCAATTTTGGTTTCTCGTTCAGCCAATATCCCAGAACGGTTGCCAACGTTCTCGAATCTTCCATCTGGTGGACAGTGTGTCTGCAGTTCCCGGCGATCATCGTCGGCTGGATTATCGGCAACACGCTCGGCGCATTGGCGGCTTATCTCAAAGGAGGCTTTGATAAAGTCCTTATGCCGGTCAGTATTTTTGTGAGCAATTTCCCGGCATTTGGCATGGCCATCATTTTGCTGGTTATTTTCGGGGTTGACCTGAAATGGTTTCCAACCTCCGGTGGATATGGGTTCGATCTGATCCCAAATTTAAGTTTGAAATTCATGTGGTCTGTGATCATCCATTACCAACTGCCGTTCTGGTCCATTGTCTTGATTGCCATCGGCGGCCAGGCGATCGGTATGCGTTCCATGTCCATTTATGAGCTGAATGCGGATTATGTGAAATACAGCCGTTTCATGGGCATCAAAGACCGAACGATCGTCGGTTATGTATTTCGGAATGCCATGCTTCCGCAAGTGACTGGCTTGGCGCTATCCATCGGAACCATGGTCAGCGGCGCGCTGGTAGCGGAGATCATTTTTAGCTATCCAGGGCTTGGTGACACGCTCTTGAATGCCATCGTGGGAGGAGATTATCCGCTGATCTCAGCCGTCGCATTGATTATTACGTTGATGGTGCTGATTGCGAACTTTATTATCGAAATCGTATATGGCTTTATTGACCCGCGTATTAGAGCGGCGCAGGCTGATTGAGGAAAGATGCTGTTATGAAACATACGATTCAACAGGTTTTTCATTCCGGTAAATTTGTTGTTGGTTTTTCCATTTTTATAGCAATTCTGCTGATCGTGATCGTTTATCCGCTGATCATAACAGATCCTCCATTAGCGATCATCGCTCAGGGTACTTTCTTCCCGCCTGGAGTCTATGTGAGTACTTTTGATAGCATTAATTCCCCTACTACATATATACTTGATCTGGCTAATGCCGCTGCCAAGCGAATTGAGAGCAAGTTAGACAATCAGCAACGCCTTGATATGCGGACTTGGCTTGTGGCAGAGGGGATTCCTGAAAATCAGATCGATATCAACAATACCGATCAACTCCTGGATCAGTGGAATAAAAATTATGACCCCAACAAAAGTTTTCCTGGGATGACCTATGCCAAGCAAAGATACTATCAAAGGCTCGATGCCTCGCTCAAAGGAATTCTGTCAACCGGAGGGGCGATCATTGCAGCACAAGACCCGCAAACGGGCACCCTAGAGCAGACAGGTACCGTTAACCAATCTGATTACGTGAATATCAGCCAGGTGGCGAACGTGCGGGTGTTGCCGCTTGGAACCGATAACTTCGGCAGGGATGTCCTGACGGAGCTGGTTGAGGCCACCGGCGTATCGCTGGAGATTGGTTTGGTTGCCGGTATTATTGCAACCTTGATCGGTTTGACCCTCGGGTTGCTGGGGGGGTATATCGGCGGATTTGCGGATGACATTATTATGTTTATCACCAATCTCTTTACCGTGATCCCCACTTTTGTGTTGTTGATCTTGATCTCCTTCAGCATCGGGCAGGATAAACGTGGCGCGGTCACGATCGCCGTCGTGATCGGGCTTACTTCCTGGGTGTGGACTGCCAGGGCGGTGCGATCGCAAGTGATTTCTCTGCGAAATCGCGACCATGTCAACCTGTCGAAACTATCCGGACACTCAGTCGTTCACATCATTGTCGCCGATATTCTGCCTTACATCGCTTCGTATGTTGTCATGGCATTCATCCTGCAGATTTCCTCGGCTATCCTGGCGGAGGCTGGGTTGTCAATCCTTGGGTTGGGACCTAGAACTACTGAAGTGCCGACCTTGGGTTTGATGATGAACTGGGCGATGATCTACCAGGCAGAGATCCTGGGAAAATGGTGGGCGTACTTCCCCGTGCTCGTAACCATCGCTCTGATTACATTCTCGATGAATCTGATGAATACCGGTCTCGACCAGGTATTCAATCCAGCATTGAGGGATTAGGTGCTTGAAATGTCAAAGGTAATATTAGAGGTCAAGGAACTGACAACAAAATATATCACCCGGTTTAAGGAAGATGTTTACGCGGTTGACCACGTTTCCCTCAAGGTTGAAGAAGGGAAATCGCTGGGCATTGCGGGAGAATCCGGTTGCGGAAAGTCGACGCTTGCCCTGAGCCTGATGGGGTATTACTTCGCTCCGCTGCACTATATGAGTGGTGAGATTATCATCAGCGGGCGAAATATTTCCGGAATGAATCCTGACGATGTTCGCAAATCGGTTCTAGGAACGGAGATTGCCTATATTCCCCAAGCCGCCATGAACGCGCTTAACCCCACGCAGAAGATCATCCATTTTATTGAGGATGTTATTAAAGCCCATGAACTTTACATCACCAAAAAGGATATTTATGATCGTGCCAGAAAATTGTTTGAAACCTTGGGGCTTCCAGCGGAGGTACTGCAAAAATACCCCGTTGAACTTTCGGGCGGCATGAAACAGCGCACGGTGATTGCAACATCTGTGTTACTTTTACCAAAGGTGCTGATTGCTGATGAGCCTTCGTCCGCGCTCGATGTCACTTCACAGAAGATGGTCATCAAGATGCTGCGGCGAGCGATGGAAAATGGCTTAATCGATTCGATGATCTTTATCACACATGAGCTCCCGCTCCTAAAAAACGTGACCGATGACATTATGGTCATGTACGCGGGGCAGATCGTGGAAAAGGGTACCGCAGAAGAAACTGTGTTTGATCCGCTTCATCCATATGCCAAAGGTCTCATGGGCTCGATCATTGTTCCTGAAAAAGGTTTGCGAAATGCCAAACTGACATCCATCCCTGGGGTACCGCCTAATCTTAAAAATCCACCTCCTGGCTGTCGGTTTGCTGAACGCTGCAAATTCGTTCGGCCAGAATGCACAACAAATTCTGTCGGTCTCCGCGATGTGGGTGGCGGCCGCACTTACCGCTGTATCATACCGGAAAAAGAACTGAGAGAATCTTATGCGAGGGAGATGGAAAAAAATGCCAGATGAAAAAAAATTATGCCTGAGCGGACAAGGGCTTACCAAAGTATTTGGGCGTGGCGGCCAAAAAACCGTCGCCGTTGATCATGTGGATTTCAATTTTTACGAGAGCGAGGTCGTCTCGATCGTGGGCGAATCGGGCAGTGGAAAAACTACTTTAGCAAAGATGCTTTTGGGATTGATCAATTCTACTGAGGGTGATGTTTACTTCCAGGGGAAAAAGCGCGATATCCGCTCTCAAAAGAAGAAACAGGAATACTGGAAAAACATTCAGGCGATCTTTCAGGATCCGTATTCTTCATATAACATATTCAACAAGATCGATGCCGTGCTTTTGGATTGTATTCGCATGCGCGGCGGTGGAAAACTTCCGCAGGCGAAAAAAGTGGAGTTGATGACACAGGCGTGCAGTTTTGTCAACTTGAAGTTCGATGAATTGACCAACAAGTATCCTTTTGAGCTTTCCGGGGGACAGATGCAACGGTTAATGATTGCTCGTATCTTCCTCCTAAAGCCGAAGATTCTGCTGGCTGATGAACCTACTTCAATGATCGATGCCTGTTCACGCGCGACAATCTTGGATATGCTGATGCATTTGCGTAACGAAACCGGGATGACGATTATTTTCATCACCCATGACATTGGTCTGGCATACTATGTTTCTGACAGCGTATACATCATGGAGCATGGGAAAATTGTTGAGAGCGGTTCTGCTGATTCTGTGATTCTATATCCTAGTCAGGCTTATACCCGACGCTTGATCAATGATGTTCCAAAAATCCACGAAGCATGGGATCTCTCAACTGTTTAATGCATTCCTCTTAGGTTTGGATTCAAGCGAATAACAATATACTCTGAATGCTAAACTGAACATACCTTTGAACATACTGCGCACTGCGAAAGGTTATTCGATATGCTTATTCAATCCCTGATTGGTGATTGGCAATTTCGACGGGCAGACTCTTCCGAATGGTTACCAGCTAAAGTTCCTGGTGGTGTCCACACTGATTTAATGGCAAATGAACGCATCCCGGATCCCTTTGTAGCCGATAACGAGAAGCGCGTCCAGTGGGTTGCCGAGTCCGATTGGGTGTACCGGACCAGTTTTGCCTGCACGGATGAGTTGCTTTCCGAAGAAAAGGTTTTTCTTGTTTGCGATGGGTTGGATACCCTGGCGACGGTTGTCCTCAACGGGCATGAGCTTGGCCACACGGAAAACATGTTCCGCCAGTATCATTGGGAAGTCAAACCATTATTAAACACAAAAGGTGCCAACAACTTAACAATCACCTTTGCCTCACCGGTGAAGTACGCCGCGCAAAAACAGGCACTTCGCCCTCTACCGGGTGTTACTCAGGCAATCGTTGGCGGTCCCCATCTGCGCAAGGCTCCCTGCCAATTCGGTTGGGACTGGGGCCCGCAGCTCCCACCGATCGGTGTTTGGAAGGACGTCCGCCTAGAGGGCTACAGCGGGGCGCGCCTCACCGAAGTTCATCTGCGCCAAGATCACACCGGCGGGCAGGTCACAGTCGAGCCTCGGATCGCCATCCAAAACTGGGGTGAGGCGCAGCTTGCCGCAATTGTCCGCATCACGGCACCGGATGGCGAGATCCTTGAAAAAGAAGCGGCTATTACTACTCGCGATGATGGCTTCGTGAGGGTACCAATCCCTAGGCCTAAGCTTTGGTGGCCCAATGGCTACGGCGGGCAGCCGCTTTATCAAGTGGAAGTTACTCTCGTGCGCAACGGTGCTTCAACAACAGAGCCGCTAGACCGGCGCACATATCAGGTTGGGTTGCGCACGATTGAATTGCGCCAACAAGATGACCAGTGGGGACGTTCCTTTGTTTTTGTGGTCAATGGTAAGCCGATTTTCATAAAAGGATCGAATTGGATTCCAGCCGATTCATTTCCTACGAGAATTACGAATCAGATTCTTGAAAATCTCATTCGCTCAGCAGCCGACACACACCAAAACATGCTACGCGTTTGGGGCGGTGGATTCTACGAGGATGAGCGTTTTTACGATCTTTGTGATCGCTACGGAATCCTAATTTGGCAGGAGTTTATCTTCTCCTGCAGCATTTACCCATTGGATGACCCGGAATTCACGGAGAATGTCCGAATGGAAGTGGTTGAGAATGTTCGCCGTCTTCGCCATCGCGCCAGCTTGGCGTTGTGGTGTGGAAACAATGAAATGGAATGGGGTTGGGTCAACTGGGATTGGAACCGTCCTGAGTTGCAGGATTTCAAATCTGCCTACGATAAATTTTTCCATAATACGTTGCCCATTTGGTGTCAGGCTGAAGATCCGGATCATTCCTATTGGCCGAGCTCACCATCTTCTGATACTCCATTTGTTGATCCGAATGGTCAGCGCCAAGGAGATGCGCATTATTGGGATGTCTGGCATGGGAGAAAGCCATTTACCTCTTATCGAGACCAATATCCACGATTTATGAGTGAATTCGGCTTTCAGGCATTACCGCCTTTGGCAACTATCCGTACTTATGCGGATGAGGCGGATTGGAACATGACCTCCTACATCATGGAGCAGCATCAAAAAAATGCCAGCGGAAACTCCATAATGGTCGGGCAGATGCTGGATACATTCCGATTGCCCAAGGATTTTGTTTCGCTAGTCTACCTGAGTATGGTACTCCAAGCAGAAGGCATTCGTTATGGCGTGGAGCACTGGCGGCGACATCCCGATCGTGTTGCTGGCACCCTTTATTGGCAACTTAATGACTGCTGGCCGGTAGCCTCTTGGTCCAGCCTTGATTACTTCGGGCGTTGGAAGGCGTTGCACTATGTCGTACGCCGCTTCTATGCGCCGCTTATGCTTTCCATTGAAGACAAGCCGCCCCAACAGACAGTTTATGTTTCCAATGATATGCTTGAGCCTTGGGAAGGAAATGTAAAGTGGTCTTTAGAAACATTCGATGGGCAGGTCTTGACTTCAGGTCAATCACAGGTCAAGGCTGCTACGCAAACTGCGACTCAAGGGTGCAGGTTGGATTTTTCTGACCGAATCAATGATGGAAATATTCGCAGGCTGGTTTTTATTGCTGAGTTGTGGCAGGTAGATCAGTTTATATCCAGACAATGTACGTTCTTTGCACCCATCAAACACTTATCGTTGGAAGATCCAGCTATCCGTGTGAATTTGCATAACAAGGGAGATCAACTTGTTGCTGAATTAACTTCGCAGTCGCTTGCAGTTCTTGTGGAAGTAGCTCTGACCGATGCGGACATTTACTTCAGCGACAATTACTTCACGTTACCTGCTGGACGAACAACCCAGGTTTTTTGTCCTATGCCGGTTGGTTGGACTCTGGAGCGGGCTAAGAAAGAATTCCGTGTCCGCTCAGTGTATGATTCATACTCGCATTGAGTTGAGTCTGAACAATAAGAAGATCGTCGAAATAATAAGAAAGGTCGTGTTATGACAACCATCGCAGATTTGATCAAGAAAATGACTCTGGAAGAAAAGGCTGCACTGGGCACTGGGGCTGGGCCATGGACAACAACTTCTGTAGAGCATTTGGGTATACCGGAAATGACCGTAACAGATGGGCCGCATGGTGTGAGACGCTCTGAAAATATACATGACTTTGTTACGAAAAGCGTCCCAGCTACCTGCTTCCCAACTGCTGCCTGCATGGCGTCCACTTGGGATATAGATTTGATCCGCAAATTGGGTGAAGCATTGGCAGAGGAGTGCATCGCGCTGAATGTTGATGTAATTCTTGGTCCCGGGGCGAACATTAAGCGAACTCCTCTGTGTGGGCGAAATTTTGAGTACTACTCCGAAGATCCTTACCTTGCGGGTCAGATGGCAGTCAGCTTCATCAGCGGTGTGCAAAGCAAAGGTGTAGGTACTTCGCTGAAGCATTTTGCAGCGAACAACCAGGAATACCAGCGTTCGACCATCAGTTCAGAATTGGATGAACGTACCTTGCGAGAGATTTACCTGCCAGCCTTTGAAGCTGCAGTGAAACAAGCCAAACCTTGGACGGTGATGTGCTCCTACAACAAAATTAATGGCACATACTCCGCAGAGAATCACAAACTGCTGACTGAGATACTCAAGCAAGAGTGGGGCTTTGAAGGTTTTGTCGTTTCCGACTGGGGCGCGGTGCATGACAGAGTAGAAGCATTAAGAGCTGGTCTCGATCTTGAAATGCCTGGGCCAAGAGAACGAAGAGTGAAGGCAGTCATCGAAACAGTCCGGTCTGGTGCGTTGAACGAATCTGTGCTGGATGAAATAGTGCGGCATATCCTTGAAATCGTCTTCAGAGCGGCGAAGACGAAGAAGGGCGGTTCGTTTGATATTGCTGGTCATCATGCTCTAGCACGAAAGATTGCCAGCGAAGGCATGGTCCTATTAGAGAATAATGGGATTCTTCCATTAAAGAATTGCCGCAATATTGTTGTTGTTGGACGCGCGGCGAAAGAAGCATACTACCAAGGCGGAGGCAGCTCACATATCAATCCGACCCAAGTTGATTGCCCGTTTGATGAATTGCAAAAGGCAGCAGGGGGTGCTAAGTTGATTTATACGGATGGTTATCATAAAGATGAAACGATTGATCAAGCTCTTATTGATGAAGCTGTTAAAGGCGTTCGTTCAGCCGATGTAGCCTTGCTTTATATTTCTCTGCCTGCATCCAAGGAATCGGAAGGCTCTGACCGACCTGATCTCGACTTGACTCGGCAACAAGTTATGTTGATCAAAGCAGTTACCGCCGTCCAACCCAAGACTGTTGTCATCCTCAATAACGGTGCTCCGGTGGTCATGAATGAATGGATCGATGGCGCGGCAGCTGTTCTCGAGGCTTGGATGATGGGGCAAGCCGGTGGAGGAGCAATTGCGGATGTTCTCTTTGGAAAGGTCAATCCCTCCGGCAAATTAACGGAAAGCTTCGCCTCTAAATTGGCGGATACTCCCGCCTATATCAACTACCCCGGCGAAAATGGACAAGTGCGCTATGGCGAGGGCATCTTCATCGGTTATCGTTATTATGACGCCAAACAGATCCCAGTGCAATTTCCCTTTGGTTATGGGTTGAGTTATACCAATTTCACTTATGAGAATCCAAAAGTTTCAACGGAAACCTTTAAGGATGTGGATGGCCTGACCGTTTCTGTGGATGTGACGAATACCGGTAAAGTCGTAGGCAAGGAAGTAGTTCAGGTGTATGTGCACGACCATAAATCAAAATTGGTTCGCCCACCCAAGGAACTTAAAGGATTTGCCAAGATCGAACTCCAGCCCGGCGAGACCAAGACGATAACTCTGAAACTCGATTTCCGTGCTTTTGCCTACTACCATCCGGCCTATAAGCAATGGATTACCGAGGACGGGGAGTTTGATATCCTGATTGGGGCTTCCTCTGCTGACATTCGTTGTACCCAGACTGTTACGCTTCAATCTACCCTTGAGTTGCCCAGCATATTGAACCGCGAATCGACTCTGCGTGAATGGTTAGAAGACTCGCGTGGCAAGAGTATTCTGGCTCCTCTCTATCAGCAAATGAATGTTCAGATGATGGCAAATTTTGGCGGGAACGGTAGTGAGACTTTCGGGATGGATCCGATTGGCTTCTTGATGGACACACCTTTGGTGGGTTTGTTTAACTTCCTCGGTGACGCGATACCGACATCGCCTGAAGAGATTGTGGATGGACTACTTGCCCAGGTTCATGGAACTGGTTGATGAACATTAACTCTCTTCCTAACATTCCCTGGCAGGAACGACCCGCGGGTCGTTCGGATGTGGTTTGGCGTTACAGCGCAAATCCGATCATTCCTCGAGATTTGATTCCGTCGTCGAATAGTATTTTCAACAGCGCAGTCGTGCCTTTCAAGGGCAAATTCGCGGGTGTCTTTCGTTGCGATAATAAGAAACGCGATATGAACATCCATCGTGGGCTTAGCGAGGACGGCTTCAAGTGGAATCTGGATAACGAACCGATTGAATGGGAATACAACGATCCGGAGCTTAGTCATTTTCAATATCGGTACGACCCACGTGTGGTGTGGCTTGAAGATCGTTATTATGTCAGCTGGTGCAATGGTTATCATGGTCCAACCATCGGAATTGGATACACTTTTGATTTTGAGAAATTCACTTTTCTCGAAAATGCATTACTCCCATTCAATCGTAATGGAGTATTGTTTCCGCGAAGAATCAATGGCAAGTATTTCATGTTCAGCCGTCCCAGCGACAATGGCCATACACCATTTGGTGATATCTATTTGAGTCAAAGCCCGGATTTGATCCATTGGGGACAGCATCGCTTTGTGATGGGAACAAAGAGCGGCTGGCAAAGTACAAAGATTGGAGCAGGGCCGGTTCCGATTGAAACATCCGAAGGCTGGCTGATGTTCTATCATGGCGTCCTCACTTCATGCAATGGATTTGTGTATAGTTTTGGCGCTGTGCTTCTGGATTTGGATCAACCGTGGAAAGTAATTCATCGCGGTGCTCCTTATTTACTTTCACCCCAAACGTATTATGAGTGTGTTGGCGATGTACCAAACGTGGCTTTTCCGTGCGCAACGCTTTACGACCAACCAACCGGGCGAATTGCCATTTACTACGGCGGGGCCGATACTGTTACTGCTTTGGCTTTTGCCAAGCTCGATGAGGTCCTTGATTTTCTAAAAAACAATTCGGAACTTTAGAATGCCTCAACCATTTAACGATCCGTCAACTGATGGCTCATATCTTTGGTTTATTGCCGCGAGAAAAAAACAAGCATTAGCGGACGATTTAGTGCGGGCTTGATTGCCCGTCATTTTTGTATTTAGGAAAACTCTGATGAAGTATGGTCATTTCGACGATGAACATCGTGAATATGTCATCACCCGACCTGATACGCCTATGCCATGGATCAATTACCTTGGCTCCGAGGCGTACTTTAGTCTGATCTCCAATACTGCCGGCGGTTATTCTTTTTATAAGGATGCGCGCTTGCGCCGCATCACGCGCTATCGGTATAACAATGCTCCGCTTGATTTTGGCGGGCGCTATCTTTATTTACGCGATGAAAAGGATGGCAATTATTGGTCTCCTTCGTGGCAACCGGCAAAGCGCGAGTTGAACGGTTATTCATGCCGCCATGGAATGGGATATACGATCATTGGCTCGACTTTTAGCGGTATCCGCGCCGAGACGCGTTACTTCGTCCCGCTCGGCGAAAACCTGGAGGTCTGGCAATTGACGATCACGAATCAGCGTGACAGTCAGGCGGAATTATCCATCTTCTCAGCAGTCGAGTTTTGTCTGTGGGATGCTTTGGACGACGCGACCAACTTCCAGCGAAATTTCTCCACTGGTGAAGTGGAAGTTGAAGATCAAGTGATCTATCACAAGACCGAATATCGCGAGCGCCGCGATCACTTTGCATATTTTGCGTGTTCGGAGAAATGCGAAGAATTCGATACCCAGCGCGAGTCGTTTTTGGGACCTTATCGTTCCTGGGATCGGCCATTGGCTGTGGAACAGGGAAGGTGCAGTGATTCAGTGGCAAACGGCTGGCAGCCGATGGGTTCATTTCACGTTCGCATATCTTTGCGACCTGGCGAGCAAAAGCAGATTATTTTTCTTTTGGGATATCACGAGAATCTAAAGGATCAGAAATTTGATCCACCCGATTCGCAGACCATCAATAAGAAAACGGTCAAACCGATTATAAAGAAATATCTTCAACACTCTAACGTGGATTCTGCTTTTGATGCGCTTCATTCGCATTGGGATGAATTGCTGGGCGGTTTTCAGATCATTACATCGAATATCCATGTTGATCGGATGGTCAATATCTGGAATGCTTATCAATGTATGATCACCTTCAACATGTCCCGTTCAGCTTCGCAATTTGAGTCGGGGATTGGACGAGGCTTGGGCTTTCGCGACTCGAATCAGGATTTGCTAGGCTTCGTTCACATGGTTCCTGCCCGAGCGCGGGAACGGATCATTGATCTGGCGTCAACCCAATTGCCAAGTGGAGGCGCATATCATCAGTATCAACCATTGACCAAGCGTGGCAACAACGATATCGGATCAAACTTTAATGATGATCCGCATTGGCTGGTGATTGCGGTCGCGGCCTACCTGCGCGAGACGGGGGATTGGAGCATTCTGGAAGAAAGCGTCCCGTACGATAACCAGCCAGGAAACGAGATGCCGCTTTATGAACACCTGCAACGGTCGATCCAATACACGCTGGATCGTCTCGGCCCGCATGGCTTGCCGTTGATTGGACGCGCGGATTGGAACGATTGTCTCAACTTGAATTGTTTTTCGGATATTCCCGGAGAGAGCTTTCAGACCACAACGGGCAAAGACGGAAAGACTGCTGAGAGCGTATTTATTGCCGGACTTTTTGTCGAATCGACGCGCGCAATGGCGGATCTTGCCGAACATTATGCTTCTCAAGGCAGGAAGAAACTCTCGTCGTTTAAAGTTCATCCATCAAAATATTATCGAGAACTGGCTGAGACCATGACGCAAACCATTTATAAGTATGGCTGGGATGGCAAATGGTTCGTGCGTGCGTATGATGATTACGGGAACAAGGTTGGATCGAAGGAATGTGAAGAAGGAAAGATATACATTGAACCGCAAGGCTTTTGTGTTTTAGCAGGAGTGGGACTGGAAAATGGAATGGCGAAAAAGGCATTGGACTCGGTCAATGCTCAACTTGCCACGCCGCATGGAATCATGATTCTTCAGCCCGCTTATTCCAGATACTATCTTCATCTGGGTGAGATTTCATCGTATCCGCCGGGGTACAAGGAAAACGCAGGCATCTTCTGCCATAACAATCCATGGGTGATGATTGCGGAGGCTCGAACGGGAAATGGTAATCGCGCAATGGATTATTATATGCGGATCAATCCATCGGCGCGCGAGGAATTGGCAGACTTGCATCGCTGCGAACCTTATGTGTATGCCCAAATGATCGCTGGACGCGATGCGCCAACGCATGGCGAAGCGAAGAACTCCTGGCTTACCGGTACCGCGGCTTGGAACTATGTGGCGATCACACAATGGATGTTGGGTATCCGTCCCGAATACGATGATCTGCGGATTGACCCGTGTATTCCGTCAGCGTGGAATGGATTCAAGGCAGTCCGCCGCTTTCGGGGCAAGACGATTCGCATCATCGTTTATAACGAGCAAAGTGTCAGCAGGGGAGTTGTGCGGATGCGAATGAACGGTCAGGAGATTCATGGGAATATAATTCCATTTGACTTGCTTAGTGATGATCAGGAAGTGGAAGTTTGGCTGGGCAAATCATGATTGAGGCCTCAATGGATGAATCGTTGCTCGAAAATCAGGATTATGACGGCGTAGGTTTTAAACCGCTGATCTTTTTTGGCAGTTGGCGTGTGGCGATTCTTCGTTATCTGGACGATCTCCAACCGGATCAGATTGACAGCATGGAACGACATACTGAGACGGATGAGGTGTTTGTTTTATTGCGCGGCCACGGAACACTGATCCTGGGAGGGAATGGGATCAAAAGCGAAGGCGCGTTTTCGCAAACAATGGAAATCGGCCGGCTCTACAACGTAAAACAGTTCGCATGGCACACGGTCTTGCTCGGCCATGACGCCTCAGTCCTCTTAATAGAAAATCGCGATACCGATGAACACAACTCAGAATATGACACATTGTCCGCAGAGCAGAGGGCCGCGATTCTGGAAATAGCTCAGCGCAACCACTTTATTTAGTCTGCTTCACTATCTTGGTTGAGGAATAAAAAAGCGACATCAAGGATGTCGCTTTTTTTGTTATCTATTCGCCGAGATAGTCGCGCAGTTTGCGTCGAATGGAAGGATGACGCAATCGGCTTAATGCCTGTGCTTCAATTTGTCGAACGCGTTCGCGCGTCACGCCCATCTTGCGGCCGACTTCTTCGAGAGTATAAGCTTGCCCGTCGAGCAAGCCATATCGAAGTTGAAGGATGCGGACCTCGCGTGGCGGGAGGCTATTCAACACTTCGCCAAGATGCTCGCGCAGAAGGTTATAGGTTGCAGTGTCGTCGGGCGGAGGCGCTTCATCGTCTTCGATGAAATCACCCAAAACGGAATCCTCTTCATCGTCCGTGGGTGTTTCGAGCGACAATGGACGCCGCGCTACTTGGATCATATTCTCAACTTTTTTAGGCGGAACATCTAGTGCTTTGGCTAATTCTTCCACGCTGGGTTCGCGCCCGAGACGCTGGGTGAGTTGATGTTGAACGCGCAACAGCTTGTTGATCTGGTCGCCCATGTGAACAGGGACGCGAATCGTTCGTCCTTGATCGGCGATGGCACGCGTGACCGCCTGGCGGATCCACCACGTTGCATAAGTTGAAAACTTATGGCCGCGGCGATAATCAAATTTCTTCGTGGCACGAATCAGTCCGATGTTGCCTTCCTGAATGAGATCGAGGAATGGTACGCCGCGCCCCATATATTTTTTGGCGACTGAAATAACGAGCCGTGAGTTTGCCGTAATCAAATGTTCGCGCGCTGCCCAGCCATCTTCGATCAGTTTGCGAAGATCGGCGCGGCGGCGAGGAGTGGCGTTGCCTTTGGCAAGCTCTTCACGCGCCGTTCGTCCACGCTCAATGCGTTGTGCGAGTTGAACTTCCTCTTCTGCCGTCAGAAGCGGAACACGGCTGACCTCTTTTAAGTATAGACCAATCGTGTCGTCAGTATCGATGTTGGCAAGATAGTCATCCAGTGAAATATCTGGTTCTACTTCAGTTTCTTCCACTGCGACGAGTTCGTCTTCAGTGGGCTCGCCGGGAGTTGTATCCTCCACAAAGGGAATCCCCGCGCTGAGTAAAGCCGAGAAGGCCTCCTCCAGCTGTTCCACATCCTGTTCGGCTTCGGGGAAGAAGTGCAGGATATCATCAAGCGTGACATAAGATTTCTGCCGTCCCAGTTCAATTAATCGTGCAATGGCAGGGAATTCTTCTTCGTCGTCGGCAATTATGATTTTATCTACATCCATTATTTGTTCCAAAACTGGTTTTGAATCCAGAATACACTTTTTTGACTGGAAAATCAATAGCCTTTCTCGTTCGTAATCCTTTCGCTATAGTGACGCCTTGCCCAAATCGCCTCTTACGGTGTGGGTGTTGACGCGGGGACGGCTGTTGTTGAGACAGGTGCCCCCAATGTTGCAATCGGCGAACTGGTTGATGCAGCCGGCGTGTCGGAAGGAACCGGTGTGAGAGTGATGGTCGGGGTTAAAGTGGAAAGATAGGGTGGCGCGGTCAACATGTTGACGAGGGAGTCAATTCCGGATTTATCGGCGACTGCTACTCGTCCCCCATCCATTTGGACGTAATAGCCGGTTTGGATTGGGTTCACTGAGCCAATCAAGACTTTATGAGTTTTGGCGTTATCAAATGTTACTGTCATGATGTAGGTCGGTTTATCCAATCCAACAACATCCGGACCGATTTGGACATTGCCAAACAAGCTTAAGGCTGTCAATTGAGTTGCGGCAGCCTCGGCCTGACCTTGATTGGCCGCGTCGGCTGTTGGTGCTTTCAACACCCATGCGCCGGTAGAGTTACGAGCGATCTCCACGGAACGGCCAGTCGTATCTTCAATTTTGATGTCAGTCGGTTTTCCATCTTGCGAAGTGAATAAGTATAGTTGCGATGCGTTCGGAGTTGCCGCGCTCACTGAATTTTTCTTTTGATTGTTGAAATAAAACGCCCCAACAATCAACAGAACCAGAATAACCAGCAAAATCCAAGTGTTTCTTCGTATCATGGTTTAGCCTCTTCTGCGGCGTTCCAGCCATGAGAAAATACCAGCGCCGATCACCAAGCCGGGAACAATGAATACAGTTCCAAGCAGAATGGCAACGAGGGCCAGTCCGGATGGCGGGTTGAATGTGCGGGTGATGGGTGTGCGCGGTGTGATGTTAATGAGGCTGTTTTGATTAGCGGCCCAATCCACCGAGTTGATGAAAACATCGCTGTTTGCATATACATTGAAATACTGATCGTTGGCGAACTCCGAGTTGCCGAAAATAACCACGCGTCCATGTGTCGTTGGATTTTCGCCGGAGACCGCAAGTGTCACAGGGCCGGGAATGTCAGTCGTTTGATCAAAGGTGGGACCATTGGGATTTTGCAAAGAAGAGAAATCCTTTTCGCCCCAGGATACGCTTTGCTGAGATGGCTGGGTAGTTTGCATCAATCCGATCAGCGTCAGACCTTGAGGCGGCGTCTGACTAATCGTCAGGCTGCGCGCTTGAGGCATGACGGTGTACGTTGTAAGGTGCTGAGTGATCAGACTCGTAGAACTGTAATTTGTTGCAACTGCCTGCAAGAGGCTGTTTGAGAACGTATCAATGATAATGTCGTTATCCAAACTGACGCCCCAGTCGGAGCTTATATAACTTGCCAACGGGTCGGGATTGGAGCCGAAGTTGGTGACAGGCGTTGGGTCCTCCATAACCATCAGCGAGCCGCCCTTGGCAACGTATGCTTTTAGCAAAGCTACTTCCTGATCGAGCAAAGGACTCTTTGGACCAGGAATGACAATCGCTTTTGCATCGCTGGGAATGCTGTTGGTAGTCGAGAGGTTCAGGGTTTTTACGGTATAGCTTTTGTTTTGGAGCATCGTGCGCGCTTGTGACATGGCACTATTATCCGAGCCATTGATATCGGCTTCGCCGTGACCGGTGAGGAAATAAATCACGCGCGTCTGCGGGCTAATGAGTAGAATGAGCGCTTGGTCAATTGTGGTCTCATCCGCTGACGATGCAATTTGTGAGGACTTGCCCATCACCAGCGCTATTTTGCCGTCGCCGGTGATCCCGTATTGTTTTGCAAGAGTTGGATTCGCATTGGGGTCAACAAATGAATAATCAAATTTTCCGTTGCTGGCGGATTTGTATTTGGTAAGCAATTGTTTGGCCGTATCACTTGGCGTTTGACTTGAGAAGAAACCAATGGCGGTTACTTTACCGGGCAAAGAAGTGAGAGCCTGCAGGGTTTGAGGCGCGAGTGTGTTTTGTTTATCCTCGGTCATGTCTATCAATACCTTCGGATTCTGAAAAGTCAGCACGTTGATGACGACGAGAATCCCAAGGAAGGCCAAAGACATGATCAAGGCATTTGAACCGTAGCGCGCTTGGCGTCCCGTGAAGAAGCGGGCTACTTTATCCGGCGCCATGATGGCATAGGCGGCTAATCCAAGCACGATAAGCGCCGCACTGATCGAAATCCACAAGTTGAGGTTGATATTCAAAGTTGGGACAAACTTAAGCGCCACCAATCCGTCAACCAATCCAAGGAGAACGGTTACGATCAGTGCGATGCCTGCGACGATCAATCCGATGAACGCGTAACGTTCAACGTTATTCTGTTTCTTGGCCATTAGCTCCACCTCCGGGATTCAACCGCAACTGTGCCACTGAACAGGCCAAGGGCGGTGAGGCTCAGGTAATAAACAATGTCGGAAAGGTTAATGATTCCGCCATTGAGATTGTTATTGAAATGAGCGCCCATATCGAGATAAGTAAATATATCGCTTGCGCTTCCCTGTGCAAATTGTGAAATGAAACCAAACATCCACCAAAAGAAGATGAACACGCCAAGTGTCACAAAGAAGGCCGCGACCTGATTACTAAATAGGGAAGATATGCCCACGCCCAAACCCAAGAACGCGGCAGAGACCAGGATCAAACCAAGGTAGGAGGAGCATGTCAATCCCCAATCGATGCCGGGAATGATGAGGTAGTACAAAAGAATCCCGGCGACGATGGCCACGACCCAAATTCCCAATAGGATGATCAAAGCCTCCATCCTTTTGCCAATGACCAAATTCCAGAACATCGCTACGAGGGCAATGGATAATATGATAAGGCTAAGAACCTGCCATTGAAGATTTGGATCAGTCGTTTCGTAGATATTGAGAATGACCGGATAAATCAAGGTGACAGCTAGGACGGTAAATAGAAACAGCAATCCGCCAAGCCATTTGCCGACGATCAATTCCCAATCCTGTACAGGCGCAGTGAGCAGTAGCTCAAGCGTGCCCATACGGTTCTCATCGGAGATCAAGCGCATGGTCAGGGCAGGGATGGATAACACGAGCATAAAAGTAAACGTTCCAGCGATTCCTTTAATATCCGGCGCGGGAGAAGAGCCGCCAAGGCCTCCACCTTGAAATGCGCTTTGATAGGCTCCGAAAAACGTCAGAGCAAAGATCAAACCGACAATCAAGAGCATGGCAAATGCCACTGCATACGAAACTGGTGTCGAGAAGTATTGATTGTATTCGCGACGCGCAATAACCCAAACGTTTCTCATCTCTCACCTCTATCTTTGCGGCGCGCAGGTTTATCCTCGCGCGTTAATTCAAGGAAGATTTCCTCAAGGCTCATGCCGACCGGTCGCATTTCAAGCAGGTCATAACCGGACTTAATAACGGTTCTCGCCACCTCGGGTCGCACATCCTGACCAGGCGCGAATTGAAATTCCACGGAGCCGTCTGGTCTGGGCTCCACATGTTGAACGCCTTTAATCTTGCTTAAGATTTTGGGCAATTCGTCCATTTCGCCGCGCACCATTAAAGCCACGCGTTCCGAACCGGTCAGGCGCGCCTGCAAGTTTTCGGGTGTATCTTCGGCGACAATCTTGCCCTTGTTGATGATCAGTACGCGGTCGCAAATTTGTTGCGCTTCGGAGAGGATATGCGTGGAGAGGAGCACGGTGCGCTGTTTGCCGATATCTTTGATCACGTTACGGACTTCCACCACCTGAGCCGGGTCAAGGCCGATGGTGGGTTCATCCAAAATCAGAACCTCGGGCTGATGGATCAAGGCCTGCGCGAGTCCGACTCTTTGCCGCATGCCTTTGGATAAACTGCCGATATAGCTTTCGGCGCGATTCTCCAGGCCGACCATTTTCAGAGTATCGTGTGCGCGATCTTTTGAGTTTGGAATGTGCCGCAGATCGGCCATAAACTCAAGATAGTCTACTGCCGTCATATCGGTATAAAGCGGGACGGTTTCAGGTACATATCCAACGCGCCTGCGTACTTCCAGCGACTCGTTGACGACATCGTAACCAGCCACGGTTGCAGTTCCATCCGTGGGCGGCATGTAACCCGTCAGGATGCGCATCGTGGTCGTTTTGCCCGCGCCGTTCGGACCGAGAAAGCCGACCACTTCGCCTTGTTCTGCTTCAAAGTTCAGGTTCGAGATGGCCCGGCGTGAGCCATAATCTTTGGTGAGATTCTCAACACGAATCATTGCTTCTCCTTGAAAAAATAAAATGGCGAAACAAAGGGCACAGCGCCTATGGGCCGCGGTGCCCGATATTTGTTTACTCTAAAATACTATACAAAAAATCGGAGGCATAGTCAAGGAAGTTGCGAAACTCTAATCAAACGCTAATTTTTGTTGTACACTATAGCATCTATTCGGAGGCGCAATGACGGAATTGCTTTATCAAACCGATAGTTATCTAAAGGAGTTTGAGGCTGTCATTACTGCGGTCAATCCGGACGAGAAAGCGGTTGTGCTTGACCAGACTGCGTTCTATCCCGGAGGCGGAGGCCAGCCCAATGATGTTGGCGTGTTGGCAGGCTAGAATGTCGTTAAGGTTCGCAAGGCGGGCGATGATATATTGCACATTCTGGATGGCGACTTACCCGCGGTTGGAACGCGCGTGCATGGCGAAATCAATTGGGATCGGCGTTATCGATTGATGCGGACTCATACCGCCATGCACATCCTGTGCGGATGTGTGTTCCGTGATTATGGCGCGCAGGTCACCGGCGGAGATATGGAACCACTCAAAGGCCGCATGGATTTTGAGTTCGAGCGGCTACAAAAGGAATTGGTCACTGTCATCGAAACGGCGACCAACCGCGAAGTCCAGGCTAGACGCGATGTGCGTGTTAAAATCCTGCCACGCGCGGAAGCGTTTCAAATCCCGGACTTGATCCGCACCAAGATCAATCTTTTGCCAGAAGGAATCCAGCAGGTTCGAACGGTCGAAATCGTCGGACTTGATCTGCAAGCGGATGGCGGCACGCACGTGAAAAATACTTCGGAAGTGGGGCAGATCCGTGTGGTAGACTACAAGAGCAAAGGCGCAATTAATAAACGAATCTATGTCGAAGTTTTGTAAGGCATCCACGAATAGGAGATGAACCATGAAAATCAAAAACAGTTTCACTTTGTTTGTTCTGTTCGCCATTCTGTTCTCGCTGACGGCATGTGGCAGTACCGCTCCTAAAGTTTCCAACTTCTATATGGCCACTGACGAGCAGGGCGCGAACAAGACTTCCACCTTCGCACCAACTGATGCGTTCAATTTGTTTTTTGACGTCAGCCACATTTCAAACGGGACGCCCTTCGAGACCCGCTGGTATGCATTGAACATCGCTGGAAAAGATCCGAGTACGCCCTTCCAGACCATGGATCAAAACTATAGCACCGGCTCGACCACGCTTCGTTTCCATTTGACGAATACCAGCAACTGGCCGGTCGGACAATATCGGGTGGATGTTTACATGTCGGGCAATAAAGTGAGCCAAGTGCTTTTCAGCGTTTCGCAGTAATGTCGTTATATAATAAACAGACTGCGCTCATTGAAAGCGCAGTCTGTTTTTGCACGTGAAGCATGTCATGAAATCACGCGAGGTCAAGAGGCGGATACAAAGATATTTTGTTTCAACTCGAAATATGAGTGACCAGATATTCCAAATAACGCGATTTGACTTGTTGACTTGCCAAAGCTTGCTTGATGGGAGGCAGTCGCAAGATGACTCCCAACACAGCTGCCAGCGCGCGGTGATTCCAAAGCACGCGGTTATCGAAGATCAGGTTTTGCAGGTCCCCGCGCTCGATTGCCATCATCACAACGCGATGGACTGAGTTCACTGGTGTGATGACCCGCTGCGGACGTGAGCGCAAAGATAATCCATCGTGGGAACAGGTGCGCAGGCACACACCACATCCCAGGCAGGCCTCCTCAGCCACTTTTGCCTTTTTCATTTTGGGGTGGTGCGGGTCATTGGTTGAGACAAGCGTCATGGCTTCCACTGGGCAGGCGCTTACGCATTTTCCACAGCCGTTACAATCTTTCTCTATGACAACGGGCAAGAAGTTGGATGTATGTACCGGGTTCAGGATACCAAACTTGCGGGCGGCGATCATCGCCTCGCAACAACACCCGCAGCAGTTGCAGATGAAGTTGACGCCCTCGCGCACGTTCTCGCCGAATTGCACAAGATTTTTCTCATAAGCCTGCTGAAGCAGATCCATGCCCTCGCTCACATCCACTGAGCGAGCGTAGCAATGTTTCGTTAATGATTCGGCAGTGCTATTGAAGGTCATGCAGATTTCCATCGGCGCGTCGCAGTTGCGGCCAAGGTGCATCATCTTGTGACGGCAATAGCATATGCCAACCCCACGATGAGTTGCGGTGTGGATCACTTCGCTGGCGCGTTCGTAATCCAGCACGTGCAGAGCGTTATCCATCGAAAGAGAAGGCTCATGCACGAACACGCGTCCAAGCTGTGTTTCACCTCGGACAAATAATTGGCGAATGAACTCTTCTTCGACGTTCAGGTATTGATAGAATAATTCTCCCAGCACCTTTTGATCAATATCGCCGCGCAGGCGCATCATCGAGAACTCGAAAAATCCGGCCATGGGCGGCGGCAGGGTGTAGGTGGTTTTGCCTTCCCTTTCGACATCCACTAGAATGGCGCGGCCCGAAAGTTCATCCAGCACCTTGCGCGTTTCGGTCAAATCCATTTTCCAAACTTGGCTGGCTTTCTCGGCAGTGAATGGCTTGAGCGGCAGAAGCGCCACCAATTGTGCCTCGTGTTCGCTGAAAAGGATTTGTAGGATTTTGTAGAGCGTGTCCGATGGCGGCGCTCCCTGCGGAAACCGATTCAGATGCTCGACCAGTTCGGTATATCCAGACCTTAAAGTTGTGTGTGACATGATTTCAGCCTGCCTTGTTATTATTAGTGTGAAAACACAAAATGGGTTAGTTGATTTTGCTAAACTATAGTTATGTTTTCCCCTGCAAACAATATGCTTTTACTCCTTTTGAATGAGATTTTTATCCTGTCATCGGTTTGATTTGCAGAAGATATAGGTATTCACGAAACTTACTGTTAAATCAAAATTCAACACATGGTGGCACAACGGCGCGTATTTGGGCATATCGCTGTCGCCGTGCGAGAGACAGGGATGTTCGGGATTCAGCCAGATGGAAACCTGTCGTTGTTGAAAGGAGGTAAAGCGGTGGGCAAACCATCACTCCAAAGTACGTGGTGCTTTGGAGTTGAAACGCAAAACCCCGACACTCCTATGTCTTTAATGCTTATTTTTTGCAGAAGTACAAACCCATTTTATTGCCCATTCTTTGGTGTATTTTTTATCTATTTTTCCCGCTGGTCGGTTGATATAATTCCATCATGATCTTCATGCTCGTTTTTTTGCCACAACCTTGATTTAGCCATGGAGGTTTGCGTGGATAAGACATTAAAATGGACGATTTGGCTGACGCCGCTGGAACCGCCGCCCAGCTCCAGCGGTCCGAAATTGCTTGATATACCTCCTCATACAATTGTCCGCCCGACCGGGAACCATCAAACAGCGGGCGATCCTGCGCATCCCTGGACTGAGATTGAATATCTTAGCCAGAATATGCAATCTCACATCGGCTGGGTTTACGATAGCTATCTCGAAGATTACCTGCCGAACTTCGGTGACGTGGTTCATATTGATCCGTCTGTGAAATCCGGATCACCCTATGGACCGGTCCAGGATATCAATTTCAATGGGATGACGCAACATAATCTGTCTGCCGGTTTTTGCGCGGCTTATATCGGCGGTGACCCGATTGTGGATTTTCTAAACAAGTGCCAAACCAACCCCTCTCTCGCTTTTATTACCAAAGATAAGGCAGTAAATGTACAACAGCTTCAACAGTTGGTAACCCCGGTCTATAGTTATTCACCCTCTGGGATCCACTCATTAACCGATGGGCTTAACGATCCGATCACGGGAGTACAAATTACGTCAGGGCGCGTCTCCAAGATGCTTCAGACTTATTGCCTGGTCGTGTCGGTGCATATCAGTTCCTTTGGCGAAATTGTGTTTTATGATCCGAGCAAGCTTAAGACTCCTGATATGGGGTCTCACTGGGTTGTTGTTGTAGATGTTGCCCCGTTTGGGTACGACGATGGCGAGGTCACTCTATATAATCCCTACCCGAACAATATGGAAAAGATTGCTTTTCGTTTGCTTTATCAGTCCTTGGGGCCCAACCCGACCGGTCTTTGGGTACCTGGCAGTAAAAAGATACCTGCGGTGAGCACGTCTTAACTATTAAGGAAAGGCGAATATCCTGTGGACATTGTTCAGAAAAGAGTGATTGCTGCGACCGGGCTTTTTCCCATTGCCGGGGCGCGATCAAATGCCAAGGCGCAGTTAAATGAATTCTGCATTGTAACGCTGACAGGAAATCAGCAAGCGGTGGGAACTCCGCCCGTCCCGTGGACAGAAGTCCAGTACACAGACCCGAATAACGGCACGCCTGTTACCGGGTGGGTATACGATGGTTATCTTGAAGGCTATCCCAATGCGGGGAACGTTGTCCCTATTGAATCGTCCGTCAAGCTTTCTTATGCCAGCCTTGAGGTCCAAGACATCATATACCAAAAGATCAAGCAGTACAATCTTTGCGGTGAATTCTCAGTTGCTCACATTGTTGGCGATGGAATTGTGAACCTACTCAATAAATGGGCCAGTAACGCGCCTGCCATCGCTTCCGTCATTCTCGCCAAGGGTTTGCCCGCTGGTCCTGATCAGATCAAAACGATACTCACCACGTATGGTCTTCAAGGTCCATTCCCGGGCTTTCTGGAAGGTTTAAAAGATGCGGTGATCGGCAAACGTCATTATCTCGCAACGCCGGGGCGGATGGCAAAGATGTTGCAAAACAATTGGCTCATCGCGGGAGTCCGCATTGACAACCGGACCGGGGAATTTGTCCGCTCCGGTGGTGCAACTCATGTAGGACATTGGATTGTCGTCGAGGCAGTGACACCCTTTGGTCTTAATAACGGAGATGTTCGTGTGTATAACCCATTCCCGAACAACTACCAGACGATCACCTTTCGCCTTTTATTGGAATCAATGGGATCGGGTGATCCCACCCTCGTGGATGATTCCAGTGGACTTTGGATACCAAGGTCTTTGCCTGCGCCTGGGTCAATGACGAGTTAGGCTGCATTGACTTGAACAGCCAGAAACAACCCATGAATAAAAAAGACTGTGTTCTTAAGCGCAGTCTTTTTATATGGGACCGCTTTGCCAGCTAGAACCTGAACTTTTGTGCCGATTAGTCCTATTGACCGCGGGACTCCAATTCTTCCAATTGGCAGTGCAAATTAAACAGTTAGCCAAAGTATTGAAAATGACTCCAAAAAATGGGCCAGGGCTGGCGCAGATTGTGACACACGTAAATGGAATTGTGATTGACGGTTTCATCGTTTTGAATGTTGAAAGGAGTGGTAATCGCTGCAATAAAAGTGCAGTCTTGGAAATTCGCCAGCAAGTCGGAATCGAAGCCAACGACGATCAATGTTCTTGGCGGCGGATTTCCATAGCCATATCCCCAATATGAATCAAATCCGCTGATGACTCTGGGCAGGCCATAAGCCGGGCCGTACAGGTCGATTGATCCAATCTCGCCGGAGCTAGCCGCCAGGATGGCCGCATCGGATTTTTCGTCGGCCGGCAGCGAGTTGTAGGCTTTTGCCACTTTCTGAACAAGCTTTGGCCAGCCGACTTCTGATTTCAACTCAACGTTACTCTTACTAATAACATCCCACCAGGCAGAGCCTAAAGGAGCAATCGGCAACTGGGTGGCGACCAAAAGCACTGCAAAGATGCTCAAGACGCTCCAAGTGACCCAACGCCACATGCGCGCCCCGCACTGGCTTGCCATGCGGGCGAGACATCCTTCCCACCACACAGCGCCGCCTGCCGCGAGCATCGGGTAGGTGGCCCCAAGATAATAGCCTTTCCCTTGGGTGAGAATGAGCAGGATGAAAGGCACAACGTACATCCAACCCAGCATCCGGTAGCGTTGCCCGGCCGGCGCAAACAAGAAATAATATAGCCCGGCCGTCACCAAAAACAACATCACCGGGTTGAAATTGAACAAAACCTGGTCGATCGAGAAGCTACTGGTCAAACCATTCTGTACATCGCCTGTGTGAATGCTCACCAGGAAATAGAGTGAAATCCAATGATTCTGAAATTGCCAAATTAGATTGGGCAGCCATATTAGCAACGCCAACAAAGCACCAAACCACAACCAAGGACTCGTCAGGTAGCGCCGGTTGCGTGTCACTAGGGCGCCCACGATAATTCCTGCAATCGAATAGGCGATGGTGTATTTGGTCATCATGCCCAGGCCGATGGTTGCGCCAATTCCCAACCACCAGCGCGAATTTTCGGTCTTCAACTGGCGAATGATTGTAAAGGCTAGGAGCACCCAGCATAAATAGTCGAGAGTTTCATACTGGAACAGGCCGCCTTGAACGATGGACATCGGCGACGTAGCGACGACCACAGCACCGAGGATCTGTGCCCATCGGTTGCCGCCCAGATCGCGGATCATCAAGCCCGCTAGCAGCATCACGATTCCTTCCGCGAGAACGGCAAAGGAGCGCAGACCAATGAGCGATGGGCCAAACAATGTCAGCGCTAGCAGTTTGTCGGAGAACTCAGTTTTTTATCGATACGAATAGCTGGCTTTGATCTGAACTGGATTTGGACTTCGTTAAAAGCGGTGTAACGATAC
>Ga0209039_10000873_pt1 | contig 29026 bp, 37 predicted proteins | sample BogFormECP12_OM1_FD_188238 | JGI IMG/M metagenome (GOLD analysis project Ga0209039, IMG submission 188238) | Bog forest soil microbial communities from Calvert Island, British Columbia, Canada - ECP12_OM1 (SPAdes) (version 2) | ecosystem: Environmental > Aquatic > Freshwater > Wetlands > Bog ... | reverse complement strand
GGCCAGCATGCCGGGCGCCTCCGGCACCCACGAGTGGACGATCAAAGCCACCGGCAAGGGCGAGCAGCAGTTCACGGCCATCTACAAGCGCCCCTGGGAGTCGCTAACGGGCAACGAGACGGCATTCACGCTGAAGATCAACGTCGCTTAAGAACACCGAACGGGTCGGATAGATCTCCGGCCTACTTTATTTTTAACATCTTCATTTCTTTACAGCGCATCCGGGGAATAGAGGTGGGGGTATATAGATAGGGGTTTTACAATATTTTGAAAATAAATACAAGTGATAATTAATCATTTCAAATGATAATGTAGGACCCGTATGGATGGTCACTGGCTTAAATTTTCAATACAGCTTATAAGCTGTTTTAATTGGATCGGTTTTTCTAAGAACATAGTTGCTCCCGACTCAATGGCTTCCTTCTGAATACTTGAATCGGCGCTTACGATTATGTATTTTGTCCGCCCGTTTAATTTCAACATTTCTTTCATTGCATCGACACCCGTCATTACGGGCATGCGATGATCCATTATAACGATATATGGCTTAGGATCGCTATCCTTAAATGCTTTGATCGCCTCGAGGCCATCCTCTGCTACAAAGGAAATCGACATTCCACGAGCGGTAAAGGCGGTCTTATAAAGGTTTGCCACCTGAGACTCGTCCTCAACGATACCAATACTATCTTTTCGCATTTCCGCTCTCCACCTCACACACCGGCAGCATGACCACGAACCTGGCGCCCTTGGTGCAATCACCCTTGATGCGGTCTTCAACCCACACTATACCCCTGTAGCCATCGACGAGTGTCTTCACCAAAAATAATCCGATGCCGCTGCCCTTTGAGCAGGCGTCACCAGTCAGCTTGCGATCGAAAATTATGGATTTAAGCCTATCCGGCACGCCGGGGCCCCGGTCATCGATGGCGATCTTATAGTAATCTCGGCCGTTCTCGCTCACCTGCTCCACCTTGATGTCGATAATGGGATGGCCCCGGGAGTGTTTTATGGCGTTTGCCACGAGGTTAGAGAACAGGTCATATAACAACTCGTTAGCTTTGACCACGTAGCCAACGTTCATGAGATAATTTAAGGTGATGCCCTGGCCGTACTGCTTGGTGTAATGTTCCTGCACTTTCCCTAGCACTTGCCCGATGTCCATTTCTTTACTCTCATACTCGCCCGATCGGGCCTTCTGGAGCTTCCTCACGTTGTCGATGAGCCTCGAGCTTTTCTCAAAGGCCGATTTGGGATTCAGCAGCATTTCCCGACCCGCCTCATCGAGATCCAGCATGTCCAGCGCCAGTTCCAGGAACCCCAGGCCCACCTGGTTCATGTTGCTGATGTCATGGCTCATGAGGTCGACGTACATCTCGACCTGCCGCTTCTCCTCATCCAACTTACAGGTGCGTTCCTGCACCAGGTCTTCCAGGCGCTTCCGATAATCCTCCAGTTCCTTTTCAGCCCGCTTGCGCTCGGTGATGTCCCGCACGGCGCCCCGCACCATCAGTTCGCCGCCTTCCAGAGCATACGTCGACTGGACCTCAAGCCAGTGGACCGCCCCGTCGTAGTGGACCACGCGGAACTCAAGCTGAGCAGTATAGCCAGGCTTACGGCAGGCATTCTCACGGTTCTCTGCTAACCTGCGCTCAACAGTCTCCAGGTCGTCGGGGTGCACCGTCGAAAGCCACGTTTCATAGGTCCCCGGGGAGCCCGGTTCGAGCCCGTACAGCTCATACGCCTCGGGGCTAAAGTAGACCCTTTCCCGGTCCTCGTTCCGCTCGAAGAGGCCGATCCTGCCGGCACTGCTCGCCCGGCGCAGCCGCTCCTCGCTGACCAGCAGCGCCTCTTCGGCCAACTTCCGTTCGGTGATGTCGCGGTTACTTGCCCTGCGCCCGAGCCATTCTCCGTTGTCCCTGAACACCGGCTGACAGACGTGATTGATCCAGCGCGTTTCGCCGCTCGTTGATATTATGCGGAAATCGAAGTTGCCACAAATCGACGCATTACGCAGGTGAGAGTCCATGTGTTGCCCGAATGCCTTCATATCGTCAGAATGCACAATCCTGTCCCGCAACCCCGGGTCGTTGTAGAACTCTTCGGCCCTGTGGCCGGTTATTCTCTCACAGGAAGGCGAAACATAAACATTATTCCCCGCCGGACTGCTCCATGTCACCCAATCATACGTGAAATCCGCCAGTATGCGGAACTTCTCCTCGCTCTCCCGCAGCGCCTCCTCCGCCCGCCAGCGCTCTTCTATCTGCCTTGCGAGCTCCTCGTTGTATACGTGGAGCTCCTCTGCCTGGACCTTGAGCTTCTCCTGTTTATCCTGGAGCGCCTCCTCTGCATTCTTCCGATCGGTGATGTCGGTTTGTGTTCCGAACCATCGGGTTATCGTGCCGTCCTCATTCAGGATCGGCCTGCTCCGGGTAAGGAACCAGCGGTAACTGCCGTCCTTAACCCGCAGGGGGAAAATGTTATCGCATGGCTGCCTCGTCTTGATCATCGACTGCCATACCTCGGTTACGGACTTAACGTAGTCGGGGTGGATGACCTTCTCCCAGCCCCACCCCTGCAGCTCCTCCAACGTCATGCCCGTATAATCGTAACACTGTTTGTTGAACCAGAATATCCGGCCGTCCGCGTCCGCCATCCACGCCAGGACTGGAATGTTGTCGGCGACGGCATGGAACCGCTCCTCGCTCTCCCGCAACGCATCCTCCATTCGCTTCCGCCCGGTGATGTCGTTGCCCACGGACAGTATCTCCACAACGTTCCCGTGCTCATCGCAGATGGCCTTATTCGTCCAGGCGATCCACAGCCGGTCCCCGTTCTTACACACGTTCTCGTTGACGTTCGAACGATAACGCTCGGGGTGCCGCTTCATATCCTCCATTATCGCTTTAAGGTCGCGGCCGGTGGACTCGGACACGGGCACGATCATGCCCACCACGTCCCTGCCCAATGCCTCGTTCCTGGAATAGCCGAACAGCTTTTCCGCATACTCGTTGAAGAACGTTAAATTACCATGCACGTCAAACCGAAGGATGATGCTGTTGGCGTTCTCCACCAGCTCCCGGTACTTCTCCTCGCTCGCCCGAAGAGCCTCCTCGGCCAGCTTCCGCTCGGTGATGTCTTCCTTTACGGCCATGAAGTTCGTTATTTTCCCGCTGTCGTCCATGACAGGGGATATGATGGCCGATTCCCAGTACAGGTCACCGTTCTTCTTTTTGTTATGGAAAACGCCGCGCCAGTCTTTGCCCGACGTGATCGTCTCCCAGAGCCGCTTATACTCCTCGGGCGGCATTTCGCCCGTCTTCAGGATACGGGGGTTCTTGCCGATCGCTTCCTCGACGCTGTATCCAGTGAGCTCGGTGAACTTCGGGTTGACGTACTGGATGCTGCCGGTGGTATCGGTGATCACGACGACGCTCGCGCTCTGCTGGACAGCCTGCGAGAGCTGCCTAAGCTTTCCGTTCAGGGCGGCGAGGTCATCGTTCTTTTTTATCAGCTCTGCCTCCGCCTTCTTGCGCTCGGTGATATCCCGGTCGAACGTGATCAGGTACTCCTTATCGCCATACCTGGTATAGCTGGATGTGACTTCCACGGTGAACACCCGCCCGTCCCGGGCGACGTGCTTCGACTCGAACTTTAAGGTATAGCCCTGTTGCTTCGCATCCTTCCATAATTCCCGTAACCTCTTCATTGTGTAATCGGGGTCGATGTCCCACATATGCATGGATAATAGCTCTTCCCTCGAATACCCGAGTGACATACATGCCGCCTGATTCACGTAGATTATACGTCCATCCATGGTGAGCCAGATGGCGGAGTCCCGGAAATTATCCAGGGCGAACTGGGTCAGCTTCAACGCCTCCTCCGCCCGCTTGCGCTCTGCAGCTTCTGAAAAAGGTGCACATTCCCGCTTTAACCTGAGTTCGTTCTCCAAAACAGCAATATGGTCCTTTAGTTCGGCGATGAGCCAATCTTTCTCTCGGGCGTCTTCACTAGGAGTGCTATCGGACTTTTTCCTGAACTCGGATCTCGGCACCATGACTACCCTCGCAAAATATAATATTGATACTATTCAATAATATTTTATATCATGTCGGACACGGATTTCCAATTATAATAAATATTTTACAATAAAATACAGTCCGACGAGCACCCTATCCGAAGCGGACGTGCTGCAAAAAATTTTCACCATGATCCATGGCCCGGCCCACTAGCCTGCGGCCCTTAAATATATATCGGAAGCGCCTGGCCCAGCGTCCCAGTGTCCAGTCGGGGCGCTTAACTATTAATGAGATGCATATGCGTTTTCATGCAAACAATTAAAAAACGATTATTATTTTAAAAAATATATAATAAAAACTGCCAGCAGTCTGCCGATTTGAAAATAATCGGCATATGAAGAGGCATAATTTACATAATCCGCGAAAAGCGTCTGCACATATACGTTTTTATGCATTTCTAAGAGTTTTTTTCCACTATCTGATTAGAAGAGGGTTATTCTCTCGCAGCAACCAGTAACTTACATCAATGCCACAGGAAATGTGAATTACAGGAGAGCTGAAAATGTTGGAGTGCATTAAGGAAACGAAAAATATCTTAACGTACACATTACCGGATCGCATTAGAGAAGAGCTCGGCGACGACGGCCGACTTATCGACCGCATCAAGGTCGTGAGCTTCCCGGACAGGAATAACACCCGGGGTGTCTATCTCTGTACCACACGGAACGACGAAATAGAGGAAGTTTCCCCGACGCCCATGCAGGCATGCGGCCTGGTCACGGTGCTGGACGGGAAGTTCGTGCTCATCCACAGCGATGGCGAGACGACACTTCATTTTACGAATGCCAGGTCGGAGGATGAAGTCATAGACGAGGTCTACCTGCTTTCGGAAAAGAACGGGCTGGCCAAGGGCATAGCCGCCTATAAGCGGATGATGCCCAGGCTGGACGCCGGCGTTAATGCGGGTTAGTCAAAATTATTCCCATGGTAAAAGATTGCATGTAAAAGGGCGATGGGGCATTAGCTTCGCCCCGTCCCCTATTCCTCTTATCAGGTTAATAATCCGTAATGTAAAAACTTATATCGTCGCGGCATATACTTTTTTAATTATGAAAATCATAGGCCTCGCCGGCAGCCCCCGCGGCAAGAACAGCATTACCCTCAAGCTGGTGGAGGCGGGCGTCAAGGGCGCGGCCGACGAGGGGGCGGATTGCGGCTTGATCGACATCGCCACGGCCAGGATATTCAGGTGCAAAGGCTGCGGCGAATGCTACCGGACGGGCCGCTGTGCCCAAGGGGACGACCTGGATTATGTGCTGGAGTGCATGCTCGCGGCCGACGGCGTCATCCTGGGCAGCCCGGCCTACGCGGGAGGTGTCACTTCCATGGTCGAGTGCCTCATGGAGCGCATGGGCGACGTCATACACTGCAGGCGGCTGGAGGGCAAGTATGGTTTTTCGATCACCGCATCGCACAACGGCGATGAGGGCTTCGTGGCGGCGGGCATTAACGGGTTCCTGGAAGATTGCGGAGTGGCGACCATCGGGAGCGTCGGAGTTGACGCCGGAAGTAAAAAGTCGGTGGACACGGGCATAGAACAGGCCCGAAAGCTCGGCAGATCCCTGGTGGAAGCCATCAGGGAGCAGCGGCCATGCCCCTCCCACGAGGAGTCCCGCGCGCGATTCATTAGAAAATTCGGCGCTGCCGTCCGAGGGAACAGTAAAACGTGGGCCCACGACTATCAATACTGGCGCGTTAAAGGCTGGCTATAAAATAAGGTAAATATCAGGTCCTGATGAACGGCACGATCGACCTGAGGTATCCCAGGTACGGGATCTTGAAGCGGGCGATGCCCAGTATCCATTCTTTCCGGACAGGCTGGTTGTAGCAAATATTAGGCGCCATCTGGTCGTATGTGAAACCATTATTATCGCCTCGTGTAATATAGCCCGATGCCGGCGCAGGGGGGCCGTCAGGGTACATCGGCTGGCCCTGGTCCACCCACTGCATTGCCCGGTGTATGACGAGCGCCCTGTCGGGATCTCCGTATGGCTCATAAACGATGACGTCGCCGTAGTTATTGAACGTCTTATAGCCTGTGGACGTAGAGTTATCGTAAGTCTGAATAGAGCCCCTGTCGAGGCCCTGGATGAACACGAGGTCGCCGTTCTGCATGTTGGGGACCATGCTGATGCCGTTGACGCTCACCATCGGTGGCCACATGCCCGCGTACAAGAACAGCGCTAATGCGATGACGGCCACGACCGCCAGCGAGAAAACGATATCCTGTATAAAGCCGTATATATCGGGATGCTTTGTGGCGAACTCCCTGATGAATCCTGGTGCCTTAACCATGAGTGAATGCTTCCTTTATGGGCGAACACTTGTAGAAGAGGCCCCATTGTATTAATATTTTGTCGCGAAAATAACAAAAAAGTTTACCTGTGCTTCACGCAGGTTATATTTTTATGGGCAGAGCGCCGGTCAAATGCTTAATAAAATCGCCAAACGTCACACAGTTGAACATGTATTTCGGATAGCGTAACTGCCATAGTTAATATTTTATATAATATAAGTATTAACTATATTATGGTATTTATGGCAAGTAAAATTGGGGCACAAAAGAAGGTTCACATCGGCGGCACCATCGACACGGATGTCGCGGATTGGCTTATGAAGACACGGGGCGGGGAGAAATTTTCCACCCACCTGAATGATATTCTCAGGAGCGCCATGGAAAGCGGCAGACCGCGGGAGATTACTTCCCTCAAGCAGTTTAAGACTACGGTCGAGACGCTGCGCGACCGGCTACTGTCCCTGCAGGACCGGGTGGAGAGCCTGGAGTCGGGGGTACAGATAAAGGTCGCTCGGCCCCGGGGCAGGCCCCGGAAGTCGCAGGTCGTGGTGGAGACCGCCGGCGCCGAGGGCTACGAAGTGCACGACGACATCGACTGGTTCATGTCGCACGACAAGTATAAAAAAGTCAAGCCCGATGCGATGGAGAAGGCGTTCGGCGTGGTCGCCAGGGAGTTCCAGAACGTCGATGAAGTGACCGTGGGCATGTTCAAGGAGAACTATAGCCGGCCCGAAGTGGGCGTCCCATACCCGACCTTCAAGCTGTTCTATTTCCCGCTGATCAGGGACCGCATGCTCATGAAGGGCCTCATCGAAAAAGTGGAACACGCCGGTAAAAAAGGCGTTTACAGAAAGCGCCAGTAATACGGCAGGGCTACTCTTCTTCCCCGGAAGTTTCCTCGACGCCGCCTTCCGCCTCGATCTCGGCGGCGTATTCGATGAGTAGCTCTCCCAGTTCTTTCGCATAGCGAGGGTTGAGCTTGTAGCGCCCTATCTTGCGGTCGTTCCTCACTTTTGCGATCTCGATGAACGACTTCCCATACTTATCGACGTCCATGCGGATGGTCATTTTCCACCCTCCGCCCATGTTTATTTCCCTATCTTCGACCAGGAGAATGCCTCCATTATTTTACAGATATGAATCATCCTGTCAACATATTTATACTTCCAGCTTATCTTTATGGACAGCCATGATGTTTGAGAAGGTACGTACCGTCCCGACGGCCGATGAGTTGCTGGACAAGGCTTATTCCAGGGCTTCGAGGGCGGGCAGAGGAAAGATCAAGGAGATCACCAACAGGGAAGAGCTGGAAGAGTCCATGCTCATTACCGCGAGTAACATAATCACCGATAACTTGAGGAATATCGCCGGGGACTGGCCAAGCCTGGACAAGATGAGCGACTTTTACAAGGAGCTGACCGGCATCCTTGTGGGCGTCGACGAGCTGAAGATGTCGCTGGGATCGCTGGACTGGGCGGCGACGAAAGTCAAGGAGATATCCAGGAAGTACATCGGGACGATGCGCAGAGGCACGGACCCCGTCATCGTGAGGAAACAGGCCTATGGCCGCATTTCTTCCATCGTATACGACATCGATAAGAATTTACGTTTTTTGAACAATGCCCGGAACGTGTTGAAGGACCTGCCGGACATTAAGGACGAGCCCACCATCGTCGTGGCAGGATACCCGAACGTCGGCAAGTCCAGCTTCGTTTCGGATATCACGGGCGCCCGCCCCGAGATCGCCCAGTACCCGTTCACGACCAAGCACATTACGATCGGCCATTTCATTTTAAAGAGGCTGCGCTACCAGGTCATCGATACGCCGGGACTGCTGGACAGGCCGCTGGAGGAGCGTAACGACATCGAGCGCCAGGCGATATCGGCTTTACGCCACGTGGGCAACGTCACGCTCTTCATCATCGACCCCAGCGAGACCTGCGGCTACACGCTTAAGGAACAGTTTAATTTGCTGGAAGAGGTCAGGCAGTTCATCAATATGCCCATGCTCGTCGTGGCCAACAAGATCGACATCGAAGGCGAGCGAGAAGTCGTGTCCGACATGAAAATGTCCACGCTCAACGGTGACGGGGTAAAGGACGTTAAAGCACGTCTGGTGGAAATGATCGGGGATCTGGAGTCCAAAAAGGCGCCCGTCGAGACGCCCCCGGAAACGCCGGCCGGTGTGCCGCTGCCTCCCTCGCGGAAGAAGAGAAATAAGTGAATTTTTAATAATTTAAAAAAATTTTTTTAGTAATTTTTAAAACGGCCTTATCCCTGCGGCCAGGCACCCGAGCAAGAATCCCACGATAGAGCCGGTGCAGAGGAACGGAAGCCCCGCCTGCGGCTTTTTTACTTTTATGACCAGGTACATCAGCACGAAATAGCTGATAAGCGTCCCGAGCATCGAGCCCAGCGCCGGGAAATTGATGAAGCCGATGCCGGGCGCATCGAGGAAGACGTTGGCGGAAACCGAGAGCATCGTGGGCATGACCGCGTCGCCCAGGCCCATGAAATATGCCTCCCGCTCGCCCTCCTTGGGCAGCCCCTTGGCCTGCTTGAAGGAATAGCCCCATTTCCGGGGCATGACGAAGAGAATGGGAAGCTTCAGGTCCATAACGCCCTCGGCGAGCGCTATCATATGCTTCGTCTTGTAGACGGATATGAAATCATAAATGGCCAGAATGACCAGCAAGATCAAAGTAGGGATGATAGCGAGGGAGACCCCGAACAGGGCGGCAGCGCCTGCCGCTACGAGAATGCCGACGATGTCAATTATGAACCACTCGGGGTAAATTAATAGTAATGCGGTGAGCAGGACCGACACGCCGCCCGCGACGACCCACGCGAACAGGCCGGCGGAGGGCACCGCCATAACGATCAGGACGAAGAAGACATACACGAGCGTCGAGAGCACGGCCAGGCCCATAATTAGCTGGATTAGCCAGTTAATCTTGTACTTGATGATGACCAGCAGCGCAAGTGTGAACACCAGTAGCAGGATGACGTAAAAGATCGGGTTCAACACGCTTTCCGGGTTACCGAAGGCCCTCAGATCATTGCTTGTGAGCGTAGGCGCCAATACGATAGAGAGAACCTGAACGAGCACGAGAAATACTGCGATGCCCGCCATGACGGCCAACTCGCTCATCTTAAGCTTCAACGATATCACTCTCCCTGCTATTGGCGCGCGCATGAAATAAATGTATGGTTCTCAAATGGCGGCAGCCAGGGCGCTATGAAGTGTATCGCCGTATCTGGCCGGCATACCTGGGAAGCCACGCGGGCAAGGTCTCGTCCTTATCCCGGAGGAAGGTGCTGGCGCAAATCTCGGTGTCCTCGATGGAGAAGCCCCGGCGCTTGACGTAAATCGAATCCGGGTAGCGCTTTTTAAGGTCATTAAGGAATTTCTTGACCATGTCCCGCTCTCCTTCGATGAGCGCCCCGAAGCACGTTTCCTTCGTCCGTAGCCGGGAGCCGGCCGCGAGCTCGGTCAGCCTTGTCACATACAGCCCCGTCTCCGGCAATAAAAAGATCATCCACGTCTCTTCCATCAGCTTGAAATTCGCGTGCAGGCTTAAAATGGTTATTCGCCAAATAATCGCTACAAGGTCGGTGAACAATCTTTAATAAATCAGGAGCATAACAGGGATATTATGAAGATACTAGCGCTTGCGGACTTACATGGTAAATTTTTCAGGCTCGACGGCATCATCAGGATGAGCGATCCCGTGGATATCGCGGTCATAGCGGGAGACCTTACCCACGGGGGGCCGCCGGAGAACGCGGTTCGCACCATCAGCGTCCTGAAGCACTTCTGCAAGCACGTCCTTTGCGTGCCGGGGAACTGGGACACGCCCGAGGTAAAAGCGGCCATCAGCGAATACGCGGTCAACCTGGAGGACGGCAACAAAATATACAAAGATACGGAGTTCATGGGCATCGGCGGCTCCAACCCGACTGGCAACGATACGCCCAACGAGTTAACGGAGGAGCAGCTTGCCTATAAGCTGGACGTGCTCCTGAGCGTGACGCCCATGGCCCGCACCGTCCTCATATCCCATGTTCCGCCGTTGAATACTTTGGACATGACCCCCAATGGCGCCCTGGGCAGCAGGGCGCTCAGGAATGCGCTGGACAAGGTGGACGTGATCATCTGCGGCCATATCCACAGTGCCAGGGGCAAGGTCAAAGAGGGGGCGTGGGTCATCAACCCCGGGTGCGCAGCCGATGGCCAGGCGGCCATCATCGACCTCGACAGCATGGAGGTCATCTGGATAGACTCGGTCATATAAAACCAGTAAAAAAACGGACTTTTTTCATAACATTATTATATTGACAATTATATATTCTAAATAGGTCACATGGTGCAAAGCATTAGTTTTGTCAAAACTGGCGTGCCGGGAGTGGACATTATCTTAAACGGCGGCATATACCCGGGCTCGGCGGTCTTAATATCGGGGCCTCCCGGCTCCGGCAAATCGATACTGGGGATGCAGTACGTGTATGCGGGAGCGAAGGACTACGGCGAAGGCGGGCTGGTCATCGCCATCGAGGAGACGGATGAGTCGCTTAACGAATATGCGGCTTCCATAGGATGGGATGACTGGGGGGAACTGGTGAAAAAGGGAAGCATAACCGTGATGACCAGCGATTATTTTTCCCGTCTCGACCTGGCGGGCTCGCTGGAGGGCATCATGGCGACCGTGAGCCGCACCAGCGCAAAGCGGATGGTCCTCGACTCCATGAACCTTTTCCGGTATTATTTTCCCAAGGACATAGAGCGCCGGCAGTACTTACTCAAGTTCATCAGGATATTGAAAAAGCGGGGGATCACCGCTTTATTGGTTTCCGAGGTCATGGAAGTGTTCCCCCGGATGACGCTGACGGACGAGATGTACATGACCGACGGGAACATGAGCCTGTTCATCGTGCGGAGCGGGAGCAACGTGGAGCGGTGCTTCTGGGTCACCAAGATGCGGCGCCAGGAATTCAGCATGAAGATCGTGCCCATGAGCATCGGAAAGGGCGGCATCGAAGTATTCCAGGATGCGGTGCCTTATGCTCTTTCCGCGGACGTCGATTAGGAGGACGCCGATGCTGGAGTCGATCGATCCCACGGGGCTAAAATGGGCTCTACAGCTGGCCAGGGATAATCCCGACGTGTTCGGGCGTAGCATAGAACAGACCCGGGAATTCGCCGAGCCCCAGGTATCGTCCCATGTGACGAGAGTCTACGGGATAAACGGGGCCCGGATCCACGTAAAGTTCTTCGGAAAGACGCTGGGCCGCACGAACGTTACCTATGACCCGGGGCGGGAGATGGCCGCCGAATACGGCATGCTGAAGGAGTTCGAGAAGAACGGTTTTTCGTCCGGGCGACATCGCATCGTGAGAACCCTGGGCTGTAATGAGGAGCTGGACTGCGCCCTGGCCACTGTTTACGTCGGGGGGGATACGCTGCTGTCGGTCATCTGCGATGTCATTGAAGGCCGAAGGCATGAGGCGCATCTGATCGGTGCGCTGGACCTTACAGCGGGCCTCTTAAAAAAAATACATTCGAACATGCCCCAGAGCACCTTTGTGGACGCCGAGGAGATGTTCTACTCGTACCTGAAGTCCGTGCTGTACCTGGAGGAACAGGGCATCATGGACGGGTTCCACCGCCGCGTAATGAAAGGCCTGAGCCGGTGGTATAACCATAAGCCCCTGTTCGAGCAGCGGGGGGTCACCGTCCACGGCGATGCCAACCCATCCAACTTTAAGATAGAGAACGGCATCGTCTACGGCTTTGACGTGGAGCGGAGCCGCCCGAGTAAAAGCCCGCTGCTGGACGTGGGCACAATGGTGGCGGAGCTAAGGCATCACTTTTCCCACCTCGCCGGCAATATCAATAGCGCGGAGCCATATGTCGAACATTTTTTAAATGCATATGCGCCCGATAGGCGAAAGTACATGGCCGGCATCCTCCCCTTCTACGTGTCCCGGGGCTTCTTCCGTATCGCCATGCTGGGCTACTGGAAACACGGCTATAAAAAATACCTCGTCGAGCAGGGCACCCGGTGCATAGAGGTGGAGCCTTGATCACCACGATTCTGTTCGACATCTACGGCACGCTCATCGACATCGTCACGGATGAGAGCGACGCCCAGGTATACGAAATACTGTCAAAGTGGCTGGAGTACAAGTACATATACCTCTCCGCCGACCAGCTGCGGTGGTTCTACCGGGAGGAGTTCGCCCGCCGCCTGGGCTCGGAGGAGGCGCGTAACCGGTCGGAAGCCGACATTTTCAAGAACATCATAGACGAGTACGAGTCCCGGGTGGTCGATAAAAAAGAAATTTTCCCGGACGCGGACGTGAGGGACGTGTTCAAGAGCATCATTTTGAAATTCACCTCCAGGACGCCGGAGGAGCTCGGGCACCTTTCCACGGACCTGGCGGACCTGTTCAGGGCGTCCACGAGGAAGCGCATTTTTCTTTACCCGACCGTAAAGCCGGCGCTGGAGCAGATGCAGAAAAAGTACAGGCTCGGGATCGTGTCGAACGCGCAGGAGGCGTTCACCATGCCCGAGCTCGGGCTGTATGACCTGACCAGGTTTTTCGAGACCGTCGTGCTCTCCAGCGAGGTGGGCGTAAAGAAGCCTAACTCCCGGATCTTCACCAGGGCGCTGTCTAACCTGAACGTGAAGCCCGCGGAGGCTGTTTTCGTGGGGAACGACCTATCGGCCGACATAGCCGGCGCTTCCAGGCTCGGCATGAAGACCGTGTACATCATGCAAAAAAATAACAGGCCCGAGGTAAAGGGCGTGACTCCCGATGCGGTGGTATCGAACGTGAACCTGTTCGAAGTAATGACGCTCGTGGATGGCTGGAATTCGAGGGCCTGAGCTTTTTTTCGATTCGAGAAAATTAATATAATTTGGGGAATAAATCGTTAAGGTGATGAGAATTCTCCTGGTCTATACAAATCGATATCGCACCTGGGCACCGCCGCCGCTCGGCCTTGCCTACCTCTCGGGACCGCTCCGAAAGGAGGGGCACGAGGTTAAGCTCTTAGACCTGATGTTCTCCCTTGACCCGACGGGCAAGCTGGGCGCGACCATTGACTCGTTCAGGCCGGACCTGGTGGGATTCTCCATCCGGAACATCGATAACCAGGACATGCTTAATCCCACGTTCTTTTTGGGCCAGGCCAGGGAACTCGTGGAAGTCGCCATAAAAAAGGGAACGAAGACTGTGATCGGGGGGACCGCGTTCACCACCTTCCCCGAGGAGATGCTCACGTACATGGGAGCCGACTACGGGATCATGGGCCAGGGTGAGAAAGGCCTTCTCCTGCTGGCGGGATCGCTCACGGCCGGAGGGCTCAATACGGCCATACCGGGGCTCGTGTGGCGGGAGAATGGTTCCGTCCGGATGAATCCGCCGGATTTCAACGGCTACAGGGCCTTAAGGGCCGACTGGGAAGCGCTGAGCCTGAAAAAGTATGATAAAGGCCTTTTCTCCGGCGCCGTAGTCACCAAGACCGGATGCCCTCACCGCTGCTCCTATTGTAACGTGAGCTCCACCTTCGGCGATAGGTTCGCCTTCCGGGACACTGGCGACATCGTGGAGGAGATGAGGACGCTGAAGCAAAGGCATGGCATCAGGATATTCAGCCTCACGGACGCATGCTTCAATACGCCCCTGGACTACGCAAAAAACGTACTCAAGGCCATCGCGGACGCCCGTCTTAAAATATACTTGAATACGAACCTCATCCCTATCCCGGGACAGTATGACGACGAGTTTTTTACCCTATACAAAAAGGCCGGTGGCATTTTATTATCGCTGGGCACGGAGACCTTGTCCGAAAAAATGCTGAGGAGCTACCACAAGCCGTTCACGCTGGACGACGTGCGCGCCTGCGCAAAGCTCTGCGATAAGCATAGGGTGCCCTTCATGGTGCAGGCGCTCTTCGGCGGCCCCGGAGAGAACGAGGCCACTATAAAGGAATCCATGGCGATGCTGCCCGAGATCCATTATTCGAGGTTCGTCTACAGCATCGGGATCAGGATACTGCCAGGCACGGCGCTCTTCGAGACCGCTAAAAAAGAAGGCATGGTAAAAGATGCCCGAGAATTGTTCGTCCCGAAGTTCTATGTCTCCAGGGACCTGGACGTGGGGTGGGCGGATAAGTACATAAAAGGCAAGCTGAGGCGCTACGCGTACAGGAACGTAAAAATGGCGCCCATCATGGCGAAATGCGCCCTGGCACGCCGCTTCGGCGTGGTAATCTGACGTAACATTTTAACTCCGAACCGCCTAATATTAATGAGAGGAATCCTATGATAGAAAGGCTATCGCACGTGACCATACTGGTAAGGGACCAGGAAGAGGCGCTGAAATTCTATACGGAAAAGCTCGGCTTTGAGCCGGTGGAAGATGCCAAAATGCCCTCGGGCGACCGGTGGCTGACCGTAGCCCCGAAAAAATGTAAGGACGTGCAGATCGTCTTACAGAAGCCCAGCCCGGCTGTTTTCGGGGAGGAAGGCGCCCGGGAAATGATCAGGAGAGTGGGCCAGAGCGCGGCCTGGGCATACAAAGTCGACGACTGTCAAAGGACGTTCGACGAGCTAACCAAAAAAGGCGTGAAGGCCATCAGCCCGCCGGTAAAATACCCCTTCGCCACGGAAGCATTCATGGCAGACCTGTACGGCAACCCGTTCATCCTCATGGAGCCGCCCACCGGAAAATGACTTATACGATGAAATATTAGAATTGGAAAACATGGCGTATAGAGTGTTTTGGGCCGACTCGATAGCGGATGAGGTCATCGAGCGGTATGGCAAAGACGACACAGTGGTCGTCAAGTGCGCGGCGTCGCCCTCGGGAGGCAAGCATATCGGCAACCTTAACGATATTCTTCGCGGCTTTTTCATCAGTGAGTCGCTCCGGAGCATGGGAGTGAAGACGAGGCACGTGCATACGAGCGACGACCGTGACCCCCTGCGGAAGATCCCGGAGCGCATGCCTGACCGGGAGGGGAAATGGCATGAGCTGACCGAAGAGGAGCTGAAACGCCTCGGAAAGTACGTCGGCATTCCCTACGTTCACGTCCCGGACCCGTTCGGCTGCTGCAAGTCCTGGGCAGAGCACTTCAACGGCGTGTGGCTGGACGGCTCTAAGGCTTTGGGCGTCACCGTCGAGGACTACAGCAACGACGCCTTATACAGCGAGGGCAAGTTCGAGCCCCCGATGCGGACCATCCTGTCGGACATCCCCCTGGCGAAGGAAGTCATCTCCAGGTTCCAGAAGAATACGCCTGACGATTACATTCCCTTTAACCCCATATGCGAGAACTGCGGCCGCATCACGGCCAGGGCCGCGGCCGTCGACCTGGAGAACTGGACGGTCGACTACGTGTGCGAGAGTAAATCCCTGGCGGGCGAGTTCGAGGTGCCGGGCTGCGGCTATTCCGGCACCACGTCGCTGAACAACGGAAAGCTGCCCTGGAGGTTTGAGTGGCCCTCCCAGTGGCAGATATTCGACGTCAAGATGGAGCCGTTCGGCAAGGACCACTATGAGGGCTCCTGGCCGTCCGGGCAGGAGATATCGAAGATCATCCTGAAGCGGCAGCCGCCCGTGTACTCGGTGTACGAGTTCTTCCTCATCAACGGCGCCAAGATGTCGACCCGCCATGGCAACGTGTACATCACCCAGGACATGATGGAGATCATGGAGCCCGAGGTGTTTTTATACTTCTACTCCCTGAACCCCATGAAGCAGAAGAACCTGGAAGTCAGGAACATCAACTTTTTAGTGGACGCCTTCGACCGGTTCGAGAAGATCTACTACGACGAGGCGGAGACGCCCGACGCCGAGGAGAAGGAGCTCGCGAAGCGGGTGTACCCCATGCTCCCCATCGACCGCCACAAGGTCCGCATTCCGTATACGTTCGCGGCCATGGTGAGCGTCTCGAAGAACGACGAGCACATCATCAGGACGCTCAAGAAGACCGGCCACCTGCCCCAGGATGCGACGAATGAACAGGAGCAGGATGCGCTGACCAGGGTCTATAAGGCCGGCATATGGGCGCATAAATATGGCCCGGAGGAGTACAACATCGAGATCAAGGAAAACCTTGAAGTGCCCTCCGACATGGATGCCGGAGAAAAAGAAGCGCTCTCGGAGCTGGCCTATTATATCAAGGCGAAGCACACCGAGGAGGAGACGCAGTACGAGATCTTCGAGATGGCCAAGCGCCGGGACATAAAGCCCGGCAAGCTGTTCAAGACCGCCTATATGCTGCTTCTCGGTAAGCCCAGGGGCCCCAAGCTAGGGCCGTTCCTGCTGGCCCTCGACACGGACTTCGTTACCAGAAGGCTCAGGCTGGAAGCATAGATCCGGTGATACCCTCAAACATACCTTTTTACGATTCAAGGGCGAATTATGATTGAACTATGATAGTCGAATATTTTAAAAAGCCCACCATAGCGGACAGCGCCTTCGTTGCGGAGACGGCCTGCATCGTCGGCGATGTGCGGATCGAGGAAGAGGCCAGCATCTGGTATGGCGCCGTGCTCCGGGGCGACGAGGGCGCCATCACCATCGGAAGCAGGTCCAACGTCCAGGATAACGCCGTGGTGCACTCGGACCGGGGCGAGGATGTGTCGATCGGCGAAGGCGTGACCGTCGGCCACGGGGCCATCATTCACGGCTGTTCTATAGGAAAATTTTCTCTCATCGGCATGGGGGCGATAGTCCTCAGCAAGGCGCACGTCGGAGAACGGTGCATCATAGGGGCGGGGGCGGTAGTAAAGGAGAAGGACCATATACCCGACGGCTCGATGGTCGTGGGCGTGCCTGGTAAGGTCATAAAGCAGCTCACGTCGGAGCAGATGAACTTCCTGGAGTACAACTGCGTGGAATACGTGAAGCTCTCCCGGAAATACCTGGAGGCGGGCAAATGAGAGTAGCCATCGGCGGGACCTTCCAGCCGCTCCACGACGGGCATAAGACGCTGTTGAGGAAAGCCTATGAGCTGAGCGATAACGTGGACATCGGCCTGACATCGGACGAAATGGCCCGGGGCGCCCGGGCAAGGCCCGTGAAAAATTTCGAGGAGCGCAAGAAGGCCCTGGAAGACTGGATAAGGAAAGAGATCGGCGTCGAGCCGAACATTTTTAAGATAAACGACCCCTTCGGATCCACCCTTAACGAGGACTACGACTATATCGTGGTCTCGGCGGAAACCTATCCGGCCGCCCTGAAGATAAACGAGCTGAGAAAGGCCAGGGGTAAAGCTCCGATAGGGATCTACCTGGTGGACTGCATCCTGGCCGAGGACGGGAAACCGATATCTGCGACCCGGGTAGTCCTGGGAGAGATCGACGCCCATGGTAACCTGCTGAGGAAGCCTTAATGAGGGTCGCCGTAGGCTCCCTGAACCCGGTGAAGGTGAAGGCGACTGAGAACGTCTTCAGGCGGGTATACGGGGACGTGATCGTTGAGGGTATAGACGTCTCCTCCGGCGTTCCCGCCCAGCCTTACGGCGAGGAGACCATCGGCGGTGCCATCAACCGGGCGAAGAGCGTCTACGCCAACGAGAAATACGATATGAGCGTGGGCATTGAGGCGGGCCTTTTTAAGGTGGGCGAGATGATGCTGGACCTACAATATTGCGCCATCTATGACGGCAGCTGGCTCACGCTGGGCTGCGGCAGCGGGTTCGAGTATCCGCCCGTCGTGCTGGACGAGGTGCTGTCCGGCAAGGAAGTCGGAGAGGTCATGAGCCGCGTCGCGGGGGTCGATAACCTGGGAGAAAAGCAGGGCGCAATAGGGTTTTTATCCCGTGGCATGCTCTCACGTACTCAGTTGACCGAGCAGAGCGTTTTCATGGCGCTGATCCCAAGGATGAACCCCGGGCTATACGGGCATTAGTTCTTCGTCGTTACAGATACAAAGGGATTATTTTTAATATAGAAACGCCAGGGCTTGTCACTATATTCGCCTGCATAGTCGACGCCGATACGTTTGCTGCTGACGATCTCAAAATTTTCGGCCTTGCCCTCTTCCAGGTATAAAGCTCCCTTTTTACACAGGTCCGCACCGTTGAGCGCGCGGTCGATGTCCATGGCCATACACAGTTTGCCCGGCCCCGAGCTCAGATCGTTAACGGTTTTAGCCTTTTTTCTGAGCCCCCACATGACATCGACGCCCTGCAGCGGCTCGCCCGCCCTGATGAGGACTGCCGCGGGATATCCGGAGCACTCGGTCACGATGTTGAGGCAGTAGTACATGCCGTAGATAAAATAAACGTAGGCGTGGCCGGGCTCTCCGAACATGACCCTGTTGCGCTCGGTCATGCCCCGGCTGGCGTGGCAGGCCTTATCGTGCGGGCCCACGTAGGCCTCGGTCTCGACGATCTTTACCGACAGGCGGCCGGCGGGCATCTCCCGAACCAGCACCTTGCCTAATAGGCCTTTAGCCACCTCGATGGTATCCCGGGCGTAGAAGTTTCTTGGCAGCACTGCGCTCATTGGTATCAGCTTATGCCTATTATCCGATAAATATCTTTTATAAAAACTATGTTCAGGTCTCTAAAAAACCGCAACGTATATATCGTTCTAATCCTACAGTGAATCTCGCAAACGGGACAATGGGGTAGCTTGGTCCATCCTCGTGCGTTTGGGACGCATGGACCCCGGTTCAAATCCGGGTTGTCCCACTTATTTTTGAGCTTTTAGAGTTTGCTAAGGCAGGCTATGCTCATTAAAAAAGGGGGCGTTTTTAAATTTTTTTATTGGACTTCCTGCGAAGCCAGCACCTGGGTACCGTCGCTATTCAGTATGACGTCCCAGTACATGCCGGACTGGCCTACCCGGACCTTCCAGGCGTCCTGCCCGTTATACTGGGTGCCCGTTATGGCGCCTATGTCACTATTCTCGATCTGGTATGCGAGCGGTAAGCCCATATTGCCGTTCGTGTACGATAGCGTTTGCCCTACGAGCGTTTTAGTGATCGCAGCCGTCGGCGGCGTGCCGTACGTCTTCGTCTGGAACATGTCCAGCCCTCCGAATATGTTCGAGAACGGGTTGCTTGAACCTATGTTCGAGAACAAGTCCGTCGAGGGCGATACCTGCCCGAGGTCCGTCCCCAGCGAGTTGCTACCGAGCCCGCTCAGGTCGCTGCTGGAGCCGAAGGGGCTGCTGGAGCCCATCATCGAGCCCAGGCCGCTGAAGGGGCTTCCGAAGCCGCTCATGCCACCTAAACCGCCCATGCCGAAGGGACCGAAGGGACCGTAGATACTGCTCAGGTCCGTCCCCCCTATTCCACCCAGGCTGCCTACGCCATAGGGAACTCCGTTGTAGTACGTACCATATGGGCCCGAAGACCACGAGCTCGTGTACGAGTAGGCATATGCCGGCATCGCCAGCGCAGCTAGCATGAAGACACCTACAACTAACACCATTACCTTACCCATTGACACCTCTTTACACCTCATTGCTTATTATAAAAAAATAATAATAAATATATTATGTATTTTAGGCGCAGCTATTAGCCCCGTGCCTGCAAGTTATAGTGATACGGGCAATAATGGATGTGCTTTGAAGCCCATAATCTTTAATTCATGGATAAGAAATTTTTAAAAAGCCCAAATCATATAAATAATAACGTGTGATTAAGTATTACTGGAGTTTTTTATTATGGCTGAGACGACACAGTTCGTAAAGGAGGTCAACGACGCGAGTTTCGACGATGCTGTCAAAAGCAGCCACGTGGTGCTCGTCGACTGTTGGGCCCCCTGGTGCGGCCCATGCAGAATACTGGCGCCGACGATCGAAGCGCTGGCTAAGGACTATGATAATAAGGCGAAGTTTTTCAAGCTGAATACAGACGAGAACCCGAAGGTGACCACGCAGTTCCGCATACGGAGCATCCCGACGCTATTCGTTTTCGTGGATGGGAAGCTGGCCGACACTATCATAGGCGCCGTGCCCCGCCAATATATCGAGGGCAAGCTGAAAGCGCTGGTACAATAAAATTTTTTTAGCGTGTACATTTTATACCCTAACGTTTAGCTTTTCCCTGAGCTTGGCCCCGAGGTACTTCTTGATTAAGGTGGGATGGCAAAGCTTATGGACGACGAAGGGATTAAACGATATGAGCGCACGATAAGTTCGGAGTGATTTAGTGAAGGTCGCAGTGTTTACCGATACCTTCGTCCCCCAGGTCAACGGCGTGGTCAACGCCGTCCGTAACTTCGATATGATGCTTACCGGCCGGGGACACAGGGTCAAGGTCTTTACCGCAGGCAAGAACCCGAGCGCATTTTCGCTGGACGGCGCGGAGGTCTACAAGTACCGGGCCTTCACGTTCTTACCTTATCCCGAGTTCGAATATTCCGTGGACGTCGTTCGGCCGGTCCGGGACGCGGTGCGCTTCGCGCCCGACCTGGTGCACGCCCATACGCCCTTCGCGATGGGATACTGCGCCTGGCGAACGGCCCGGCGGCTGAAGGTGCCGCTTGTGGGCACGTTCCACACGCCCGTGGAAGAGTACGTCGTTTATCTTTCAAAACACTTCACGTTTAACCGCAGGTTCCTAAAACGCATCGCTAAGGCGTATCAGAACTGGTTTTATGGCCAGTGCGACGTCATCATAGTGCCCGCGAGATCGGCCGCCAGGTACCTGGACGTAAAAAATAAGAGGATCGTGGTGGTGTCGAATGGCATCGACCTCGCCCGGTACGGTACGGCGGGCAGGCAAAAGTTCAGGCAAAAGTTCGGGCTGGGCGACGGGCCCGTGATCATGCATGGCGGCAGGCTGAGCTTTGAAAAGCGCATCGACGGCGTCATCAGGGCCATGCCGGACGTTTTAAAGCGCATGCCGGATGCTAAGCTGCTCATCGTGGGCAAAGGGCCGGCCATGACGGCTCTCCAGAGCCTGGTGATCCGGATGGACCTTGAAAAGGCCGTGGTATTTACGGGCTACGTGAGCGACGAGGACTTTCCCAAGGCTTTTGCCGCGGCGGACGTGCTCGCCATTAATTCGCCAGTTGAGACCCAGTCGCTGATCGTCCTCGAGGCGTTCGCCACGGGAGTGCCCGTGGTCGGTGCGGATGCGGGCGCGATACCGGACGTCGTGGTACCAGGGGAGAACGGATACTTGTTCGACGCGGATGACAGCGCAGCGATGGCAAAATATCTTAATCAAATTTTAATGGATGAAAATTTAAAGGAAAAGCTCAAGGAGGGCGCGCTAAAGACCGCATCCGGGCATTCCCTCGAAAAAAGCGTGGAAAAGCTTCTCGCCGTCTACGAAAGCGTGCGGAAAAATTAAAACCGATGATATCATTTTGAGATGCCGTGCAGCTCTTTGAGCACGCGCAGCGACCTCTCCAGGATGTCCAGGTACATCTGGATCTTGTTGGGATAATCCTCGGTGGCCAGCCTCGCCGTTATCTCGTTTATCTTCGCGATGATCACGGCCTCCAGCGCCTCGTCATCGAGCCTCTCGCCCCTTGCAATGACGGCCAGGTGGCGCTCCGGCAGGGCAACGCGCCCTCCCTTTACTGTTTCCACCGACGGCGGCGGCTGTACGGCCAGCTTGGTCTCGACCGGCACCGCCAGCTGGGTCTGCGCCTGGGCTTGTGCCTGCTCCTGCTTTTTGGCGTCGCACACCGGGCAAACGACCTTGCCCTGGTATTTGAAGAGCGGCGCCCCGCAATCGCAGTGCTTCGCCAGCATCGTTCCTCCGCGCTCCAGCATCTTCGTTACCTTTTCGAGGTCCTTATCTTCCATATACCTGCTCCAATAGAATAAGTAAAAAGCTCGAAGATATACTTTTTGATTTCCGAACCGAAAATCTTTTCTTTGATGCCGGTACATAGGATACCCATACGGTGCTAATTTTAAGATAATTAAGACCGGCTAAAAAGGTGATAGAATGTCAAACGTTGAAGCCGTCATCAAACAATGCGTGGACGTGCTGGCAAGGATCAAGGACGACGACACGGTGCCGCGCAACATCAGGCGAAGCGCTGATAATGTAAAAAATATACTGCTCAACAACAAGGAGAGCCCCGCTGTGAGGGCCGCTTCCAGCATTTCAATACTGGACGAGATCTCCAACGACCCCAACATCCCGCTGCATACTCGCACGTTGATCTGGAATATAGCCAGCCAGCTGGAAACCATTTCCGTGGACGGATAGGTCCAATCCCCTCCGTTTCCATTGGAATCCGCCGAATATAGGTCTCGAGTAATATGTCGTATGGTCTAAAAAAAGGGCGAAACGGAGTACGTAACGTATTTTCAGTAAGTGGAAAAGAAGCGTTTGGAATATATTATGAGCGGTAAAATTTTTCCATTTCGGCTTCCCCGACCATTAGATTAATATAAGATGATTCCACATAGCGCAATTGTATTGGAAGTGTCCTTTAGTGACAATTGTTGTGAGTGAAGATGACGAGGATGCGGATTATAGTCCGTTCGCTTTTTTAGAAAGGACTGTTAAAGACAATGTTTTGAACGTATCGCACGACTATCGGTACCAGAAGATGGGTTATTATGTCTCCATGCATGCCGAACTTTGCGGCTGCAACGTGACGCCCCGGTGCTCGGATATTCTCGACACCCACAGGAACCCCCTGCTGATGATCAGGGCGGCCCGCGCGGGCATTCCGTGCCTGCCGTACACCCTTGTGGCCAAATATGAGCACAACATGGGATGCCCTGCGCTGCTCTTCGCGGTGAACCCGTACACCTGTAACTCCGTAACCCAGGTGAGGAGCGAGTCCCAGATGTATAAGACCATCAAGAGCTTAAGCGTGAATAACAGGTACCCTGTGTCGGTTCAGCCGCTGGTGGGTGAGGTCAGGGAAGCCGTCCAGGTGTTCGGCGAGACCGATCTGCCGGAAGCGAAGCTCATCGCCCGTAAGTTCTATGAGACCTTCCGGATCCCGGTGGGGAAGCTTATCGTGCAGGTCGTCGACGGCGAGGCGAAGCTGTGCCATTTCGAGCCGGCCTTGAAAAAAGAGGTCGACTGGTCGCTCGTCCGCGAGAAGGTGCAGGCGATCCGGAACCACTGAGCAGGCTAAAAACGGGGTTTTGATGAAGATCGGTTGTTTTGTGGAGAAATATAGTTTCCACATCAAAGAGGAAGCCAAAGCTCTCGACCGTTTTAAGAGATCGGCGGAGTCTAAGGGCCACCTATTTGATTATCTTTTTAAGATGGACTTGAACCGTATATCGGAGTATGACTCTATCTTTATCCGGGCGACGACGGACCCGATGAATACCGCGTACGTGGTGTCCCGGACGGCCGATGCCCTGGGTAAGGTGGTCATCGATGACCCGCACTCTATTCGTGTATGTTCTTCGAAAGTCGTGCTTGATGACCTGTTCAAGCAGAATAACATACCTTCGCCGAAGTCGCTTTTGTTCAGCGGGAACTACGACGCGGAGAACCTGGAGCATATTTTCGGCTACCTGGGCTTTCCCCTTGTGGTCAAGGCGCCCTATACGAAGTTCTCCTCGCACGTGGAGAAGGTCATGGGCGAGCCCGAGTTCCGGGATATCACCTCCCGCTATTTGCGGAACGCCACTCCTATCGTCCTTCAGGAATACATGCCCTCCGGCTTTGACTGGCGGGTCGGCATGCTCGATAATAAAATATTGTACCTGTGTAAATATTACATGCCCAAAGGTGGCTGGAAGGTCAGGTCGCTCATCGATGGCAAGCACGAGTGGGGCAGGGTTGTCCCCATCCTGCGCCGGAACGCCCCCAAAAAGCTGGAGGGACTGTCCGTCAACATCTCGAAGTGTGTGGGCGACGGTCTGTACGGTCTGGACGTCAAGGAGATCGATGACGAGTTCTTCTGCATCGAGATCAACGATAATCCCAGCTTCTATGCGGGCCTTGAGGACGGTAAGGATCCGGACCTGTACGACCAGATCATCGACCGGCTCACGTCGGGCAGGCCGGTAAAGCCGGGCACGTATAAGTTGGATGATAATTAATCATGAGAACAAACCTTTTTATACTCTCAGCCAGTTCATCGTTCTAAAAATATAGAGCGAAGAACTCGCGGTTAAATATGAAAAAGTATAAGTAACTATAAGTACGTAAAAACCCTTCGCAACCGATAGATTAATTGCACGTTTTCTGTGCGTTTCATATCATTGGTTTAAGTAAGGCGTTGAATCCGTGTTATCGGAGGAATCAGATGGCAGTAGTTCATGATGTGCCCGCCACCGTATTTGTCATAAAGGCGGGGCAAAAACTCAAAGAGACAGGTAAAGTTCAGGCCCCGGAATGGGCCGCGGACGTGAAGACCGGAACTCACCGGCAATACCCGCCCTTGCAACAGGACTGGTATTACACGAGGTGTGGCTCCATACTTCGCAAGATCTACATTGACGGACCCGTCGGTGTACAGAGGCTCAGGTCATTGTACGGCGGCAAGAAGAACCGCGGCGTCAGGCCGGACAGGCATGAGAGGGGCGGCGGCTCCATCATACGTGATGCGCTGCAGCAGCTCGAAAAGGCCGGCCTCGTCAAGACGATCAAGGGCGGCAGGGTCATAACTCCGCTGGGCATGGCGTTCCTGGACAAGGTCGCCACTGAGATGGTCAAAGAGACGGCTCAGACGCCGGCAGTGCAGGCTTAAAACCCCGCTAAACAGATTTATACGGGAGATCCATATTTAACGGAGTGATCCGGATGAGCGGCGACGAACTGGATGAAATACGCAGGCGAAAGATGGAAGAGATCCAGAGGGCACAGGGCGATGCCTATGCCCAGGAGCAGCAGCGCCAGCAGTACGAGCAGCAAAAGACGTCCGTGATGCGCCAGATCCTCACGCCGGAGGCCCGTGAACGGCTGAACACCATAAGGATGACGAAGCCGGAGTTCGTGGCCAACGTTGAGGCACAGTTGATCGCTCTGGCACAATCGGGCAGGCTCGCCAAGCAAATAGACGATGCCCAGCTGGTAAAAATACTGGAGCAGGTCCTGCCCAAGAAGCGCGACATCAAGATCAGTCGAAGATGAAAGTACAGGTGTTATACAGCGGGGGCCAGGATAGTTCGCTGTCCGCGGTCCTGCTTGAGCCTTTCTTCGAGGTCGAGCTCGTGACCTGTACGTTCGGCTCGGATGCGTGGCACCATGCGCAAAAGGCCGCAGAGGCCATCGGGTTCCCATTTAAGTCCATAACGCTCGGGCCGGCAGTTATGGACGAGTGCATCGACCTGATACTAAAGTACGGGTATCCCCGCTACGGCATCAACTTCGTACACAGAAAAGCGCTGGAGGCGCTGGCCTCGGAAGGCGCAGAATACGTGGCCGACGGGACCAGGCGGGACGACCATTCGCCGGTATTGACGGCGCCCGAGGTAAAAAGCATCGAGGATAAATATGGCGCCTCATACGTGCGGCCCCTGGCCGGCTATGGGAGGCATGCCATCGACCGCCTCGTGAAGGAGCACTTCGAAGTCGTCGAGGGCCCCGCAATAGACAAGTCCGACTACGAGTCGGATATACGATCATCCATAAAACTTAAATTCGGAGAAAAGACCGTGAGACGACTTTTCCCGACAGAGCATGCCCAATCGAGGGTAATGAGAAGGTTATAAAAATGACTAAGAAGTCTAAGGGCAAAAAGATCAGGTTGGCCAAGTTAGGCAACCAGAACCGGAGAGTCCCGGCGTGGGTTATCATGAAGACCAACAGGGCTGTCATGACCCACCCGAAGCGCAGAAGCTGGCGCAGGACCAGCCTACCCGAGTAAGGTGGTACCATGGCAGATGAAAAGTCGGAGCAGATCTACACCATTCCTCTGGACACCGAGGGCTATCCTCACTGGAAGAAGGGCAACATGGCCATTAAGGTCATCAGGCAGTACCTGTCCAGGCATATGAAGGTGGACGTGGAAAAGATCAAGATCAACGCCCCGCTGAACGAGACAGTCTGGGCGCGGGGCATCAGTAAGCCCCCCCGGAAGATAAGGGTCAAGGTGACCCGAGTCGAGGACGGCGTCGTAGAAGCCGACGTCGTCGGAAGCGAGTAAGCAAGTGATGATACAGTGATCAAGCAGCTTGACTTTTACGGCTATCCGTACGTGGGGATCTATGCCTCCAATACCGAGGATTACATCGTGCTTCCCCCGGACCTGCCCCAGCATACGGCTGCGGAGGCTGCGGAGGCGTTGGGCGTTAGGATCATAAGGACGCTCATCAATGACAGCACGCTCATCGGCTCGATGATGACCGGCAACAGCAACGGCTTCATCGTGAGCGAGCTGGCTATGGACCACGAGATCGAGGCGCTGGAAAAATGCCTCCCGGTGGCCCGGCTCAGGGGCAAGATGACGGCCTCGGGCAACATCATCCTCGCGAACGATACTGCGGCCCTCGTGCACCCGGCGCTACACGACAAACACCTGGAGGTAGTCAAGGACATCCTCAAGGTGGACGTGAGGCGGGGCACCATCGGCGGCCTCAAGACCGTAGGCATGGCGGGCGTGGCCTCAAATAAAGGATTGCTGGTCCACCCCAGGGCCACAGAGGAAGAGCTAAGCGCGCTTGAAGACCTGTTCAGGCTGCCCGTCGACATCGGCACGGTGAGCTTCGGCTCGCCGCTCGTGGGCTCGGCCATCCTGGCCAACACGAACGGGCTGATAACCGGCACGAAGACGTCCGGCCCCGAGATGGGCAGGATCGAGGACGCGCTGGGTTTCATAGGAGAGTGAATCATGACCAATTACATAGTAGAGGGAAAGTTCAAGGCCGGCGTTCAGTGGGAGAGTTTCTCAAAGGAAGTCGAATCCAACAGCGAGAAGAACGCCACGGAAAAGGTCCTGTCGTTATTCGGCAGCAAGCACCGCGTGAACAGGAACCTCATAAAGATCGCATCTGTTAAGCAAGCTTAAAGGAGAACATAATATGCCAGACGTGAATCCGGCGATGCCGGGGCAGGGGGCCAACGATGAGGAGATCAGGGAACTGATCGGCCAGATCCAGGTCAACCAGCAGAGGATGGAAGCCCTGCAGCAGCAGGCGAACCTGGTACAGATGTCGCTCAACGACCTGGACAGCGCGCTCAAGGCGCTCACCACGCTCGAAGGTAAAACCGAGGAGCATGAACTGCTGGTGCCCATCGGCGCCGGCTCCTTCATCCACGCGAAGCTGGCAAACCCCGACAAGGTCCTCATAGGCCTGGGGGCGAGCGTGAGCGTTGAGAAGAACTTCGCCGATTCCAGGGGCATCATCCAGGGCAGGAGAGGCGAGTTGGAGAAGGTGCTGCTGGATACGACTGGCGCCATGGACCAGGTGGCCGCCGAGCTGGGACGCCTGCAGCAGGAAGCCCAACGATACCAGTAGTTTGCCGGTGATCTCTGATGTTCGATAAGCTCCGGGAGAAGCTAAACGACTTCAGGAAATCCATAGACGATAAGCTTAAGGGCACTGAGGAGACCGGACCGGCGCCGGCCGTGCAGCCACCGGCGGCGGCAGCGGCGGCAGCGCCCTCAGAGGCCAAACACGGCATTCTCGACAGGGCCGCGGCGCTGACCCGCGGCGAGACTATTCTAAGCGAGAAAGACCTGGAAGGGCCCCTCTGGGAACTGGAGATCGCTCTCATGGAAAGTGATGTGGCATTGCCCGTCGCCGAATCCATCATCGACCGCATCAAGAAGGACTTGAGCGGCCAGCACAAGAAATTTTTACACTCGACCGGCGATATTGCCGAGGACGCGCTCAGGGATGCCATCTCTAATATCCTCAACGCCCACGTCCTCGACTTCGACGACTACATAAAGAAACACGAGAAGCCCGTGATCGTCGTCTTTACGGGGGTCAACGGCACGGGGAAGACCACCACCGTCGCAAAGCTGGCAGAGCGCCTTAAGGAGAAGGGATACGGGGTCGTCATCGCCGCCGGGGATACCTTCAGGGCCGGCGCCATCGAGCAGCTGGAAAAGCATGCCGAGCGCCTCGACATCAAGATGATCAAGCACCAGCAGGGCTCGGACCCGGCGGCAGTCATCTTCGACGCCGTCGTGTTCGCGAAGTCTAATAAAAAAGACGTGGTGCTCGCCGATACGGCCGGACGGTTGCACACCAATGTCAACCTCATGGAACAGCTGAAGAAGATCAGCCGGGTCATTAAGCCGGACCTCGTCATTTTCGTGGACGAGGCCATAGCGGGCAACGATGCCGTGGAGAGGGCGAAATTGTTTAACGAGGCCGTGCCCATCAGCGGCAGCATCCTGACGAAGGCCGACGCCGACGCCAAGGGCGGTGCGGCGATCTCCATCGCACATATAACCGGCAAGCCCATATTGTTCTTAGGCGTGGGCCAGGAGTATAAAGATCTTAAAAAGTTTGACCCGGACTGGTTCGTAGACCGGCTACTCGAACGATAAAGCATGGCTACGAGAAAATAACGGATGGTTTGGTAACAATCTTTTTTTTATTACTGAGGCTAAAGGGGGACTTCACTTCGCTATTTACTCGAGCGCTTTGCGGGGCGGCGTCCCCTCCCTGAGCCCTGAAGTATGAGCCGTGAGCTCGTGCATAATCGATGAAAATTATAAGACAATTTTTAGGTCAAATCACTTTTTTACTATATTTTGGGAACATCTTCCATGTTAGACTTTTTTGAAGAC
>Ga0209039_10000872_pt1 | contig 29078 bp, 26 predicted proteins | sample BogFormECP12_OM1_FD_188238 | JGI IMG/M metagenome (GOLD analysis project Ga0209039, IMG submission 188238) | Bog forest soil microbial communities from Calvert Island, British Columbia, Canada - ECP12_OM1 (SPAdes) (version 2) | ecosystem: Environmental > Aquatic > Freshwater > Wetlands > Bog ... | reverse complement strand
GGTGATAGGTCACAAGCATAGTAAGAGGCACGGCCACCGCCAGCGCGATCCAGGCTTTGGCCAGCGAAAAACGAGACCTGAGAGTGAAAACCGACCATATCAGCAGAATCGTTCCGCAGACCAGATAGCTGACCGGATTGTAGAAACGCGGATCGTCCCGAAAGACGCTCAAGGCCGATTGCAGATTGATGACCATTCCCCCGGTGCGGCCGGTGATGGAATTGATGCTCGGGTCATTCAGGCCACCGTGCGAGGAAATGGCCGCCATGTTGTTTTGCCAGTCCCCAATCCAATGCGGCGCTACATGCGAAACCCACAAGAAGGCAGACAAGCTTAGAACAGCGGTAATAGAAAGGGATTGCAGAGCGCGTTTCCTGTAGATCCCGCCCGCCAGCAGGAAATAGAGCCAGACCAGGCCCGCGTCATGGGGCTTGATGGCGAGGCTGAGCGCCAGGCACAGGATGCCCGCCGGTATAAACCGCTCCTTGAGGAGACACCAGACGGCCACCACGCACAGGCTGACGACGATACCCGCGGTATTGCCGGCTACAAAAAAAGCTTCGCAGTTGGCAAGCAAGATGCACAGCAGGAGCAGAGTCACCCTGGGCGAGTAGCTGGCTGCAAGATTCCACGTCAACAACGCTGCCAGGATGAAAACTCCGGCTGTGAGTGTCATCCACAGCACATGTGCAGGCCCCCACGGCAGCAAAGCAAAGGGAGCTACGAAGAGGAATGTAGCGGGTAAGTTCACATACAACGTTACGCCTATATGATCCCGGACGGACTCTGATGGAGGTTTTCCGCCCTCGGCCCGGTATACGCTGTCCAACTCACTCACGTTGTAGGGGTTGTGGTGTTCAATCAGGCATCGGGTGCCGTAATATACTGCCTTGAAATCCACCCACCGATTCGCCTCTGGCCCTAAAGTGGATCCCCATAGGATGGAAATTCCGCAGGCCAGCAGTATCCAGGCAAGACCGGTCAGATATGTCCTTTTCAAGCTCATCTTCTCTCTCAGAACTTTCGGCCGCCTGGAACTTGAATCATGACCGAAAAAGGAATGAATGAAAATATATATTACATAATAAAACAAGGGAGAGTACGCATCGGCAATCGAGCAGCCCAGCGTGTCTCTCCCCGTCGTACGAAGGTGATCAATTTACGCCCAGATCCACCCCTGACAGGATCTGGATAATGCCTGACTTGAGCGCCATGCCGCTCTTGGCAAATGCAGTGCGGACATCTGTTCCAGAAGCCTTCTGCCAGTTGAAGCACTGGAGGCAATCAGAAGAACGAGACGAACATATCTACCCTAACCTGATCGTCTGTCTGCACTGCAATCCACTGACTAGGCTTCAGGATTCGGCCCTCGTTCGGCTGACCGTTGCGAATTCGTTGAATTACAGCCTTTGAAAAAAAGAGTACGCCTTCCCTATAGCTCGGGCGTACTCATCCTTCAAGCAAAGGCGCTGAGCCTGGCTGCTCCGGCAATGCCTCGACCGCAGGTTATATGGCGCCGGCAAATATCGTGCTGATACTGCCAAACGAGGAGCTGATGACTTGGGCCAAGCCTTGCATGCTGGCAGTTGCGCCGAGGGCAATGATAGCAACGACCAAGGCGTACTCGACCAAGTCCTGGCCTTCCTCGTTGCTTACCAGGTTCTGAAACTTGTTGAACAACCTGAGTAATTTCATAGTCTTTTTCCTCTCTTAATTTTTCTGCCACGTGAGCCCATCGTCCCTGCACGAATGCTAGGTTCGTCTGCCATTGAGACGCCTTGATAACGCGTTATAGCGCGCTAGCAAATGCCGTGCTGATGCTGCCAAACGAGGAGCTGATGACTTGTGCCAAGCCTTTCATTGTGGCGGTAGCACCGAGGGCAATGATAGCGACAACCAAAGCGTATTCAACCAGATCCTGACCTTCCTCGCGGGTGATCAGATTCTGGAAGCTAACATACAGCTTGAGAAACATGGTATTCATTTGTGTCCTCTCAGTAAATTGATATTCAAAAACAGGCTAACATACCCTCCTACTGAGGGAGTGTGCCTGGTTATCAGGCTGAGGGAGTGTGCCTGGTTATCAGGTTAACACCTTGACGACGACTACATGGCAGTAGCGAATGTCGTGCTAATGTTGGCGAACGAAGAGCTGATGACTGAGGCCAAGCCCTTCATGCTAGCGGTAGCACCAAGAGCAATCAGTGCAACAACCAATGCGTATTCCACCAGATCCTGACCTTCCTCGCGGCTCATCAGATCCTGGAATTTCACAAACAGCTTGATCAACATGGTATTCATTTGATTCCTTTCGGTTCATAGATACGTGATACCAAGCTGTTACACCCTCCAACTCAAGGAGTGTGCCTGGTTGTTTCGATGATGCCTTGAGAACTGGCTACAGCGCGCCGGCAAATGTCGTGCTGATGTTCGCGAACGAGGAGCTGATGACCGAGGCCAAGCCCTTCATGCTGGCGGTGGCGCCAAGGGCGATCAGTGCAACAACCAGAGCATACTCCACCAGATCCTGGCCTTCCTCGCGGCTCGCCAGATCCTGGAACTTCACATACAGATTGAGCAACATCGTATTCATTTGAGTCCTCTCAGATAACCGAATCTCCCGGCCTGCGGCAGGGGCAATCTAGCTATTGCAAGTAGCGTGCCATTCATGCCGCCAACCATTACTTCTTATTTATCAATCATCTACAACTATTTAAGCCGAATATGAAGTGTAAACACGTGTATACAGGGGGTACCGGGCAGACCGGCCTTGTTTACAGAAAACGTAAAATAGTAACCGGTAAATAACAGTCGGCGGGGCTATTGCGTTTAAGCGTTCGCCGTTGGAGTAAGCGGGTAGTGCCATTATGGGAATGTAAGGTAAATCACATGGCCGGCTGTCCAGACCGGGAATCCGATATGGCCGAACAAGTAGAATAGCGCCATGGCAAGCAGGAAGCGTCCGGAAGCAGATATCGATCATCGCGCCAGCACACCCAACACGATGCAGCCAGAGCAGATGCACAGCGAAATCTCTGAATCCTCGGCGCCAGAGACGAGTTCTGCCGGAAGACCTGGTAATTACCGGAAAATTCTTCGCGCTATCGCGCCACTGCCCTTCGTAACTGTCTGTGGCCTGGCGTTTGGGTTCATCGCAGGGAACATCTGCCTTGCACTGCTTTTACCGAACGCTCCTTACACACGCGATTACATATTCTATTGGGCCACCGGGCAGCAGTTGGTACGCCACGCAAATCCCTATGACCCCGTTGCCGTCACGCAGATTGAGCGCGCCGCAGGGCTTCCGCCCAAGCTGAATCCGGGTTTGATGCGGAACCTGCCCTGGGCGCTACCGCTTGTCTATCCATTAGGATTCCTCAGTTTGCGCGTGGGATGGATTCTGTGGTTCTTGCTCCTGCTCGCGTGCCTGGCGGTTTCGGTCCATTTGCTCTGGATCATTTACGGCCGCCCCAGGAATCGCCGCATTTTGCTGGGCTATTCCTTCGGACCGGCACTGCTCTGCGTGATCTTCGGACAAACCTCGCTCTTTGCTCTGCTGGGATTGGTTCTGTTTCTGCGCCTGCATCGCACGCGCCCCTTTCTGGCGGGAATGTCACTCTGGCTTTGCGCGCTGAAACCTCACCTCTTTCTGCCCTTCAGCGCAGTGCTGATCGTGTGGGTACTTGTTTCCCGGAGCTACAAGCTGCTGGCCGGCGCTGCGGTTGCCCTGGCCGCAAGTTGCGCACTCACATTTGCCATGGATCCCATGGCGTGGACCCAGTACTCGCAGATGGTGCGCTTATCTGGAATCGAGAGGGAGTACATCCCCTGCCTGAGCTACCTGTTGCGCGCCTGGCTCAGCCCGAACTCCATCTGGCTCCAATATCTGCCGGCCGCTTTAGGCTGCATGTGGGCTCTAGCCTATTACTGGCCTCGACGCCACTCCTGGAACTGGTTGATAAACGGAAGCCCGCTGATACTAGTTTCTGTCCTTGTTGCGCCTTATTCCTGGATATATGATCAGGGCCTGGTTATTCCTGCCCTGTTGCAGGGCGCGTTTCTTACCCGGTCACGAAACTTATTGATTGCGCTTGCGTTCTTGAGCGCCCTGGTCGAAGTCGCGCTCTTCCGCAGCCTTACGCACCCCAACGACATCGTCTTTTGGACATATTGGACTGCACCCGCCTGGCTGGTTTGGTATCTAATCGCTTCTCACTACAAACGGGCGCAAACAGAGGAAAAATGATATCTAAACCACTTCGCGTTCTCGCTGCCTCCTGCATTGTGGCTGCAGGCTTCGGTTATTTTGCCTCGCTCTGTTTCTACGTCATGAGTGACAGAATTGCGTCTCAAAAGGATTTCATCTCTTACTGGGCTGCCGGGCAGCAACTCATTCACGGCGCAAATCCATATGACTACGAAGCCGTACGCCACCTGGAACTCGCCACGGGACGCGAGGACAGCAATCCACTTATCATGCGCAATCCCCCGATAGCCTTCTTCCTGGCATTGCCACTCGGCCTGGTCAGCGCGAAAAACGGCCTCGTCCTATGGCTATTCACTCTTCTGGCATGTCTTTCAGTATCAATCCGGCTTATCTGGCTTCTCAATGGACGCCCAGAGAGTCGTTTTCATCTGCTTGGCTACGTATTTGCGCCCGCACTGGCCTGCCTTATGGCCGGGCAGTTTGGCATTTTTCTCCTCCTCGGCGTATTGCTATTTCTGTACTTTCATCAGACCCGTCCATTCCTAGCCGGAACTGCCCTGCTGTTCTGCGCGATGAAGCCGCATCTCTTCCTGCCCTTTGCCATTGTGTTGCTCCTCTGGATAGTAGTCCGGAAAGCATACATAATTCTTGCTGGTTTTTTCTCCGCTTTACTTGCCAGTTGCGCGCTGTCGTATTGCTTCGACATACACGCATGGTCGCAATATATGCAAATGATGCACACGGGGAAAGCGCTGGATGAGCCCGTGCCAGTTCTCAGCGTGGTATTACGCTTTCTCATTGACCGCCATGCCGTGTGGATCCAGTTTCTTCCAGAGATTGCCGCCTGCTGCTGGGCGCTCTGGTATTTCTGGAAGCGCCGCAACCGCTGGAGCTGGATGAAAGATGGACTGCTGCTGCTGCTGGTCTCAGAGATGTGTGCGCCTTACGGCTGGTTTACCGATGAAGCCATGGCGCTTCCCGCTATCCTGTATGGAGTCTATCGGGCTGAGGAGTCCATGCGTTCGCTCCTGCCTTTGGGGTTGATTGCCGGTATTGCTCTCATCGAATTGTTCGCCGGCGTCCAGATCATCTCGCCGTATTACCTGTGGACCACACCCGCCTGGCTCGCATGGTATCTTTACGCAACCAGAAGAAAGAGTTTGCCAGCAGAAGAATCTCACATCAGGATCGCAGAGAGTGCAAATCCGCATTAAGGAAACATGCGCTCATGGTTGAAGCTGTGACCAGCCTACGGAACAGGCAGGAATTCCAGAGTGTCGCCAGGTTGTGTCTGCGTCTCGCGAATCGTGCCGGATGGAAGCTCGAGCACAGAGTGCGCCCGGAGACAGCCCGATAGCCGCCATGGAGGCACCGCGCTCACCAGCTTCCTGATTTGATTCTTGCGGTCCAGATAGATGAGGTCGATGGGGAATCGCATCCAGAAGGTGTGCACGGCCTCACAGGGCCGAATCCACATACCTTCTCCGCGATCGAGGCATTTGCGCCCCAGCAGGCCTTTGTTGCGTTTTGCAGCGTTATCGGCCACTTCCATCTGGGTGGCCAGAACAGTATTGCGCGACCTGTTCATGACCCGCAGACGAATATCCTCAGGGGCCTGACGGCGTGTAACGAGGAGGTTCCGCAACCCCAATGCGATCCAGCGAAAGGGATTCATGCTGACAGAAACCTCATTGAGGCGCGGGCGCGGGAGCAGGCGCGGTGCTGGTGCTCGCTGACGCTGCGCCAAAGCCTCCCGTGGCCGAATCAATCATCAGCGGCGTCTCCGGCTTCATGCTGTCAACCAGTTTCTCCACGGGCATGGTGGGCAGCGGGGGTGCTGGAGTGTTGGCTGCGCTCTTGGCATCCGGTGTATTCATGGGTATGCCGGAGTTGGGAGGTAGGAACTTGGCCGGGAACTTAAGCTCGGGCAGCGGCGCTCCAGCCGGAATGGGAGCCACAATCTCAGGCGTCACTATCACGATCAGCTCGGTGTTGGCTTTGGTCTTTTGCATCGACTGGAAGAACTTTCCGAGAATTGGTATGTCTCCCAGAAAGGGGATCTTCGCGAAGGTTTCGGACTCGGTGTTATCCAGCAGACCGCCGATGACAAAGCTTTGTCCATCGGCCAGCTCAACCTCGGTCCTCACCTTTCTGGAGGTTATGGCGGGCACTTCAAACCCTGAGAGCTCAACGGCATTGGTAAAGTCGAGGGCGCTGACTTCCGGGGCCACCTGCAGGCGGATCGTTCCGCGGGGAGTAATGGTGGGGATGAAGTTGAGGCGAACTCCATACTCCTTGAACATGATGGTCACAGTGGCCGCAGTGCCTGCTCCGCCGCCCTGAACGACGGGAAAGGGATATTCCCCTCCAGCCAGGAAGCTGGCCTGTTTACCGTTAGCAGCCAGCAGGTTGGGCTCGGCAAGAACCTGCGCCCCTATGGTGCTCTGGAGGGCCTGAATCGTAACGCCGATATTCAGACCGGGGTAGAAGGCGGAGATATTCGTCGGAGACGTTCCTCCGGTCACCGTGGCGCCAGTGCTGCTACTTGGAGTAGTAGTTGATAAAGATCCGGTTGAAATTCCACCGATTGTGTTTCCAAAACCGCTACTGAATATATTTATGCCGAACTGCGCTGCCTTGGTGCGGTCAACGCTTATAAAGCGCACTTTGAGGAGAATCTGCGGATCGGAGGCCGGAACAGTGACGTTGAGCAGGTTGACTACTTTACCTCCCGTGGAGGCGATCTTGACCGCGCGATCAGAACTGTTGAGATCCTTGACCGTGCCGCGCAGGAAGATGATGCCGTTCTCTGAGCTCACTCTCAAGTTATCGCCGGGAAGCTCTGCCTTGAGTTCACGGCGGATTGCGTCCAGGTTGTCGTGCAGGTTGGTCGCGCCGGGACGCACTGTCACGTTGAAGAACTGCCGGCTTCCGCGGGTATCCCAGATAATCAGGGTAGTTTCTCCAGGAGCCTTGCCCTCCACCATGACCTCGGTTGGGCTTGTCGCACGGACTTCAGCGACGTTGCCCTGACCAATGGCAACCCGCACTATCGGCCATGCACAATCTACCAGCACAGTTTTGCCCACAGCGATGGGAAGCTCATTCGTCGAGTCCTGAGAACTGGCAGTCATGGGTTGAACAGGCAGCGTCATGGGTTGAACAGGCGGCGTTGCGGTTTGAACAGGCGGCGTCGCGGTTTGAACAGGCGGCGTCGCGGTTTGAACAGGCGGCGTCGCGGTTTGATCAGGCGGTGGCGCGGTTTGAGCGTGTAAGCCCGGCCAGGCGCAGAGGACAATAGACAATGCGCTGCAACATACGATGGTAACGGCGGTCTTCGCTCTCACTAGCGTCCCCCGGGAGCAGCAAATTTTTCTTCAGTCTTGGTAGAGCCGTTGAACACCACGATGGTAAAGATCTTGGGCACCACTCTCTTTACGCGCCGGGTCTTTCCCGGTATTTTATTCTGCTCGCCCGAAAAGAGGTTGGATGTGGCCGTGCCGGGAACGTCAGCAACCTTTGTATCCAGTGGATTGCGCAGCACCAGCTGGATCTTCACCTGACTGCTGGCCAGGCTGAGGAGCTCGGCTTGTTCTGGTGTGACCAGAAGGTTGACTACCTGCACCGCCTTGGCCTTTCCCTCAGCATCTTTTTGGTAATCGGTTCCCGCGGACAACACCTGAATGTTCTGCAGGAGCGTTCGCGACTGTGTGCCTTGCGTGGAATTTTGCTGGCCAGGCGGATTGCCGGCGATCAGTACATCTACGCGCATTCCGGGAGTCACAAATCCCGACACGTTCACTACATCATCCACTTTGACGGCACAGGCTCTCATGCCCGGGGGAATGGTGGCTGCCAATCCTCCGCCGGAACCGATGGCCGCCAGCCGGTTGTCGATGATGGGCTCACCCTCATAGATATCCGATACAACGCCCCTGCCAATCAGACTGTTCTTGTCTTTCGCGAGAATGGAACCCTTGGGTGGCGTGCCCGAGATCTCGACGGTCGTCAGATTATCAGCGTTGAGAATAGCCCCTAATTTAAGGTTCGACTTGGCTGCGACAACGAGGGTAGTGGCCGGTGGCTTAGACGCATTCGCTTGGTTGCGAACCAGGCGAACAACCAGAAAAGCGCATATGGCGGCAATGACGAAAGCGATGAGAAGGATCGCAAGTACTCTTCGGTTCATGTGGAGGCCTGTTTGAACTGGCTACCCGGCCAGCTTCGCCTTTCTGTCCCCTGTGGCAAGCGCCGCGCCAATAGCCTGTTTCGTATCTTGCCGAAATAGGGGTTGGCCCGACAGTTTGCCAGGCAAGTTTAACCGCCTGTCTAGTGTATTCCCTTCAAGCCTAATAGTAACGGCCGAGGCAATGTTGCAGGCATAGGAGGTATCAAGAGAGTTATAGGTTAAACCCCAGCCATGAGCGATTCTGAAAGAGACTATAATTGAACTCTTGAAGGGGGGACGATGGGCCTCTCTCGGCGCTCCACCAGGCTGAGACCGCCGAAGCGCGACCTCCACGGCAAGAAGGACCAGGTGGCGCGAGGGAGGATATTCATCCGGTCATGAGGTCTTCCCCCACTATTACGCTATTTTCAGAGCGGCCGGAGCCGAGCCGGCAGCCCTATTCTTTTCTCATATCTCTTTTGGTGCATGCCGGTGTGATTGGGCTGGTATATTTGGGGCTCATGTCCGCGCCCCAGGTGAAGACCCCGGCCCTTGCGCAACACTATGACGTGCGTCATATTGACCTGCACACCATTCAGTCTCAGATGCAGCGCGCCGCTAATAGTGGCTTCGAGTATCCCCGCCCGCCTTCCGCCAAGCGCAAGCTTTCTCCAGGCGGTATCGCCACCGAGCATCCGCCGCTGCGGCAGGCTGTGCATGCCCCGCTAGGCCCCCAGACGCTTCTGCAGCCGGATATACCCAAGCCTATGGTTCTTACCCAGGAAATCCCTCTGCCTACAGTCGTAATCTGGGACGGCATGAAGACATCCGCCAAGAACCTGGTTCCACCTCAGCTGCAAAAGCCGGCTGTTTCCAACGTGGAGCCTTCGGTCCAATTGCCCAATGAAGAACCGAACATAGACATCATCGCCCTGGCGCCCACAGATCTGAAAACCGAAACGCAGAATATTTTTCCCAGCAACACGTCGCCCGTGGTGGTTCGCGGACCGGAACCGTCGCCGCCCACCCCGATAACCAACGCCCGAGGGTCTGAGCAGCCAACTCCGGCTTCGGTCATGTCGGCCTCTGATCTCCAAATGGCGGATGGAGAGGTCACGCTGCCTCCCGTGAATGAATCGGCCTCCACCAATTCTCTGGGGATGCCGGCGGCGGGACAGACACAGGAATCAACGCAGGCCGGGCAGCCTAACCCGGCCGGCCAACCGGGAGAGGCCGGCGCGGGCCAGGGTTCAACCGGCGCCGGAGAAACGGCGGATTCCGGCTCAGCCGCCCAGGGAGATGAATCTGGAACTGGGCAAAGTGCCTTCCCTCAAGGTGGCTCCAGGCGCGGCAACCCGCTTTCGTCAGCCCATATTTCGCTGCCCCATGACGGCCAATTCGGAGCTGTCGTGGTGGGCTCCTCTCTGGAAGAAAAGTATCCCGAGACGGCCACGCTCTGGAGCGGCAGGATGTCCTACACCGTATATCTGCACGTTGGCCTGGCGAAGAGCTGGATTCTACAGTACTCGCTCTCCCGGGCCGACAACGCGGCTGCCGCGGGCAATATCCTGCATATCGAGGCGCCCTGGCCGTATAACATCGTACGGCCCAACATCCCGCTCGGCGCAATCGATGCCGATGCCCTCATGGTTCATGGGTTTGTGAACCAGGACGGCCGCTTCGAGGCGCTGTCCGTCCTCTTCCCGCCGGAGTTCACCCAGGCACAATTCGTGCTGGATGCGCTCGCCCAGTGGCAATTCCGCCCGGCAACGCAGAACGGACAAAATGTCATGGTGGAAGTGCTGCTGATTATCCCGGAGGAGCCACAATAAGGCCCCCTCCCGGCAAGTCCGAGGGGGGCGCGGACCGGCCGGGATACGGGAGTTATTGTTCAGCAGGCTACGTGGTGCCGTTAGGAACCAGACGCGGAGTGGTTAAACCATGCGCGATAGCCTGGAAGATTTGTACCAGCTGCGTAAAATTCAGTTCATTGGTCGAGGGGCAGGTACCGGTAGAAGATTCGTCGGAATAGAAATTCCCCGCCGAGGAGGCTATATCCTTCATTGCAGTGCAGGCAGAGATGCCTGGGTTGGCGCTGTAAGTCGCATCAGTCGAGCATCCCCCCGATGCAATGCCGTAGCCAACCGTAAAGACCCTGGTTCCATTCACGCCGTTGGCATTCGGAAATACCGCGGCCGACTGGGCTGCTATGATTGCCTGTCCGCACTGGCCTTTAGCCGATGGGTAGGCGTACGAGTTCTTGTTACTTCCGCTGCCGGTTCCGTTCAGGGTGCCAGTATCCGCCTTCAGGCCGCTGGAAGCATTCATGTCGCCGTCGCCGAGGATGATCATGGCATTCTGCGAGCCGGGATTTGCCGCCTGCTGGGCGATGAGAGCCGCCTGTGCCGCATAGATGGCTTGCGCATAGTAGGTTCCCTCGCCGCCCTTGGCCTGGATGCCGGTGCAGCCGCTCTTTCCCCCAGCCGCAATCACCGTCTGCGAGCCTGCGTTCAACGTAGTCCCCATCGCATCGCTGGTCTTGTAATCGTGCGCAAACGAAGCGATGGTATTGCCCGATGTGCCTAACGGCGTAGGCACCACCTGGTAGGTGGAGGTGTAAGGCAGGTTCAGAAGCCCGTTCGATATCGTCCCGGTCGTCACATTTTGAAACTCATACGGCTCAATCGTGGGAATGGTCGTCGGGCATGTGTAGTAGTCTTTGGCCTGCGAGGTTTCCACTGGCGGGAAGAGAAAAATGCTGACGCTATCGACAGGCGTGACGCCCGTGGTGTTGGTGCAGGTTTGGCCTGCCTGGCATGGGTATATAAGGCCCAACAGGGCCTGGATGCCCAGCAACGCGCAGGATTCTCTCGTGCCCGTGCATTGCAGGCCTCCATCCGAGCTGGTCATCGACGACGTTGCGTCGAGAACGATCGCGATGTTCCAAGGAGTGTTTTGCCCGCCGGCCATGGATGCGGTCGCGGTAGCCCCAAGGTTGAACGCGGGAACATGGAACATTCCCCCGAACCACAACGGGACCTTCGCAGTCTGCAATACCTTGACGGCGTTGTAATTCCCGCTGGGGGAGCCGGTAGCAGCCTCGCATCCCAGCCCCATATTCGAAGTCAGGGTCCCGAGGCACTGGAAAGTCGGCGTAACGGTAACATTTGTCAGGTTGGGAGTGGCGCTAAGCCGGCCTGTCTGGGCGCTGTAAGCAGTCACTTGTGTGGTTGCGGTGGTTGTGTTGGGTAAAGCCGAGGCTCCGGCCAGGGCGGCCACGTCTGTTGAGGTCTGAAGTTGCTGACGGGCAACATAGGCATGGCCAAGATCGATTGTGATCCCTGCTATTCCTATAAACGCTATCATGCTTACCGCCAGCATCACCGCTGACTGTCCACGCGTATCCTTCAGTAGTCTGCGGAAAAGAGTTACTTTGTGAAGTTTCATAAAACAATTCCCCCTTTCAATAGACAGTAACCGGTTGAGTCACAGATAGGTTTCCTGTCATTTTTTGCAAATACACTGGAATCCATGTGTACGGATAACTGACCGTGAGCGAGGCCGGCGTGGAAGTGCCGTCTGCCGATAGCACCGTGGCTGCCGCTGTGCATGAAAACCCCGTTCCGGTCGTTGGGCCGTACGTAACATTCGAGCCGCTTGAGTTCTGAATCGTGACTGTGTATGAGAGTTTGGATGCTGTGAAGCCCGGCAATGCAGTGGCTACTGACGATTCGATCGAAGCACACGGATCGGAAAGCACATTCCGGGAAGTTGCCAGCACCTGAAGTGCGGCACTTGATGTAGCGGAGTTGAGTTGCTCATAGCTGATCATGGCCATGCTGAGCGAAAACATGAATGTCATGACCATCAGCAACATGGGCACTACCAGGGCAAACTCAACCAAGGATTGCCCCTCGACGTCGGAATTCAGGAAGGCGCGAAGCCGGCCGCTCATAGACCGGGCTTTCGCGCTCGCTCTGCAGGAGGCCTCAGCACGGCAAAAACCGTGCAGGACCGCCCTAGCCTGCCCGCGCAGATTGCTCAGCCTTTTCATTGTTTCCTCCTCACATTGTCGTTTATATCAGCCTGATACGACAATGTTGTTATGTCAAAGTACTAAGGTACCCATGGAGCGCCCCCAACGGGTCTAACCCTTGCCATTGCGGAGCCGCTCCAAAAAGTGCTCGAGTTCCCTCCTGTTCGCCCCGTTCACCAGCGGGTTCTGCCCACTGCTCGCCGCCGGCGTATCTTGCGGGATGAATTGGAGGCCTACACCGTCGTTTCCCCATCGAACAGCCCTGGAGTGCACGGCGATTGAATGTTCAAAACCCTCTTCTTTACCGTTACCGGCCACTTGCAAAGTCATCAGGATTAGGGTACCGGGGTACCAACGCTCTTCCGTCACCACGTACAACCCTGACGAACTGATGTTCTTAACGTTGTGCCCTTTGGGAGCGGCGCCTGTCCAGTAATAGGCAGCCAGGCCGGGTAACGACTCCCGTGGAGCATTTCTCAGATCAGGAGCTGTTCTCGGATCAGGAGACCACCAGCGACTCAACCAATTCTTAGGCCGCTTGACGTACTTCATCCCCGGCTCAGCAAGATCCATCTCATACGGCTTCTCGGATGGCTTCTCGGACGGCTTCTCATACGGCTTATCGGGCGGCCTCTCGAATTGCTTCTCGGATGGCTTCTCGGACGGCTTCTCATAAGGCTTATCGGGCGGCCTCTCGAATTGCTTCTCGGACGGCTGCTCGGACGCAGAGCGCTCTTCCTGGGGACGTTCCTCCTGGGGACGTTCCTCCTGGGAACGTACCTCACGGGGACGATCTTTCAATTCCACCACTCCAGGGCCGCCGCTCCATAGCGGCTTCGCACGCAAGAGCACGGCGCATTGCACGCCACTGGAAACCCCGCTGGTGCTGGTGATCATCTCCAGGCGGCCCTGCATTTCCTCCGCCAGGCAAAGCACCAGCTGATCGCCCGATTGGCTCTGCGATGAATAGATAGAGTGGATTGGAAGCGCCAGAACGCTTGCCGGCCGCGGGCTCGAAGGAGAAACACGAAATGTGGGGTATGACTCAACTACCTCAATGACCCGGCAATCCTCGTCCAGGTAAATCAAATCGAGAGGGGCGCGCATATCCGTCTCTGGAATTCCGCGAAACGGCGAGAGCCAAAGGCCTTCACCAGACTTTAGCATCAGCTTTTGAAACAGCCTCATGAGCTCCGCGGACTCCATACTGGCAGTAGCGACCTCCAGGCCGAGGAAGCATTCACGAGTCTGGTTGTATGCGCAAAGCCTTCGTAATTCCATCGAACCTCCGGTCCTCCGCGAGGACCCGGCAGCCGGGTGCTGTATCAAAGTGCCATTCGTCTGCTCAACCTCTTGCATCAAATTGCGTTAAAACTGCTCATGCAAATCCGTTTTCACGACTGGACCAGTCAAAACTCCTGCTTCGCCAGGCGCGAAGAAAATATTTCGCTTAGCTCTGAAGAGCTAAGCAGAGACGCAACAACCCGCACCCGCTGACGGGGTGAGATCGGAGACATACTGTCGGACTGGCAATGTCCCCGGCCAGCGAATGTTTGAGTTGGCCTGCAGAATCCACGCGGCGTTTCCGCGCTGCCGGCCCACCCACAAAACCGGTACTACTTCTGTTTCTGAGCGCGGTGGCGCAAGACCAAAACGACAATCAAAACCACAGCCAACACACCTGCGGTAATCTGAATAATCAAAGTCGTGTTCATGTCAACTCCTCTTTCTGCAAATGCTGGTTACGCTCCCCGGCTTGAGCAAACTCGAACGACGCCGGGCGTCAAAATAGCGAATTCTCCGGAACGCTAGTCACGGACCGGCCAGCGAAGCGCGCCTTCACGGCGCCGCCGAAACAAGCGCTGCGCTACTTGACACGGGTGCGGCGACGCTGGATCAATACGATCAACACAACAACAGCCAGCACTCCGCACGCGATCTGGATGATAGTAGTACCGTCCATGTTCATATCAATTCCTCCTTCCCTCAATGATTAAGCCCCGCGAATGATTCCATGATGGAAAGGATCGCCGGTCCCAGAGTAACAACAAAAAGCGACGGGAATATGAACAGCACAAGCGGAAAAATCAGCTTGATGGTGGTCTTTGCCGCCGCCGCCTCCACAGCCTGTACACGCTGTGTTCTGAGTGTATCGCTGTGGACGCGCAGTGTCTTGGCAACACTGCTTCCAAACTGATCTGCCTGAACCAGCATGGATACCAGATTGCGCACACAGTCTACGTTGGTGCGTTCCGCCAGGTGCTTCCATGCTTCACTGCGAGGGCGTCCCGCGCGTTGCTCTAGCACGACAATACCCAATTCATCGCACAGTTCCGGCTGTGCTGATTTCAATTCCACAGTAGTGCGCGACGTTGCCTGGTCCAGGCTTAGCCCCGCCTCGATGCAGATCACCAGCAGGTCAAGCACATCCGGGAGGCCGCGCCGAATATGGCTTTGGCGTTTACTAATCCGTTTCCCCAGCCAGAAATCCGGCGCCAGAAAACCTATGCCCAGGGCTACGACGTACATAAATATGCCGCCGTAGGCTCCAATTCCACTGACCCAAAAAAGGATAACCATCAGAATAGGAGTTAATACTTTCGTGCCATAGAAAACCTTGATCGCTGACTCGTCACGGAATCCAGCGCGCTGTAGCCGCTGCATGACGACAGACGTCTCGGCCTGACTTCTCGGCAGCACGTTTTCAAAGTGCTCAACCACACCGCCAATGGAAATTCCTGTCTGCTGAATAGCGGCTAAAATGGACTTCGGTTTGGGGTGCGGATTAATCACGTCAGTAATTCGCTGCAGCATTTCTTCGCGATAGAACAGCAGCAGTCCGCCGCTCACGATCAGCAGGAATACGACACAAAATGTAAAAATCGCAAAAAATCCCATAAAACCCTTCAAACGTCCATGTTGACAATGTGGTGAATGATGAAACCACCAACTACCATCATGCCTGCGGCAGTCCAGAGCATCTTAATGCCCGTTGGATTCTTCCACAAGACGCTCACCATCTCCGGATTAACAAAATACAAAACGAGTCCGAGCACCATAGGCAGAAGGGTGAGAACCCATCCTGTCAAGCGTCCCTGGGCCGTATGCACTTCTACCTGACGCTTCAAGCGAAATCGCTCCCTGATGACATAAGATGTCTTGTCGAGAACCTCGGCCAGATTTCCCCCACTCTCCTTCTGGATCATAATCGCCGTCGAAAAGATGCGGAGGTCCTGCAAGGGAACGCGTTTGCAGAGGTTGTCCATTGCACTCTTCAGTTCCAGGCCGTAATTCTGCTCCTCGAAACAAGTTCTGAATTCGCAGCCTACCGGGTCGACACATTCACGAGATACTGAGCCGATTGCGGCAATGAGGCTGTGCCCGGCCCGCAACGCGCTCACCATCAGATCCAGCGCTTCCGGCATTCCCTGTTGAAACGCGTCAAGGCGCTTGCTGCGTCTATGAAAAACATAGGCTAAAGGTATAAAGCCCGTCAGCACTCCGATCGGCACAGCCATGATGAAGGAATCGAAGCGCAGGTATGTCAAATAAGCCGGGAGAGTAAAGCTGAGTAGACAACCAGTTACCAAGGTTCCGGCGTTCCACTTGAGATCTGCCTGATAGAGCAGAGTATGGATAACCGGCGCCAGATCTAACTCCCTTAGCTTCTGATTGAGCCAGGGAATGCTGCTGATCATTTCGCTCTTGCGAAGATTGACGTCCTTGCCGCGCTCTATCCCATCGTTGTCTGTGGCCAGAGCTGAGTCGAGCACGGCATAGACTTGCTTGGCCCGCTGAGAGGCTCCGGAACCGATGGCGTAAGCCAGCAGAGCTACGATCGCGAAAACGCCCACAAAAATCACAAAAACGATCAATCCCACATTATCTCCCATATCTGTTTTCCTCCTTTCCGCTCAATTGACTGGCGTTTCGCGCTCGAATAGAACCGGTGGTAGAACGATACCGGAGACTCGAAGCCGATCCAGAAACCGGGGACGAATATGGGTTGGCTGGAATATGCCGATAACCTTGCCATCGGGCCCGATTCCTTTCTTGTTGAAAGTAAAAATCTCCTGCATGCTGATGACGTTCTCTTCCATGCCGGTTATTTCGGAGATGCTTGTTACTTTGCGTGTACCATCGCTCAAACGCGTGACTTGAACAATAATGGTGATGGCTGACGTTATCTGCTGGCGAACAGATTTTTCCGGCATATTCATGTTGCTCATCGCGACCATTGATTCAAGCCTGGCGATGGCATCACGAGTAGTATTGGCATGAATCGTGGTCATCGAGCCTTCGTGCCCGGTATTCATGGCCTGAAGCATATCGAAGGCTTCTTCTCCACGCACCTCGCCCATGATGATGCGGTCGGGGCGCATGCGTAGGCAGTTGATCAGAAGTTGACGCTGGCGAATCGCACCTTGCCCTTCAATGTTGGGCGGACGGGTTTCGAGTCGCACAATGTTTTCCTGCGCCAGTCGGAGTTCAGCCGCGTCTTCTATGGTTACGATGCGTTCGGTGCGCGGAATGTACTGCGACAATATGTTCAATAAGGTGGTCTTGCCGGTGCCGGTGCCGCCTGAAATGAGGATGCTGATCCTGGCTTTTACCGCGGAGGATAGCACTTCCATCATTTCCGGAGAGACGCTCTTCAACTGAACCAGCTGATTGGCTGCCAGGGGGCCTGTCCCGAAGCGGCGAATCGACATGGATGGTCCGTCCAGCGCCAGGGGCGGAATAATGGCATTCACGCGGGAGCCGTCGGGCAACCGGGCGTCGACCATCGGAGAGGACTCATCCACCCTGCGTCCCACGCGCGATACGATACGATCAATGATCTGCAGCAGATGTTTATCATCGCGAAAAGTCGTATCGACCCTCTGCAGGAGCCCGTTTTTCTCTATGAATACATGATCCTTGTCGTTGATCAGGATGTCGGAAATCTTGGCATCGCGCAGCAGCGGCTCCAGCGGGCCAAGGCCAAAAACCTCGTCGAGCAGGTCCGCCTGTATCCGTTCCTGCTCGTCGAAGTTAAGGGGCACTCGCTGCTCGGCGATGATCTCCTTTACGATGCCGGAAACCGCCTGGCGCGCCTGACTGGAATTGACGCGAGACAGCTTCTCCAGATCCAGCTTGGAGATCAGGGTCCGGTGTATCTCCGCTTTGTACTTTTCCAGATTCAGCAGTTCCACGTTCTACCTACCATCAGGACACGATTCTTGTCCGCAACTTCGCCATCTCAAAAGAAGCTCCCTGCCAAAATGGAGGCAAAGAGCTGTAGACTCGTCAACCACCCATGGAGAAGGTCACGCTCACCGTGGTCTCCACGTCCACCGGCTCTCCGTCGAGAAGGTATGGCTTGTAGCGCCAGGTCTTAACTGCATCCAGCGCAGACTGTCGCAGCATGGCTGGTCCGCTGACAGCACGGAGATTTTCGACCGTTCCCGACTTGGTAATGGTAGCTTGTATCACCACTGTGCCGGTGACTCGGGCTTCCCTGGCCATCTGCGGATAAACCGGAGCGGTTTTCTGAATCAGCAAACCGCCGGCGACACCCGCCGAGATGCTCATCTTCGTGGGAGCCGCGACCTTCACCTTCGGCCCGTTCTGCCCAGTGAAGACGTTTCCCGCCGTTCCACTGCCACCCAGGCCATCCAAACCGGCCGATGTAAAGCCAGAAGAGGGCGGGGGTTCCTTGCCGGCCAGCATTTTAAGGTCACTCGGAATCCGCGACGGCGCGTTCAGCTGATGGCTCATTGCTATTTCCGACGACGGGCGCGGGCTATCTGTACTCGTTGTCTCTGGTGTCGTCGCTGTCGCGGGTGTCGTTACAGTCGTAGCCGTCTGCTGCGGCATGCTCGTCGATGTTTGCTGCGGAGCAACCACGGGCTTCGGCGCTGCCGTTCCGGACCGCATCTTATAGCCCATAAAGCCGAGGATGAGCACTAACGCAAGCGAACCGACGCCAATAAGAGGCGCCAGCCCTTTCTTCTTGCCCGTGCTCTCGTCCTTGTGCTTCTCGACTTTCGTCTTAGGCGGCTGAAAAACCTGCTCAGCTTCCGCATAGGCCGCCGTGGATGCGCGCGAAACGGGGTTTGGTATGCGATCCACTACGGGCGGCACGGCAACTCGCGCTGTTGCTGGTTTGGCTGGCTGTGCCGCATGAGGCTCTCCGCTATCCCATTCGCTGAAATCTGCGGGAAGCGTTGAGGGTTGCGCAATCTCTATTTCTTCTGGAGGTACCATTGGCCATCGGCTCCCTTCACATAAGTTGAACCTTTGTAGCTGCGCGTTTCAAGTTTGCTCTGCTGGTTGAAGTCTTTGTCGTCGAGCTGCACTCTCTGATCTGCATCGCTAAATTCTCCGTCAGCCGGACCAGCATCGACCGCTGTCGGTATGAGCATAGCGATGTTTGGCAATCCTTCCACCACAAGCGTCACCGTGGCTTGTGCTGTGGTGAAGTCTGTGGTGTCTGTGGGGGTGAAAGTTGCAGAAAGTGTCTGTGTACCCGCTGCAAGCACGTTACCCGCGGCGGGTGTATAGGTGAAAGTGCCCGGAATCAATGCCGTGGCATTTAGCTGAGCGGCGTTGAGCGGTGTACCGTAAGCGATGGCTGCGGGGGCCGGCCATGTGATGATCGGCGTTGCTTTAGTAACAGTAAGTTGTACCGTGGCCTGCGCCGATGCATCGTCCGAACTGTCGTTCGGAGTAAAAGTAACTGAGAGTGTGTGCGTTCCCGCCGACAGCATTTCGCCTGCAGCTGGAGTGTAGACGAAGGTGCCCGGAACCGAGGCTTTGGCATTCAGCTGAGTGGAACTGAGCATGGTGCCGTAAGAGATGGGGGCGGGTGCCGGCCATGTAATGACAGGCATTGCCTTGGTAACAGTTAGTTGCACAGTGGCACGCGCCTCAGGAAAGTTGGCGTCTATCGGTGTAAAGGTGACCGTGAGCGTATGCGTTCCCTTTGCGAGCACCTCGCCTGCAGGTGGAGAGTAGGTGAAGGTGCCCGGAAGCGATGCCGTGGCGTTGAGCTGAGCATTGCCGAGCGGTGTGCCGTGCGATATGGCAGCCGGCGTTGGCCATGTAATCGTGGTTGGCTTTGCCTTGGCGACAGTGAGCGTCACGGTGGCCTGCACGGTAGCATAGTCCGTGGTATCAGTTGGAGTAAAGATAGCCGTAAGCGCATGCACACCCGCCGCCAGTATCTCCCCCGGACCAGGGTTGTAAACGAATTTCCCCGGAATCGATGCGGTGGCATTCAACTGCGTAGCATTAAGCGCGGTGCCGTATGCAATCGAAGCTGGCTCAGGCCATGTCACGGATGGGGTCGCCTTGGTAACAGTAAGCGACACGGCGGCCTGTGCCGCGGTGTAGTTCGTGGAATCCGCCGGGGTAAAGGTTACCGAAGGAGTATGCGTCCCTGCCGTAAGCACCGCGCCAGCTGCGGGAATATAGGCGAATTTTCCTGGCACTGGAGACGTGGCATTCAGTTGATTACTGCCCAGGGCGGCGCCGTAAACAATCGAAGCCGGATTAGCCCACGTGATATGCGGCGTCACCTTGGTCACAACCAGCGACGCTTCGCATTGGGTGGCGCTGTAGTCCGTAGTGTCTGCCGGCGTAAAGGTTGCTGTTAGCGAATGCATCCCTGCTGACAACACCGTTCCTGCAGCAGGTGTGTAGACGAAAGTTCCTGGAACTGATGCCGCGGCATTCAATTGAGCGTTGCCCAGCGGGGTGCCATAGGCAATCGAAGCCAGCGGAGGCCAGTTGACGATTGGCTTGGCCTTGGCGACAGTGAATGACACGGCTGCCTGCGCAGTGGTGTAGTCCGAAACATCTGACGGAGTGAAGGTTGCAGTCAGAGTCTGCACTCCGGCTGTCAGCACCGTACCTTCCGCGGGAGTGTAATCGAATCTTCCCGGAACTGACGCCGTAGCATTTAGCTGAGCAGAGCTGAGAGCGGCGCCGTAAGCAATCGGAGCAGGCGTCGGCCATGCGATGGCCGGCGTTCCCTTAGTGACGGTGAGTGACACTGCAGCCTGCGCCGTGGTGTAGCCCGTATCGTCCGCCGGTGTGAAGGTTGCCGAGATCGTATGCGTTCCCGCAGGAAGCATCTCGCCTGCGGCAGGAGCGTAGGTGAATCTTCCCGGAACCGATGCCCTGGCATTGAGCTCCGCGGCGCCGAGAACTGTGCCATAGGCAATCGGAGCAGGCGTCGGCCACGTGATGACTGGCTTTTCCCTCTGCTGAATCGCTTGTACAGGAGGCTCCTGGATCGCTTTTACTGCCGTTGTTTTCTGCAGGTGCCATTCGCCATCCGCGCCCCTCACATACGTGGCGCCCTTGTAATTGCGCGTTTCCGGTCCGCTCTGCTGGACGGGAACACTGGCGACCGGAGTTCTCTTAAGGTGCCACTCGCCATCCGCGCCCTTCACATAGGTGGCGCCTCTGTAAGTGCGCGTTTCTTCCTGCTCAGTCTGTTGGCTGGGGGGACTGACCTCTTGTTGAGCCATTTGCATCGGGCTCACAGATTCGGCGCGCTCTGCTTTGGTTGTTGTCGCAACCGGTTTTTGCGGTACCGGTTTTGGCGGTACTGGTTTTGGCGGTACCGGTTTTTGCGGTACCACTGCCGGCGCGGCGCTTGCTGGAGGAGCCATGGAGGGCTTGCTTGTGACCTTCGCTGCGGGCTCTGGCTTGGCAATTGCACTGTCCGGACCGGTACCCAACCCCAGCTGCGTCAGTGTCCGTGTATCCGTGCGGTCAGGAGCCTTCGAGGAGAAGCCCAAGCTGAAACTCTTGAGGCTGAAGCCTCCCTTTTTCTCCGCGACTGCAGGCAGGCCACAAGCAGTTCGAGCCATCTGCCGGATGAGCCGGGAAATGGGCGAATCTTCCAGCGCCAGAGGAATCGCCGTGGTTTGCATACGCTTCACAGCGTTGTAATCGTTAGGAATCTTCCACTGCGCTGGCCGGGTGAGGGCCTTGGTAATCTGATCTTCGGAAACCCCCATGGAGCGAGGTTCAAACCGGTTGAGCACAATCTCCAGTTTGGGAACCGAGGTCAAGAAATACTGCGAAATCAGGCGATTTGAGTTGCGCAGTCCGGCAATGCCGGCCTGGATGACCAGGTAAACCGTCGAGCCCTCTTTGAACAGGCCGGTACTCATCAAATCGAGCCTGGAACCGATATCAATAACCACGTTTTCAAAGTCCTGCCGCGCGACCGTGATGAGCCTGTCGACTGCTTCATCGGAGGCTTGATACTGGGGAAACTTGCCCGGAGCCGCAAGCACAGAGACTCCCGAGCTATGTTTGATCAGCAGCCTGGAGAGAAAACTCGAATCCAGCCGGTTGAAATTCTGAAGAGCGTTAATGGTTGAATATTCGGCTACGACACCGAGATTCAGCGCCGCGTCTCCCAGCGGGAGATCGAGATCAATCAACAACGTACTTTGGCCAGTCTCCCGGGCCAGAGCCACCGCAAAATTGCAGGCTAGCGTGGTGACGCCATCGCCGCCCTTGGCCCCGAGAAACACCATAAGCCTGCCGCCCGTCTTCTTGGGAAGATGCGCTGCTGGACGCCGGGCAGAAGCCCGGACCAAGGCCTCGGCCATGGTGCTTTGCGCAAAGGGCAAGGTGAGAAACTCGCGAGCGCCCGCTCGCATGCAACGGACCAGAAGCTCTGAATCCGCCTTCACCGAATACACCATCACTGTTGCCGTGCCGTTGGCGCAGATGCTCTCAACTAGTTCCAGGGCGTATTCCGGGTGGCTGTCCAAATCGATGATGATGACGTCGTAATGCTGTTCCAGCAGCCTTGGCACATCGTCCAGGCTTGGAGGATAGGTGGAGAACTCCCGGATTTCGCCCCCGTGGCATCCAGCCAGTGCGGTGACCGCTGCCTTGCGGCGCTCCTCGTCCGGGCCGATCAGCGCAATCGACAGCACGTTGCCGCCGAGTGAATCCGGATATTGATCATCGAGATATGAAGAAGACTCAGAATTCACTGGATTGCCGCCCCCTGACGTTTGCAACTTGCCTTGCGGGTTACCCGAGGATCGATATGACGATTGCCAATTGGACATAACGCCTAGCTCCTAACCCCTATCGAGCGAAAAAAGAAACCAGTGTCCCCATGGCAATGGCCGGCTCGTAAGGCATCTTACGCTTCAATAACTCGGCGAGTGAAGTCTCCGGTTCGCCACTCATTCCATTCTGCTTCCTGCCAAAAAACAGATTGCCCGCCTTCAGTATCAGCTTCCTGATAACCATGCGATACGTTATCCAGCACAAAACCATGAGTCCCCCCGCCAGGCTGGTGAAAAACAGCGCCCAGAACATTTGCACCGGTCCTATCCAGGCGCCAAGCGCGGCGCACAGCTTCACATCCCCGCCCCCCATGCCGCCCAGCCAGAATAAAAACCCAAAGACCAGCAACCCAAGTCCCATGCCGGCGAAGCTTTGGCCGAGGCCATGCCACCCAAAACTGAGGCCGCTGCCTCCCCAGTCAGGACGCCATGGGGATAGTACGATCCCGGCCACAAGGAAAGGAAGCACTAGCCAGTTGGGGATACGGCCATCCCGCAGATCCGTGAACGTCGCCACAGCGAGCACGATCAGCGTTGGCCACCAGGCAAGCGAGTGCATTCCCGACATTCCTTCCCCCATGTTGCAGGAAACAACCATTATTGCAACAGTCCAACTATAATTGCAATTGTCTAACCAAACTGCAAAAGACTGAACATGCTCAAAATCATATACATGACCGCACACTGCCCCAAATGGTGTACACGAATGTTTACGGAAAAGAGCTCTGGAGTGAAGCGAGGCGTATACACCCTGCTAGTGCGCATCTGGAACAGCAAGAGCAATTTACAGGCACAATAGGATCAATGGAGCAGTGGCTCCAGAAACAATTTAAGTTTTTTTTAGGGGTATTTTTATAAAAAGTACCTGGTTTGCTATTACTAAAGTGACTACATTAACATATGTGTAAATAATGACTCTCGTGTCAAAGGAACTGCAATTTAGGCATCATTTCGACTTTTTCACTCCATTTTTACCAAGACTTTACCCAACGTTATATGCTTGATAATAAATAGAGTTATTTTATGTCTGTCTGAACTGGATGTATGCTGCCCTACATGCTTGTTTGTCGCTCATTTCCATAGCCAATATTCTTAAACAATTTATTGCTGGAAACACTCTTACTAAAGTAATCTCGACACGATTCAACTCCACCACTAATATCAATTTCCAGAATCAACAAATTGCCTATTGAGATTTTCGGGTCTTGTCAAAGGGGTGGTGTCACCAAGGTGGCATCGGTTTTGCGCTTAACGACTTTTCTTTGACCTTATGCCGTGAATTTAGGGCAATGAGGGCTATGATCGTGTTCCACCGCTTCTTTTTTGGGGCGGCTTTATGCGTTTTCCTGAGATGCAGGTCCACAAATGATCAAGATTGGCCTATATTCTGAAGACCGTACGCTCCACACGCTGCTTTCCTCGGCCCTTGGAAAGGACTTTGAGGTCTACATGGAGCTGGATGAGGATGGCATGAATCTGATCCGGGCTGCCGGAGATTGCGATGTCATGATTCTGGATCTGCAATCGAATCATGATTCATTGCAGGAGCGAATTGGCTGTACCCAGCGATTGATTGCATCTCAGGTTCCCTCGGTGATCATGGCCGACGATGCCCTTCGGTCCACCGCATTTGAGCTGGTTCGGTCAGGAGCCTTCGGCTACTGCCGCAGACCGCCCTCCATCCGGGATCTCAAAACCATGCTCAGCCGGGCGTACGAGAACTCCACGCTCAGGCAGCAACTGCAAACCGTGCAGCAGCAACTGGAGGTACCCGGCAGTTGCGACCGGTTAATTGGATCAAGTCCGCAAATGCAGCGGGTTTATCAGTTGGTGCATCGCGTTACCAACCTCAATGCGGCAGTGCTGATAACCGGCGAAAGCGGAACAGGCAAGGAGCTGATTGCCCGCGCCATTCACAATATGGGCTCTCGCGCCAGTCGCCCCTTTGTGGCCGTCTCCTGCGGCGCCATCCCTGAAACGCTGATCGAAGCCGAGTTGTTCGGCCATGAAAAAGGCGCTTTCACAGGCACGGTTGGGGCGCGCGAGGGCTACTTCGAGCAAGCCGACGACGGCACACTGTTCCTCGATGAGATTGGCGATTTGAGTCTGTTTACGCAGGTCAAGCTGCTGCGCGTCCTGCAGCAGATGGAATTCAGCCGCCTGGGCAGCAACAAGCTCATTCCCTTGAAGGCGCGGTTGATCTTCGCCACTCACCAAAATCTGGACAAATTGGTTGGTGAAGGAAAATTCCGCCAGGATCTTTACTACCGCATTAACGTCATGCGGATTGAAGCGCCTCCGCTCCAGGATCATGCTGAAGATATCCCCAAGATTGCCCGGCATTTCTTGCGTCATTACGGGAAAATATTCCAGAAGCCGATGGGTGATATTGAGCATGATGCACTGGCCATACTGCAGAGCTACACCTGGCCAGGCAATGTGCGCGAGCTGGAAAATGTCATGCAGAGGGCCATCATCCTCGCGCCGGGCAAGACCGTTCGCGCCGAAGATTTAAACTTGAACACCGAAGAGAACGATGTTGATATCGGCGATATCGACGACGTTGTCGATATAGCCGATTACCATCCTGCCGGCTCCTTTGAACGGCAGCTTCGCGACTATAAGGTCAAACTGGCCGCGGCAGCGGTGCGAGAGAACAATGGGAATAAGACGCTGGCGGCTCGAAGCTTATGCATCTCCCGTGCCTATTTGCATCGCCTGATCAGGCTTGCTGAGCCTGACACGATCTTCGAGCAGGATATTCGCGACGTAGCGAATGGTTGAGCGCGGCGTTACGCTTGAACAGGCGCTTTCTCTACAGACGTAAAAAACCGTTGTAGTTCCCTGCTAACTATGCGTGTTGTATACCGGCGGCCCGGCAATAACCAGCCCGCTGTTCTGCCGTCCGTGAATATACCAGCAGCACCATTGCGTTTCATAAGCCTGGCTGTCGGCTGGTGCGGTCAAATCTCTGTAGATTACCTTTCCGTAAAGAAATACCTTTTCTTCCCACGTTTCGATTCGCCTGTACCTTTCCTCAGAGTCGCAAAGTCCTCTTGCATCGTCCCGGCAAAAAGCTTTGATTGCCGTGGATTCCCCCGGAAGCAGAATGATGGGAGTAAACGGTGCGCCCCGTTTCTCATCCGTATACTCGGGGCTGCTGGGAAGGTGCTCTTCGTCGATGGCTAACCTGGTCTGTACCAAGGTATCGATGATCTTGGCCGGAGTGCGGCCCCGGTTTGAAGCCATGATGGTAAAACTATTCTCCGCGCTCGGGGATGGCTCGACTGAAATCAGGATCCAGGACCTCTCCGCGTGGAGGATAGCCTGAGCAGTCATGAGTGCGGCCTGTGAACTGGCGGCGGCGGCCTCGGCTGCGGTTTCCGCATATCCCGTTTGGCGGTCAATCTTTTTCAGCAGGGACAAGGCCATCATGATGCCGATGTAACCCAGGATGACGAGCACCAGATTGGCCGCCCAGGTGATGCGCTCGTGCAGATTCCAGGCCGACGGCGCGGGAGAGGGGTTGACAACGCCGATGTGCTGCGGCTGGATATCCTTGACAGCGCCTTCACCCTCAGTCGTTGGCGCTGGGTTGGCAGTCTCTTGCGGTATGACGGTTGACGGCGCTGACACGGGCGGCGTCTGGCGATTTACCCCGCCCTGTACGCTTGTTTGGGCATGATCTGCCGCAGGCGCCTGCATGAGGGCCAGAAGCACCGCGAATATCGCTAAACCCTTCAGCCTCATGGGGCAAATGTATCACACGCCTCTGGCAAAGTCCCGCGCCAGTAGCGCCTGGCAGGACTGCTGAGGAGGCCTGTTACGGTTCCACGACCTCCACACCCCGCCAAAAGGCCACGTATCCTTTGATCTTGCGCGCCATCGGCTTGGGGTCGGGATAGTACCAGGCAGCGTCCGGGTTGTCCTCCCCGTCGATTATCAGCGTCATGTAGCGCGCCTGCCCCTTGGCCGGATCCAGGGAGGTGGTTGTGCTGGGACGAAAATACTCGCGTTTAAGACTGGATTCGGGAAAGTAGACGTTCCCATCCACCGTCTCCGTCTTCTCACTTTCGGCAATTACCTTGCCGTTCCAGATAGCTCGTGCCATGGTTATTCCGATTATTCCGTTATGGCTCTATCGGCGTAAAGCAGGTCCGATGAGAGGGCCGCATATGACATTAGCAGAGATTTGCCTATAGGTCGAGTCCCGTTTACGGTTTGGGGTGAGAAAATTACCGGCCTTTCGCCTTCTGGCTGGCGGGCAGGCTCTTGCGCCGGGCTTCCACATTCTTCAACGCCGCCTCGTAGCGCTGCGCCGCGGCTGTAAACCGGTTCACCAGCTCGGACGTCTTCATCAGGAACGCCGGATTCTTCTCCCGGATGCCATTCAGGATGGGCGCAAACTTGGCCAGCAGGAAAAACCCCTCGCCGTTGCAATCCACAAATAGTTCCGCCGAAACCGCCCCGTGCAGCACCATCGCCGCTGCCATCTCCCAATAGCTGATCACCTGCCTCAGCCAGGCGTTGTGCGGGTCTGCGGGGTTCTCCGCCACGGCATAATATTCCTCCGCGGTCGCCGGCCAGAACTCGCCTGTCATCCACGCCCGTGCCTTGCGTATTTCCGCTTCGGTGCGCAGTTCATACAACCTGAGAATGATTTCGGCATCCGCCGGGGTAGCAAGCATTCGTTCCATAATTGAATTCTCCGCAGTTCATACTACTGGATTCGGATGAAAATTGCTGGAAGGCTATATTTTGGCCAGGACGTCGTCGCTCGCTACGTTCTTTGCAACGCCTTCTTGCCGCCCTTCTTCGCTGCTGGCTTATCAGCCGCTTTAGCGGACTCTTTCTCCAACACCGGCCCATGCGTCGCGGCCGTCGGCAGTGGCGGCGCGTCGCCAATCCGCTTCGAGTAGCTGCACAACACGGCGCTTTCCGCCGGCACAGCACCCTTTCCGCCGCTCTTGGCAGTCTTTTTCTTCGGCGCAACCTCTTCTTCGGCTGCTTTTTTCTTATTGGGACACTCCAGATAGACTCCTGTGCGGAGCACCTTCTCCACCAGATACGGGCTGCCGCACTTCGGGCACTTCTCCGCCACCGGCTTGTTATTCGAGGTAAAGTCACACTTCGGATAGTTTGTGCAGCCCCAGAAGATGTTGCCCCTCCGCGCCTTGCGCTCGGCCACATCGCCCTCGCCGCACTTGGGGCACTTCAAGCCTTCAATCAGATTCTGTTTCACGTACTTGCACTTGGGATACCCTGAGCAGGAGACAAACTCCCCGTAACTTCCCTGGCGCAGTACCAGGGGCTTGCCGCACTGTGGGCAATTTTCGCCGGTCGGCTGCGGCGCCGCCACCTTCTGTTGCTGCTTGCTGCTTAATTTGCGGAAGGTCTTGCAGGGTGGGTCCTCGTTGAATCCCGGGCACGACATGAACATCCCGAACGGCCCGCGCCTCAGCACCATCACCCGCCCGCAGTTGTCGCAGTATTCCTCCTGCTCGCCCGCCTCCTGCGCCTCCGGCGTGTTCATCTCCGGTTTGCCCGCCGTGTTCTCCCTGGTAAACGTGCAGCTCGACTTGTCTTTCTTGTTGTAGGCAGAACAGGCGTAGAAGCTGCCGAACTTGCCCCACTTCAACACCAGCGGCGACCCGCACAAATCGCACTTTTCGTCCGTCTTCTTCTCCATACGCTTGATGTTGCGCATGTTCTTGCCGGCATCCTTGAGTTCGTCCGCAAAGTAGCCGTAGAAGCCGTTCAGCAGGTCGGTCCACTTCTCGTGACCCTCTTCAATCTCGTCCAGTTCCTCTTCCAGTTTGGCCGTGTACGCCACGTCGAAGATATACGGAAAACTCTCCACCAGCAGATCGCAGACCACCATTCCGATCTCGGTAGGATAAAACCGGCCGCTGTGTTTGGTCACGTATTCGCGGTCCTGGATGGTGTTGATGATTGACGCATAAGTCGAAGGCCGCCCGATGCCCCGCTCTTCCAGTTCCTTCACCAGCGAAGCTTCGTTGTAGCGCGGAGGCGGCGAGGTGAGGTGCTGCTCAGGCTCTAGCTCATCCAGTTCCAACTGCTTCACGTTGTCCAGGTTGGGCAGCTTGTTAGCCGCCTCATCTTCGTCGTCCTTTTTATCCTCAAGAACTTCGTAGATCTTCAGGAATCCGTCAAAGCGCACCACGGAGCCGCTCAGGCGAAAATCGTAAGTCTTGCCTGTCTTCGCGCTCACCGCCGCAATTTTTGCTGTGGTCACGTCAAAGACGGCCGGCGTCATCTGCGAGGCCACAAATCTCTGCCAGATCAGCCGATAGAGCTTCAACTGTTCTTCGGTCAGATAGCGCGCAATTGATTCCGGCGTCCGCGAAGCATCGGTGGGCCGGATGGCTTCGTGCGCATCCTGCGCATCCTTCTTGCCCTTGTACACATTCGGTGTCGCGGGCAGATATCGCGCCCCTAACTGGCTGCCGATCCACTCTCGCGCTCCTGAAATCGCCTCCGGCGCCACGCGCGGCGAATCTGTTCGCATGTAGGTAATCAGGCCGGTCATGCCCTCGGCGCCAATTGCGACGCCCT
>Ga0209039_10000871_pt1 | contig 29084 bp, 25 predicted proteins | sample BogFormECP12_OM1_FD_188238 | JGI IMG/M metagenome (GOLD analysis project Ga0209039, IMG submission 188238) | Bog forest soil microbial communities from Calvert Island, British Columbia, Canada - ECP12_OM1 (SPAdes) (version 2) | ecosystem: Environmental > Aquatic > Freshwater > Wetlands > Bog ... | reverse complement strand
CGGCATTCAGGGTAGCGCCCGTCGCAGATCCCTGGAATTCCAGCACGCCGCCGTTCACGGCCTCGACGGTTCCGCCGGTCAATACACCGGAAGTGGTAATGTTCGCGAAGCCGCCGTTGGCGCTGATCGTGCCCCCGCCGTTGCCGATGTCCCCGGTTGTGAGGTTCAGGCTTGCGCTGTTGGTCGCGATGATCCGACCACCGTTGGTGAGGGAGGTGGGCGCCACATACAGTGGTGAGCTTTGGTTGGCGCTGATTGTGCCGCTGTTGTTCAGCGCGAAGGCGAATCCGGGCGGGGCAATGTATCCCGAACCCTGGATGGTATGGCCGGAGCCGTTCTCAAACGTCAGGCCCCCTCCGCTCGCAACGATGCCGCTCCCGCCACCGTTCATGTTGAGGGTGCCCGAGCCGCCCAGGGTCACGGTCCCGCCGGAGCTCCCGACCAACTCCAGGGTCGTCTGTGATCCGGTGGAACCCAGATTGATGACGCCGTTGTTCGTGTAGGTCCCGAGACTCAACGCGAGCGTGGCGCCATTTTGGATGTTCACGGTGGAGTTAAGACCGTTTTGGAGCGCTCCCGTCTGCAAGGTGATGCCGGGCGACAGGTTGAGGGTAGTCCCCGCCATAATAAGCTGGTCGATAATCGTGTTCGTGCCTAAGATCACCGGGTTATTGGTTGTGCTGAGAATCGAGACCGAAAAGCTATCGCTGCCGTTGTTGTTGGGAATGCCGCTAGGATTCCAATTTGCAGAAGTCGTCCAGTAAGAACCTGAGCTGCCCGTCCAGAGGGCGTTGATTGGACTGGCGGGCGCTGGCGGCGGAAATGCGAAGAGTCCGACCGAAAAAAGGAGAAAATACTCCGCTTTGAACATGTGCACCCAGATTATACCTGAGTGCGCGTTGGATTCCTAACGGCTTTCGTACCGGTACCGCTCCCCCCCTTGCGCGCGGACCCCGTTTTCGCAATAATACGGCCAGATCCCAAAATCTGGTATGGTTCATCACCGACGGGAGACCTGCCGTGCAAAACGCCTTGGTAGACGCTCTAGTTTCGTGTGCTGATCGCCCTCTGAAACCCAAGGCCCGGCAGTTCCTGGTGGGCCTCTCGTTCGACGAGCTTCAATTCATTGCCGAGTTTCTGGGCGCCTGCATCGTGGAACACACGGAAAAAGGCCGATGCTCCCGCGCGGAACTGGCCGAGCGGATCGCGCAGTTTCAGCAGGCACGCCTGCGCCGCTCCCCCAGTTGCTCGGAAGATCAGGACCACAAGATGATTCTGCTGCTCGAATACCTGTGCCGCAGCGGTTCCCCGCGGATTTCGTTCGCCATGCGAGCCGGTCAGGGCGCCTGAATCTCCAGCCTGTGCCGCCACGCATCCCAGATCAGGATCGCCACGCGGCCCTTCCGCATCAGTTCCGCGCCCTCCGGCGAATCCACCGAGGGAACCGTGACGTTTACTAACCGGTAGAAGTATTTCACCCCGGCCTCCACCCCCCAGCCATGGAATGTTTCCGGCATTCCCTTGTAGACAAAACCAGTGACCGCCGGCCGCGCCTTCGCAAACTCTCCCAGCGTGGTAATCCATTCGCGGGCATCCCGATCCTGGTTTAGCGTCTCGTCGCCTTGCACGTTTAGCCAGTAGATGTCGGCCGGCAGCCAAAGCAGGAAGAACACGGCGATGGCCGCTGGCTTCGCGGTTTCCACAATACCGGCTATGGCGATGGCGAGGCTGGTGAATGGCACATAACAATAAGCGCTGTAGACCCGTGCCGGCAGCCACAAAAGGGGAAAGAGAAGGAGTCCCATCATGGCCAACCCGAACCAGGTGCGCCGGTTCCGCGCCGTCACCGCGCCGAGGGGCAGCAGGAACCCCAGATACGGCGTCAGAAACACCTTCCCGGCGTAGAAGGGACCCGTGGCGGCAATGGTATCGAGCGTGAAGTGGAAGCTGTAGTCGCCGGCCTGTTCCGGATGCAGCAGCAGCGCCTGTGCCCCGAACGAGAGCGATGCCGCCAGAAACGGAGCCAGCCGCAGCCACCGGCGGCCGCCGAACCACAGCTCATAGCACACCAGCACCACTGGCAGCATCACCGCCAGCTCCTTCGACTTGTATGCCAGCCAGAACGCCAGAAAACTCAGGATCCAACGGCCGCGCGCCCACAGCAAAACGCTGGCCACCGACAGCGTGCCGCACAGTAAATCGAAGACGTACATGGGCTTCCAAACGGCGTCCAGCAACGCCGCATGCAGCGCGAAAAAGACGCACCCCGCGGCTGCGGCCAGCGGGGGGCTCCCCATGCGGCGCATGAGCAGCCAGAGGAGCCAGAGGTTGAGCAGGTGAATGGCATGAATCACCGCCACGTACTTGGGAAAATCCAACCCGAAAGCGCGCCCCGTGACGTGATAAAAGTAGAAGCCCACGGCACGAAAGCTATGCGCGTATACGGGTGTCAGAGCCACCTTGAGATATTCGAAAGTGGAGCCCCATCGCGTCCACGATAAGGCGTTGATGTCGTCGTCCTGGAAGTAGCCCGAATAGGCTTCGCGATTGAGGACCAGAAAGACGGCCGCCAGCAGCAAAAACAGGATCAAACCGGTCCTCTTTGACATTTTATGTCATTATATACACGGTTCGCGCGCGGGCTCCTAGACTTGAAGCAAATTATCGCCGATGTACACCCGCAAATCGTGTTACGTTCAAACCCCGTCGGCAATCTTATATATATGCGTCTCCGCGCCATTCTGCTTGCACCCAGCGTCCTGGCCGTGGCTACACTCGCATACGCCCAGGACTGGCCCATGTATCTGGGCAGTCTGTCACACACCAGTTCCCGGCCCGGCGAAACTACCATCTACTCGGGAAACGTCGCACAATTGCACCAGTTGTGGAAGACGTCTGTGGGCGCGACGGTCTCCTCGGGCGTCTCGACCTCCGGCGGCTTCGTCTATTTCGGGGATTGGAGCGGCAATTTCCACTCCCTGAATGCCCTCACCGGCGCCTCCCAATGGAGCCAGTTCCTGGGCAAGGCGCCGGACCCGGCGGATCCATCGTGCCAACCGCGCGGAATTGGCGTCAGCTCGCAGCCGGCCGTGTCCGGAAACACGGTCTACGTGGGCGGCGGCGATTCCGCGGTGTACGCCATGGACCGCGGAACGGGCGCCATCCTGTGGCGCGTTCAGCTCGGCGACCCGGCGGTCGGAACCTATCTCTGGTCGTCTCCCATGATCTCTCAGAACGCGCTCTACATCGGCATCGCCTCATTGACCGATTGCCCCACGGTGCGCGGAGGTTTGGCGCGTATTCCTCTGAACGACCCGACGCATCCGCAGATTGCCTACGTCATGCCCCCCAACACACAAGGCGCGGGCGTTTGGGGCACACCCGCAATTGATGAGCAGAACAACCTGGTGTATATCACTACAGGGAACGCGGACGGACAGGATCCGGTAAACGGCGTTTATGGAAGCGCGCTTCTGGCGTTAGACGCCACCACCCTCCAGGTTCGGTCGTATTTCTTCCTCCCAATTGCGCCCACGGACGATGACGCCGATTGGGGGTCGTCTCCCGTGCTGTTCCAAAGCGGCGGGCAGCCGCTGGTCGCCGCCAACGGCAAGACGGGCATGATGTTCGTCCTGCACCGGCCCGATCTCGCCCCGGTCTGGTCCTACAAACTTGCCAGAAGCTGCGACTCGCCGGAGTTGGGCTGCGGTTCCATCTCCACGCCCGCCTTCGATGGCAGCGTCCTCGTTACGGGAGCCGGGGAGCCGGATGGTAATGCGCCTCCAGGCATGGTCTATGCCTTCGACCCTACCGCCCAGGAATTGCTCTGGCAGTACGCGGCGGCTGCCACCGTGCTGGGGCCGGTGACATTGACGCCAGGGCTGGTTTTCGTGTCTACCGAAGCTGGCTTGGTGGTGCTTAGTGCCGCTACGGGAACAGTACTGTGGACGGATGGCGGCGTCAGCGGAGCGATGTACGGCCAGCCCGTGGTTTCGAACGGCATCCTGTATGCCACCTACGTCAACGGCGACGCAGTCGCGTGGGGCGTTCCCGCAACCGGCAGCGGCGGCTCCCCAGGGTTGGCTGCCTCACAAAGCAGCCTGCAGTTCCTCTACACCGCTGGAGGCCCGGCGCCTTCCTCGCAAACCGTTACCATTACCTCCAACGCGCCATCCGTGAATTTCAAGGTGGCGTCGGATGCGCCATGGCTGACTACCGATGTTCAGTCGGGGGCGACGCCGGCGATCATCACCGTGCGGGCCAGCACATCCGGGATGAACCCCGGCGTATGCTCCGGCAGCCTGAACATTTTCGTGCCTGGAACCAGCCCCGTCACGGTTCAAGTCACCCTGGTGATGCACCCGGCTCTGCCGTCTCTGGCGCCGGCGGGCATCGTGAACGCCGCCAGCTATCGGACCGGTCTGGCCCCAGGGAGTCTATTTACCATCTTTGCCAACAACCTTTCGGGCGGTACGGCCGCCGCGGCCAGCCCGCCGTGGGCCACGAACTGGAACGGCATTGCCGTGAAGATCAATGGCATCGCCGTGCCCCTAGGCTACGTGAGCCCCACCCAAATCAACGCTCAGGTGCCTTATGAGATCGGCCCCGGGACCGCTCAGTTGACATTTGCATCGAACGGGCTGACGGGCAGTCCTGTCGGCCTGACCATTCAGCCCGCATCGCCCGGCGTTTTCGCGGATACCAGCGGCCGTGCGCCGGCTATTCATCAGGATGGCACGTTGAATTCGCCGGCAAACCCGGCGCGGGTCGGCAGCTTCATCTCGGTCTACCTCACCGGCCAGGGTGGGGTGGATCGGCCGGTGGCTACCGGAGCCGCCGCGCCCATGGGCCCTCTCAGCAATACTGTGGCGAATACCACCGCCACCATCGGAGGGGTTCCTGCCACCGTCTCGTTTTCCGGGCTCGCCCCGGGATTCGTCGGCCTGAGCCAGGTGAACCTGCTGGTTCCAGACCTGCCGGCCGGAGATCAGACGGTCATCGTGACCATCGGAGGGGTGCCATCCAACCCGGCCACGATCACCGTCACCAAATAAGGACTAAAAGGACACACTTATGCTAAACAGCCCAACTTCGGGTGATTTAGCGCACCCATAATCCACAAGCCGTGGTGATTCTAAACAGATTGTGGATTGGCCCTCGGCCTGCACTACGAATTGGAGCGTTCCGGTGTCGCCGCAAGAATGGGTTGCTTCCGACCAGTTTCCGTTCGGGTTGCCTTCCCGAGTCTCCTTCTTTTGATTTCCGCTGCCACGCTTCAGGCTGTCTCCATCGGGGGCCATGCCGGTTTGACGGTTACGGTTTCTTCGGACGGCTCCTATCAGATAGCGGTACCGAACCCGGCGTGGCAATTCGCCGGAAACATTGGCGGTTCGCCGTCGAACCTCGCTGTCGTATCGGGAATCGACGCCGCGGGCGGGGCATACAGCGAAATCTCTTTTGACTTTCGCACGGACGCCCAGCGGCATGCCGCCATCCGAGCCTACGTCGCCTCGCCCGCCATTCTGTTCACCGTGAGTCTGCCCTCGGGCGGCCCCAACACGTTCTCGTTTCCTACCCTGACGGTTTACCCAAAAGGCCTCAGACACATTGCTTTTTCCGGCACGTTTGCCTTTCCCACCTTTCAGGGATGGAACGACGAAAGCCCGTGGGTATCCTTCGATTCCGCCATGAACACCGTCATCCTCTCCGCCGCTTCGCACTTCATGGTGGCGCGCACCGGCTGCCTGCCGACCGGTGAATTGTCCAGCGGAATTTCCCAGCAGATCGTCTCGCTCCCGGCGGGGTTCACCCAGCAAACCCTGCTGGTGATCGACAACGGGATCAATCGCGCCTTTGATGGCTGGGGGCGGCTGCTCACAGGGGTGACCGGCAAGGTACGCCCGTCCAACGATGCGGATGTGACACTGAACCGGCTCGGGTATTGGACCGATGCCGGTTCCAGCTACTACTACTCCACCGAGCCGGCGCTCACCTATCCGCAGACTTTATCGGCCGTGCAGGCCGATTTCGCCCGCCAAGGGGTTGCCTTGGGCTATGTCCAACTGGATAGCTGGTTCTATCCCAAAGGCGCGACGGCCGACTGGACATTGCTGGGAGCCGGGATCTACGAATACGTGGCCGCATCTCCTCTGTTTCCTTCTACCCTCGCAACTTTCCAGAGTTCCCTCGGTCTTCCGCTGGTGGAGCATGCCCGCTGGATCGATCCGGCGAGCCCATACCAGCAGCAGTACCGGATGTCGGGGACGGTCTCCATCGACCCGCTCTACTGGAGCACCGTCGCGAGCTACTTGTCGGATTCCGGCAGCGCGGGCTTCGAACAGGATTGGCTGGCTGACAAGGCAACCACGGCCTATAACCTTACGGACGCGGACGATTTCCTGGACAACATGGCCAGCGCCCTGGGGCGGCGGAACCTGAACATCCAGTACTGTTCGGCCACCGCCAGGCACTTCCTGCAGAGCTCCAAGTACAGCAACGTCACCACCATCCGCACCAGCCAGGACCGTTTCAATCAGCCTCGCTGGACGAATTTTCTGTATGCCTCGCGGCTGGCCAGCGCGGTGGGGGCCTGGCCATTTACGGACGTCTTCATGACCTGCGAGACCGATAACGTGCTGGTGGCCACGCTCTCGGCTGGTCCCTTGGGGGTCGGCGACCGTATCGGAAGTTTGAATATGGGAAATCTGCGGCGCGCGGTCCGCCCCGATGGAGTGATCGTCAAGCCCGACGTGCCGCTCACTCCCCTCGACAGCAGCTTTTGGAGCGATTCCCTGAATGCCCAGGCGCCGATGATCGCCGCCACCTACAGCGATTTCGGCGATTTGCGGGGCTGGTATTTCTTCCTCTACGCGCAGGGTGCGAATACCCAGGCCCAATTCCGTCTTTCCGATGCGGGGCTGAACGCGCCGGTTTTCCTGTACGACTACTTCAACGACACCGGGCGCATTGTCCGGCCCGGCGAGCTGCTGACCGAAGACGCTACCGGCTCTCGCTATCTGGTAGCCGCACCCATCGGCAAGTCCGGAATGGCCCTGATCGGCGACACCGGCCAGTTCGTGACGCTGGGCAAGAAGCGCGTCGCGGCGCTGACAGACGATGGCGACGACATGCACGTCAGCCTGGCGTTTGCCGCCGGCGAAGGGTCGCGCACCCTTCAGGGCTATTCGCCCGATCCTCCAACCGTCACGGCTGGGACTGGAACGGCTGGCGCGCTCACTTACGATGCTGTCACCGGACGGTTCACGGTGGAGGCGATGCCCGGGCGCGATGGCGTTGCGTCGCTGTGGATACGGCGGGCGCATAGCACGCCGGTCCGCCGGCTCTGCCAGCTTTGCACGCCTTACGTGCGGTGATCTAAACCAGGGGCCCGACGAATGTGTCCCAGGGCGCGCCCCGGCCCGTCTCCCCTTACTGCACGATGCCTTCGGCGGACTGCGGCTCCAGTTTGATTTCGCCAAAGGCGGTCTCGTACTGCGTGACGTTCTGCTGCAGAACGCGGAGCAGCGCCTTGGCTTGCTGCGGGCTGATGTAGACGCCCTCGAAACTGTGGATGACGACGTTCTCCGGCGTGGTCTGGTTCACGCGGCCGAACAGGAGAAAGAAATCCCACAGATTCACCCGCACCTGGACGCTGTTGGCGTAGCTCTCCCGGTAGTCGGGCGTGTTAATCAACTGAATCTTGGGGGGCGACGGCTGAATCATAGTTTCCAGAGTAGCACCAGCCGGCGGCGAGGATTCGCACGTTCGGGGCGCCGCCCGGCGGTTCATTGAAAGATTTTTACGATTTTGACAAAACCCGCGCCACTAATTTTGCGTCGGATGAAGTGAGGGAATGCCATGAAAGTACTCGGTGAGAATCGAATCAAGGGGCAAGTCCATTGTCCGATCTGCACCCATACGGTGACGGCGGACATCGACTTGAAGAGCAGGTACGCGCGCGTGGCGCCTGGCCAGAGATGTCCGCGTTGCTCGTCGTCGCTGGACGTCGCCGTGGTAGTACAGATTCCGGAAGCCGCATAGCCTGGTACGTACCAGCGCCAGGGTAGGTTGTGCGGCGGCCCGCTTTCTGCCATAGTGGGATTGGTAGTCGACATGAGACGGAAGGCGCAGGCCAAGCTCGAGCCGGTGGTGCCCAGGGAATTGTTGGAACAGGCTAAGCGTTCCATTTCCCCGGACCGCCTGACGAAGGCCGGGAAGTGCTCGGTTTGTGGCGCCGAGGCTTCCGATGCCGGCAGCGGCGAACCGCTCTGCTGGGTCTGCCGCCGTCTCAAGATCAGCGCCTGGCACGAAAACGAGCAGCAGATCCCCGCTCAAGAGTAGCGCCGCCCGTGGTAGGGCATGCTTTGGCTTGCCCATGGCCCGCTCGCGGGCGGTTTCATGAGTTCGCTTCGATCGCCTGCGCCACTTCCTCCCACTCCCCCAGCAGCCCTTCCAGATCCGCCCGCCGCGCGTTCAGCAATTCGGTCACGCGCCTGGTTTCCTCGATGCTCACGAAACTGCCCAGCGCCGCCTCGTAGTCGGCGATCTCGACTTCCAGTTTGGTAACCTCGTCTTCGATGGCTTTCCGGCGCTCCTTCATGTGCCGCAGCTTGATGGGGTTTAACCGCCTCTCGCCCGATTTTGGCGCCGCGGTCTCCCGCGCCGCCGCCGCTGGTTCCTCGACCAGGTCCGCCTCCTCCACCGGTGCGCCTCCCGGTGCGCCCTCCGGCCCCCCCTGTTTTCGCCACAGGTAGTCTTCGTAATTGCCCGGATAGACGCGCAGTTTCCCGTCTTCCACTTCGAACACGCGCGTGGCCAGCCTATCGATGAAGTAGCGGTCGTGGGAGACGAACACCACCGTGCCGGTGTATTCCTGCAGCGCCGTCAGCAGCACATCCTTGGCGCGCATATCCAGGTGGTTGGTGGGCTCGTCGAGCAGCAGGAAATTCGAGGGCATCATGAGCATGCGCGCCAGCGCGTAGCGGTTGCGCTCGCCTCCCGAGAGCACGCCGATGGTTTTGAAAACGTCGTCCTCGGAGAACAGGAAACAGCCCAGGATGCTGCGCAGCTCGGTATTCGTGGCGCGTGGCGCGACCGTCGCCAGGTCGTCGATTATGCGCGCGCTCTGGTCCAGTTCCTTGTACTGGTCCTGGGCGAAGTAGTCCGGTTGGGCGTTGTGCCCGAGAGTGTATTCACCGGCCGTCACCGGCTCCGCGCCGGCCAGGATCTTGATGAGCGTCGATTTGCCGGCGCCATTGACTCCCACCAGCGCCACCCGGTCGCCGCGCTCGACGATGAAATCCACCTCGGAGAAAACCCGGTGGCTGCCGTAGCTCTTGGCGACGTTCTTGAATTCCGCGACTACCCTGCCGCTCGCCTTGGGCTGCGGAAAGCTGAAGCGGATGGTCTTTTCCTGGGGCGGAATCTCGATCTTTTCCATCCGCTCCAGTTCCTTGATGCGGCTCTGCACCTGCTTGGCCTTGGTGGCCTGATAGCGGAAGCGGTTGATAAAGGCTTCGATCTGGCGGATTCTGTCCTGCTGGTTGTTGTAGGCCGCCTGGAGCTGCGCGCGCCGCTCGGTCTTTTGCGCCTCGTAGCGCGAGTACCCGCCGGTGTAGAAATGCAGGTCCCTGTTCCAGATCTCGGCGATCTTGCGCACCGTGACGTCCAGAAAATACCGGTCGTGCGACACCAGCACGAAGGCATGGGGATAGGCGGTGAGGTACTCTTCCAGCCAATTGCGGGCTTCCAGGTCCAGATGGTTGGTGGGCTCGTCCAGCAACAGCAGGTTGGGCCTTTCGAGCAGCAGCTTGGCCAGCGCGATGCGCATCTGCCAGCCTCCCGAGAACTCCTCGGTGCGCCGCTTCCAGTCGCGCTCCGGGAACCCGAGGCCCGAGAGCACGCTCCCCACCTGCGCGTCGATGGCATATCCGTCGCGCGCGCGGAACTCGCCTTCCGCGCGATGGAAGCGCTCGGCCACCTGGGCGTATTCGGCGCCTTCCGGGTCCAGTTCGGCCATGCGGTGCGCAAGCTGCTCCTGCTCCTCTTCGAGCGCGCGCAGGTCTGAGAACACGGTCATGCACTCGGCGAAAACCGAGCGGCCGGAAAGCGACAGCCCCTCCTGCGGCAGGTACCCGATGCTGACGCCCTTCTGCGTGGCGATGGCGCCCGAATCCAGGCCCTCGATCCCCGCCAGCACCTTGAGCAGCGACGACTTTCCCGAACCGTTCGCGCCCACGATTCCGACCCGCTCGTTGGGCGTAACCAGCCAGTCCACGTTTTCAAAAAGAATTCTGGGGCCGTAGCGCTTCCCCGCCCCCGTGAGTTGAATCATGCTTCCAGGTTCTATTCTAACGGGGATGGGGAAGGTGGGACAGACGATCGCCTTTTTTCGTCTGTCGCGGCTGGCTGGAGCCTCTCTCACATATTTTCGTGATACACTGAAAACCGTGAACGGATCTGTCCACAAGAACGTCACCCTCAGCCTGCCAGAGGCCCTGCTCCGCCGCTTTCGAGTCTACGCAGCTACCCGAAACCAATCCATGACCAGCCTGATGGCCCAAGCGATCCGCGAGATTATGGATCGCGACGCGGATTCGGTGAAAGCCAAGCGGCGGTTCCTGGACCGCATCGAGCGTGCTCCGGACAGAGGGACTGGTGGGGTGATCCGCTGGAGCCGGGAAGAGCTGCATGAGCGTTGAGTTCGTCGACACCAACGTCCTGATTTACGCTCACGATGGAGGCGCTGGCGAGAAGCACCGGCAATCGGTCCAACTGTTGAAGCGCCTGGTGGAGGAAGGGGCTGGAGCGGTCAGCGTTCAGGTGCTCGCGGAGTTCTACGCCGCCGCCACCAGGAAGCTTGGCATCGCCAGCCAGGAAGCCGAAGAGATTCTGGCCGATCTGGGCGGTTGGATCATTCACCGTCCCGGTCATGCGGACCTCCTGCGAGCCGTGCGCTTCCAGCGCCGCTACAAGATGTCCTGGTGGGACGCACTGGTTGTCAACAGCGCCGTCGAATTGGGCTGCGGCATTTTTTGGAGCGAAGACCTGGCTGACGGGCAGCGGTACGGAAGCCTGACGGTGCGGAATCCGTTCCAAGTCCTATAGCACGATCACCACGTTCCCCTTCTTGTGTCCGGCCTCCACGTACCGGTGAGCTTCGGCGATCTCCTCCAGCGAATAACGTCTGTCGATCACGGTCCTGAGCTTTCCGGCCTCGATGAGTCCCTTGAGAAAGGATAGATCCCCGGCCGTGCCGCCCGCCACTCCGCCAATGACTTTCGCGGCGCCCGTGACGGAAGCCCACATCCCTTCGAGCACCGCTCTAAGAATCGACAACGCTCGTCCGGAACCCCCCACGCGAACATAGATACCGCCGCGCTTGAGGGATTTCAGGCTGCGCGAGAACCCGCTCTTGCCCACCGTATCGAAGACCATGTCATAGACCCGGCCGGCTCTTGAGAAATCCTCCCTGGTGTAGTCCACCACCTCGTCGGCGCCGAGCGATTTCACGAGTTCCAGATTGGCGGTGCTGCATACGGCTGTGACGTGCGCTCCGAAATGCTTCGCCAGTTGAACCGCGAAAATCCCGACACTCCCGGACGCTCCGTAGATCAGCACTTTCTGCCCGGCCTGGATCTTCCCTTCCCTCAGGAAATGCAGCGCCGACACCCCGCCAAACAAGACCGCCGCGGCCTCCTCAAACGTCATGTTCACCGGTTTGATCTCGACCAGGCTATTCTCGGGCACGCACACGTACTCGGCGTGGGCGCCGTACTTGAACCCCCTCGACCCGAATACCTGGTCGCCCTCGGCGAACCGGGTCGCGGCCTGGCCCGCCGACTCGACCGTTCCCGCGAACTCCATCCCCAGGATGTTGACCTTCTTTGGCCTCCAAAGGCCGTTCATGATTCTTATGAGGAAGGATGGCTCGGCCTTTCTGAACCTCCAGTCCGCCGGGGTAACCGTCGTCGCATGGATGCGAACCAGGACTTCGTTGTCCTTGGGAGTTGGCTTTTCGACGTCCTTGACCTGGACAACGTCCGGAGGACCGTATCTGGTATAGACGGCGGCTTTCATACCTGTATCTCCCTTACCCGCGCCGCTTCAACAGCGCTGCCGGCGCGCTAAGCCATTCTCCCAGGAATCGGAAAGGCCTGGCCCGGTTCAACCTCAGACCCATGGGCAGGCTCGCCAGGTATTTCAGCAAGGAGGGCCGCAACGGTTGAAAGAACTGGTCGCGCCCATCCATGCGGTACGCCGTGTACCCGAATACCCAGGAAAGCGGGACGTAGCCGTAGTGCCGTTTCAGCAGCCGCATGGAGGCCTGAAATACCTCTTCGCGCTCATTGAGGGTCTTCGCCCCGCCATGCATCCGCGAGCCCGCCAGGTATTCCGGAATCGAGGCGAAGCGAAAGCTGAGTTTGGCCATGCGGATCCAGAGATCGTAGTCCAACGGAAGGTCCATGTCCGGATCCAGCCCGCAGCGCTTGTAGGAAGAGGCCCGGATGAACGACGCCGGCTGGCAAATGAAGCAGTCGCGCTCCAGCACCTTGGGGTCGAACGGCAGCGTGGGATATCGCCGGATGACCGCGCCCTGCTCGTCGATCCACCAGGCTTCGCCATACACCACATCGATGTCCGGGTGCGCCGTCAGGTATTCCACCGCCGTCCGCACCGCGCCCGGAAGATAAATGTCATCGGCATTCAGCCAGGCGAAGATCTCGCCTCGGGCTTCCAGGAATCCCCGGTGAGTGGCGTCGGCGGGCCCCTGGTCTTTGCCCGTGAGCCACCGCAGGCGGTCGTGGTGGCGCTCCAGAATCTCGAGGCTGCCGTCGGTGGACCCGCCGTCCATCACGATGTACTCGATGCGCGGGTAGTCCTGCGACAGCACGCTCTCGATAGTGGCCGGCAGGTGCCCCGCCATGTTGTAGGAAGGCGTGACGATGCTGACCAGCGGCGGCTCGGAATTCACGGTTCAATCCTACTATATCGCCAGCCCCCCGTAGCGCCGGTGATCTTGTCGCCGGTGTCCTTCCCAATCCAGACAACCCCACCGGCGACGAGATCGCCGGCGCTACGGTGGCGGATCGTGGATTCCACTTTTATGTCGCGCGTCCCCGGCCCCGCCCCCCAAATCCCTCGCTAGTTGCTACACTGGCCTCAAGCTTTATACACTTGCGGTTCGGTTCCGGAAGTCTATTTTGACAAGCGGGTGAATTCTGTTTTGCGAGTAGCGCTTCTACAAATCAATCCTACCGCGGGCGATCTGAACGGGAACTCCGCGTTGATCGTAAGCGGAGCACGGGCGGCGCGGTCCCAGGGGGCCGACCTCGTGGTGACACCCGAACTGGCCCTGATGGGGTACCTCCCGCGCGACCTGTTGATGAACCAGGGCTTCGTGCGCCGCGGTGGCGAGATGCTCGCGCGCATCGCCGCCGAGCTGGCCGGCGCTCCGCCGCTGCTGGTCGGCGTGGCCACGCCCAATCCCTCCGACATGGGCCGCCCCCTGTTCAATAGCGCCGTGCTGCTCAGAAACGGCGCCGTCGGGCCGGCTTTCCACAAGACCCTGCTGCCCACTTACGACGTTTTCGACGAGGACCGCTACTTCGAACCCGCGCACGAGCCGCAGATTCTGGAATTGAACGGCTGGCGTTTAGGCATCAGCATCTGTGAAGACGTCTGGAACGACCGCGATTTCTGGCAGCGCCGGCGCTATCACCAGGACCCCATCGAGGTGCTGACACAAGCCGGGGCCCAGGCCATCGTCAACCTCTCGGCTTCGCCTTTCACGGTTGGCAAGCAGCTTCTGCGCCAACAGATGCTCGGCCACCTGGCCCAGAAATACGGCCTGCCCCTGGTGTTCGCGAACCAGGTGGGCGGCAACGACGACCTCATCTTCGACGGCCGCAGCAGCGCATTCGATGCGCAGGGCCGCCTGTTCGCGCGGGCCAAAGGTTTCGCGGAAGACGTAGTGGTGGTGGACCTCGCCGGGCCGGCCGCCGGGCCGGGCGCCATTGCCCAGGACGATTTCGAGCCCGAGGCCGAAATCTGGAACGCGCTGGTGCTCGGCGTTCGGGATTACGCGCGTAAGACGCGATTCAGTAAGGTGCTGCTGGGGCTCTCCGGCGGCATCGATTCCGCCCTTACCGCCGCCATCGCCGCCGATGCCATGGGCCCCGAAAACGTGCTCGGCGTGATGATGCCCTCCCGCTACTCCAGCCAGGGCAGCGTCGACGATTCCGTCGATCTCGCGCGCCATCTCGGCATCCGGACGATCGCCCTGCCCATCGCCGGCATCATGCAGACCTACGATTCCGTGCTGGAAGAGGCTTTTCGCGGGCTCCCGGCCGACGTCACCGAAGAGAACATTCAATCGCGAATCCGCGGCAACCTGCTCATGGCGCTATCCAATAAGTACGGTTCGCTGCTGCTCACCACCGGAAACAAGTCCGAGATGTCGGTGGGCTACTGCACGCTGTACGGCGATATGAATGGCGGTCTGGCCGTGATTGCCGACCTGCCGAAAATGATGGTGTACCGGGTTTCGCGATGGCGAAACCGGCGCCGGCCCGACATCCCCGAGGCGATCCTCACCAAGGCGCCTTCGGCCGAGTTGCGGCCGGACCAGACGGATCAGGACAGCCTCCCGCCTTACGATCTGCTGGATCGGATTCTGGAGCTTCACGTGGAGCAGTGTCAGTCGGCGGAGGAGATCATCGCCCAGGGCTTCGACGAGCCAACGGTTCGCCGCGTCCTGCGGCTGGTGCGCATTGCGGAGTTCAAACGAAAACAAGCCGCCCCGGTCCTGAAGGTGACCTCGCGCGCGTTCGGCACCGGCTGGCGGATGCCTATAGTACGACAGGAATAGAGCATGAAATTATCGATCGTTGGTTTAGGAAAGCTGGGCGCCCCCATGGCCGCTGTCATGGCGCACAAAGGCCACGTGGTGGTGGGCGTGGATGTCAATCCCGACTACGTGGCCGCCATTCAAAATGGCCACGCGCCCGTCAGGGAGACGGGCCTGGAGGAGATGTTCCAGGCCAATCGCGAGCGCCTTTCGGCCACCATGGATTACGAGCAGGCGGTTCTCGCCACCGACGCTACCTTCATCATCGTGCCCACGCCCTCCGATCCCGTGGATAAGACGTTCTCGTTATGCAACGTCATGCTTGCCGCGGAAAAGATCGGGGCTGCTTTGCGCAAAAAGCAGACCTGGCACCTGGTGGTGCTCTCCAGCACGGTGATGCCCGGGGCGACGGGCGGCAAGCTGCTGCCCGCGCTCGAGGCGCACTCGGGCAAGAAGTGCGGCGAAGGATTTGGCTTGTGCTACAACCCCGAATTCATCGCTTTGGGCAGCGTCATTCGGGACATGCTGAATCCGGACATGATCCTCATCGGTGAATCCGACGAGCGCTCGGGCGATATTCTGGAAAGGCTCTACATCGGGGTCTGCGACAGCAACCCGCACATCCGGCGGATGAATCACGTGAATGCCGAACTGACCAAGATCGCGGTCAACACGTTCGTCACCACCAAGATTTCCTACGCCAACATGCTGGCGCAGGTTTGCGAGACGCTGCCCGGCGCCGATATAGATGTGGTGACCTCCGCCATCGGCTGCGACAGTCGCATCGGGCAGAAGTATTTGAAGGGCGCGCTGGGATACGGCGGCCCGTGCTTTCCGCGCGATAATCTGGCGTTTTCGGCCTTGGCGCGGGCCAACGGCGTGCAGCCCATTCTAGCCGAGGCCACCCATAAGTTGAATGAGAGCCAGGCGCCGCGGTTGGCCGAGTGGATTCGTGCGCGGTTGCCCGAGGGAGGCACGGTCGGCGTATTGGGGCTTTCCTATAAACCCAACACCGAAGTGATCGAGGAATCGCAAGGCCTCGCCCTGGCCAGTTACCTGCTGTCGGTGGGCGTGCCGGTGGTGGTCTACGATCCCGCCGCCATGGAGAACGCCCGGCCGCTACTGCGCGGGAAGGTGACCTTCGCCGCCAGCGCGGCCGACTGCGCGCGACAGGCCGACGTGCTGGCCGTCACCACACCATGGGCCGAGTTCCGCGACCTTCCGCCGGAGGCATTCAAACTCCACGGCACGGTGCTGGACTGCTGGAGGCTGCTGGACAAGGAGGCTCTTGGAACAGTGGTCGAGTACGTGGCGCTGGGATTCGGCGCCAAGCCGGAGCCATCCAAGAACGCGGCCCTGGCAGCCGTGGAAGCGCACTAACCGCTGGCGCTCGAAATGCCGAGGAAGAAGGTGAAACGCGCGAACCGGGCCAAGGCTGGTTCGGCCGGCGCGAAAACACAGGGGCGTATGGCCCATGTTGCGGTCGCACCAGGATGGCCGCAGCTTCCGCGTCCGCCCCTGATTCATGTCGCGGCGGCGGCCGTGCTGGCCGCTCTCATCTGTGTCGTTTTCGGCGCCATCGTGTGGGGAGCGCTGAGGGGTCCGAGCGACTACATGGCTCAGGTCCAGTATGCCGAGTCGATGTATCAAAAGGGGCGGATTGTCCATCCTCATTTTCTGTATCAAGCCATTATCGCGGCCCTCTACAGCACCGGCCTGATACCCACGTTCCCGGTGGCCGGCCTCGTCGCGGTCCTCATTTTCTACGCCCTGATGGCCCTGCTCATGTACGGTTTGCTGTTCGCCGCGCTTCATGAGGACGCCTGGCTGGGGCGCGCGCCGGTCCTCTTCGCGGTCGCATTAGCGGTGCTTCTGGCGCAACCCATTGTTCGCACCGGATGGTACGAGATTGGCTATTTCTGGTCCGACACTTATGAGACGCCTACACTCATCATGGTTAAGCCGCTGTCGGTGGTGGCCTTGGCCTGCGCCGCCTGGTACCTATCGCAGCGCCGCCGGGTACACCTCGGCCTGTGGGCGCTGTTTTTCGTGGTGACCGTTGCCGGGGCATTGAGCAAACCAAGCTTCCTGATATGCCTGGTTCCGGTCGCGACCATCCTGGCCATGGTGCGGATCGCCCAACGCAAGCCGGTCTCGCCCGGCGCTTTGCTCGTCGGCCTGTGCCTGCCCGCGGCGGCGGTTCTCGGCTGGCAATACTACCAGACGTATAGCGGCCACGCCGGCCTGGTCGACTACCGCGATACCATCGTTTGGGCTCCGCTGCAGGTGATGCGCCATCACACCAGCGGTCTTTTGCGGAAATTCCTGCTCTCCATCGTGTTCCCGCTTCTGGTCTCTGCGCTTCACTGGAACCGGGCGCGCCGCGACATGGCGCTGGTGCTTGCCTGGTGCTGCTTTCTGTGGGGCTCGTCTTACGCTTACACGCTCGCCGAGAAGATTCGATTCGCGGATGGCAATTTCATATGGTCGGCGTATATCGCCCTGTTCGTTCTGTTCGTGGTGTCGACGCTGTTCTGGCTGCGCCAGCTTGCCGGCAAACCTCCGCGGAGCTGGCTCGGCTGGAGAGAGTTGCTTTGCTGCGGTGCACTTGCCCTTCACGCAATTTGCGGCGCCATGATCGACTTTGCCGTTTTGAAGTTCTACCGTTACGTGTAGGCCCACCCTGTTCCCGCTCAAGCTCTTGTTGCTATCATCAATTGCATATTGGCCTACAGCCGAAATGCGACCGCCAAGGTCTCCGCGGTGGCTCCGTGCTATAACGAAGCCGCCGTGCTGGCGGACTTTCACCGCCGCATGTCCGCGGCCTGCGCCAGCGTAACGGAGGATTACGAGATCGTGCTGGTGAACGATGGCTCCTCCGACGACTCGTGGCCCGTGCTCTTGTCGCTGGCGGCCGAAGACCCGCACGTGGTCGCCATCAACCTTTCCCGCAACCACGGCCAGGCGCTGGCGCTCACGGCAGGTCTCGCATATTGCCGCGGGGAGCGAATTCTCATTATAGATGCCGACCTGCAGGACCCCCCCGAGCTTCTCCCCGAGATGATGGCTCTCTGCGACCGCGGCGCCGATATCGTCTACGGGAAGCGGCGCTCGCGCGCCGGGGAATCGATCTTCAAGAGGCTCACCGCCTTTGTTTTCTACCGTACGCTCAACCTGTTCACGGACCAGCGCATTCCGGAAGACACCGGCGACTTCCGCCTCATCACCCGCCGCGTCCTGGATGTTCTCAATTCCATGCCTGAGAATCACCGCTTTGTCAGGGGCATGATCTCCTGGGTGGGCTTCCAACAGGTTCCTTTTCCATACGACCGCTCGCCGCGCTTCGCCGGGGAAACCAAATACAAGTTCCGGAAGATGTTCCTTTTCGCGCTCGATGCGGTCACCAGTTTTTCGGTCAGGCCCCTGCGGCTTGCATTCTACGCGGGCGGATTCCTCTGCGTCGCCTCCATGCTGCTTCTGGCCTATTCCATTGGCGCCTACCTCATAAACGAGACCATCCGGGGCTGGACCAGCATCATGGCCGTGATGCTGTTTTTCCTCGCCGCCCAGTTCCTGGTGCTCGGCTTGATCGGCGAGTATGTGGGACGCCTCTACATCGAGGCCAAGCATCGGCCATTGTTCATCGTCGAGGACGTTGTCGTTGGCGGCCAGCCGGTATCGCGCTCCGCGGCGCCCTTGCCGTCCGCCGCCAGCCGGACCTCGCCCAGGTTGCCTTTTGACGGCCAGAACTCCGGAGCGTAGCCGTCCATGGCAATCCTCCCGGCGCTCAGCTCGGTTTTGGACGCTCCCGTTCTGTATCTCGCGTATCAATCGATTGTCGGTGGAATCCGAGCGCGCAGAGTTTGCCTTCGAGATTACGTGAAACCCACTCCCGGCATGGTGGTCATCGACATCGGCTGCGGGCCGGGATACACGGCCAAATGGCTGCCGGAATCCCGGTTCTTCGGCTTTGACGTTTGCCGATCGTACATAGACTACGCCACCCGCAAGTTCGGCAGCCATGCCGTCTTCCACTGCGGCCTCTTCAGCTGGCAGTGCGTCTCGACGCTGCCGGAAGCCGACCTGGTCCTCATGATGGGACTCCTGCATCATCTGCCCGATGAAGAATGTGTCTCTCTGTTGACGCTCGCCCGGTCGGCCATGAAGAAAGGCGGAAAGTTGCTCGCCATGGACGGTTGTTATCGGGAAGGGCAACCTCGTATCGCCCGATGTTTCCTCGATTGGGATCGAGGAGAATACATACGGACTCCCGACGGCTATGTCCGAATTGCGCGGGCTGTGTTTGACGAGGTCGTTCCTTCCCTGCGCGACGATCTGTTCTTTATCCCCTCCTATACCAACGTGGTCCTGAGCTGCACCGCGTGATGTCTTAGCGTCTCCGCATGGCAACCAGCAACTGGCTTCCGCCAACCGGCAGTGCGATTCCCGCCCGGATCAAGACGCGCTCAATCGCCGATATGCCTCCCAGGCATCGGTTCAAGACCGGCGGGATAGCCAGTTCCCGAGCCATGTCGTACTTTCCCGACTTGCGGCTGCGCCAGCGGGAAACCCACAACAGCGGCAGCAGGATCGAGATGAACGAAGTCTTGAAGGTCACCTCAAAACCGGCTGCCCGAACCTTGGCCGCCAGTTCCTTTGTTGCGTATCTGCGCTCGTGGAACGCCGCCTCATCCGCCGGGCCCCACAGAAACATGTGCTGTGGAACCGTGAACACGACACCGCCGCCCTGCCGCAACGAACGGCGGATTTCATCGAGCACCGCCTCGTCGTCTTGAATGTGTTCGAGCACATCGCAAGCGCACACCACGTCGAAGTGCTCCCGGAAGGGGATGCGCCTCGCGTCCATCTGCATCAGATCCACCCGGTCGCCCAGCCGCGCCGCGGCAAATTGCAGCCCCGCGACATGTATATCGCTGCCGTACAGTTTCGCATCCGGGAAGGCCTGGTCGATGGCCCGCATGACGAACCCCGTCCCTACCCCGATCTCCATGATGCGTTCGGCCTTGGGGAAGAACCGGCGCAGCGCCCCCACAATCAAGTTGTTTCGCGCCTGGAACCAGAAGCTATTGTCCTCCAGCGCATACAGAAGATCGAAGTGTCGTGGGTCGTAGTCGCGATTGTTGCGGGCCAAGTCCGGCGCGAACCGCGGGAAGGCCCCCTCTACGTCCGGCGAATGCTTACAGAAGGGGCAAGTCCACTCTTCGCCGCCGAAAACGCCATTGCATGCCAGACATCTTTTCATGTTCGGATCGGGAACCTTGGAAGATAGTATCGCAAGTACAGCAGTGGTAGCGTTGGTGGTCTTGCCACCGGCTCTTGTTTGCCTCCAGCCGCGCCAACCATATACACTTGGCGTTGCCGGTAATTCTATGGCATCCAGTCCAAACTCCCAACCATCGCTCGACGCCACCCGCGCCGACCGCAGTTTCTTCGGCCATCCGCGCGGCTTAGCCACCCTTTTCTTCACCGAAATGTGGGAGCGCTTCAGCTACTACGGCATGCGCGCGCTCCTTATCCTGTTCATGACCGCCAGTGTCGCCCGTGGCGGCCTGGGCTTCTCCTACGCCAAAGCCGGCGCCATCTACGGGCTTTACACCGGCATGGTGTACCTGCTGGGCCTGCCGGGCGGCTGGGTGGCCGACCGCATCACCGGCCAGCGCCGCGCGGTGCTCTTCGGCGGCATCCTCATCGCCGTCGGTCAGTTCTGCCTGGTGGCGCCCAGTATCATGACCTTTTACCTGGGATTGGTGCTGCTGGTGATGGGCACCGGCCTGCTCAAGCCCAACGTGAGCACCATCGTTGGCCAACTCTACGCGCCGGGCGACGGCCGTCGCGACGCCGCCTTCTCCATCTTCTACATGGGCATCAACCTCGGCGCGCTCATCTCTCCGTTCGCCTGCGGCTGGGTGGGGGAAAAGATCGGCTGGCGATTGGGTTTCGGCCTGGCGGGCGTGGGCATGATCGCCGGCCTGATTCAATACTCCCTGGGAGGCAAGCACCTGGGTGTCGCCGGCCTTCACCCCGCCATTCCCGATAACCCGGCCGCCGATCGCCGCCAGAAGCGCCGCGTAGCCTTCGCCGCGCTCGGCGGGCTGGCCGTCCTGGCGATACTCGGAGCCCTGGCCGCAGCCGGCATCATAGCCTTCACCGCCGAACTGATTTCCAATGCGCTAGGCGTGGCCCTCGTCATCCTCTCCGTGACAGTCTTCTCCTGGCTTCTGCTGGGCCGTGGATGGTCCGTCGAGGAGCGCAAACGTTCGGCCGCGATTCTGGTTCTGTTCCTCTCCTCGGCCGTCTTCTGGTTTGCCTTCGAGCAGGCCGGTTCGTCCCTCAACCTGTTCGCCGAAGGCAGCGTCAACCGCTGGGTGCACGGATACCAGTTCCCGGCGAGCTGGTACCAGTTGGTGCAACCGTTCTTCATCATTACGCTGGCGCCCGTATTCGCCTGGCTCTGGATCAGGCTCGGGAAGCGCGAGCCTTCGAGCCCCGCCAAGTTCGCTCTCGGCCTGTTCTTCGTCAGCGCCGGATTTATCCTGCTGATTCCCATTGCGGGCGGCCATGCCGTCTCGCCGCTCTGGTTGATCGGCACTTACTTCCTGCACACGCTCGGCGAGTTATCGCTCAGCCCCGTCGGCTTGAGCGCCATGACCAAGCTCGCGCCCACCCGCGTGGTCGGCATGATGATGGGTCTCTGGTTCGTTTCCACCGGCGCCGGCAACTACCTGGGCGGCCGCATGGCCTCGCTCTACGGCTCGATGACGATTCCGACCCTGTTCACCATCACCGCCGCTTTCGCCATGGCCGCCGCCATTGCGATGGTGCTGCTCCTCAAGCCCACGGTGCGGATGATGTCGGGGGTGAAGTGAGGCATGGCTTAGCCGCCGTCGCCGGTATTCCGCGCCGAAACGAGCTGCACGGCATCGCGCCTCTTCCCGCCCCTACCGGGCCGTGCGCTGCAGCTCCGCCGGGACGCGCTCGCGGTCCAGCGCCTCGAAACGGAACCTCCATTCGACGGGCGCCGTCTCGGGCCCGTAGCACTCCCGATCGTCGCAGGCCTGGTAGCGCAACGATCCTTTGAGCACCAGCTCGCCCGATGGATTCAGCAGCGGCTTGAGCGTGTTCTCCGCGCCGAAGGTGATCTCTCGCGTCATCCGCACGCGCCCCTGGTAGACCAGCGCCGTCTCATGGATGGGCTTCAGCCGCAGCTTCAACGCGGCCGGATATTTCACGGGAAGCACCTTGGCCGCGCCGCTATCTTCTAATTTCCAGTCGATCGGGATATAATCCGTGACGCCCGGAGCGTAGACGTGCATCTTGGGCTTGAGCTCGAGTTCCACGGTGAGCAGAATACGATGTCCGGGGCGCGCCGTGGGCGTGCTGGCGGCCGTGGAGAGCTTGACATGCTTGGCCTCCACCGCCCCGCCGGAGGCGTCCCCGCGCTCGCCGAATTGCCCCGCGAGAATGTCGGAGGACGAGACGCGTTCGCGGATATCCTCCACGAAGTACTTGGAGACCACCTTGCCGTCGCGGTCCACCACGTACGTCCCGGGACGCGGGATGCCGTACTGGGCGGTGCCCGGCTTCACCGTTTCGTTCAGGATTCCGAAGGAGCGGATGATCTTGGATTCGGGGTCCGAAAGCAGGGGGAAGGTGATCTTCCGGCGGTCGGCGAAGTTCTTCAGGATCGCCGCCGAATCGTAGCTAATGGCTGCCAGCCCCAGGCCTTCCTTCTGTATACGGGAGAGATTCTGTTCCAGTTCGACCAACTGGGTCTTGCAGTACGGTCACCAGTCCGCGGAACGGTAAAAGACCAGCATGGCGCCTTTGGGCCCCATGATGGACTTCAGGGTCTGGGTGCGGCCCGCCTGGTCGGGCGCCGAGAAATCCGGCACGCGGTCGCCCACCGCCGGGCCGGTGTTGATCTGGCCGCAAAGTGCCGACGCGAAGACTGCAAGCCACAGAGTTCTGCGCATGATACACCGGATTTTAGCATGGGCGGGCACGCCCCGTGGTAATCTAAAACCGCCATGCGAACCTCCACCACAGCATTGCTCTTGATGGCCCTCTCCGGGCCCCTGGCTATGGCCTCGGATGCCGATCTGGACGCCTCCATCGCCAAGTACCGTATGGGGACCCTGGTCATCCGCGCAGCTCCCAACGCCAAGGTGAAGGTCGAACAGATCCGCCACGAGTTCTGGTTCGGCGCCACCTTGCCCACCGGTATCTTCTCCGGGCGCGGCAACCCGGACGACGCCGCCAGGTTCCAGGAGATCTTCGCCGGCCATTTCAACGCCGGCGTCCCCGAGGTCGCACTGAAATGGGACGCCATGGAACCCCAGAAGGGCGCCGTGAATTACACGACCCTCGATAACATCCTCGCCTGGGCGCGACAGAAGGGCATCGCCATGCGCGGCCACTGTATCTTCTGGGGCGTGCCGAACCACGTCCAGGACTGGCTGAAAGCCCTCAGCGACCCCGAGTTCAAGATCGCCGTCGCCCAACGCGGGCGCAGCATCGCCGCGCGCTACCGCGACCAGTTCGTCGAATACGACTTCAACAACGAAATGATGCACGCCAATTACTACGAGCAGCGCTTCGGCCTCGAGTTCACCAGACAGATGGCGCTCTGGGTGAAAGACGGCGACCCGAACGCCAGGCTGTTCGTAAACGATTACGACGTGCTCACCGGCAATCGCCTCGCCGACTACGTCAAGCACATCCAGCGTCTGCTCGACGCCGGCGTGCCCATCTCCGGCATCGGTGTGCAGGGCCACCTGCACGGCGATTCATTCGACGCCGCGGCCTTGCAGAACGCGCTCGATACCCTGGCGCAGTTCAAGATGCCCATTCGCATCACCGAGTACAACTTTCCCGGCCAGCGCTCGAAATACTATACCGGCGACCGCCGGGCGCAGATGCCGCCCGCCGAAGAGCAGGCCAAGGCCGAGGCCTTGAAGCAGTACTACCGAATCTGCTTCGCCCACCCGTCGGTAACCGGCATTATGATGTGGGGCTTCTGGGAAGGCGCCAACTGGATCCCGCAATCCGCGCTCTACAAACGCGACTGGACCCCGCTCCCCGCGGCGAAAGCCTACGAAGACCTTGTCCTGAACCAGTGGTGGACCCGCTGGTCCGGCACGGCCAACGCCGAAGGATGGGCCATCGTCCCCGCCTTCTACGGCACATACAAAGTCACGGTGAACGGAAAAGAGATCGCCGTAACCCTGACGAAATCCGAAGGCGTCAAGGTGGTGGCGGCGGAGTGAAACTCAGAACCCTTCCCACACGTACGCCGGGAACCGCCTCACCGTTCGGAAGCCCACTCGCTCGTAGAGCGCCACGGCGTCTTCGTTGGCCGCCGTCACCGTGAGGCTTGCCGAGCGGCAGTCCGCCTCCCGCAGCGTAATCAGCGACTGCCGCAGCAGCGCGTATCCGATGCCCGTCCCCCGCACCGATGGCGTAACGTAGATCTGCGTGATGTGGCCGGCCCCCGGCGCCACCAGGCTGGCCAGCGAAATGCCGCACAACCGCCCGCTCATCGCCTCCAGCGCCACATAAGACGCCGGCCGGTAGAACACCCCGCACCCGGGCGACTGCGTGATGTTGTACAGGAAGCGGCGCGCGCCCGCCATGCTGCGGTACTGGTCGTTGATGCGGCTGTCGATGTGGCCCACATAGGCCGCCACCAGCGACTGCGCGGCCGCATCCTGATAATGGTCCGACCACTTCTCCAGGTACATGGGCCGCCGCACGTTGCTTTCCGCCAGCGCCGCCCGGCCCAGGTCAAGCCGCATAAAGTTGCGCTCGTAAACGCTCAGGTAATCGGCGTAGGGCGCTGCCCGGCCTAGCGACATGGCGGACATCATGAGCTGCGACTCGATGCGCCCGATGAACGAATTCGCCATGATCGGTTCCAGCGCCGATTCCAGCAGCAGGTTCTCGCGCTCCGCCGTGCGCCAGGCGCGGCGCACGTACAGGTCGCCGATGAGCGCCTTGTTCTCCTCTTGCACGTAGTACGCGTAACCGGCCACTTCCCCGTCTTCGATGAGCGCGCTCCCGCTAAGCGCCCGCAGATCCACAAAGCGGCGCACCAGGTCGGCCGACTTGTCGAAGTCCCATTCCAACTCGTCCCGCCAGGCGGCCGTCTCTTCCTCGAGCAGGGGTTCCAGGTCCCGCGCGGAAAGCCGCCGCAGGTCGACAATCCCGGGCGGCCGCGTAAGAGCCGGAATGAGCCGCGCAGCCATAGAAGTGCCTGTTATTGTACCCCGTACATGGCGGAGTAGCTCAATTGCTGCTTGACGAAGTCCCGCGGGTACGAAATCCCCACCGCCGCCACCTTGCCCGCCGCATCGAACTTCGGCGTCAGCGTGGCATTGATCCCGCACCAGTAAGTCGGAATGTCCAGTTTCTGGTAGCGCGCCACCACTTCGTCGCGCAGCTTGGGGTCGAAGTGCACGCCATACTGGTCCACCAGCGCCTTGATGGCCGCATAGTCGCCCTCGGCCTTGATGCGCATCAACTCGGCCAGCAGCATGCCCACGCCTTGGCGCATCTTGTCGAAGTCTTTCAGCGCCAAATAGGTTTTCCCGTCGCGCTCCATCTTCTGGATGGCGCCGGTCTTGTCCATGATGTAATTCACAATCAACTGCCGGTTCCGCTGGTGGTCCTCCTCGATGGTGTCGCCGTGCGGAATGCGCATCAACTGAGTCAGCGACCCACGCACCGCGTCGTAGTACATGGCCTTGCCCACCTCAGAGCTTGTGACCAGCCCAAGCTGCCGCAGCTTCGAATCGAAGGCGTTCCATAGCGCCATCAAGTCTGCGCGCGCCTCTTCCAGGGTGGAATAGTATTCCTTCAGGTGGGCTTCGGACCCGCCCTGCAGCCGCGGATTCAGCTTGCCCGAGCCGTGTCCGATCACTTCGTGCAGCGCGGTCATCATGGCGGCCGACTCCTCGCCGTACTTCTTGCAGGTGGCGATCTCTTCCTCGGACGCCGCGAATTCTTCCAGCGGTCCCAGCCCCTGGCCGCGGCGCAAGGTGCGCTGGCTGCCCGTAAACAGGAAGCTCTTGCTGCCGTACTTCTCGTGGATTTCGTTCTCGTTGGGGAGGTTGTCGCCGGTGGTGCTCACGTGAAAATCGCCGCTCTCGATCACCGTCTCGACGGCCTTGGCCATGGGCGGCTTGACTCCCTCTTTCTTGTATTGCGGCAACCAGGGCGCGCGGTCCTCGAAGTACTGCGCGTTGGCCGCCAGCTTCACCATGGGCTGGTTCAGTGTCTCATCGGTGATGCTCACGAAACTCTGCGCCGTGCCCTTGGCGGCGCGCGCGTCGCGGTAGACCTCGATGAACCCGTTGGCGAAATCCACCCGCGCGTTGTTCTGCACCCAGGCCGTGCCGAAGCGTATCCAGTCGGCCGGCTCGCCCGTCTGGTAGTAGCGGATCAGCGCCGCGATGGCCTGGTCCTGCCCCGGCTCGGCGTAGGCTTGCGCTTTCTCCAGATACTCGTTGGCTTTCTTCAGGAACTGGGCGTAGCGCCCCGCCGGAATCTTACCGTCCGGAGTACCGGCGCGATAGATCTCTTCCACCAGCCTGCCCGCCTCGTTCTTCACCAGCCGCGAATTCAGCGGATGCCGGTCGTGAAAGCTCTTCAGGTCCGCCAGGCTGACGCCGCTGTAGAAGTTGTTGGCGCTGGCTTGCAGAATGTCGAGCGACCCTTGCGGGCTTTTGGCGGTGATGGTCGGCTCGAAACTGGTGTCGAACAGCGAGGGCCGCAGCGCCTCCAGTTCGCGATCCAGTGCCGCCTGGGACATGCCTTTGAATCCGCCGCTGTGGAGCGCCGATGCCGCCGCCGTTTTCAATTCGTCGAACGAAAACTCCGGCAGAAACTTCTGCGCCGTCATATCGTTATGGTTCCCGCGATTGGCCCAGAACAGCTTGGTGAAGGCCAAAATCTTAGGGTTCGCCGTCGCCGCATGACTGACGATCTCTTCCAGCGCCCGCTTCTGCCTTAGCCCCCAGATCGAGTTCTGGTCGTAAATGATTGGGTCGATGGCGATGGAAGCCTGGCTCAGCCAGTAAGCCAGCGCTTGCTCTTTAAGCGGCAGCTTCTGGAAGCTCTCCGCTTCGAGCTGCACGAACCCGGTAGTCCCGACGCGGTCCACCAGCGCGGAATTGTCAGCCGCAACCGCCGCGCACACAAAAACAAGAATCAGCGCACTCCGCACGTCTGCACCTCTCCCTTATGGTAGCCCCAGGGTAGTGGAGAGCGGTTCCAGAAGAGTGGCAGCCGCGAATCTATGCCGCCATTCCAGCCAAGAACTGCTCTGCCGTGGCTTCCGGCGATCCCTTAATGAGGTACTGGCGAGCGCGAAGCGCCGGCGGGAGAGTCGACAAGTCCATGTCCTTTGAAAGAACAGGGACAACCGGTTTGCCCATGCCCATCGCGGCCCCAATCTCGAAAAACAAGTTCGAGCGATAGAGGCTGTTCGGATTCCAGAGCAGAACGATGATGTTGCTTTCCCGGAGGCCCGTCTCGATCTGATGCTGTATCGAGTCGCCCGCGCTTAGAGCTTCCCGATCCAGCCAGACCTGCTGCCCGTGCTGCCGCAGAGACTCGGCGAACGCCTTCGCCCAGTCCTGGTCCGATGACGGGTGGGAGATGAAAACCGAGAACTTCTTCTCAGGCATTGGAAACCTCCGTCCCGGAGATCAAACGACCTACTCTCATTTTAAGCTGTTCAAAGTACTTGTCCACCTGGTTCAGATCGATCATATCCCTTTTCTTTAGGAGAACCGGTATTCCGGCTTTCGCCTGGAGGTCTGAAGGCTCCATCCCGTGCAGGATCGCAACAATGGGAATCCGGCGCCCCCAGGCGGCGCCGACCTCGGCCCAAATGTACGCCCGGTCCAGGGACCAAGGAGTCAGCAGCACGACCAGCTCGTGAGCCTTGTCCAGAAACTCCAGGATTTCGCCCTCGAAATCAGCCCCAACTTCGACAGCGGCTTCATCAAGAAAAGGCGTCGCACCACATGCCGCCACTTCTCGCGCGATCTGCCTCGCGACCCATGTGTCGCGGCTGCTGTGGCTAATAAACACAAACAGGCGTTTGCCCGTCTCACCCGCCATGTGAATCCTCGCCGGGACATCTCATCTTCGTAGCCTCCATTGTAAGGGATTCATCCTCTGCCCCCCACCGCCCCACCCGCACGTGCTCGCCGCGCGGGGCCCACACCGTTGGGTCGGAGGCGGGGCCGTAGAGCGCCAGCACCGGCGTGCCCACGGCCGCGGCCAGGTGCGTGATGCCGGAATCGTTGCCGATGTATAACCGCGCGCGCGCCAGCCAGCACGCCAACTCGTAAAGATCGTCGATGCGCACCGCGGCCTCGAGCGGCGGATCGTCCGGCCCGGCGCACCAGCGCACCGGCATGGTCCGCTCCAGTGCGCGCGCCAACTCGCGGAAGTTATCGAGCGGCCAGTTCTTTTTGGGGCTGCCGGAGAACGGATGAATCACCGCGAAGTCTTCGCGCTCCACGTCGCAGCGAATGCGCGGAATGCCATCGCTCGCGCCATCCGCTATCGCGCGCACCTGCTGCAGGTAGAAATCCGTGGCGTGCAAGGCCGAACCCTCCGGTGGAATCGCTGGAAGAAACGTGAACGGAAGTTGCAGCGCGCGCACCAGCTCGCGAAACTCGCTCCGGTTCGCGCCGTACCACGAGACGATCGAGTCGAATCCGCGCAGTTCCTCCAACAGGCGCGCGGGCGGCTCTGCGACGCCCAGCAGATCGAGCGACGTGGATGCGATCCCGCGCGCGCGATCCGCGAATCGCACCAGCGGAACATTCGGCGAGGCGGCCCAAACCTCCAGGTAATCGGCTCGCAGGCACTCCAATGCCGGCAGCGAAACGATGAAATCGCCGATGGCGCCGGGGCGGATTACAAGTCTTCGCACAGCAGGTCCAGTATCGCAAAAACATGTACTTCGCGCTTCGTTTTATCCACAGAAGGCGCACGCCAACTTCACTGTAACCAATTAGAAACAAAGCAAATAAATATTGAGGAAAACATGCGTTCGAGATCAAAAAAAGGTTGACGAAAAGCCCTTCTAAGGGCATATTAGGAGAGGTTCCAAGAGGTTTGAGGAACAGCAAGCCTCCGGAAACGTAGCGGACCTGGAACGGTGATCCGCAGCCAAGAAGTCTAGTGATAGAAAACGGGC
>Ga0209039_10000869_pt1 | contig 29098 bp, 29 predicted proteins | sample BogFormECP12_OM1_FD_188238 | JGI IMG/M metagenome (GOLD analysis project Ga0209039, IMG submission 188238) | Bog forest soil microbial communities from Calvert Island, British Columbia, Canada - ECP12_OM1 (SPAdes) (version 2) | ecosystem: Environmental > Aquatic > Freshwater > Wetlands > Bog ... | reverse complement strand
ACTCTGTGCTCTTTGTGACCTCAAATTTAAAAAAAAGTCTCTGTGCGTTCTCCGTGTCTCTGAGTCTCTGTGGTTCAAAAACCGGTTCCGACAACGTGTCACAGGATAAAAAGAACAAACATTTACAAGTGTCCGGATATAACATTTGTTACAAATACAAAAGCTATTATCCAACATATGGAAAAGAATCCTTAAATTAGGGAATGAGTAAAAAAGTTATGGACGGCCGGATGACCGCCCTATATTCATTATTACGAGCTCTTTTTGGCCAGACCTTTTTCCATCATCATGAACATCTGGTTAACGCCCGAGGTCTTCATGCTCGAACCCCAGCTCGAGGTTTGCAGGAATGGCGTATAATGGGCATTAACGCCGCCGCCGTTCATTAGCAGGCTTTGCGATGGGGCGAAAATGATCGGCGTAGTTCCGACGTCGGACGTCGATAGCTGGCTAAAACCCGTACTTCCCGTGGTCAGCGTAGGGACCTTGAACATATTTAGCTGGGGAATGCCGATCTGCGGGATGGAGAACGCACCGGTCATCATGGTAAGCACCATAGCCGCCAGCACGGCTGTTAAAAGTATATTCATCTTTTTCATGACTACCCTCACCTCAACAATTAAAAATGTAGCAGTCGATATAAAATGATAATCCAAATATTTCATTGAAAAATCAGCAATTAGCGATAACAAATGCCATAATTGCTCATACAACATTATTATGCTGTATTTTTGTTTAATATGCCTGCGATTATTCTTTTGCTATTATCACGGTAAAAGCTTTGATAACATAAGTTTATTCCGCAAACAACTTTTATTCCTGCACAGCCCAAGGTCTCTTGAGGAAATAAGGGTGAAGGCCTGCCGACTATTTCAATCGCTTATCCTGATCGCCATATTGTGCATCGCGAGCGCCGGCGCCAGCGCACAATATTCTCCTTCCACGTCGGGGCTTTCATCGTTCATGGTATCGCCGGTGTCCTATACGTCGCCATTTTATACACCGGACATCGTCTCAGGGTTCTCATTTATGGACGATCCTGGATCTTTAAGCTCTATATCGGATCTGTCCGGATTTTTTAATACCGGCAACATTGGCGGGCTTCAGTCGTCGGATACGTCATTGTTCGGTTTCCCGGTGTTGTCCGATATGGGCTCGCTCGGCAACATGGGCTTTAGCCCATCCCAATTATCAATGTCATCCCCGATAGGGATCCCCGATATGCAGATCCCTGGCATGTTATCGGAGCCTTCGCAGGGTGACCAGTCCCAGGTTAGCAGCGGCATATCACCCCATACGACCAATAATTACACGTATGCCAGCAACGGCAAGACCATACGTGTGAAATTAGGCGATACGTTCTACGTCCAACTGGCATCCCGCATAGACCTGGGCGATATCTGGGACGTTAGTGTGACGGATGGCTTGAACATCTCGGCAACCTGCATGTACCAGCCCACATTCGTAGACTCGGACATCGGGAATGGCGTCATAGGGCTCGAGTCGACAGAGGAATGGACCATAAAGGCGATCCAGCCTGGAACGCAAAAGGTGACGGGCATCTATAATTCGTCGGATTCGACGCCGGGCGTTAATGGCCAGAACTTCGGATTGACCGTCATCGTCTACGAATGATTCGCTTGTTTTTAGTGGCGAAACGCCCGATAATCTGGTAAAACGCCGTATAAGCCTTTTATCCTCATACCCCTAACTTTTGTTGAGGGTATTGAGATGAGGGTAAGACTTTTAGCCTGTATAGCACTGGCGTTCATATTAATATGTTCAGCTTCGGCGGCTTCGGCGAGCCTCGTGACATTAACGTATCCCGCCGGGGACCTGACAAAACAATTACCAGATATTAAACCGGTGTATAGCCCGCAAAGTGGCGACATTTCTAACATAATGAATTTTATCGGCGAAGTGGTAGGCATTACGAATGACCGGTTCATGCACAATTCCGTCAATGATACGGCCTATGGCATGAATACGGGTCTGGACCTGGCTACTCCGTTAAGTTCTTTACCAGACCCGATGACGTTCCTCACGGCGCTTACGCCCGGGGGAATATCGGATCCCACGGCGAAAGCCAATATTAATAGGACGCTCATTGGCATGAACCTGACATACTCGAATTTTGCCGGGAGGCCCATGAACTATACGATTACGAAGGATAGCATCAAGAGCATCGACAAGGATATTTACAAAGGCCAGCCCGCATGGAAGGTGCGCGTCGGGGATAGCATGGCCTGGGACCTGACAATGGATGCTTCCGGGACTAAGATACTGGATACGACGCAGCTGTTCTATACGTGAATGAGCGGGCCCGGGCCCGCTGACAAAAACTACATGCCGTTATAGCCCAATGGTAGTATATGCAGTGGAAAAAGCCCTCGCCCGAGCTGATCGAGCTCCTGGTATCGACCATGGGGCCCTTCGAGGCCGATAAAAAGAAGATGTTCGGCAGCACGGTCTATTTTTCGAACGATAACATGTTCATTGGCGTCCATGAGGACCATATTTTTTTGAGGTTACCGGAAAAGGACAGAAGTGCGTTGAAGGCAGCGTTCGACGAGACGGCGCAGTTCGAGCCCATGAAGGGCCGGCCCATGAGGGAATACGTCATCGTACCGCCGCGGCTGTACGAAGATGTGGCCAGGTTCAAGCCCTGGATCGAACAGTCGATGAAATACGTGAAGTCATTACCGCCAAAAGTAGCAAAAGTAAAAAGGTAAAGCTCTTCTATGATTATTTTTATGGATTTTTATCAAGCCAGGTTTGCCTGTGGGGCGGGTGGAATCCGTTTTTATAACACAGAGGCACAGAGTCTTTTTTTTAATGTGAGTTCTCAGAGTTCTCAGAGTGGTTAATTGGTACTGGAGACACAGAGGATATCGAGGCAGAAAGAAAATAAAAGTTACCTGTAAATTCGCTCCAGGTATAATTGGAAAAAATATCTGAATATATGAAAATAGCGTATCATTGTATCTCGACCATTTGTTCCTCGGTGGCTCTATGTCCTCTGTGCCCTCTGAAACCGAACAACGTCTCTGAGTTCTCTGAGAACTCAATCTAAAAAAATTCTCCGTGTCTCTGTGTTATAAAAACGGATTCCGACAACGTGTCACAGGATCAACAATATAAATTCTAACAAAATCATCAAATAGTTACATTAATAAAAAGTTCTCATCCAAATCTTTAGAGAAGAATCTAAAGAAATAAACCCTTCATTGGAGTATCGATAAACCGTCTTCTATTTGAGCGCGGGCACGAATTTCGCAAGCAGGTAGAGGTCTTCTTTCGGGGCGCTGACAACGTGCGGTACTCCGGGTGGGTTTATTATGGAAATGCCGGCTTTACACGGATGTTCCTTATCGCCCAGGACGATGGTGCCGCTGCCCGCAAGGACTTCGTTGAATTCCCACTCTTTTTTATGGGAATGCTCGCCCACCGATGAGCCGCGGTTTATCTTTACCAGGTGGCAGCTAAATGCGCCGGACGTATCCGCCGACATGACCAGGTCCTTCAGGAATACGCCCTTGAAGTCCGGGTGTTCGACCCATGGTTTTCTTTCAGAATTGATCATTTTACCCGGGCTAATGATAATTCCGCTTTCGAATAATTCAACGATATCGCTGTGAGCCATATTCGCCTCTAAGTAAAATCAGGTTTTTTATTATTTAAGCCATTCGTCCAGTTGTCCGGTAATGATCCTGAATGTTTCCTCGAGTAGGAAAATATCGCTGTGTACCGCATTATCGATACGGAAAACAGGTACACCCCGGGACTTAAGATCATTACAAGAGTTAACAATATCGGGAACGTCCCGCTCACCGAAGATGACCAGCGCCTTTTTACTATTTTCATATTGCCACACAGGCATTTTCATAAGAACGTCAAAGTTCTGTCCGGGATAAGCTTCACGCACTCTATAACTCCTCATGGCCGTCAGCTTTTCCCGGGTTTGGGCGCTATAGGCTTTACTAAAGGCCGGCGATATAGCTATGGCATAGTCCGCGTCGCTTAATAAAGCGAGCCTGCCGCCCAGCGAATGGCCGATGGCGGTGACTTTACCGTAACGCCGGCAAAATTTAACGGCTGCATCGACGTCCTGTAGAATATCGTCGTCCATGGCAGCCTGATGCTCGCCATGGCCTCGCAGGTCAATAGAACAGGCGGCAATGCCGGCTTCGGCCACTCGCCAGGCCAGCCCGAGCTGTTCTTCCTTATTGCCGCCGTACCCGTGAACGATAACGGCGGCTCCGGACGGTTGCACAGGCATTAGTAAAACGCCAGGGACATCACAGCCAGTTCCCTGTATAGACAAGCGCTCGATGGCTATTTTATCACAATTCAAATCGTATACCCTTTCAAACATTCGTTAAGTAAAGGAATATTAAAATAATCCTTAGTATTTAAATTAAACCGAAAGGTGCGTTTTATCCGTTAAAAGTTGAACGACTACATGATAAGAATAAATAATTATTATATATTTGGTAATATAGTTTTTAAGCGGGGTGGATTGATGTCAGACGATAGGTTACGGTCAAAGTACGTAGGGATCCTGCTGCTCATTGTTTTCATGGTCCTGGTACTGTCCAGTAGTTATGTTTACGGGCAGACGTCCGGGGCGAATATAGGAAAGCCGGCCACGACAGATAATATTGCGCCCGGAAGCGGTAAACATTGTTCCTGCTGCCCGTGCTGTGACTGCAACGAGTGCGGCTACTGCCATGGGACGGCCCACATAAATGCCAAATGCAAGGGAAAATGCACATGCTGCTCCGGGTGCCATTGCCAGGAACAGGCGAGCGCATCGTCCATTGTCCTAAATGCAAAGGGCTTAAAAAATTGATAAGCGGCACAAAATTTATCGAAAACAAGTTTGGTAGGAGGTTAAAATTTAACCCCTACTACATATCTATGATTCGGAGGAGATGATAAGACCCCAATGGAGGCCTTTTCTAACGCACGTTTTTTACGATTTTATTCAACAACTGTACAAACTTAGTCTTTCAGGACGATCTCGATGTTGATGTCCTTGGGCACCTGTATGCGCATTAACTGCCTCAATGCTCGTTCATCCGCGTCGATATCGATAAGACGCTTATGGACCCGCATCTCCCAGTGCTCCCATGTCGCCGTGCCTTCGCCACTCGGGCTCTTCCTCGTTGGCACGATTAAACGCTTAGTCGGTAATGGTACCGGGCCGGAAATACTGACGCCGGTCTTTTCGGCGATCTTTTTAACCTGGCCACACACGTCGTCTAATTTGGTGGGGCTGGTCCCTGAAAGCCTTATTCTTGCTTTTTGTGCTGCCATAATGTGTCACCTAAATAATATGAAAGGACGGACATAGTTGTCCATCCTTCTATATTAAGCTTACCTCGGGGCGATGTATATCGCCACGAGGGAAGCCTATTAAGCTTACCTCGGGGTGATGTCCATTACTACGCCCGCGGCGATGGTCTGGCCCATATCACGTATGGCAAACCTGCCGAGCTGCGGTATCTCCTTAACCTTCTCAATGACCATGGGCCTGGTTGGCCTGACGAGTATGATGGCTGCGTCACCGGTCTTGATGAAGGCGGGGTTCTCTTCCTTGATACCGCCGGTCTTGGCGTCGAGCTTCGCCAGGATCTGGGTGATCATGCAGGCGACCTGTGCCGTATGGCAGTGGAACACCGGGGTGTATCCGGCGCTGATGGCGGACGGGTGCTGCAATACGACGATCTGTGCCTTGAACTCGGCAGCAACGGTCGGCTGCTTGTCGACCGGGCCGCAAACGTCTCCACGCCGGATGGCGTTCTTGTCGACGCCCCTGACGTTGAAGCCGATGTTGTCGCCGGGCAGTGCCTGGGGGATCTCTTCGTGGTGCATTTCGATGGACTTAACTTCACCCGTGGCGCCTACGCCGTCGATGGATGGCCTGAAGATGACTTTGTCGCCCTTCTTCATGATGCCGGTCTCGACACGGCCTACGGGCACTACGCCGATACCGGAGATCGTATAGACGTCCTGGATCGGGGTCCTCATGGGCAGCTGGGTGGGCTTCTCGGGCTCTCTGAGGTTGTTCAGTGCCTCGAGGATGGTGTAGCCAGTATACCACTTGGTGTTCTCGGAGTGCTTGGAGATGTTGTCACCCTTGAACGCAGACGTCGGTATAAAGGGGATTGCGTCCGGCTTGAAGCCGACGGTCTTCAGTAAAGCCGATACGTCGGCCTTGACCTGGTCATACCTCTTCTGGTCATAGTTAACTGCGTCCATCTTGTTGATGGCGATGATAAGCTGGGAGATGCCCAGAGTCCTGGACAGGAACACGTGTTCCTTGGTCTGCTGCATGATGCCATCCGGTGCTGCGACGACGAGAATTGCTGCGTCGGCCTGCGATGCGCCGGTGATCATGTTCTTGACGAAGTCCCTGTGGCCCGGACAGTCCACGACTGTGAAATAGAACTTGTCGGTGTCGAACCTTCTGTGGGCGATGTCTATGGTAATGCCTCTCTCACGCTCTTCCTTGAGCGAGTCCATGACCCACGCGAACTCGAAGGTCGCCTTACCCTTGGATTCTGCCTCCTTCCGGTACTGGTCGATGATGTGCGCCGGTACGGCGCCGGTCTCGAACAATAAGCGCCCTACAAGAGTGCTTTTGCCGTGATCAATGTGTCCAATGACAGCTAAATTCATGTGCGGCTTTGCTTCTGCCATATTATTTTCCTCCAGATATATTTCCTTATTAATGCTCTATTTTCCTGCAATCGTAAAGGTATTTGTTGTTTTTATACCTTTCGTTTTTAATGCTTGCAGGAGTGAGCTATTCGCTCACTCCAGGAAGTCGCTCGGCCTCGGTATTTCGGCCTTGAGACCCTTCCTCTTTCGAATGGTTATGACTATCTCGTTCTGCATGCTCGCCGGCACCGGGAAAAAGCCGAGGAACTCGGTATTCCATAGTGCGCGGCCTTCGGTCGCTCCGCGGATATCGCTGGCGAACCCGAACAATTCCGCAACAGGCGCCTGGCCTTCGATGGTGGTCATGTCGCCTTCGGACTGGATATCGTTAATGACACCTCTCCTGCCCTGTATTTCACGGACCGCTGCGCCCATCTGGTTCTGCGGAACGCTGATGAATACCTTCTGGACCGGCTCGAGAAGAGACGGGGTTGCCATTAAAACGCCGCCCTGGATGGCGCTCCTTACCGCAGGGATGACCTGCGCGGGGCCTCTATGTACGGCGTCTTCGTGCAGCTTAACATCGACGAGCCTGATCTTGATGCCCTGGGCGGGCTCCCTGGCCAGCGGGCCGTTCTTCAGCGCCTCTTCCATGCCCTCGATGATGAGCTCCATGGTCTCTTTGAGGTACTGGATACCCTTGGTCATGTCGATGAGCATGTTCGTGCCATAGACGTGGGTGACGCCCTTGGCCTCATCCTTGGGCATGCCCAGGCTTTCGAGCATCTTACGGCGCTCTATTTCCATCATGTTCATGGAGAAGTCGCCGCTCTTGATCGCATCGAAGATCGGCTGCTCGAGCGGGTCTATGACGACATAGAACCGGTTGTGCTTGTTCGGGGATTTGCCTTCCACGGGGCCTGCGCTGCTGCCGACGGTCTCACGGTAAACGACGATGGGCTCCGAGGTGATGACCTCGATGCCGCGGTCCCTGGTGATCCTGGACTTGGTAATGATCTCCAGGTGGAGCTCGCCCATGCCCGAGATCAGGTGCTCGCCGGTCTCTTCATTGATCTCTACCTTGATAGTCGGGTCTTCTTTTGCGACCTGTCTCAACGCTTCGACCAGCTTCGGCAGGTCCTTCATGTTCTTTGCCTCGACGGCCACTGTCATGACAGGCTCCGATACGTGCTTGATGGCCTCGAAAGGCGTCATGTCCCTGACGGTCGAGCCGGTGGAGCCCACTATGGCATCTCTAAGGCCTGTGACGGCCGCGATGTTGCCGGCGGGGATCTTTTCGACTTCCACACGGTCTGCGCCCATCGATATGGCCACGGACTGGACCCTGTCCTGGAGGGAAGTTCCGGAGATGTACAGCTCTTGCCCTCTTTCGAGGGTCCCTGCGAACAAGCGGCCTACGGCAACTTCGCCCGCATGCGGATCGGTCAGGATCTTCGTGACCATGAATACTACTTCCTCGTTCGGGTTGGCGGTCATCAGGTCTTTGCCAACCTTGGATTCCTTGTCGCCTCTCCAAATAACAGGAATACGCCGCTTCTGCGCTTCCAGCGGGTCAGGGAGGTGGTGAACCACAGTATCTAGGAGGACAGCGTGCAGCGGGGACTTTTCAGCCAGCGCTTTCATGTTGCCTTCCTTACAATAGTCGTAGACCTCGTTAAACCCGATGCCGGTGCGCTTGGATGCCGGCACGGAGATCGCCCACTTGTATAGCGCGGAGCCGAAGCATACGGTGCCTTTTGATGCGTCCAGCTTCCAGCCATCCTTCTCGTAGTGTTCTGGGGCCATGCCCTTGATGAGCTTGTTAACGTGATCGATGACCTTGCCGAGCCTGATGGGCATGTCTTTCTTCTCGATCTTGAGCTCGTTTATGAGCCGGTCTACCTTGTTGATGAAGAGTATAGGCTTTACGTTCTCTTTTAACGCCTGCCTGAGCACGGTCTCGGTCTGGGGCATAGTGCCCTCGACCGCATCCACCACTACGACTGCGCCGTCCACGGCTCTCATGGCCCTGGTGACGTCGCCGCCGAAGTCGACGTGTCCCGGAGTGTCGATGAGGTTGATCAAATACTCTTGCCCGCCTACTTCGTGGACCATCGATACGTTGGCCGCGTTGATCGTTATGCCTCTCGCCTGCTCTTCCTCGTCGAAGTCCATGAACAGCTGCTTGCCTGCCAGGTCCATGGAGATCATGCCCGAGCCTCCGAGCAGGTTGTCGGATAATGTCGTCTTGCCGTGGTCGATATGGGCACAGATGCCTATGTTGCGGATCAGGGTGGGCTTATCCATAAGCTCCTTGACCCTCTCGACCATCTTCTTACCTCTAGTCGCCATATTTACCTAATCCTCGACAAAATTATGATTAGCGGGCCGCCTTTGCTACCCTTTCCTTTTCGTCCCTCTTGGCTACGGATGCGCTCTTCACGTCGCCCCTTGCCGCTGACAATAATTCCTCGGCCAGCGCGTCCTCGATGGACTTCCTGTTCTTGAAGGAGGCCTTCTCGGCGCCGGACGCGATGAACATCAATGCCTGGTCGACACGCCTCATGGGGGAAACATCGACAGCCTTGGGCACGTTGATGCCGCCGTATTTCAGACGGACGGTGTCCTCACGGGGGCCGGCGTTCTCGATCGCATCGACGAAGACCTGTACGGGGTTCTGCCCGGTCTTCTTATTGATGATCTCGAACGCATCCCGGACGATATTGTAGCACTTGGTCTTCTCGCCGGTGTTGAACTCGTTCCTCATGAGCTTATTGATGAGGCGTTCCACGATGGGCATCTCGGCCTTGCCGAACTGCTTGTTGCCCAGCCTGCCGCCGGTGTGCGGTACGACGACTGGCGTGAGGTTGACGTACCTCTTGATGCTCGGGTCCTTGACGTTGACCTGAGTCGTGTCGTATTTACCGAATAGCAATAATTCTGACAAACTTCCACCTTACCTTACCTTAATGGCTTGTCCCTTCTTCCTCTGACCAGCTCGTCTAGGGAGACGTCGTTCACCTTGCATACCCTGAAACGAACGCCGGGGATATCACCGTAGGATCCTCCCATACGTCCGCCGATGCCCTCGATGGTGACCTCGTCGTGCTCATCGATGAAGTTGATGGCGCCGTCGCCTGGACAAAATGCCGTGACCTGGCGGCCGTTCTTGATGAGCTGTATCCTGATGCATTTCCGTATGGCGGAGTTCGGCTGCTTGGCCTCGACTCCGACCTTTTCGAGTACTATACCCTTCGCCTGGGGAGCGCCTTCCAGGGGGTCGGCCTTCTCATCCAGCCTTAGTACCCTGCGGGCGTAGTCCCTGTCACTCCATCTATAACTTTTCCTATCTTGAACGAGTTTGCGAACTGCAAATTTTCCATATCCCATCTATTCCACTCCTGGATTATTTTTGATTATTGATGACGACATCGTCTACCGTGTGATGTCTCTGCGCTAAGAGCTTGACCTTGTTGATGTTCCTGCCGTTTTTGCCAATAGCTAGCCCCTTATCTTTGGTGGCTATATCTACTATGGCAAGAGTCTTTTCTCCCTTTGTGGAGATCACGATATTTTTGACAATTGCCGGCTGGAACAGGTTTTTGATGAATTCCTTAGGATCTTCAGAGTATTCAATTACTTCGACGTGCCTTCCAATCTGTTTCTTTACCCTGTTTATGTTGTTACCATTTTTACCGATAGCTAAGCCCATGTCTCCACTTTTAACTACGAACACGATGCGGCTGTCCTCTCCCTCAAGGACCAGACAGTCCTTAGCATGCGCTCCGGTCAGTGACTCGAAGAGCGCGATATATCTCATCGTTTCCGTCGTGAATGAGACTTCAGGCACCCTGTACACCTCTGGCCAATGCCATGATGTCCGAGTCGCCCGGCTCCAGGACTGTGAGCGCCGAGACGATAAACGGCTTACCGCATATCGGCCCCAGATCTACGCTCAGCCCCGGGAACTCATAAACGGGTACTTTGCTTTCCGCGATCTCCTTCTTTACATCGGTTGGACAGTTGGAGGCCACAATGACAAGTTTCGCTACTCCGCGTTTACTTGCTTTGATGGCCTGTTTGGTCCCGACCAGGACCTTGCCGGTCCTCATAACGCTTCTCAGTGACTTGTCCAAGTCTATCTGCATTTAAATCACTCTTTTCTCTTAATCAGGCTTTTGTTTTGCCTTTTTTAAAGCTCGATACCGTTATCAGCTCGACGTCGCCAGTGCCCAGTTGTATCGGCTGCCCGACGATGACGTTTTCGGTGACTCCGGTGAGCTCATCGACTTCTCCCGCAACGGCCGCATCCAGCAGGTGGTTCACTGTTACTTCGAAAGCGGCCCTGGACAGGACGCTGGCCTTCTCGCCCGAGATGCCGTGCCTGCCGATCTGTTTGACCTCGCCGTCGATGGACATCATGTCGGCCACCAGCATTATGTGCCGGATGTCCACGGTAAGGCCCTGTTCGGCAAGCGTGTCGAGCGCCTCGTTGATGATGGCGTTCCTGGCCGCCTCGATGCCCAGAACTTCTGCTATCTCGTTGATGTTGTTGGTCTTCGTCCTGGAGGCGTCCACGCCGTCGAAGTGTATTACCTTCTTCAGCGCCGAGCCTTGAGTATATACTACATACTCATAGTCCTCTTTGCGGATAACGACACGAGTAATACCTTTTATGCCTTTTAAAAGTATCGTTCGTATCGTCTCGACCATCTGCAACAGGTCACGGTACGACGGCCCTTCCGGGTGGACGGTGAGTTTGTTGTCATTCACGTCGATCTTAAGGCCGGTGACGTCGCCGATCTTTCCCGCGACCTCTTCCATGGTCATGCTCCTCTGTATGAGCTGTTTTTCATTGATGTCGATGATAATTGTCATGTCGCCCAGGTTGGTGGAGATCGCGCCGATATCGCTGACGGTCGTCTCCTCCAGGTCCCAGCCGAGCTTCTTGACCACGTCCCTGTTGCCCGATATATCGGGGGTCAGGTGGATGGTCATCATGGGCGTGGAGGGCTCGCGCCGTGCGTCCACGATCTCGATCAAACGTGGTAAGCCCAGCGTAACGTCGATCTCGGCCACGCCCGCATAGTGGAAAGTACGCATGGTCATCTGCGTGCCGGGCTCGCCGATGCTCTGCGCCGCGACCATGCCGACCGCTTCGCAGTTCTCGACCAATGCCATCTTGTACGCTTCCCGGGTCTTTTCCAGTATATCGTCGAGCTGTTTCTTCGAGATCTTTGCGCCCTTCAGGCCTGCCTTGATCTCCTGTAAGATCTTATAGGGCAGGTCCTCGATCTTGTTCAATTCCGTTTCAATGGTAGATTCGGATATGCTCATTTCGAGTCACCTCCGTTGACGACGGTATCAACGATATGCTGTACGTTGACGCCCTCGCCGTAGTCGCTCTTCATGGGGTCTACGCCGTCTTCGCCGTATTTGAACTGTACGATGACGTCCCTCGTCTCGCGGACAGTGCCGTCGTACTTGACCTCTAAGTCCTGTAACGCGTTGACCAGCCTGCGCTGTAGGTAACCGGACTGTGACGTCCTGACCGCAGTATCGACTAAACCTTCCCTGCCGCCCATTGCGTGGAAGAAGAACTCGGTCGGGTTCAGGCCTTTCTTATAGGAGGACTCCACAAACCCGCGGGCGTCTGCGCCAAGGTCGCCGGCCTGGAAGTGCGGCAATGTCCTGTCGCTGTAGCCTCTCATGATACGCTCACCACGGACAGACTGCTGTCCGACGCAACCGGTCATCTGTGTCAGGTTAAGGAAGCTGCCCCTCGCGCCCGAGCGGGCCATGATGACGGCCGAGTTGTCGCCTTCGCTGGCCAGGTGCTTACCTGCGATCGAGCCGGCGGCGTCTCTTGCTTTGGCCAGCTCCTGCATGATACGTAATTCGAGGGTTTCCTCGAGCGTCCTGCCCGGTAGCGATTCGAGCTCGCCCGCATCATAGGCTTCGATGAGCTTCTTGACCTGTTTCTCCGAATCCAGGATGATGTCAGTGGTCTGGACTTTTGCCTCACGCGGGATGTCCGTGTCGCTGATGCCGTAGGAGAAACCGAACCGCATGATGGCGCGGATCGCGAGCCGGGTCACGTTGTCGATGAACTTTGCGGCCGTGTCCTGGCTGTACGTCTTAACGATGCGGTCCACGATCTTGCCGCTGAACGCGCCGATCGCCTTTTCGTCGATCGTGCCGCATCTCAGCACGCCGTCCTGGATCATGACGTAGGCGTCCTTCTCGCACTCCTCTTTCTTACAGACCTCGCAATTATCGCATATCTTGGCCTTGTAGGTCATATTGAGGGTGGTCGGCAGGATGGTGCTGAAGATCTGTTTGCCGGTCCAGTACTGTGCGCCGCTCTCGACCTTTGCAGGCTCGGGCAGCTCTTTTACGCCGACCTTCCTCACGATGTCCAGTGCCTCTGTCTCGCTGAACATCTGGTAGCCCTTGGTCAGGAGGTAGATGCCCGAGATGTGGTCGTGGAGCCCGCCGATGATGGGGCCGCCGAACCTGGGGGACAGGATGTTCTCCTGTACCAGCATTAAAATGCGGGCTTCGGCCATGGCCTCCATGTTCTGGGGGACGTGTAAGTTCATCTCATCACCATCAAAGTCGGCGTTATACGGGGCGCAGACGGCCGGGTTCAGCCTGAACGTCTTGTTCGGCATGACCCGGACGAAGTGGCCCATAATGCTCATCCGGTGCAGCGAGGGCTGCCGGTTGAAAAGTACGATATCGCCGTCCTTTAGCTGGCGGTCGATCTTCCATCCGATGTCCAGCGCGTCGGCCAGCTCACCGCAATTCTTATCGGTGACCTTCAGCCTGCGACCGTCCGGCCTCTTGACGTAGTTGGCGCCCGGGTGGTTATCCGAGCCACGCCGGACGTATTCCTTCGCCACTTCAATGTTGAACGGCGTCACCGTCATGGGCATGGTCATTTCCCTGGCGATGCTCATCGGCACGCCCACCTGGTTAATGCTCAAATTAGGGTCGGGCGATATGACGGTACGGGCGCTGAAGTTGACCCGCTTACCGGATAATGAGCCCCTGAAACGGCCTTCCTTACCCTTGAGACGCTGGGACAGCGTCTTCAGAGGCCGGCCGCTCCTATGTCTTGCGGGAGGCACGCCGGATACGGCGTTGTCGATGTATGTGGTAACGTGGTACTGTAAAAGCTCCCACAGGTCTTCGATGATCAGCTGGGGGGCGCCCGCGTCCCGGTTCTCCTGGAACCGCTGGTTGATGCGGATGATATCGACCAGTTTGTGTGTCAGGTCATCTTCGGAGCGCTGGCCGCTTTCCAGCGTGATCGACGGCCTTACGGTGACGGGCGGCACGGGCAGGACGGTCAGGACCATCCACTCGGGCCTCGCGTTCTTCGGGTCCATGCCGAATACCAGGATGTCGTCGTCGGGGATCATTTCAAGCCGGTCCCGGACGTCCGTTGGCATGAGCTTGTGGCCGTCCTCTATGTAGCCGGTCGGCTTTTCGAACTTGATCTCCTTTTGCTCTTCACCGCAGTACGGGCAGGTGGTCACTTTCGCGTCCTTGAAGACGCCCTTGACGATCTCGTCGATGGGCTGGCCCAGCCGGAGGTTGGTCCGGAGCTGCAGGAGATAACCGCTCTTGGCCTTCTCGTCCAGCATTAGATGCCCACAGCGCTTGCACGTGGTCATCAGTATTTTCCTGAGCAGGCGGGCATAGCCGACGTGGATGACGGGGGCCGCCAATTCTATGTGGCCGAAGTGGCCGGGACATTCTCCGGGCCGGCCACCACAGGTGCGGCAGCGTAGGCCGGGGTCGATGACGCCCAGCCTCGGGTCCATCAGGCCCATGTCGATCGGGTAACCATCATCATCGTATGTGTCCGCCGTTATGACCTTCGTCACGCTCATTTTCCTGATCTCGGCGGGCGATAACAGGCCGAACTTGATCCTCTTTATTCTCTTTGGTGCTGTCATGGTGATTACCTCTTAAACTGCATCCTCCAGGTCCAGCCTGGGCGCGATGCCTAGTGCCTTCATTTCATCCAGTAAAAGCTTGAAGGCGTAGCTCATCTCTACCTTGTAAATGTTGGTGTCCGCTCCACAGTTCGGGCAGTAGATTATCTTCCGCTTTTTATCCTCGGTGGCGACCATGCCGCAGTTGTTGCAGACGTACTCGAAAACCTTGTCAGACTCGTCGAGCAGTCTTTCCTTGAGTGCCATTGCGGCGCCGTGGCCGATCATGACGTCTCTCTCCATTTCCCCGAACCTGAGACCGCCTTCCCTCGCACGGCCTTCGGTCGGCTGTCTGGTCAATACCTGCACGGGGCCCCTGGACCTCGCGTGCATCTTGGAGGAGACCATGTGGTATAGCTTCTGGTAAAGGATGACGCCCACGAAGACGTCGGCCTTGATCCTCTGGCCGGTGATGCCGTCGTAGAAGACCTCCTTGCCCGTGTGGGAGAAACCGAACTTCTTGAGCTCGACCCTGAGCTCATCCTCGGTCTCGTTGTTGAACGCCGTCCCGTCCACGAACCTTCCCTCCAGGCTGCCCACCTTGCCGCCGATCGTCTCGAGGACGTGGCCGATGGTCATACGAGAGGGGATCGCGTGCGGGTTAATGATCAGGTCCGGCACCATGCCGTTCTCGGTGAATGGCATGTCCTCCTGCTGTGCGATGAGGCCGATGACGCCCTTCTGGCCGTGCCGGGAAGCGAACTTGTCGCCTAACTCCGGTATTCTCAAGTCCCGGGTGCGGACTTTTGCCAGCCGGCTGCCGTTCTGGGTCTCGGTGAGAATGACGGTGTCGACGATGCCCTTCTCGTTGCTCCTCATGGTCACGGACGTTTCACGGCGCTTTAACGGAGTGATCCCGCCCAGATCCGTCGGCTCTTCTAAAAATCTCGGCGGGCTCGTCTTGCCGATCAAGACATCGTTCGGGCCCACCGTCGTTTCCGGGTTAACCAGGCCGTCTTCATCCAGCATGGAATAAAATTCAGATTCTCTTGCGCCCCTGACTTCTGCGTCGGGCACCTCAAAAGTATCTTCCTGGCCGCCCGGGTACCTGCGCTCTTCGCCCTCGGTCGTCCTGAAAAAGTGCGATCTGCCCACGCCGCGGTCGATGGAGCCCTTGTTGAATACGAGCGCATCTTCAATGTTGTAGCCTTCGTAGGATAATACGGCTACGACGAAGTTCTGGCCCGAAGGCCTCTGCTCGAAGTTGATGGCATCGGCAGTCTCGGTCGAGACGATGGACTGCTGCGGGTAATGCAGGAAGTGTCCCCTGGTGTCCGGCCGGAGCTTCTGGTTGGACGACGAGACGCCCAGCGACTGCTTGACCATGCCCGCGCCCATCGTTACTCTCGGCGATGCGTTGTGCTCGGGGTACGGGATCATGCCCGCTGCGATGCCCAGTATCAATGACGGCTCGAGCTCCATGTGCGTGTGGTCTTTGGTCAGCTGCGACTCGTCGATGGCGATAAAGGTGTTCTCCTCCTCCTCCGCATCGATGTACTCGATGAGGCCGCGCTTGACGACGTCGTCGAAGGTCAATTCGCCACGCCTCATCTGGTCGATGTCATCCGACGTGATCAACGGCTTGCCGTTCTTCACCACGACGAGAGGGCGCCTGGCCCTGCCCATGTCGGTGTTGATGATGACTTCGTTGGTGAGCTTATGGTAAGCGATGTTGATCTGGTTCGAGATGATGCCCTGTCTTCTCTTCTCCCGGATATTCTCCACCAGATCGACGGGAGCTTCGTTGGTCCCGACGAGCGCGCCGTTAACGAATATTCTTGCCTTCATTTTTACACCATCCTTCCCAGAGGCACAACGCCGGCCTCACGCAGTATCTTCTTGATCGATTCCATGTCCTCGACGCCCGTCGAAAGCTCCACGGACATGGCGAAGTTCTTCACCAGGCCGCAGTTCGGGCCTTCAGGAGTCTCTGAAGGACAGATGCGACCCCACTGGGTCGCGTGCAGGTCACGGGCCTCGAAATGAGGCTGTGCCCTGGATAACGGTGATATGACACGCCTCAGGTGCGAAAGCATGGCCATGTAGTCAATGCGGTCCAATAATTGGGAGACGCCGGTCCTGCCGCCGACCCAGTTACCGGTCGCCAGCGGATGGATGAGCCTTTCGGTTAAAACGTCCGCCCTGACGGCCGTGATCATGTACAGTTCCCTGTTACGCATGTTAGCCCGCTCGAGCTGGTACTTGATATCACGGGTGAGCCGGTTGAACGAGACCCTGAACAGGTCCTCCATCAGGTCGCCGGCCAGCTTAAGCCGCTTGTTCGCATAGTGGTCCTTGTCATCCGGAGCTCTGCGGCGAAGTGCCAGCTCGCAGCAAGCTTCGGCCATCCTGCCCAGGAAGTACGCCTTGTTGATGCGGGACTCGCCCAGCTTCGGGTCGTTCTCCTGTATGCGCTCGAAGTTCTCCGGGTTCAGGTGCGGTAATAAGTATCTGTCGATGACATAGTGGGCGCGCTTCATCTGGTAGTCCCGGGCCTGTCCCGCGGCTACGCGCTTGCCGATCTTTTCCATCGCCGATTCCACGCTGTCGGCTTCCGCCTCGTCCAGGTTCTCCAGCATGAACTTCTGGATCTCGGGGTCGTCAGAAACGGCATTGATGATGTCCTGGTCGGTCTCAAGGCCAAGGGCCCTCATGAGCATGACTAAGTTCAGGCGGCCCGATATGGACGGGAACGAGACTTCCAGGATGGACTTACGGCCCCTCTCCACGATGACCAGTGCGCGATAGCCACGCCTCTGCGAGAATACTTTGGCGACCTCGATCTGGTCTCCGTAGCGGTCGTCGTACTCCACCATGATCTTGTTCGGCGCCAGGTCCTCCAGCGTCATCAAGACACGTTCCGTACCGTTTATGATGAAGTATCCGCCAGGGTCCATCGGGTCTTCGCCATTCTTGATCCAGTCGTCGGGGCTGAGCTTGGCGAGGTTACACTTGCTGCATCCGATCATGATGGGCATCTGCCCTATGTTGACCTCGATCGCCTCTTCCTCGACTTCGCCCCGCACGATGCTCATCTCGAGGAATATTTCTGCCGCATATGTAATATTCCTTAGACGCGCTTCCGTGGGGAATAACGGCTCGACCGAACCGTCGGCCTCCCTCACGACCGGGTTCCCGACCCGGATCTTGCCCAGCTTGACCTTTACGGGCTCGATGTTGCGCTCGACGTCCTCGATGTCGGTCTCGATAAAACCTTGTTCGTCGATGACTTTCTGAAGACCCTGGTCCAAAAATACGTTAAACGAGTCAATGTGATGCTGAGCTATCTTCTTGCGCGTAAAATACGATTTGCTTATCTCTCTTCTGTCTAACACTAAATGATCCCCTCACTGTTATTCGATGACGAGCCTGTATGCGACGGCTTTGCCTGCAGTCAGGCTTTTCCTGATGATCTTTAGAACGTCGCCAGGCTGTGCGCCGAGCTGCTTGACGACGACGTCGGAGGTTTTTATCTTTGGCAACTGCCCCTTTGTGATCTTATACTTATTCAAAAGTTCCTGAATCTCATCCTCGTTTAATAAGATATGGTCGGGCACGAGATCGTGCTCCAGAACGTTAAATTTCTTGGTCAATTTGCCTTCCTCCTACTATAGAAAGAAAAAAAGTCCCATAACAAGGTGAGCGGGCTCGTGGGGATTTGAACCCCAGGCAGCCTGGTTAAAAGCCAGGCGCTCTACCTAACTGAGCTACGAGCCCCGTTGATACTCTGTGCTGTAAGCAACGGTTATTACCTTTAAGCGGGCATCGAGGGTTTTTACTGCTGCGGCACTCATCATCAGTTATAGGACCTGTGTCTGACGGTCTCTTAGAACTGTGCCAATAGCATTTATACTTTTCTATCAAATTAAACTATATGAGATGGCTTTTGTCAGCCATAACAAGAATGATTTCATTATATGGAAATTATCTAAGATATATATTTTCACCCGAGAGAAAGGGATATATAAGCCCTGATGGATAACAATTGAATTCGGGATAACAAGTATATAAAGCCTGTTTCTGATTTTAGACTCTAAATTTGGCATCGTGGAGGTTAAGGATATGCAAATCAAATTCCTTGGGGCGGCCCGTGAAGTGGGCAGATCCGCATTTTTATTGAATGAACAAATACTTCTGGACTATGGTATTAAGCCTTCGGATCCTCCGGAGTACCCGGTGGGGAGCCCCCGGCCGGAGACCGTCGTGATCTCTCACGGCCACCTGGACCATTGTGGCGTTATTCCCAACTTGATGGACATCGACCCGGTAGTCCTGGCGACGCCGCCGACCAAGTACCTCACGAAGCTGCTGGCTGAGGATACCCTGGAAATAGCCGAACGCGGGAGAATGCCGCCATTCGACCCCCACGATATGATGAAGCTACAGCGCCAGATAAAAGAGCTGGATTACCTGGACGATTATACCACCGAGGATTATTCCATCACGCTTTTTGACGCGGGCCACATACCGGGCAGCGCCCTTACCTATGTCGAGTATGGCGACGATACGCTTCTCTATACGGGCGATATTAAAAATTCGGATACCCGCCTGCTCAAAGGTTCCCCGATACATTATCCCGATGCCAGGACACTGCTGATCGAGAGTACCTACTTTGGCAAAGATCACCCGGACAGGCAGGCGCTTGAGAAAAAATTCATCGAGTCCATCCGCTATACGCTCGACACGGGAGGCAACGTGGTCATCCCGTGCTTCGCCATCGGCAGGACGCAGGAAATATTGATGATCCTCAAGGAGTACGGCATCCGGTGCTACGTGGACGGCATGGGCGTGGAAGTGACCGATATCTTCCTCCGGTCGCCTGGATACCTGAGGGACCCGGGCCGTCTTAAAGCCGCGTATAGCAACGCTACGACGGTCAGGGGCGGAATGCGCCGGCACGTCCTCGATGAGCCGTCTGTCGTCGTCACGACTGCGGGCATGCTCAATGGCGGGCCCGTATTGAATTATCTGAAGCAAATGTCCGATAACCCCCGCGATAAGGTCATCCTCACCGGCTACCAGGTCGAAGGCACCAACGGCCGCATGGCGCTGGACACCAACGTGGTCGACGTGGACGGCGAGGTCCTGACGCTCCGCTGCAAGCTGGAGCAGTACAGCTTCTCTGCGCATAGCGACGACACCCAGTTGAAAGCCATCGTGAAACATATGTGTCAGAAGGGAACGGAGAACGTCTTCTGTGTCCATGGCGATCATCCGGAAAAGTTCGCCGAATGGATCAAGCAGGAGCTCGGCGTAAAAGCCTTCGCGCCCCGGCTCGGCGAAGAATTTATCGTTTAAAATTTAGATCAAAATAGAAGTTTATCCTTGGCCTACCTCTTGAGCATCGTTAGAATGCTCTTGAGGGGAAAAGGCTTTTTTATTACGGTCACATTCCCCAGCCCGTTCATTTGCCCCTCCAGGTCCTCCCCGCAGGTCATTAGAAATACTTTAGTCTGGGGGTGCTCGGAGAGTATCTCCCTGGCGGCGTCGATCCCATCCTTGAAAGGCATAATATAGTCCATGAACACGACGTCGGCGGGAGTTTTATGGTTCAGCTCCACGGCCTCCACGCCATTACTGGCCATATAGGCGACAGGATAACCATTCCTTCTAAGCACAATGTTGAACAGCTTTAGGATATCCGGCTCATCATCGACAATACCAAGTGCTACCATAACTATACTCAAGTATATTATTAATTGTTATATATAATGCATTAATAATAGTCACTAATGCCTTGCTATACAATCGTTTTTATAGCGAAAATTCGTGGTTTTTATGCCGGGGACGGCAATGGCGCTAACAGACCGCTGTCGTTCCCGGCGTTGATTCAATGGCTTGGAGCGTTTTACATTATCATGGTATAAAGGCCCCCATAGGATGGAGGTTGTTGTACTTTGCGTTCAACTGGTTGTAATCGCTGTTGTATCCCGCCATATAGTCCTGCATACTCTTAATATTAGTGGTAACGCTCTTGTAATCCGAGCTAGACTGGTCAAGGTATGGCAGACAAGCGTTTCCGGCTGCTATGGCAGCGCTACTATCGGCGTCGAAGGTATCGATCTTCTGCTTATACCCGTCCAACCAAGCCCTGTGGAGCTTATCCAGGATGGATTTGGCGGTGGCATTGTATGCGTCAAGACTATTCTTATCATTGATCGCCTGCTTGACCTTGCTCACGTAATCCGAGAACGTGGACTGCATAGCGGTATTCGCGCCCAGCTTGCCCTGATAGTCGCTTTCGTATTTGTTGTAGGCGTCCCAGCATTTTTGTACGTTGTCCTTGAGCGCGTTATCGTTGTCATCTACCGCTTTATATTCGGTGCCATTCGGATCGAGGTATTGTTTGTACGCATCTCCTGCGGCAACGGTATCCTTAACGTTGGCCTCGAAGGTGCTCGTCTTCTGCTTGAAGCCATTCACGAAGTTCCCGTATGCATCCATTGAGCTGAGCTTCACGTCCTTGGCGAAAGCGGTAAGATCGGTGTAGGAAGCGATGGTCGTATTCAAACTGTCTTTGTAACGCTGAAGGGCCGCGTTCTTATCAATGGACATGTTAAGATAGTCGGAGTACTGCCAGTACGTGGTGTTCAGCTTATTTATGTCGTCGCTGAGGTTATTCCTTGTCGCCGTCACGTTCTGATACTCGCCGCTCGAGCTGTTCAGGTATTGTAAGTAGTTGTCGGCCGCTGAGCTCGTATTATTGTATAGCTGCCGGCAGAGCGCAAGCTTATCCCCAAACCCGCCGAGCCAGGTCTTATATTCATCCAGTGTCGTGTTATTCGAGAGCTTGTAGAAGTTCATCAAATAGTCGACCTCGCCCTTTAAGTCCGCAAGTGTTTTCGTATATGCATCCTTTGCGGCGGTTTGGCCGGCCGACACGGATGTCTGATCCTTACCCACCATTGTTTTTGTTCCCGTGCAGCCGGCCGTAATAAGCGCTACGATGATCAATAGCCCTGCGATAAGCTTAAGTTTGGACATAAATATGGCACCTCAACCTTTTATATGGCAAATTATAGCACTAATTATAAAATGGTTTGTATATAAATGTAATCCAAATTAGATATTGAGGTTGAGGGGGTGTATTGAGTACCTGTTATGGTTAATGGATTAGGGGAGTAATCTGAAGAATAAAAAAGATGAAGTCAAGAAAGAACTCAGTCCAATGAAGTCACTGTAGTATGCACTTCCACGTCTTTACCTGCATTGGCGCCGTTCGCGGGAAACTTAGTATTATCGATGATGAGGTAGTAGCGGTCCGTATAGGGTGAGGTAAAGCTGAAGTTCTTAGATGTGATGGAGTTACCGCTTACATAATCCTCCCAGGCGCTGCTATTCGGGCTATTGACCGCGGTCACGTACTTGCCGAAGTTATTACTATCGACCAGCATGGCGTCGACGAGCGAGCCGTCGGTGGTTACCGAAACATCGATCTTATCGCCGGACTGCAGAACGAAGGAATAATATAGATAATGGTTTTTGACCACGGAATCCGTTTCGTTGTATATCACGTTACCGCCGGATATGCTGTACATATCGGGAACGGGCATTACGCTCGGATAGCCATCGTAAGGGCTGATCGTCACAGTTGGCGTGGGCGGCGTAACGGCCAAAATAAAAACACCGACGAAAGCGCACATGACGGCCAAAATGACCAGCACGATGCCGATACCGATAACGCCGATGGCACCGATCCCCAGCATCTTCAACAGGTCGTCCGTCGTTGACATAGTAAAACTCCGTTTTATACAGTACCAGATAGTAAGAGAACAATAAATACATTATCGTTAACGTTTGAAAGGTGCATTTTTTAGCATTTTAAATCTGCCGCCCAACGCCACTGCATTTGAATTATTATTTATATTACCTGAGCGAGCTTATTCATGAGGATATTTTTAGGATGTCTAAATTACAGAAAGCCACGTTCGCGGCCGGCTGCTTCTGGCACGTAGAAGAGGCATTCCGGAAGGTGCCCGGCGTCGTATCGACCGCCGTCGGCTACGAGGGCGGGAATTTCGATGATCCGACGTATAAGGACGTTTGTACGGACAAGACCGGACATGCCGAGGCGGTGGAAGTCGAATTTGACCCGTCTAGGGTAACGTATGGGGAGCTGCTCGACGTATTCTGGAGTATTCACGATTCGACGACCATGAACCGGCAGGGGCCGGACTCCGGGACGCAGTACCGATCGGCCATATTTTACCATACCCGGGAGCAGGAGGCTGAGGCAAAGTCCTCTATAGAAAAGCTGGAAAAGTCCCATAAATATAAAGATCCAATAGTTACGCAGGTAGTGCCCGCGACCAGGTTCTGGAAAGCCGAGGAATATCACCAGCAATACCTGGAAAAGAATAATCTAAAAAACTGCGGCATTTAGCCGATCGTATCGAAAGACGTCAGGCTGGCCTGTCGCTCCCGGGAATAAGCGGAGATGGCGGCCTCGATCTCCATCCAGACCTCAGGCGGCTCAAGCTTTTGGGACAGCTCCTTTTTCGACCTGGCCTTGCTCATGAGCTCCAGCGCCCGGGCGGCGCCGTATTTCCGCAGGTCGTTTTGGTCGTTAAGCGCCTCCATGAGCGGCTTCAGGGAGCGATCCCCCATTCGGGCCAGTGCCTGCTGCGCCGCTTTTCGCACGTTCATGTCCTCGTCCTCCAGGGCTCGCATCAACGGCTCGATGGATTTCTTACCCTTTGCCTTTCCAAGTGATATCACCACAGCCTTTCGGACATAGCTGTCTGGATCGCTCTGACCGTCGATAAAGGGCGCGGCATGTTTGAAGGAACTAATGCAGTCGAGCGTTTTGATCGCCTCATGCTTAACAGGCGGCTTTGTATACCGTAATGATCTCAGGATGTCCGGTAAGGACTTTTTATTGCCGGTGGAATCCATCGCACGAAGTGTTTCTTTTCTCACGCTTCCGTCATGTTCGAATAATAGCTCTAACAATGCGAGGGCTGCTTTTCGGTCTCTAATACCCTGCATTGATATCGAATAGTCCTTATCTTCCACTTCGTTCATGCTTAGCTTTTTCATAAGGGCTTTTGCGGACATCTTATCCGGCACGTCGCCGAGCGCCGCCACGTCGCTAATGATCAGGCCGTAGTCGGCGTCATCCAGTGTGTTTATGAGTGACCTTAAGATCTTATTATATTCGATGAACCTGAGAGCGTCATAGGCCGAGCGCCTTACGTAAATACTTTTATCCAGGAGCGCGTGGGTGAGGGCATCGATCACGGAGTCACTGTATTTTTTTTCCGGGCACTCGACTGCCTGGTCGGCGATGGCCAGGGCTGCGTACATGCGTACATAAAAATTATCATTATTGAGCGCCTGTATCATGGCAGCCATAGCCGGGTGGCCGATCTTCCGGAGAGACTGGTAAGCGGCTTCCCGGACATCGTAATCCTCGTCCTTCAGGGATTCGATCAACGATCCTATCGAGGGCTTGTCCCCCATCTTTTTTAACGTTTTAATTGAATCTATCATCCTCTATCCTCGATAGGAACTAAGTAAACCATTGTATAACAATATTCAGCCATTAAAAAACAACAATTTATGGTAAAAACAATTGAAAAAACAGCGATAAAACCCAAATTCTATTATATTACAATAAATATAACTGAAAATGAATTAAAATTCTCGTAATAGAGCGATGGGATTTGCCAGGGAATTAATAGGATGGTCGGGCAAAAAAGTAGGTCCGCCCGGCCATTGGTTGGGTATGGGATTTTGGGATGTTATTTATTGGTAGGATGGCAGATATCGCAGCCTGGCCCTGAACCGTGTAGGGCGTGTGCGATCTTCTCTGTCTGAACCCTAATATCACTTCGGGGGATATAAATGCTGACCAAGAGCTTGCTGAAAGTAATCGTTTTTAGCGGAAAATAAGGCATTACAAGGGTTTAGTATGCCGAAAAATAGTTTCAACAAAAAGCTTAATAATCGTTCAAGGCAATGGAGTACGAGATTCAGGAAGGGTTATTGGGATGATCGCCGGGACTTTTGAGACGCTGTCGGAAGCGTGGTATTGGGCCATAAAGGAGATTTACACCCACGGCCAGCTTGTGGATACGGAGTATGGCATTAAGGCTAAGTGCATCAACGGTATGCTGCTGGAGATCCGGAACCCCGTCCAGGTGTGGCATAAGAAGGACCCGTTCTGCAGCAAGGACCGTATCGAGTTCTATAAAAAGCAGTTCAAGCGTGAGTCCGCCGGAAAGCACGGGTTCGAATACACTTACATTGACCGTCTGGTAGATTATGAAGGCTTCGACCAGCTAAAGTGGATGGGCGAACAATTGAGGGATAAGCGGTATGAGTCGAAGCGTATCCAGGCGATCACGTGGATGCCCGAAGTCGACTGCCTCAAGAAAGAGGACCAGCCCTGCTTCCAGCGTATCTGGGTGTTCCCGCATAAGAATAACAAGCTCGACGTCCACATCCATTACCGCTCATGGGATATGTTCAAGGCCTTTGAGGCCAACCTCATGGCTTTCCAGGAGTTGGTCAAGGACGAGCTCATCGGGCCCACTGACTTTATGATGGGCACCCTGCGGTGCATCGGCGATAACGTGCACATTTACGAGGACGATTTCCAGGCTGCGGAAGAAGTGCTCAAATAATTATTAAGACTTTAAAACTTTTCTTAAAAATTTATTAACCTTGTTAGACTTGTGTCGGGGTAGGCGATATTAAGCACGAAGGCCCGCTTACAGCGGGCCCACTCAAAGGCATCCTTAAGCACACGAATTATAATAAAGGATCCCAAACTTAATCGTTTTAATCAGGCTTGTAGATTTTATAATTCGTATGCTTGGGGATGCTTTTGAGAAGCCGGCCGTAGGCCGGCCTTCGTGCCTGAGCCACGGGCTAAATTTTGTAATGATCATTATTTTAGAATAAAAAGAAAAAAAGACGGAAGATCAGCGTCTTCCGTATTTCCTATACATGAGCACGAGCCCAACTACAATGACCAGGATAATTCCGCCGCCGATATAAGGTATGATCGAGCTGGAGGCGATGGTGATCCTGAAGTCTTCTGAGCTCTGTGCCTGGTCGCTTTTGACGACAACGTTCACGTCATAGTCGCTAGGGGCGATGTTACCGGGCGACTGGACGCTGATAGTGAACTCCTGCATCTGACCCGCTTTGATGGTATTGGTCGAGTTTGGCGAAGAGCTCACGATCCATCCCGAGGGCGCCGTGATGTCCGGGTACACGTTCGTAAGCGCCCCACCATTACCGCTGTTGGATATATAGATGGGGATGGTGAACTGTTGCCCGGGGCCCGACGTATAAGCTAGTTGATTGTAGTTATAGGTCATGCTCACGCCGCCATTAAGCCTTAAGGACAGGGGCTCAGAGATGGTAACGTTGTCAGGGGTCGTGATGACGGCCGTGAAGTTATACTCGCCCTCGTTAACGCTGTTAGGCGGCAGTATCTGGAGCACGAAGTTTTTCGTGGACTGCGCCGGGACCGCTAGTTCCGCCAGCTGGTCACTGCTCGTGGTGGATTCGGCATACTGGTAGTACCAGTTTGCCGGCAGGCCCGTGATCGACAGCATGTAGTTATTCTGCTGCGACTGCAGGTTCTGTATGCTCATCTGGTAGTAGATCTTATCCCCGATGTTGGCGATCATTGAGCCGACCTGGACGCCCACGTTGGCCGACTGGTTGATGCTGGTGATGTCCACGTTCAGGATCATGCTGGCACCCTGTACGGTCATCTGGACCGACTTCTGTCCGATGGAAGAATCGTACGCGGTCTGCACCACGAGATCCACCTGCTTTGACTGCCCAGATGGCACGAATAGCTGGTAAACGTTCTTACCGCCATACTCGAAGCTCAGGCCCCAGCCAGTGTCGCTGGAAGCGCCCAGCGTATAGGTCGTGTCCACACCCAGATTATTCTGGATCGATACTGGGAACGTCACGACATCGCCGCCAAGCGCGTTCTGGCCGGGCGTGTCGCACTCAAGTATCGTGCCGGTAGCCGTCGATGTGCCGCTCCCCGACGGCTTATCTATGCTCACCTGTGCCGTACCATTACCAACGGGGGTGGCAACGTATATCCTTAGCAAATCGTTATAGTAGAACGTCTGGCCAGCCGGGATGACTCCATCTGCGGTGGCATAATCCGGATTTTGCACGGTGACATGGACACTGGAGCCGTTATTGATGCTGAAAGTCACAATGCAACCGTTGTACTGGTTGGGTAATGTCTCGTTACCCACCGGGCCGGAAAAAATATTAACGTAGTTGGTACCTGTATCAGCAAAGGCGGGGACCGATAAGATCCCCACGATAGCGCATAGCGCCAGTACTGCTAACAGTAATGTTCTCGTCTTCATCGAACGTCCATCCTGGTAAATTTAGCGTAGGATATCGCGAACCCTGCGATTGTCATCACCACCAGTGCCAGAATCTGTGGCAATATCGATGGCAATGACGAGCCCAGGGAAGGCGTTGTCCTACCCAGCCGGGTTATCTCAAATACTCCCGCGCCGGTAGCCGATGTCGGGCTCGATTGGCGGTTGATGACCACGGCTGATATGCTGGTTAAATCAGACGTCGGCGATAATAAGGTTATCGCTTCTGTAATTTCATTCCGCGTATTAGAATACGTTGTATATGCAGGATTTGCCTGGGCTCCTCCTCTGAATCCGCCGGGTGCCCCGGTACCTCCGGTATAACCGCCGGTAGAGGCCCCGCTGCCACCAGAGCCCCCGCTGCCGCTCCCGCCGGTCGTCGTGCTCGCCGAATATGAGATCGCAGGTGGTGCCTGTCCAAGAACGATGTCGCACACCGAGCTAGAGAAGTTCGGCAGAAGCAGGCTGAACACCACGAAACCTATGGCCAGGAGTATAGCGATGGTAGAGTTCTTGGCGATGGCCGATGCCGCTATGGCTATGGAGAGGAATGTGACGCAGAACAGCGCGATGAGCAATAAATAGGTCACCAGCCGGGGGAGATCATCTCCCGTTGGCACCAGCCCCGCGAAGAGCAGTATCGCCAAAGCCACCAGGAATGTGGCGACGAGCGAGATGACGAGTATTGCCGCCGAGCCGATGATCTTACCGTTGATTATAGAGTCCCTGTAAATCGGCCTGGCGAGCAATAGCTTAAGCGAACCCGTCTCCTTTTCTTTCGAGATCAAGTCAAACCCGATGGCGATGGCCAGCAGCCAGCCGACGATGACGAACGTACTCGTGAAGCTACTGAACACGAGCAGCATCGAGGGCATCGTCGGCGTTACTGCGAAAGCGCCGGTCGCGTTCGTCACCGGCCGGGATAGCGCTTCCTGGTATGTCGCCAGCTGGGTATTATATGAGGATATACCTGCAATGATGGCGGCGATGCTTATGAGTATGAGCACCCCGAATATTAGCAGGAACCGCTTGCTGGTCAGGTAATCTTTAAATTCTTTGATCGCTACGATTAATTCAGGTTGCATTTGAAGTGCCTCCGTAAACGGTCTCCAGGAATACATCCTCGAGGGATTTTTCCTCTATCCTCAATTCCCGTATGTGTACGTTGTTACGCACAAGCTCGTCCGATATTTCATCCCGGATGTCCGTCCTCGCATGTATCATGGCCGTATGGTTCACGTATGATGCGTCCACGATGCCGGAGTTGGTCAGCCTGGGCATTTCGCCGGTCGCTTTTACGACTATGGTGAACAATTGATCTTTTTGCATCTTTTGCCTGACCTCGTCGAGCGTGCCCTGCGCTATCAGCTTGCCTTTGGTGATTATGCCGACGGTCGTGCTGATCTGACGGACCTCTTCGAGGATATGGCTCGAGAAGAATATGGTCTTGCCCTTGGAAGCCAGGTCCTTAATAATATTCCTTACCTGCATGACGCCTTGAGGGTCCAGGCCGTTCGTCGGCTCGTCCATAAATATAACTTCAGGGTCGTTCAGGAGGGCCTGTGCCAGGCCGAGGCGCTGCTTCATGCCACGAGAGTAGCCCTCCGTCTTCTTCTCCACGCCCTTTAAGCCCACGTACTCGAGCAGCTCGGTGATCCGTTTTTCCGCGTCACCTGGTTTAATATTGTAGAACTCTGAGAAGTACTTCAAATTCTGGCGGGCGTTCAGGTTCTCGTAGAATCCGAGCCCGTCCGGCATGTAGCCGATGATCCTCTTGACTTCTAGAGGATGCCGGAGCACGTCGATATCATTAATAAAACAACTGCCCGATGTCGGCTCGATCTCCCCGATCATCATGCCCATAGTGGTCGTTTTACCGGAGCCATTAGGGCCAAGGAACCCGAACACTTCCCCCTTAGCGATAGAGAGATTGAGCGAGTCCACGGCTTTGACTCCTTCATAGACCTTTGTTAAGTTTTCTGTCTTGATCATGCCAAGCTTCCTCCTGGATATTTTTGGATTAGCGCTTGCAAGGGGTGAAATGGTCAGGTG
>Ga0209039_10000868_pt1 | contig 29102 bp, 24 predicted proteins | sample BogFormECP12_OM1_FD_188238 | JGI IMG/M metagenome (GOLD analysis project Ga0209039, IMG submission 188238) | Bog forest soil microbial communities from Calvert Island, British Columbia, Canada - ECP12_OM1 (SPAdes) (version 2) | ecosystem: Environmental > Aquatic > Freshwater > Wetlands > Bog ... | reverse complement strand
AAAAGCGGTGATTGCACTTTCGGCCCGGGGTGTGGGGCCGGAGAACGCGTCACGAATCCTCGCCACCCTGGCGGATGGTGATGCCTTTTACCGCGAGATCCTTAAGGCCGAGCGGAACTTTATCCAGACACACCGGTACTGGGCGTAAGGATACAACACGTCAGGGACAGAGGAAAAATATACAGTAATCGTATCCGTAAATAATTCCCATCGGTCAGCGAGGGAGATTTTCGGTAAAAACAGTGCATCTCTTCAACTGAATGACCGTTCCTGCAATCCTGAGAGGATTTGGGCCGCGGATGACGTACAATTTCCCAAAAAAAAAGGGCCACCCTTTCTGACTCCAGGACCCCTGTTATTTTTCGGCCATAGATGCATTTTAAAGCCTTCCAGAGATTCGCATAGCCTTTTCTCTTTTCATTTTTTCGCGATTAAAAGAACGCCGCTAAATTGCACGGTTTTTTCCTCATTAAAACGGCCCGTTTAACAAAATACTGATTTTTATCAGAAATTATGTCGGGTGTTGGCACTGTTTCCACTGGAACTTCCCGGGTACAGATCCCTCCCAAATACTCTCCGTCGGAAAGCCGATCGTGGATGAATGCAGGTCCGGCTGAACCCCCGTTTATAAAGAGAACGTGAGGGTGGGAGGCGGAATGAAGAGAGGAGTGGATGTCCCAAGGGACTGCCGTTACAGGGTCCGGTGAAACTTGAGGGCATGGCAGGAGCTGCAGGATTTTTCTGAAAATGGGAAAAATATTTCAGGAAAAAAGATCGCGGTACCAGTACGGGCCGGTATTTACATAATGCTTTCGAGTTTCTGTTCGAGGAAGTCGAGGCCTTTTTTGATATCTTCAAGGTTTTTCCCGCCGGTTAAGATGATCTTTCCCGAAGAGAAGAGGAGTGCGACAATTTTTGGGTCCTTGATCCGGTACACAAGGCCCGGGAACTGCTCGGGTTCGTACTCGATGTTCTCGAGATTGAGGGTGACAACGACTTTGTTGAGGTTGATGTACTTGCCGATATCATAAGAGCAGACGATATTGGTGATTGCGACCCGGGGCTTATCCAGCGTCTTGACGCCCGCTTCCTTGAGGGACTTTATAATAATGGCAAGGCCGTCTTTTAACGCCTTGTCATCGCGGATACCTGTAAGCACAACTTTGCCCGAGGAAAAAATCAGGGATGCGATCTTCGGGTTCTCGATGCGATAGACTGCACCGGGGAACCTTTTGGTATTGAGTTCGCAGCTCTTGATCTTGCTGGATACCTCGTTGAGGTCTATGGACTCGGCGATGACTCCTGAAGCCACGACATTCTCAATTTTTAATGAATCGTACCGTTTGTCAGCCATCCTGTATACTATGCAGTCTGTCCAATCATAATACTAATGGAGAATCTTTATGTCCCTGTCCCCACCTCTGACGGAGACGGACGCAGGATTAAAAAACCGGCTGGGCTTTACGCTTGGTTCAGAAGAGCCAAAAGACAGATTGAAATGGGAATATCGTCAATATTCCGGCATTATCAAGGCTGATTTTTATGGGCGAAGACCAGCATAACATGGAAGATTACGATCTGGCAAAGGCGACGTTTAAGATCGATGTCCCCGAGTACTTCAATTTCGGATTTGACGTAGTCGATGCGTGGGCAAAGAAGGACCGGAATAAGCTTGCCATGATCTGGGCAAACCAGCATGGCGAAGAGAAAAAGCTCAGTTTCCTTGATATGTCCAACCTCTCCAACCAGGCGGCAAACGTCCTTCTGAAGTACGGGATCAACAAGGGAGATCGTGTCCTCATCATGCTTCCCCGGATCCCCGAATGGTGGATCTTCGTGGTCGCGCTCATCAAGCTGGGCGCTGTCTTCTGCCCCTGCCCGACCATGCTCACCCCCCGGGATATCAAGTACCGGGTGAACAAAGGTAAATTCCGGATGATCATCACCGATCTCGAAAATGCCGGCAAAGTTGAGGAGATCTGCAACGAGTGCCCGACCCTTGCCTGCCGGTTTGTGGTGGATGGCGAGCTCAAGGGTTGGGCAAGCTGGCCGTACGAGCTCCTCTACCCGGCGCCGGTCTCGCACCGTTCTGTATCTAATCCTGAAGAGCACCGCACGAAAAGTTCTGACCCGATGCTGATCTACTTCACCTCCGGCACCGTGGGGGAGCCAAAGATGGTGCTCCACAACCACGATCACCCACTCGGCCAGATCATCACCGCCCGGTTCTGGCAGGATATCCGGCACAACGATCTCCACTTCACGGTCACCGATACCGGCTGGGCAAAATGCGGGTGGGGCAAGATCTTCGGGCAGTGGATAGAGGGGGCCTGCCTCTTTGTGTACAACTTTACCGGGAAGTTCAACGCAACCGAGATACTCCCGCTTCTTGAAAGGTACCAGATCACGACGTTCTGCTGCCCGCCTACGATCTACCGCATGCTGATCCTCGCCGACCTTGACAAATTCGACCTCTCGTCTCTCCGTCACTGCACCAGTGCCGGCGAGCCGCTCAATCCCGAGGTGATCCGGGTCTGGAAGGAAGGGACCGGCCTCGCTATCCGGGAAGGCTATGGCCAGAGCGAAACCTGCTGCTGCGTTGCCGAATTCCCGTGCCTTGAGGTCCGGCCCGGCTCCATGGGCAAGCCCTCACCCGGCTGGAACGTGGAGATCCACGATGACGGGGGGCGGCCGGTCGGCGGCCGCGAGGAAGGCAGGATCGCGATCTCCTGCACCCCTCCGCCGACAGGCCTCTTTGTGGAGTACCTGGATAACCCGGAGGAGAACAAAAAGTCGTTTGTCAACGGATGGTACTACACGGGTGACAAAGCCTACCGGGACGAAGAGGGGTTCTTCTGGTTCGTCGGCCGGGATGACGACGTGATCAAGTCATCCGGCTACCGGATCGGGCCCTTTGAGGTGGAGAGCGCGCTCCTTGAACACCCGGCCGTGCAGGAAGCCGCCGTCATCGGTGCACCAGACCGGATCCGGGGGCTGATCGTGAAGGCCTTTGTGGTCTTAAACACAGGGTATGATCCCTCGGAGACACTCATCAAAGAGATCAAGAATTACGTCAAAAAGACCACGGCGCCGTATAAGTACCCCCGTGCAATAGAGTTTGTCACCGAACTACCGAAGACTCACTCCGGCAAGATCCGGCGGGCAGAGCTCCGCGAGCGGGAGATGCGAAAGTACCGGGAGTTCAGGTAAGCGAAAGAAAGCAGTTCCGCCGAAATTTTTACCATGGTGTAACCATTGCTGGTCGAAGAGATCCGGCATTGCATCGGAAATACCGGCTGCAAAAACCGGTTAGATAATCCGGTATACCTGAATACGGCCGGGACATGCACCAGAATTTTCCGGCACGTACCGGAATTACCCTCACACTATTCAGGAACACCGACTTTTTACCTGGTGCAAAGGAACAACGGGGGTTCCACAAATACCACGGTACAGACACCATGAAATATCGATATCTCATAATCGCAGGGTTTTCCCTTTCGGACAAGCGTTGGTGCATAAAAAAAGCAAAACCCTGATAAAGTGCACCACCAAACAGCATTGGTATGGTGCGGTATTCAGTATCCATGGACGATGCCCTGACGAGCCGAATCGACAAGGCATGCGAACAACGAAAGATTTCACGCTCGGACTGGATCAGCGAAGCCTGTTCAGACCAAATTGCGGGTACCAGTGCAGCATCAGGAACCGGTACCGGTGGTGCACCTTCAGCAGGTACACAGATTCTCCCGTTCGTCAGCCCGGTATATCCCCCCGACCACCACAATATTGGCGATTACGAAGAGACCTACCGCAATTTCCGGATCGATGTCCCGGAATACTTTAACTTCGGGTTTGATGTGATCGATGCATGGGCGGACCGTGACCGGAACAAACTTGCCATGATCTGGGTGAACCAGAAAGGCGAAGAGAAGAAATTCACGTTCCGGGAATTAAAGTTGATGTCCAACCAGATCGTGAACATGCTGATCAAGTACGGGCTCAATAAGGGAGAGCGGGCCCTGATCATGCTCCCGCGGGTACCGGAATGGTGGACGTTTACCCTTGCCCTGATCAAGCGTGGTGCAGTATACTGCCCGGCCCCCACCATGCTCACCCCAAAAGACCTGAAATACCGTATCAACCTCGCCGATATCAAGATGGTGATCACGAGCTTGGAGCACGCCGACAAGATCGATGCAATCGCAAAGGAATGCCCCTCGCTCACCTGCAAGATGCTGATCGATGGCAAGCGCGACGGCTGGATCAGTTACCCGGTAGAGATGGACTACCCGGCGCCGGTTTCTACAAAGATCGTAAACATACCGGGGGCGAAAAAGACCCGGAGCACCGACCCGCTCGTCATCTTCTTTACTTCCGGTACAACCGGGGAGCCCAAGATGGTGCTCCATGACCAGAGTTACCCGCTGGGGCATATCGTCACGGTCCGGTTCTGGCACGATGTCCATTCAAACGACCTTCACTTCACGAACTCCGACACCGGCTGGGCAAAGAGTGCCTGGGGCAAGTTCTACGGACAGTGGATCGAGGGGGCCGCGATCTTTGTCTATGATATCCGCGGGAAATTCAATGCCACCGAGCTCCTCCCACTGATCGAGAAGTATGGCATCACTACCTTCTGCTGTCCGCCGACCATCTACCGGATGCTGATCCTTGCAGACCTCGACAAGTTCGACTTTACCGAGCTCCGGCACTGCGTCAGTGCGGGAGAACCACTCAATCCCGAAGTGATCAAGGCCTGGAAAGACGCAACCGGCCTGACCATCTACGAGGGGTACGGCCAGACCGAGACAGTGCTCTGCGTGGGCACGTTCCCCGGCATGACCCCCAAGTTCGGGTCCATGGGGAAACCCTCCCCCGGGTGGCACATCGAGCTGCACGATGACAACTGGAAAGAAGTCGATGTCCATCAGGAAGGAAAGATCGCGATCAGGATCAACCCGCGGCCGGTGGGCATGTTCCGGGAATACCTGAATAACCCCGAGGACAACAGGAAGTCATTTATCGGCGACTGGTACTATACCGGCGACAAGGCATACCGCGACGAGGACGGCTACCTCTGGTTCATCGGCCGTGACGACGACGTGATAAAGGCCTCCGGGTACCGGATCGGGCCTTTCGAGGTGGAGAGTGCACTCATCGAACATCCCTCAGTACTGGAAGCGGCTGTGGTCGGTTCACCCGACGAGATCCGCGGGCTTATTGTCAAGGCATTTATCATCCTTAAACCGGGTTTTGCCCCGTCGGAAGCGCTCGGACGGGAGATCCAGAACCATGTCAAGAAGGTCACCGCACCGTACAAGTACCCGCGTGCCATTGAGTTTGTGGACTCGCTGCCCAAGAACATTGCCGGTAAGATCCGGAGAAACGAACTGCGTGAACGCGAAATGAAAAAGTACCAGAACGAGACCAGCAACGGGAAGACGGCATAAGTTCACCCTTATAATTTCCCCTTACCTTTATTAAACCGGGAACATAATCTATACAGGCGCGAGGGTAGCCAAGCCAGGTCAACGGCGCCAGGTTCAGGGCCTGGTCTCGCAGGAGTTCTTGGGTTCGAATCCCATCCCTCGCATATCCCCCGTTGGGTCAAATCTCTTCTTCAATTGAAAATTCCCTGAGAAGTTTTAAAAATCTCTCTCCGACTGAATCTCATGTGTTTAGTGGTATAAAAAAAGGTGCACCAATCCCGGCAACACATCTTTCCAAACACATATCAGAGCCCGGCATCGATTGTACGAGTACTCATGAGCGGCCCGGCACGATACCCCGAGATCGATCTCCTCCGGGGAATCGCCATCCTGATGATGATCCTTTTTCATACCATCTTCGATCTCACGTTTTTCCGGATCGTACCGTTCGATGTCATGGATGGCTTCTGGAGGTACTTTGCCTATGCCACCGCCTCGCTCTTCCTGCTTATTGTCGGGGTATCCCTCTCGATCAGCCACGCCCGGGCTGCGACCCGGCTCCAGGGCCGGGCGCTCGTGCAGAAGTTCCTCCTCCGGGGCGGCGGGATCTTCTGCTGCGGTCTCCTGGTTACTGTTGCAACCTGGTGGTACCTTCAGGAAGGGTATGTCATCTTCGGCATCCTCCACCTGATCGGGGTAGCGGTCATGCTCTCGCCGCTCTTCTTCCGGTTCCGAACCTGGAACGGGGTGATCGGGATCATTTTTATCGCTCTCGGGTGGATCCTCGCGACCATCCCCGGGCCCATGGGGCTCCTGGTCTTTGGCATCCACCCGCTCACGTTCCAGAGCGTCGATTATACACCCATCTTCCCGTGGATGGGCCTCGTGCTGATCGGGCTTGCCCTCGGGGAGTTTGCTTATCCCGGAGGAGTGCGGCGGTGGACGCTCCCGAAACTCCCCGAGCGGGCGATCGCCCCGGTAACCTTCCTGGGCAGGAACTCACTTCTGATCTATCTCATTCACCAGCCGGTGATCTTACTTGTGTTGTATTTTGTGACGGGTGCACCGATCCTGTGACCGGAGCTGGAAGTCAGGATCACGAAATCGCAGACTCCCACCTCGTTTTGAATAAAATTTATCGGTTTTTCTGAAAAATGTCAGTATAACATAACAAAAAATCAGGTTTTTTGGATAAATATTACAAAAATTGAGAATAGATCCAAGTGTTTATTACTCTTTATAGGAAACGTCCACAGGGTTGAGGCGATCGCGCTCAAACCATTTCCGGGTTGCCGGTCCTGTGCCAAAAGCGCATGAGATCCGCACCACACCATTCCACTCTCAAATGTAAGGAGTGAATCCATGAATCTGAGACAACCCAATGCAAATGAGGCAACAGGTACTGTCAACCGGTCGCGAAGCGTTGTTCCGTGTTCCGGCATCTGTACCCGGTGCATAGACGGATGTAAAGGCAGCTGCGAGATCTGGCTATCGTCATTCAGGGGCAGGGAGGTACTGTACCCTGGCCCATTCGGAGGGATGACCGCAGGAGCGGACAAGAATTATCCTGTTGACTATTCCCATCTCAATATCCAGGGATATGTCGTTGGCGCAAAAGGCCTGCCCGAAGGCAGTAACGTCGGCCCGGATACAGCGGTCTTCTCAACCGTGGATACCGGCACTGAATATGGCTGGGACAGGAAAGTAAAGATGCGCCTCCCGATCTTTACCGGGGCTCTCGGGTCCACGGAAATTGCACGGGTCAACTGGGAACACTTTGCAGTCGGTGCCGCCATTGCTGGTATCACGCTCGTCTGCGGGGAGAATGTCTGTGGTGTCGACCCTGCGCTCAAACTTGATGCGAATGGTAAGGTCAGTGAATCCCCGGAGATGGACCGGCGGATCACCACTTATAAGAAGTTCAGCGAAGGCTACGGGGAGATCCTTGTCCAGTTGAATGTCGAAGACACCCGGCTCGGGACTGCGGAGTACGTCGCAAGCAAGCACAACCTGGACACTATTGAGATCAAGTGGGGGCAGGGTGCAAAATGCATCGGAGGAGAGATCAAAGTTACGTCCATTGAGCGGGCCATCGAGCTCAAAAACCGGGGCTACATCGTGCTCCCCGACCCTACTGCAAAAGAGACCCAGGCCGCGTTTCGGGCCGGCGCCCTCAAGGAATTCGAACGCCATTCCCGTCTCGGCTTTGTCACCAGGGAAGGGTTCCTTGATGAAATCGATCGTCTCCGGGACATCGGGTTTAAGCGTGTCACCTTAAAGACCGGGGCTTACTCCATGGTCGAGCTCGCGATGGCGCTGCGCTACTCTTCCGAGGCGAAGATCGATCTTTTAACCATCGATGGCGCTCCCGGGGGGACCGGCATGAGCCCGTGGCCGATGATGAACGAGTGGGGTATCCCGACGTTCTACCTCCAGTCGCTTGCGTACCGTTTCTGCAGAGAGCTGGAGAAGAAGGGTATGAGGGTCCCGGACCTCGCCATGGCCGGCGGATTCTCGGATGAACCTGGCGTATTCAAGGCACTTGTGATGGGCAGCCCGTACTTTAAGGCAGTCTGCATGGGCAGGGGTCTGATGATCCCCGGCATGGTCGGGAAGAATATCGAAAAATGGCTGCAGGCCGGCGATCTGCCCAAGTCGGTCTCCAAGTACGGTAGTACTGTCGACGAGATCTTTGTCTGCTACGAGGAGCTGAAAGAAAAATATGGCTCGCGGGTCAAGGAGATCCCGATGGGCGCCGTAGGGATCTATACCTACGCACAGAAATTCAGGACCGGGCTCCAGCAGCTCATGGCAGGCAGCCGCAACTTCCGGCTCTCCACCATCTCCCGTGGGGACCTGATGGCATTGACCGCCGAATCTTCCGATATCTCGGGCATCCCGTACGTTATGGAAGCACGGTACGACGAGGCCATGGCCACGCTGCTGGACTAAACCGGCAGGTACAGATACGTTACATCGCCAGTAAGAGCGGGAAAATCTGCTCTGAAGAAAACCTTTTTTTTTTAAGAGATACAGCCCCCCTTGCGCCAGCCCTGCCCCAAAAGGGGGCGAGGGCGTAAGCGATGCCTTTGTATTACCTGCACCAGAAGCATCCATCTTTCCATCTTTGTGTTGCAGGTATGACAGTACTATCGCAACCGGGGGGATGCCAAAGCGGCGGGGTCTTTAGCCCCCAAAAGCGTCCTTACAAATCTCATTTCAGGATTCTACAGCCCGGAAAAATCTACTTTTTTACCGGCTCCCGAACACTGAACGTTTTGAGAATCTCCAGGGAGATCTTGGTCCCAAGCGTAGGCTGGAGCGACTCTATCCAGAGGAAAAAGCCCACCCGGGACGGTGTCGGACGTTCGAACCGGAAGTGGCCTTCCTTTGTCTGCACCATCTTGAGGTACTCCTTCTTCTCTCGTGACCGGAGGTAGATAATCAGCTCAAAACCGGGAAGATCGGTCGCGATAATCGCCTTTGAAAAGTATTTGAAAAACTCACCGTATTCCACGCGCCGGCCCCTGACCACAAGGCCGTACTGTTCGCAGATCGCCTTGATTGCGTGGGGGTACAGGGCACCGTAAAGGATTTTCTTGACAAGCGCCTCCGACTCAGTAGACGGTACGAGATCCTTTTTCCCCCGGCCCCGCGTTAGGTCTGAGAAGATGCGGTTCCGGAACTCGTCGTGGCAGTTCCGGTAATCGATCGGATGCCGAATGGGGATATCGGTGGCCCGGATCAGCTTGGGATGGTTAGCGGGTTTTGTGTACAGGATCCGTGGGCGGTAGTGTTTGACGAGCGCCTTGATCTGCTCGCAGGAACTCGTGTGGATGATCGCGTTGTCCGGATCTTTTGCAAGACGTTTTACTACCGAATAGTTGGAGATGTCAAAGGAGGAGATCAGCAGGAATGAGACATGCTCCTGGCCGTAGAGGTACCCAAGCAGTCGTTTCTTAAACGCGATCTCAACCTCAAATTCCTTGAGGTCGGCCGGGGAAGTAACCACTTCGCCAAATGCGACACGATCCTGGGCATCCACGAGGATGAGGTCGAACTCCGCAAGATCCTGCCCGTTTCCCCGGAAGGTGATGTCCCCGTACTTGGAGTAAAAAATGCCGTTCTGGCCAAGGTATGCCTGGGCACCGGCATGCGGCGCATCGGCGCCCTTGCGCGCGAGGTACTTGATGAGAGGAGATTTCTGCGAGATCTCCAGGAACATCTCGTACACGATCGCCTCGAACCAGCGCCCTTCGGCAGTCCGCATGGGCTCGATATCGGGAGAGAACAGTTTTTTGCGCTCGATTGTGTTCATGTGCCGCGTGGCGTTGAGCGCAATCGCTGCCGTGGGTTTAAAGTTTTTAAAATTGGAGTTCAGCCACGGGATCATGATAGAATACCTTAGTTTTTCACCGGCAGGCTAAATAACAATCTGCAAAAGTCCGGCCCTTTAAACCGGGCCAGAGTGAAGCGGGCCTAAGTTTATATATGAAGGCAATATATTTCCACCTATCTTCTGGTGAGCAATTGACCGGAGGGTGAGGGAGTGGGTAAAAATCGATGATCGAAGAGATGAGGACGAACGAAAAAGTGCAGCTGCCGCGGTACTCACGGGCGGATAGATCCGCGCCGGAATACGAGGCGATTCTTGAGCAGATCCAGGACTACCGCAAGTCGATGATTGGGAGGTCGTTTTTTTATATTCATGCAGGAGAATCCGAACAACTCTGCCTGTGCAGGATCATTCCCGGGAGTGGGAAAATCTTTTTCCACGAGATTGTCGATCATGGGAATTATGGCATATCAGACGAGGATATGGAAGAAGCGCAGAAGTTCGACACCGGGGCCTTTACCCTGCCAGGGCATTTCCACATCTCGCCCCACATCGAAAAGAAACTGCGTGCGCTCCTGGATGAGAATGAAAAAATCCCGGCCCACTAATCCTGAAAAGGATGGCTGACGTACCATTTTTTTAAAAAAGAGGCAGGGGAAAAAATCCCTGATCTCCTGATCAGATATTACCACACGTTGTGGCTGGATGATATTTCTGCACGTATTCCCCTTTTTAAGACTCCATATCACCGGTCCTGATCCGTATGTCTTTCTCGACCGGCACAACGAAGATCTTTCCGTCGCCGATCTTTCCTGTCCGGGCCGCTCCGGTCAGGGTCGCGATCAGATCATCAACATCCTTGTCGTGGATAACGATCTCGAGTTTGACTTTTGGCAGGAGGTCGACAGTCATCTTGCCGCCGCGGTACTCAAGGGTAATTCCCTTCTGTGCGCCCCGGCCTTTAACCTCGGTGACCGTCATGCTGATATACCCTTTGTCTTCAAGGGCTTTTTTTACAAACTCGAATCGTTCAGGTTTGATGATTGCAATTATCATTTTCATGGTAATCACCCGGATTATCCTTGAGCCCGCTCCCCGTGCTGGGAGATGTCGAGCCCGACATATTCCTCTTCCTCGGTCACGCGCAGCCCAATCGTTTTGTCCACGATGACTGCAAGGATGTACGTGACTACGAACGCATAAATGACTGCTGACCCGGCACCGACGATCTGGGCAATGAACTGGTGGACGTTGCCCTCGATCAGTCCCGAAGCGCCGTTCACGGCTGCGGATGCGAAGATACCAGTGGCGATTGCACCCCACAGGCCACCCATGCCGTGAACCGCCCATGCGTCGAGGCTCTCATCGATGCCCCTGCCCTGCCGCCAGAGCATGATAAAGTAGCACATCACACCGGCGACCGCACCGATAGCGATTGAAGCCATAGGTGTAACGTACCCGGCCGCTGGCGTAATCGCGACAAGACCGGCTACTGCACCCGAGACAAACCCGAGCGAGCTTGGCTTGCCGCCGTGGGCCCACGAGACCAGCAGCCATGCCATTGCCGCGACCGCCGTTGCGGTGTTGGTCGTCACAAAGGCGTTGACCGCAAGGCCGTTTGCTGCAACGGCACTTCCCGCGTTAAACCCGAACCAGCCAAACCACAGGAGCACGGCACCGAGGATCGACCACGGGATATTGGCCGGTTCCATCGCGTACTTGCCATACCCCACCCGTTTGCCGATCACAAGCGCTAAGGCAAGCGCAGCAAAACCCGAGCTGATGTGGACGACCGTCCCACCGGCGAAATCGATCGAGCCGAACTGGGATGTCCAGCCGCCGCCCCACACCCAATGGGCGAGCGGGTCGTAAACGATCGTTGTCCAGATCAGGGCAAAGACCAGGTACGAACTGAACTTTATACGCTCGGCGAAACCTGACGTGACGATCGCCATCGTGACAGTGGCAAACACGAGCTGGAAAACCATGTACAACATTCCCGGTATCAACGGACTGTACGGGCCGGGAGCGTTCATGCTCACGCCATTCAAGCCCAGATTACTCAGGTTCCCGACAAATCCACCAATATCCGGGCCAAAGGCAAGCGAATACCCGATCAGCACCCACTGGATGCTCACCAGCGCAAAAGCCACAAATGAGAGCGTGATCATGTCGATGAAGTTTTTCTTCCGTACAAGACCGCCGTAGAAGAACCCGACTCCCGGCGTCATGATCATGACCAGCGCCGTCGAAGCGAGCACCCATGCAATTGCTCCAGAATCCAAAGCCATTTAATTCACCTGTTTACCTGTAATGAAACAGACTATGCATGCCACGAACCATGTAACGCAGTGGTTGCGGGGCAGCAACGGATCATCTCCCGGGCACAGGGGCGCAGCAGAACACCGGTGACAGAGTCCGGGAAGAAAGTCCGGCATCACATATGCGATCTGGCTGTCCTGCATCAACGGGATCCTCTCCATGCTGAAATACTCACTAAGATTATAGGAAGGAAGTTCTATTCCTATGCCTATAAATATTTCTATATTTTTTATGCTACGATCCGGAAAAGGGGAGTATAAATAAGCAAATTCCCGGCGTAAACGAAATGCGAAGGCAAAGCCGTGAAGGAATGGGGCGCTTTCAATCCGCCATCGGAAATAGGGAACCCCGGCTAATACTATGTTTACAACCAGCAACTACATAAAAAAGGGGTGATCGTTATGCACGTTCACCATGATGGCAGATATCGAGCCCGACATACTCCTCATCCGGCGTAACCCGCAGGCCCACGGTGCGATCGATAATGACTGCGAGGATGTAGGTCATGACGAAGGCATAGATCACAGCCGCGAAGGCACCTATCGTGTTTGCCACCAGCTGGTGGACATTACCCTCGAAGAACCCGGAGAATCCGGCCACCGCTGCCGCCGCAAAGAGGCCGGTTGCGAGCGTCCCCCATACTCCGCCCATGCCGTGGATCGCCCACGCATCAAGGCTCTCATCGAGCTGTTTGCTGATCCGGAAAAGCATCATGGCAAAGCAGAGCACACCGGCGACTGCTCCGATCAGGATTGCCACCATGGGGGTAACAAAGCCGGCGGCCGGGGTGATTGCCACCATCCCGGCAATCGCACCGCTCACCATTCCCAGCGAACTGGGCTTACCGTGGTACCAGCTGGCAAACATCCATGCAAGCGCACCGGCAGCCGCGGCGGTGTTCGTGTTCACAAAGGCAGTGACCGCACTGCCGTTCACCGCAAGAGCGCTTCCCGCATTAAACCCGAACCAGCCGAACCAGAGCAGGGCCGCCCCTAAAAGTGCAATCGGGATGTTGTGCGGCTCCAGCGAATACTCGCCAAACCCGGCCCTTTTCCCAATCACGAGGGCCAACGCAAGTGCGGCAAATCCCGAGCAGATCTCCACTACCGTCCCGCCCGCAAAGTCGATCAGCCCCATCTGCTGTGCCCAACCTCCGCCCCATGCCCAATGTGCAAGCGGGCAGTATACAACGGTCAGCCAGATGAGTGCAAATACGATAAATGACGTCAGTTTGACCCTCTCTGCGACTGCAGAGGTCACGATAGTCAGCGTAACTGAGGCAAAGAAGAGCTGGAAGACCATGTAAACCAGCGGCGGGTAGGCTGCCGTGCCCGTCGCACTGGCACTCACCCCGGCAAGCCCCAGGTACTGGAGGCTGCCGATAAATCCTCCTATATCAGATCCAAATACGAGCGAGTACCCGACCAGGATCCACTGTATGCTCGTGAGTGCAAGTACCAGAAAGGAGAGCGCGATCATCGAGATAAAATTCTTCTTTCGAACAAGTCCGCCATAAAAGAACCCGACACCCGGGGTCATCAGCATCACGAGAAGCGCCGAGACCATAAGCCAGGTTGTGACACCGGTATCCAGAGCCATAATCATCTCCTGTAACTTGTATGAAGGCCATGTTGGATCCAAAAGTAAAAGACGGGCAGGGCTTGTGCCGGACACACGGTGTGTTCACCCCGGCGTGCGACATGGATACCAGTACAGCACGCAATCGGAGATGCAGACCTGTCGTTTCTTCCCTGTATCTTTTCCTGAATCCACACGGCCGATGGGCAGTTTCCGGATAAAAAGTCCAGCCTGATCCGACACGCGGGAAAAATATTTTTTATAGGTTAGTAGGTTGCGAGGTACCGGTCCAGTTCCCACGGGTGAACCGCAAGACGGAACGCATCGGTCTCTGCTTCTGCAATAGAAGTCAGGGTTTCAAGGATGTGCGGGCCGAGCGCGTCGCAGAGCACCTGGTCCTTCATCAGGTACTGGTGAGACTCGGCGAGGCTGCCGGGCAGCATATCGATCTTCATCTTCTTGCGCTCTTTTGCGTTCAGGTGGTAGATGTTCGTGTTGGTCGCATCCGGCGGCATGATCTTGTTTTTGACACCGTCAAGACCGGCAGCGAGCATGCATGCGAAGGTAAGATACGGGTTGCACATCGGGTCCGGGCTGCGGAACTCGGCACGGGTACTGTTGCCACGGGCGGCCGGCACCCGGATAAGGGCCGACCGGTTGGTGGTGCTCCACGAGATGTAACAGGGGGCCTCGTAACCGGGGACAAGCCGCTTGTATGAGTTGATCGTCGGGTTTGCCACCCGGGTGATCGCCTTAGCATGCTTTAAGAGACCGCCGATATAATAGAGGGCGACGTCGGAAATTCCATCGGGAGCGTTTGCATCGTAAAATGCATTCTTCCCGTTCTTTGCAAGCGATCCGTGGGTATGCATACCACTCCCGTTGATACCGGCGAGCGGCTTTGCCATGAACGAGGCATGCAGGCCGTACTTGAGCGCAATGGCCTTGGTCGCGAACTTGAACGTCATAACCCGGTCTGCAGTCGTAACCGCATCAGCGTACTTGAAATCGATCTCGTGCTGGCTTGCGGCGACCTCGTGGTGGGACATCTCAATCTCAAAGCCCATACTGTTGAGCGCAAGGACGATGTCACGGCGCACGTCTTCCGCCTTGTCCTGGGGGGCAAGATCGAAATAGCAGCCCTGATCGACGAATTGCGTGGTCGGCTTGCCGTCGACGAGGTTAAAGAGGAAGAACTCAAGCTCGGGGCCGGTATTAAAGATATATCCCATCTTTGCCGCATCGGCCATGACTTTCTTGAGCACGTACCGGGGGTCGCCTTCGAAGGGCTTGTTCCCGTAGGTGTACACATCGCACATGAACCGGGCGACCTTGCCTTCCTGCGGTCTCCAGGGGATAGTTGCATACGATGCCGGGTCTGCCTTGAGGAGCATATCCGACTCTTCAATCCTCGTAAATCCTTCGATCGATGACCCGTCAAACCAGGTACCTTCAGTTAACGATTTCTCGGCCTGGGCAGCCGGGATGGCCGCGTTCTTGGGCATCCCCAGCACATCGGTGAACTGGAGCCGGATAAATTTTACATCATCCGCCTCGATCTTCTTGAGCAATTTGGATACGTCCGCAGACATAATGGAATTAATTTTCCAACCAATTACATTTATATTTTCTTAACTAACTTCATGAGGAGAATGCTTACATTCAATTCAGGGAACGTACCAATACTATATGTTTCAATTTCCCGGAAGGAGGCCTGCCGGCCGGACTTCCCTTAGGCAACCAGACATCCCGACTGTGATAGAAAATGTGTGGAATTATCGGTGTCATTGACAAACGCCGCCAGTGCATGGACGGCAGTAAGATACGCGAATCGCTCGCACTGATGAACGAGCGGGGAAACGGTGAAGGTGCCGGTTATGCAGCCTATGGCATTTACCCGGAATATAAGGACGCCTACGCCCTCCATGTCTTCTTTGACAACGTGCGGGAGAACAAGCCGGATCTTGTCAGGGAACTCGAGGAATGGGGGCGGATCATCCATGACGAGCCGATCCCCATCTACGAGGCCGGGATAAAAAAAGTCCATACACCGTGGCGGTTTTTTTTCAAGCCCGATATCACCCGTGCCCAGGAACCCCACACCACCGCGGACGATATCGTCATGCAGCTGGTCATGCGGGTCAATACCGCACACAAAGGCAGCCTGATCTTCTCATCGGGAAAGAACATGGGAGTGTTCAAGGCTTCGGGATGGCCTGAGCAGGTCGCCAATCTCTACCGGATCCAGGATTACGAAGGATACCTCTGGCTCGCCCACAACCGGTACCCGACAAACACCGCCGGCTGGTGGGGCGGGGCGCACCCCTTCAACCTCCTTGACTGGAGCGTTGTCCACAACGGGGAGATCACCTCGTACGGGACCAACCAGCGCTATATCGAGAGCTACGGGTACGAGTGCACGATGTTCACCGACACCGAAGTCGTGGCGTACCTGGTCGACCTGCTGGTGCGAAAGCACGGTCTCTCCGAGAAACTAGCAATGCGTGCCCTTGCCCCGCCATTCTGGGATGAGATCGATGCGATGCCCGCAAAAGAGCAGGAGCTCAACCGGGCGCTCCGGCTTACCTACGGCCCTGCGCTCATGAATGGCCCGTTTGCGATCTGTGTCGCAACATCGGATACGCTGCTCGGGTTCACCGACCGGATCAAGCTGAGGCCGTTGGTTGCCGGGGAGCATGAAGACCGGCTCTATATCTCCAGCGAAGAAGCGGCGATCCGGAGGATAGTACCGGAGATCAGTGATGTCAGCATGCCGAAAGCCGGCGAGCCGGTGATCGGGAGGGTCGTCGCATGAGCATCGGCAGCATCCCGCTCCGCTTCAAGGTCGAGCTTGACACCGAGCGTTGCATGAACTGCGGCCGCTGTGTCGAGAACTGCTCGTATGGCGTCTTCCGTAAAGAGGACAACAGAATCGATGTCAATTCCCGGAACTGCGTGGCCTGCCACCGCTGCATTGCCTTCTGCCCGCGCGATGCGATCAGTATCTACGAGAAGCCCACCGACTACCGGAGCCACCCGGTCTGGACCCGCGAGATCCGGGAGGCGGTCTTCAACCAGGCAAAGACCGGGAAGATCATCATAGCCGGGATGGGAAACGTCCTTCCCTACCCGATGATCTTCGACCGGCTCGTCCTTGATGCATGCCAGGTCACCAACCCCTCGATCGACCCGCTCCGCGAGCCCATGGAGCTGCGGACCTATATCGGGAAAAAGCCAGCGGCACTTTCCGTAAAGGAGTACCCCAACGGCGACACGGATCTCCTCACAAAACTCGCCCCGAACCTCAAGATCGAGACACCTATCATGATAGGCCACATGAGTTACGGTGCGATCAGCCTGAATGCCCAGACCGCCCTTGCAAAGGCCGTGACCAAAATGGGGACATTCATGGGGACCGGGGAAGGCGGGCTCCACGAGTCGCTCTACCCGTACCAGAGCCATATCATCGTGCAGGTTGCATCAGGGCGGTTCGGGGTCGACATCAACTACCTTGAACGCGGGGCCGCGATCGAGATCAAGATCGGCCAGGGTGCAAAGCCAGGGATCGGCGGCCACCTGCCGGGCGAAAAGGTCTGTGCGGACGTCTCCTGCACGCGGATGATCCCCGAGGGGAGCGACGCGATCAGCCCGGCACCGCACCACGATATCTACAGTATCGAGGACTTAAAACAGCTCGTGCACAGCCTCAAGGAAGCGACCGAGTGGAAGAAGCCCGTCTTTGTGAAGATCGCCGCGGTCCACAACTCGGCGGCGATCGCGGCCGGGATCGCACGATCGGGTGCTGATGCCGTGGTTATTGACGGGTTCCGGGGAGGCACGGGCGCAGCGCCCCGGGTCTTCCGCGACCACGTGGGCATCCCGGTCGAGGCCGCTGTTGCGAGCACGGACGCAAAACTGCGCTCGCAGGGTATCAGGAACGAGGTCTCGATCATCGCAAGCGGCGGGATCCGGGAGAGTGCCGATATCGCGAAGATCATCTGCCTTGGCGCTGACGCCGTCTACATCGGCACCTCAGCGCTCGTTGCGATGGGCTGCCGGGTCTGCGGTACCTGCAACCGGGGCACCTGCGCGTGGGGGATCGCGACCCAGAAACCGGAGCTCACGAAGAGGCTGGACCCCGAGACAAACGCGGTGCAGGTGGCAAACCTGATCCACGCGTGGACCGAAGAGATCGCAGAACTGATGGGCGCGGCCGGCATCAACAGCATCGAGAGCCTGCGGGGCAACCGCGACCGGCTCCGGGGCTATATGCTGGACGAGGGGCTGCTCAAGGTGCTGGATGTAAAGTCTGTGGGAGCGTAAGAGCGATGGCAGCAGTACATATTGACGCAAAGGAGCTGCACTACACGCCGCTCAACCAGCAGGTCCGGAAAGCAATCTGCGACGGTGCAAAGGAGATCGTGATCGATAACGTGCTCGGCCAGCGCTTTATCGCTGACGGGCTCAGGGGGGACGGTGTGACGATCACGGTCAACGGTGTCCCGGGCGGCGACCTTGCGATGTTCATGAGCGGCCCGACCGTCATCGTACACGGGAACGCCGACCATGCGCCGGGCAACACGATGAACCAGGGCAAGGTGATCATCCACGGCAGTGCCGGTGATGCGACGGCTCACAGCATGCGGGGCGGCCGGGTATATGTCCGGGACAGCATCGGGTACCGGGGCGGCATTCACATGAAGCAGTATATGGAGAAGCGCCCGATCCTGGTGGTCGGCGGTTCCGCCCGTGCGTTTCTCGGCGAGTATATGGCAGGGGGACTCCTGATTGTCCTTGGCTTAAACGGCCAGGCACCGGTCGCAGAACGCGGTGTCGGGAGCGGTATCCACGGCGGCGAGATCTTTGTGCGCGGGATAGTTGAGGATAAATACCTCGGGGTTGGCGCACGGCAGCTGCCGGCAACTGCCGAGCAGGTGGCGATGATACGGCCCATCATCGAGGATTTTGCAAAGACGTTCGGGATCGATGCGGAGCCGCTTGTCTCAGCATCGTACTCCCGGATCGCCGCTTCGAGCGCACGGCCGTTTGGAAGCAAGTATACACCGGAGTGATGGCGATGGCAGAAAAGAGTTATCTCGATTTGAAAAGCGAGGTCTGGGATGAGAAGAAATGCTCGGGCTGCGGTGCCTGCGTCGCCGTCTGCCCGGCCGATGCCCTCTCCTTTGCGGAAGGAGAGATGGTGGTAAGCCCGAGAAGCAACGGCTACTGCAAGCAGGCGACCGACAGTGTCCCCTGCGGGGCGTGCTACGCGGTCTGTCCCCGGACCGGCGACCAGCCGGCCGAAACGCTCGGTACATACCTCGAACTGCTCTCTGCAAAAGCGGCCTTTGAGATCCCGCACCGGCAGAGCGGCGGTGCGGTGACGGCAATCCTTGCAAACGCCCTGGACCTGGGCCTGATCGATGCCGTCGTCACGGTGACCGAAGATCCCTGGACCCTTAAACCGTCGTCTGCAGTCATCACGAAGTCCGATGTCCTCATCCATGAGGCCGGCAGCCGGTACAGCTGGTGGGTGCCGCTCCTTGCGGCGCTCAAGGAGGCTGCGGTCACCCGTAAGTATACGAAGATTGCGGTGATCGGCGTTCCCTGCGCAGTCCAGGCAGCCGCCCGGATCCGGGCGAGCGACAACGATCTCCTCCGCCCGTACGCAAAAGCGATCCGGCTGGTGATTGGCCTCTTCTGCACGGAGACCTTTGATTACGCGGGGCTCGTGCACGGGAAGCTCGAAAAGAAGTATAAGATCGCCCCGCACGATATAAAAAAGCTGGACGTGAAGGGCAAGCTCGATATCTTAAAGCAGGACGATTCCCACCTCTCCGTCCCGCTCGCTGATCTTGAGGACACGATCCGGCCGGGCTGCCGGATCTGCACGGATTTCTCATCACTCTCCGCTGACCTCTCGGCCGGGGCAGTCGGCAGCCAGGCAGGATTTACAACGCTTGTCATCCGGAATGATACCGGGAAGGGATTTGTAGAGAGCGCCATGCGGAACAAGAAACTGGTGCCCGGGCCGGGCGTTGACACCGCGGCGATCGAAAAGCTCGCCGCGGCCAAGATCAAAAAGAACGCGAAAAAATAATTTTTTTTTATTTTTTTTAACCATACCCGATGAACGATTGATCCCACGCATTGGTGCGGCTGAAATGCACATTTTTCCGATCGTAAAAAACCGCCGCCATTCCCAAAGATAACAACTCAGGATGGTCTGCGAGAACAGTCACTGACTATAGGTCTCTCATTGAATCCCGGCTGCCCCCACCAGACATTCGCGATGATTTGAGATGAGATTGGTGGCAATTAATATTTCAATAAAGTTATCTTTCAAAAAACCATACTTTCAGGGTATAATGAACCTGATATCGCTCTTTCTGGCATTCGTGCCATGGATCGCTTTTGCCCTTGTTGCCGAAGCCCCGCTAGGCAATCCCCTGGTAAGCCTGCTCCTCGCATTTATTATCGGTATCGTGCTTACCGTATTGACGAGTTACCGGCAGCTGATCAAAGGGTATATCCTGTCCGTGGTTACCATGCTCTTCTTCATCGTCTTCTTTATCCTGATCGTGGGACTACAGCAGTATTATATCGCATATTACCTTGCGGCACTCTCGATGCTGATCCTTGCGATCGTCTGCTGGGCCACCATCCTGTTCCGTTTTCCCTTCACCCTCCAGTATTCAAGAGAGGGGGTAGAACCCGAGCGGGCGAACAGCCCCTCATTCATGCGGGTCAATTATATCATCACGGCGGTGTGGGCACTCGCCTTCACCCTGGGTTTTGGCGTGGATGCTATCCTGCTGGCATACCCTTCTCCAAGTCTTGTTTTCTGGGATAACCTGAAATGGGTGTTCATGGTCCTCGCGATCGTTTTCACCGTATGGTACCCGGCATACGTCCATAAGGAAAGGGCACTGCAGGCGCTGACAAAATATTATCCTGATATCCTCAAAAAAGCGTAATCGGCTCTCTTTACTCTTTTTTTCCGCGATAATCATCTCCCGTATCTTGCATTTGTCCAGGAGAGGAGGCCTCAGGTATCCGGGATGCGAATTCCCTTTTGGTTTTTTATGTCCTGAAAAATCCAACCTTCCTGTCGTATCCCGCCCGGGCACATCGTTTCCTCCCCAAATTCGCGAATTCTTTTAAAGGAAGCCATCCTCATTTTATTCTACCGAACAATTCCGGGAGCGGAAGCGGCGAGCGCTTTCCCATATCCCGTCGGGTGAATACCATGAAGATGATCAAGGCAATGATACGGCCCGAGAAATTCGAGGACGTCAAGGCAGGACTGGATAACGCAGGATTTGGGGCGATGACGATCTTCGATGTCGAGGGGCGGGGCGTCCAGAAGGGGATCAAGCAGCAGTACCGGGGCGCCGAGTATGTCGTCGACCTGATCCCCAAGCGCGAGCTGGAGATTGTTATTGCCGACGATGCAGCGGAAAAGGTAATCGAGATCATCAGGAAAGCGGCATACACCGGCAAGGTTGGCGACGGCCAGATCTTCGTGCTCCCGGTCGAGGACTCGATCCGGGTCAGGACCGGGGAACGGGGATCCAAGGGAATCTGAAACGGTCCACGGATCCATACGTTTCTTTTTCCTCTTCAGCCGGGTCGGGCCCGGCAATATGCTCCACACGATTACGGACCGGCGGTTCTTTTACAGGGGATAAACCGTTTCCCCCCCCCGTTTAATTTCCCGATAATCACCCCCACAACATCCCCTTCTTTTTATCTTCCCACCACCGGCATCCCACCCGGAAAAGCGTAGGTAAAATAAGCCCAGTTCGAACCCGGATTGCCGATCCGGGGATCCCGATTTCCGGTTCCACGGGAAGTGGTGTCCACGCCCACGGAAAAAACGGCAATTTACTCATATTTTTTAAAACCGGCCAAAAATAAGGCCACTCAAACCTGCATTATAGCGGGTTTTCCCGGGCCCCGGTTTTCCGGAGGTGCCGAAGTATGGTGCAAAGGGCCGGAGGACCGCTATTGCGAAGATCCCCTTTGGTACATTCTCCCGGGTGAAAGGTGGATAAGCCCGGGTCCGGGTACCGCCCTTTTTACAGCCCGGTTTATTTCCGGTCCACCCTGTCCCGCTCGATCCTCACCAGCGGCGATCTCCGGGCAAAGAACCCGGCAATAAAAGCTGAAAACTCTTCCTGCCAGCAGTCCGCGCCTTCAAATACGCACCAGTCCTTTGCAAGCGAGTCACGGACGTGCCGGCCGACACCCACGTTCAAAAGCGCCGGGGATGTGAGGAGATCCGATACACGCACAAATTCCCGGGGTACTTCCATGATGTACCGCCCGTTCTCGATAAACGGGCCGGGCAGGGAAGCGTCCCGGTACTTCTCCCGGAACTTTTCCGCGTTAACCTTGTTCCAGACCGGGGGACCTTCGTGACGCCGGATGGGCGGGAGCTCATCGACCAGTAACTCGAAGAGGAGCATGCACCGCCCAGTTCCCATCCGGTAATGGGCGTGATGCACCACAAACCCGCTCCGGGCGAGCAGGTCGCAGATCGCACCCGTGCTCCGTTTCAGCTGGGGTACCACGATCTCCTCGATGAAAGGCGGGGTCGCAAACGTGACCGCGTACAGCGACGTGCCCCGCGATGCAAGCAGTGCAGAAAGGTCCTTTGGGCAGCAGGGACGTTCCCTTGGCTGCGCAAAGAACGCTGCCGAAGGTGCCTCCTGGTAGCCCCGGGCAAGTTCCACAAACTCCGCCATCCGGTCGATGGAAAGTGCAGCCGCCACGTTCCGCCGGGGATCGACCGGGTCGATCACGATCAGCGGCTCGTTAAACTCCTTTGCCGCGTGATGCCCGATATCGATTTTTAGGTGCGGGCCCCACTCGGACGCTGCGGCAAGAAGAGGGCCAAACCCGCCGTAGTGGAGGATTAAAAGCTCGCAGAGATACCCCGAGAACCCTTCGGTCATCTGGTCGGAGCCGTAGATCCCCCCGGCCTTTGCAAACTGCTTCAACAGGAGCACGTCATCGGTCAGGCCGTTGATCTTATCCGTAATGTACCGGGTATGGAACGGGGTCCGGTCGACCGCGCTCTGGATCTTTGCCGCGCTAGCCACATTGTAGCAGGGGACGAGGTCGACATCGAGGGAATCGATCGTCGCGTTGATGTACGGGTGCTCGGCATACTTCTCACAGAAGTTCGTCGTAAATTTCCGCGCAATGCTCCGGGCAAGTGCGAGGCCCTCGGCTTCGAGCGCCTCACGGGGCATATCCGGAGGAAAGAGCAGGAAGACATCGAGGTCCCGGTCGCCTTTCACCCACGTATTCCGGGCAATGGAGCCGACCACCATCCCCTCCGCCTTCCCGCTTTTGGCAATCGCCGCAAGCAGCCGGTGTGCGACACCGGCAATATAATCCCGCTCCTCAGCGGACGGCCGGAGCTGTTCCTTGAGGATCTTCTCCTCAAGCGGGAGCCTGCCGGTTTCTGTGCCCGGCCCGCTCACCATGCCACCTCACAGAGATCCTCGTACACCGGCCCCCGGGGCGTGAGCGTGCTCTTCTTGAGTTTCAGCCCGGAGATCGTGCAGCTGCCGCAGGGCACGTTTTTCAGCTCGTCAAGGCACCGGAAAAGCGAGGGATCGGACTCCCTGACACGGGCAATCGTCGCGTGCGGGGTAAAGCCCCGGGTCTCGCGGGGAAACCCAAGCGGGGCAAGAGCGGCTTCCACTGCAGAAAAGACCTCCCGCCCCTTCCCGCCATCCTCAATGGCACACCAGACCGTGTGCGGGTTTTTGGGGTTGTTGACCTCAATACGGCGGCCGGTCACCGGGAACGGCGCGGCCTTCACGGTCCTGATCGCTGCGATCAGCTGCGGCATTTTCTTTTCGTCCACCTCGCCAAGAAACTTCACCGTGATGTGGATTAGGGCAGGATCGACAAACGTGAGCCGGGCATGGCACCCGTGCAATACGGCCTGCGTCCCTGCCAGCTGCTCTTTCATTTCAGGGGATAGTTCGAATGCCAAAAACGCCCTGACCATTACGGTACTCATTGTCCATTCACCTACAAATGGTAATCGCTAAAAAACGCCCGGTACGAGGACCGTGCAGAAGTACTAAACCACGATTTTTTTATCCCCAAAATGCGTAGTGCTAGATAACAGAGGGTGCTTTTTATGTCGAACACCGTGCCGTTGATTGTGTATACCCTGGAAACCTGTCCGCACTGCGTGATGCTCAAGAATGCCTTAAAAAAAGGCGGATACGCATTTTCCGAGCGCGACCTGTCAACTGCCGAGGCGCTCACCGAGCTCCGGGTGAACAGTGTCTTTGTCAATGAGGCACCCGTCCTCCAGCGGGGCGACGATTTCTACACAACAGGCGACCTTTTCCCGGGCGGGACGCTGGATGAGAACAAACTCGGCGTGATACTCTCGGGTGCATGATGACGCGACGGGAAACCCTGCAGCAGACCCTTGACGGCAGTTTTTCCCCGGCCCTGCCTTTTGTACGGACAACCGACGGCCACATCATCGAGTGGGACCGGAACCGGATCGTCGAACAGATCAAAAAAGAGACAAAACTTGTCGAGGCGTTCTACGGGTACGAAGGCGCAGACGATGCAACCGCACAGGATATCGCACGTCTCGTCGAACAGCGCATTCTTACCCTTGGCATAAAGTCCCTCTCGGGCCCGCTCATCCGGGAGATCATGAACATCACGCTCCTTGAAAAGGGGATGCTGCAGTACAGGAACGTCTGCACCCGGGTCGGGACACCGGTCTACGACGCGCACCAGATCGACGTGGGCAAGGGCTTTGAGGCGCACGACAACGCAAACCTCCAGGAGAACGCCGAGACAAGCCACAAGAAAAAAGCGGACAAGATCTCAAAGGAGCAGTATCTGCTCCAGCTCCCCCCGGATCTCGCCGATCACCACCTCTCCGGCGAGATGCATATCCACGACCTCGAATATTTCGGGACGCGCCCGTTTTGCCAGGACTGGGACCTGCGTTACTTCTTCTACTACGGGCTCATGCCGGACGGGAACGGGACAAAGGCATCGGTCGCCGGCCCGGCAAAACGGGCGGAGGTTGCCATCCTCCATGCGGTAAAAGCGCTGGGGAGTGCCCAGACGAATTTTGCCGGCGGGCAGGGCTACTACAATTTCCTCACCTTCCTTGCGCCGTACATGGAGGGGATGTCCTACGAGGAGATCAAACAGAACATGCAGATGTTTGTCTACGAGATGACGCAGATGATGGTCGCACGGGGCGGCCAGCTCGTCTTCTCGTCGGTCCAGCTCTCGCCCGGTGTCCCGGCACTCTGGCAGGACAAGCCCTGTGTCTACAAGGGGAAGGTCTGGGACGGGAAGCAGGCGCCGCGACGCACGTACGGCGAGTTCGAGCGGGAAGTCCGGCTGCTCTTCAAGGGGCTCATGGAAGTGATGATCGAAGGCGATTACTGGGGCAAGCCGTTCAACTTTCCCAAACCCGAGATCAGCATCGAGCCGGATTTCATGAACGAGCGCGAGGAGTTTAACCGGGCTCACCCGGATCTTCCCACCTTCCGTGACCTGTATCTCATGACCTTCGAGCTTGCGTCCAAGTTCGGGACGCCGTACTACGACAACCAGCTCCCGGCATACCGGGGTGCGGGAAAGGGGATCTCCTGCTACCAGTGCTGCGCCTACCAGTTCTCGGCGGTCGCTGACAAGGATTCGGATTTCGGTAAAAAACTGGTCTTTGACGAGGGCCGGCATTTCTCGATGGGCTCGTGGCAGGTGGTCTCGGTCAACTGCCCGCGTGCGGCCTACAAGGCTCAGGGAAGCGACGAACGGCTCTTTGCCGAACTCCGTTCGCTCATGGACGTGTCGGTCGAACTCTTCAGGATCAAGCGCCGGTGGATGGACAATATCCGGGCGAGCGGCCGGATGCCGTTTGCGATGCAGCGCCCGAAAGATCCCAATACCGGCGAACGCGGGGCGATAGCAGTCGATCTCGAAGGTCTCGTATACACCATAGGCGTGGTGGGGGTCAACGAGATGGTCCAGCACCATACGGGCAAACAGACCCACGAGTCCAAGGCAGCGTTCAAGCTCGCTGTCCGTGCGATGACCGAGATGGAACTCTACGCACGGAAACTCTCGGAAAAGAACAACATGACCCTTGCTCTTGCCCGGACCCCTGCCGAGACAACCGGCCAGCGCTTTGCGGTCGCGGATCTCATTGACAAGAGGTACCACGATTTTGCCGTGAAGGTAATCAAGGGTGACCTCGATTACGCGCTCGAAAACCTCGGGAATACCCGGGATCTCCCGATCTACTATACGAACGGGACGCATGTAGCGCCGGGCGCCGATGTCCCGCTCACCAGACGCATGGAGATCGAGAACGTCTTTTTCCCGATCGTGGACGGGGGGAACATCTTCCACATCTGGCTGGGCGAGGCCCGGCCCGATCCCCGCGGTCTCATGGATATGGCAATGAACCTCTGCCGGAATACGCAGATCGGGTATTTCGCGTTCACCCGGGACCTCACCGTCTCGCTCCGGCAGTTCCGCGAGTACCGGCCCGGCCGGAAAGCGGTCAGCCCGTTGATACCGTCGGATATCCCGGCGAAAGCATAACTTTTTTCACGTATGGTTTTGGCCTCTGCCCGGCACCGTGTGACAGGGACAAACAGAAACGGAAATAGACCGACCGGGTCTACTCCAGAGCAAAAAAAACGGAAAAAATGCAAGATGGCTGCACGAAAAAGGGAAGATTACCGGTAGTCCGGGACCTTCCGGAGCGTGATGTCCATCACGCCGCGGTGCACCCGGTACATGCTGTGGATGACATCGATGGGCTTGTCAAGTTCGATGGTCGTGGAGTGGTCATCGATACAGATCCGGACCTCGTTTGTCTGGATATCCGCATAGGGGGCATACTGGGCATTATGAGGGATCGCAGCGGTGACAAAGATATGGGTATCTGACTCAAGCACCTCGTACGGGATGTCGTCGTCGCCGCTGTTTGCCCCGCCGGTGAAGATCCCGGGCTCGCCGGGGACTTGCCGGGTTACGATGGTATACCCGATGACACGGGCGTGTTCGGCCTCAGGCATGTTGCGCACGATCTCCTCGACGATCTTCGAGAGGTTCCCAAACACTTCATCGTAGGGATTATTGGGATTGGTCAGCATGGATTCCTCTGAGTGTAATCCGGTTCTTTGTTCTCGATACAATTCCCCTCTTTACAAACTCTGCAAGCACCGGTTCGAGTTCATCCGGTGTGCACCCGGTAACCTCCCGGAGTTCGTCCGGGGCCAGGGGTTCGTGGGAGAGGGCAACTGCTACAGATAGTTCTCGTTCGCTCCTGAATAAATCGTTATGGTTTCGGGCAAGATCGGCAAGTTTCGTGTCGATGTCATGGTTGAGCTGTTCGAGGTGGGCTACCAGCTGGTCGTGGGCCTGGACCATCTTTGCGAGAATGACGACTGCCTGCCGGGTCCGCTCGTTCTCTGCGTTCTTTCCCGTCTCATTATGCCCGATCATGGCGCTCTGGAGGCTGTGCAGGGTGACGTCGACGAGGATGTCGTTTGCGAGATAGTAATACTTGCGCCGGCGGTCGTCCATCTGGCAGGAGAGGATCTCCTCCCGCTCCATGAGCTGGAGGTGGTCGATAACTGCCTTGGGCGAGATCATCAGCGTCTCCGATATCTCGGTGACAAAGCAGGGCTTCTGCCGCAGGAGGCCGATGATGCGGCGCCGGTTCCGGTTCCCGAGGATATCGAGCAACCGGGCGAATTCTGCGAGATCCTCCATGTTCACTTAACGTTAGTGATGCAAATGTATAAAGGAAGCTACAGGGGGTTCTGGTACATATGCGGGAGATCCGCATTTCAAAACATACTAGTGCATGGAGGGAGTTTTCGAAGGAATTACTCGCAACAAAGAAGTGGTTGATACCCCTTCACTCCGCACATACATCAAGACTGCCAAGATAGGCAAGCAATCATGAAGTGCAATTCATACAAAATCTAGGAATTGTACTCTGCTTTTATAGTCAAAGCATAACGTTTATTATTATAAATTCGCATCAGTAAACACTTGGACTTTATTGATCTCATCAAAACCCATGCAAAAACCATCCCCGTGCTCAAAGATAAAATCCAGACCGAGGAAGGGACGAAAAATGCCCTTATTATGCCCTTTATTCAAATTCTTGGTTACAACGTCTTTGACCCGACTGAAGTAAATCCGGAATTTACTGCTGATGTTGGTACAAAAAAGGGTGAAAAAGTTGATTATGCAATAATAAAAGACGGAAAACCCTGTATTTTAATTGAGTGCAAATCAATTAATTCAGATTTGAATAAAGAACAGGCATCACAGTTATTTAGATACTTTTCCGTTACCTCTGCGAAAATTGGCATTCTTACAAATGGAGTAATCTATCAATTTTTTACTGACCTTGATGAAAAAAACAAAATGGACGTAAAACCATTTTTAGAGATTAATTTGTTGGACATAAAAGAGCCATTAATTGACCAACTTAAAAAATATACAAAACAGGCGCTTAATCTCGATGAACTTCACGATGATGCGACTCAACTAAAATATACTAAAGAAATTATACAAATTGCCAACAAAGAATTTGCTCAACCTTCAGAAGAATTTGTTAAATTCTTTGCACAACATGTTTATCCGAAAAAATTAACTCAAAAAGCCCTTGAAAATTTCACATTAATTACAAAAGATTCACTAAATCAATTTTTATCAGACAAAATTAATGAACGACTTAAATCTGCTATGCAATCAGAATCAGCAGCTAAAACACCTGAAGCGCAGTCAACGGAAACTAATCAGATCCCAATAGCCGAATCACCTGATACAATAGTGCCCACGGGAGAAGAATGGGAGGGCTTCTATTTTGTAAAAGCCATTTTGCACGATGCAGTTGAACCCTCAAAAATTGTTATGCGCGATGCAAAATCATATTGTGCAATATTATTCGAGAATAATAATCGAAAACCCATTTGTCGGCTTTATTTTGATGGAAAACAAAAATATGTTGGCGTTTTTAATAGCAAAGACCGACAAGAAAACAAAATTCCCATTAATAGTATCGGGGATTTGTTTAAGTTGGCAGACCAATTAAAGGCTATTGTTACGGCATATCTTACATCAAGTAGTACCGAAACAACACAGAAAGAGAGTAAGGTTGCTGGAGAATTGGCGAAATCGGGACATTCTGAAGTAACTGATAAGGATCGTGCTTCGGTTGAGAAACCAAGTTTAAAGACAAAAAATACCCCAACACAATAATAGTTTTAGGGGCGTACACAATTTTGATTATTTACTTTGGCTCTGTAGAAATCCTCAGTAATAGATCCGGATAAAGATCGCGAGAATAAATTTCGAGATATTGTAGAGGATCAATTTGATTTTAAGTTCTTTGA
>Ga0209039_10000867_pt1 | contig 29109 bp, 27 predicted proteins | sample BogFormECP12_OM1_FD_188238 | JGI IMG/M metagenome (GOLD analysis project Ga0209039, IMG submission 188238) | Bog forest soil microbial communities from Calvert Island, British Columbia, Canada - ECP12_OM1 (SPAdes) (version 2) | ecosystem: Environmental > Aquatic > Freshwater > Wetlands > Bog ... | reverse complement strand
GATATCCAAGGCATGTTCAATGAATACACCACGTTGATCCTTGGCTCGAACAAGAATCTTGATGCGGACAAGGTCAACGATCAGCTGAAGCAATTCTTGATCTCGAAGGAAATCACGATCACGAGAGAGCCCACGCCCGCGCCACCAGCAATTCCATCCCTTGCTCCAAAACCCGTCGAGGAAATTCCTGAGAAAGCAGCTCCGGCAAAGTCCGTCGATGAAGAAGAGGCAGATCAATCAACTCCGGACGATGCTAGCTTGCCTAAGAACGAGAGTGATGAGAAAGACGCGAACAATAACCAGGATGAATGATTCTTAGCTTTGTTTAATAATTTTGTTTTAATACATAAAACATTAGTAATTTTTCTTGATTCTTCCTTTTTTTTTCCGTGATTGCTCCATCTTTCAATCTACAAATGAAAAATCTTAAAAAAATTAAGAATGAATAAATCTTGACACGCTCCAGGTTCATTCATCATCTTCTGCTGGAGGCGGGAGCTTGATAAAACCAGTGTCTTGTAACATCTTAACCATGTCCCTTGAGCGTTTGATGATGGCTTCATCGAGGGCATATAGCTCGTCTCGTGTTTTATTCACGCGAGCAAGGCCTTCTTCCATGCACTTCATCGCGACAGCCACAGCTTCTCGGGGGAAGAGGATCCAATCGTCCATTGTTGGTACGATATAATCTGGACTGAGCTCGGACTTCTCCTCGGCGACCGCGGCGATCTCGTTGGCTGCGGCGATGCACATGGGATCCGAGATTGTCAAGGCATGGACATCTAATGCGCCCCGGAAAATACCAGGGAACCCTAGCGAGTTATTGACTTGATTCTTGAAGTCTGAACGACCGGTTGCGAAAACTTTTACACCCGCTTCCTCGGCCTCCCACGGCCACATGCCCGGCGTCGGGTTCTCGCACGCGAACACGATGCTGTCGGTGGCCATGCCCTTGACGGCATCCACGGCAATTGCTCCTGGTCCTAGCGCGCCAGCAGACATCATGACGTCAGCACCATTCAATGCCTCGGCGAGACCGCCCGTGATGCCATCTGGATTTGTTTGCAGCGCGAGGTCCCACTTGTAAGGTTCCTTTTCTTGCAGTTCCTCGTTCGCTTGGCTAATGATGCCCTTAGAATCGACAAACAATGCATTGGATGCTTTCATGCCAGCAGCTTTGAAGATGCGATAAATCGCAACGTTTGCTGCACCCGCACCATTAAACACAACCTTGACCTCTTCAAGAGATTTTCCAACGATCTTTAATGCATTTATCAATCCTGCCAAGGCTATGGCAGCGGTGCCTTGCTGGTCATCATGCCAGACCGGGATAACGACTTCCTTGTCGGCCCGCAACGTGTCGAGAATCTTGAAGCACGCTGGTTTTTCGATGTCTTCAAGGTTAATGCCACCGAAACTGGGTTGAATTATTTTCACGATTTCGATGACCTTGTCAGGATCCTTCGTGTCAAGGCAGATCGGATATGCATCTACACCACCCAAGTATTTGAAAAGCAGGGCTTTTCCTTCCATGACTGGTAGGGATGCCTGGGCGCCTATATCACCGAGCCCGAGTACACGAGTCCCGTTGGACACAACAGCGACCGCATTCGCCTTGTTCGTGTGCTCAAATGCTGCATCGGGATTCATGTTGATTTCGAGGCAAGGCTTGGCAACGCCAGGGGTGTACCAGATGGCAAAGTCATTAAAGTCTCGAACGCAGCATTTTGACGTAACTTCAATCTTCCCTTGATAGAACGGGTGCAGTCTCATAGCCTCAAGTGCTGGCTTGCTCGCTTTTTTTATCAAATCTTCCTTTGATTGACTTCCTTCGCTCATGATTTTTACCCGAATCAATTTTTCTGATTGTGTTTGTGCCGATTTTTCATTGATTCCATGCCTCGGTCAAGACCGATTGGCGCGAAGCAAAATAAACTACAACGCGGAACAAGTATCAGGTAAACAACAATCAAATACCACGTCAGTCAATACCACGGAATTGAAAAATATTTGTGGAATCCTTAAATACCGTCAAGAAACCGGTGAACGCGTGAAGCCCATGCAATTCGACAACCCCGAGATCACGAGCAAGATATTTTATCCCCGGAAAGCTCGTGAACCGCTTGATTTGCCAGAACGATGCGATGCCTTGCATTTTTCCGTCAGTGCATTTATCCAGCTCGGAGGGTTCTTTTTCCTGAACGACCGGGCGTTTCCAACCTTGCTCCTGTTCCACGGTAACGGGGAGATTGTCCACGATTATCTCCAAATCTCTCGTGAATACATGGCATGTGGCGTTAATTTCGCGGTGATCGATTATCGCGGTTACGGGTTCAGCGGCGGGGAATCCTCGTTCAAATACTTGTTCACGGATTGCTTCGCGGCATTCGACGGGATCGTGAAGTACCTCAAGGAAAGGTCGTATAACGGCGAGATATTCGTGCTCGGGCGCTCGCTGGGATCGATTTGCGCTGCCGAGCTGGCATCTAAAACCCCACCCGGCTTGCAAGGCGTGATATTCGAGAGCGGAGTCGGCAGCACGTTTTTACTCATGCGAGACTTGTTCGGACTCGTTGGGCCTGATTTTTCAGAGGAGAAGATGAAACCGTGGTCGAATGACACTCGCATTGCAAAGTTCAAGAAACCCGTGCTCATCATCCATGGCACCGCCGATCGACTCGTGCCGGTCAAGCATGCAAGCATCATATTCGATGCAGTACCGCATGGGGTTTATAAGAAGAAAGTATTGATTGACGGCGCTGGACATAATGACATCCAGATGTGGAACGATGAATATTTCCCCCCGTTAAAGGAATTCATACAAAAATTCAAGTAATACCATAATAGAACAAAAACTTTTCAGTTTTTTCGCTTGATCACGATGAAATAATACAAGGTGACCACGATCGCCCAGCTTATCGCGGTGAACAGCAACACCCATTTTACCGTGCTCGCGATGCTCATCGCGATCGCCTGCCACGTGGGAAATCCTTGTGGATTGCCGACCGTGAGAAAGATGAACAGGTTTTCAAATGCATCTCCGCACGCGGCTGCCGGTCCGGACAACGCGATGAAATAACTTTGATGCCTGATGCCTGCGTCCTTGCCAAATTTACTGCCCATGATCAACGCCAGGGAGAATATCAGCGATGCGTACGAGAACATGAAACCATAATCGAGTCCTTGCGCGATCTTGAAAGTAACAACATTACTAATTTGACTATATTCAGCTCGCAAGAACATGTCTGAAAAGGATAGTTGACTGGCCATCGGGTTGACCGAGTCGCCGGATAAAATGAAGAAATACTCAAACATAACATCGAAAAACACGGAAAGGATGAGACCGCACACGGCAAGGAGTTTTAGCCCTTTTGCTGGTATTCGTTCCATGAAATCTTTGAGCTTCTCCATGCGAAATTTCCCTCGTGACCGTCTAGTCCAACATCGTATTTACTCTCATCGACCAATTTGTTCCGCCTCGTGTATTAATCTGTTGACAAGGGATGCCTAAATCTTCAATGAGGATGCATTGATCAATCTAGCATCGAAAGAAAGCGATAGAAAGATGGCAAAAAAAATGGCAGTAAAGCCGACGCAAACGAGTACCAACGACAAGTTCACGGAAGATCACGAATTTTACCATGTTCCATTATATTACGACATCGTGTTCGGGGGTGACATCCCGGACGAGATTGAATTTTACGAGCACATGTTCAACGAGTACGCGGGCGTGAAGGTCCAAAGAGTCCTTGAACCCGCGTGTGGCACGGGCTTGTACCTGGAATTGCTAGCAAAAGCAGGATACACCATAGTGGGTTATGACCTCGCGCCACCCATGGTGGAATTTTCCAGGGAACGCATTCGCAATCTAGGACTAGAGGACAAGGTGACCGTGGTCGAAGGTGACATGCGATCCATCACGTTTGACGAGGAATTTGATGCCGCGATCAACCAAATAAACAGTCTTGCCTACTTGAAAACCGATGATGAGATCATCAGCCATTTCAAGGTTACCGCGGAAGCTCTTGTTGATGGTGGAATTTACATCGTCGAACTCACGCTGCAATGCAATGACATCGATAATGAGCATAAGGATGATGAAACCTGGACCATGGAACGGGATGGCGTGGTATGCACGGCTACCTGGAACCCCGTTAGGTACGACGTCGAAAACAAGTTGCGATACGTTGATTTCAGCATGCACGTCGATGACAATGGAAAATCATATGACGTGGCGGAAACGCACGAGCTCCGCTTGTGGACGCAAGAAGACATCGAACGACTTGCCAAGGCCGGCGGATTCGAGATCGCCGCTTTGATCGATAACGACTACCAGCTCATCCCAGAAGGCACGTGCATGACAGGCGACAGCTACGAATACCCATATTTTATCTTGAGAAAGGCGTGATTACGAGCATCTGAAAACAACACGATGAAAAGGGCGCCGTCAAACCGATGGGAAAAAGCAATGCCAAGCCTGCCTTGCAAAAAGGTCAGGAGGTGCTGAAACCAGTGGATGAATGCTCTTCTGATTTTAATTTTTACAAGCTTGCCGAGTACTATGACATGGCAATGGAACGAAATACTGCCCTGGAAATCGATTTTTTCCGCCGCATGTTTGATGAATTCTCGGACAGGCCGGTCACGCGAATATTGGAAATTGCTTGCGGAACCGGCCTCTTCCTCGAATGGCTGCCACGATTCGGTTATTTCGCAGCCGGATACGACTTGTCCCCCGACATGGTCGAATTCGCGAGGGAACGCCTTGATCGCAACGGATTCAGGCCAGAAAAGGCAGAAGTATATCTCGGTGACATGAAAAACTTTCGACTTGATGAAAAATTTGATGCGGCTTTTAATCTTGTCAATGCAGTTGGTTACATAAACACGGATGAAGACATCATAAATCATTTCAAGGTTACCGCGGATTCTCTCAATGACGGTTGCCTCTACATCATCGAGGTGGGGCTCCAATGCAATGACTTCGAAAATGAGAAGACGCCTGACGAAACATGGCACGTCAAAAAGGATGGCATCGAAATCGAATGCACTTGGCAACCCCATGACTACAATGTTCCAAACAAGATTCGCCACATTCTCGTGGAAATGAAGATCAATGACCATGGTTCTTGCACTAATTTCTCGGAGATGCATAGCTTGCGCTTATGGACGCACGAGGATCTTGTTGCCCTCGGTATCGAGGGTGGGTTCGAGGTCATGGGCGTGTACTTTGAAAACTTCAATCCCGTCCCCGATAATCAATGCATAACTGGGGATCTTGGAGGGTTATATTACGTCTTGAAAAAAAAGAAGAATCCCGCGTGATAAGGAAATCTTTGAGCTCATTATCATGGAATTGTCCTATCCAGGAGATAGAAAAAAAAAGGCGGGGTCAGAACACCACGCGATGCGTGAGTTCGTCCCTTACTTCCAAGAGATACTTGATTGTAAAAATGATCCCGATCAACACCAGCGGGGCATAACTGACGATCTGGCTAAGGCTAACGCTGAAGAAATAAATGGAGCCGAGTTGGTATCCGAGCAAATTCAAAATGAAAACGATCGCTGGAGGAATTAATCCGGCGAAAATTAATTTCGATTGCATGTATTCGATGTACCTTCCTAGCCTCGACTGGAAATTACCCATGTAATACCGCATCTCTCTGTAGGCATGATGTTTGAACGTGCGTTGAAATCGTTCCATGATATCTCCTGGCTTGCAATTGTCGTATTCATGATCTCTGTAGCGTTTTACGCAATCAGGATATTTGCCAACTAAATTTTCATTTTCATCCGTATCCCAAAGTTGTTTAGGAGTAATTTTTTTCAAGCTTTCCCGGCAATTTATTGTCACGTGGGATATCCGAACATGAGCTATTGATGCATTCGAATAGCCCTCATCAATTTTCACCACGGAATGATCCACAAATCTGTTTTTTTTGCTATCATAGATGAAATCCGTGAACTGGATATCTTGATGGTCGCCGAAATCTGTTTCAAACCGCACAGTGATATTATCGATTAATTCCACGAGCAATCGCCATTTATCGTCAAAATGATAATAACTTTCGCTTCGGTTGGAAATATCGACCTCGCATCTGAAACTCAGCTCGGTTTGCGTGCGATCTTTGAGATGTATATCTTTTGGAGTTACATCCTCCCCCTCGAGTTCCAACGGTTTCTGCTTGGCTTTACCATGAGGTTTTTCATCATCCACATTGCTCAATATAACCGTCCACTCTTGCTTTTGCCAGAGGTTTTCCAGATCTTCATCGCCTAACTTTACGTAAATGGATTTCCAGAAATCATTTTGTAAATCTTCATCTTCATTTAGAGTGGTTAGAAAGGCGTGTTGCTTCAATTCCTTTTCCCCGTTCCAATTAAATTTAAAGAGCAAATCAAATGGATTTCCTTTCGCCTCGATTTTTTCAAAACGATTTATGATCTCTTCAGGAACTTGATCGATATAATTGTAACTCAAGTCCAATTCCAGTGTTTCGTTTAAATATTTGATCTCGAGAGGGATTTCAGTTAAATAATTATGACTGACCCAAAGTTTCTCGAGATTGCTTAACGAGCCAATCCAGTCCGGAATCTTTTTAAGATAATTGAAGGAAAGGTCTAACATTTTCAATAGTTTCATGTTTTTTATGCATTCGGGAACCTCCGAGAAACCATCGCCATCCGGTGAAAATTGGTTATCATATAACAAGAGACATTCAAGTTTCGTTAAATTTCCCAGCGTTTCTGGAAATGCATCAAGTTCATCGTCACGCAGATCGAGGAGATGAAGATCGCCCAAGTTTTCGATCGATGAGGGAATCCTTTTATGAACGATTTTCCCCTTTAAATTAAGGAAGATAATCTTTCCCTCTTTATTTACATGAATGATGGGAACCCGATCTCCAGAAGTATCAAGATCATAAATTTCCTCGAAGATTTGCTCTATTTTCTTATCTCCGTCATGCTTGATTTCTTCAGGGTTTAATTTTCGTTCGATGATCTCCTCAAGCTCAGTAATAAAATTGCCATTTTCACGATCAATCGTTTCAACGCTCATTCGTCTCAGCCCATCTTTATAATCTATAACCCATATTTGATCAGCACATACTTTTCTTACGGCTTTAAATAGATACATCAAAAAAAGTCTCAATTCTGGAACCCAATGTAAAGATGGTTCGAGCCAAGAGCGTTCAACTATCTGGTCCAATGATTGATTAAGTTTCTGTATCGGAAATTGTTGCAGGTGGCTCATTCCATATTTCCCCGATTTGAACCCATTCATCGCCTTCCCTGTAAACAAATTTATCGATAGTTCCTTGGCAAATCGGGGACCCGCATAAGCACTTGAAATTCCACCGGGGATCCCACGGGCCCGGGTCGCTGCCTTTTTCAACCATGTTGTATCCGAAGGTCAATTCCTCGCCACGCTTCACCGGTCGCAACGTGTATACTTCCCGGTTGCTGTTGATGTCGCAATTCGGTTCGCATGAATGATTGATGTACCGGGCATTTGTCTTTGGAATGACGACCGTTTCCCAATCGACGATGTAAAAGTAACAGACCTCCGATTCTGGAACTTCTGGTGGTGTCGGGTTCATGTCTCCTGGCTTATATTTGATAATAATTCCATCAAATTTCTCCACGATTGTTCCCTTTGGTAAATCTTTCGCCGCCACGAGGCTTTTACCATAGGCAATTTTCTTCACTTTCGACGGATAAGTAACCATGATATAGCTATTGATTAATGATTATTTAAATATGCTCGGAACCAAGGCCTTGGTCCCGCCCACGATAAATCTGACAAGAATCACTCGATATTGGTTGAGTGCCGCGACAAAAATGCCGATGCCTTCAAATTTTCGCGTGTTCGCGGGCATACTTGAGCCGTGCGATGGCGATGTTGTTGCGTTGGTTTCACGATGCACGATCGACCTTGATTTTGACGCGATAAGGCTTGAATTGGGGTCACTAGTTGTCAAATTACGCCGATTTACCCGGATTGCATGATCATCACGTTTAATCGCTCTTGGAAAAAAAGGTAAACCGCGGTGATTTCCGAGCATAACGTTATTAACCGCACCGATAACCAAGCATAACGTGGCAATCGTAGAATTATTGTGTCAATCGTGGAATTTTTTTATCGCATCGGTATTAATTGATGAATTTTTATCGCATCGGTATTAATTGATGAATATATGCAAGTATTTATCAGTTAAGAGGATTTTATCCTAGCATACGAGCATGGTTGCTATCAATCATGGATGCTATCCGGAATATCGATCTGTACGACAACGCCCTTTATATTGAACCCGTGAGTGCGTGTAACTTGAATTGCCGGATGTGTTACACGAACAAGGTTAACGGACACAACACGAAATTATTGTCCAAGGAATCCATAATTTCTTTTGTCGAACGTTACGAGCGATATTTTGGACATGAAAAATTCACGTTATCGTGGTGTGGTACTGGAGAAATTTTCTTGTACAAGGATTTTACATGGCTCGTGAACTATTTTAATCAGGCATATGACGGACGCGTGAGCCACATCGTTACGACGAATGGGACGATAGATAAAATTGATGAGATCGAGTCCCTGGAAAACGCCGAATTTTATGTTTCCATCGATGGCTTGAAAGACCAGCACGAATGGAACAGGGGAAAAAACACCTACGATCGTTCCATTAGCTTCTGTCAGAAGGTCGTCGATCACGGGTGCAGGGCAATATATGTCCGAACCATCGTGACGCGGGATAACCTCGATTATTTGCTCGAATTTGAAAGGGAACTCAAGGAACTCATAGGAGAGCGGGTTACATTGTCCTTGCTCATGCCCTATTCGTCGGAGGTCCTGTCAATGTTTGGCACGTCGAACATGGTCGCCCGAAAACTCGACGATTCACGCATCTTGTCACCAAAGGAAACGAAGGACCTCATCGTCGAACGCTACGGTAACCACTTCGAAATCGAGGACTATCCGATTTACCTCAGCATCTGCGTGAATTATGATGGTGTGTTCGCGTGTTGCGAGGGTGAGATCAAGCTTGGCTCCATTGACTCGGACATGGGCGAAATCGTGACCGGATTATCGGATGCGAAGAGCAAGTGCATGGAATGCCCTTCCTTCAAGTTCTGCAGCAGCCTGTGGTAATCCAAGAAAAAAAATTGCTTCTGTCTCTCCGAGTTTATCTACGTCTGGATCGTTAACCTCAGCAATGACGAATCTGGAGAATTTATTCCAAATTACTGGCTGCAAACAATGCGGCTTTTTATACCGCTCGATATTCCCACTGACGAAATCTTAATTGAAATATGGCAATAAGCGACATATTCTCGCGCGCCAGGCGGAGGTGAAACAAGGGAACAATAATGAGGCGAGCTACTGGTACGATCACTATTTTCTTTTTTATATTATGGCGCAAAACGCTCGAGAATATCAATTATATCGATAAGGGGTTAAGGTTCATCTCACAATTTAGAGAACCTACCATGCTTCCTGGGCACTACCACAATCGGGCGAGTTTGGTTCATATTTGACTTGGTGTAATGTATCCCCCGAAAAATTCGCAAGTCAAAATGAATGTAGCGGGCAATCGTGGAAAAACAACCTTTAAAGCAGGATCGGATATCCACCTTTGCAGAAGCATAGACTTTATGAAGCTGAACGGGATACAATTGTTGGTTTAGTCAAACCATGCAAGTGATGGACAAGTGAATGCCATGAACATCAAGTGGACGCTCGACAGCGTTCCAGATTTAACGAATAAAGCAATTATCGTCACCGGTGGTAATAGTGGGCTCGGCTATGAATCAGTAAAAGCCTTTGCTGCCAAGGGAGCAAATGTCATCCTCGCGTGCAGGGATGCTGATAAAGGAGAAGCGGCCAAGAAGACAATCTTGGAAACCCAACCAAGTTCAAGGATCGAGTTGATGACGTTGGATTTAGCAAATTTAGCATCGATCCACGAATTTTCCGATGCATTCAAGCAACAAAACGAACGGTTAGATATCCTGCTCAACAATGCGGGCGTCATGATGACACCACATCTCAAAACTAAGGATGGTTTTGAATTGCAGCTAGGCACGAATCACCTTGGCCACTTCGCCTTGACAGGCTTGCTCCTGGAAATCCTGAAGAAAACCCCTGGCTCGCGGGTGGTCAATATCAGCAGTAATGGACACAAGCGAGGAAAGATGGATTTCGACGACCTGATGTACGAGAAAGGAGGATATTCGTCGATTGCGGCATACGGACGATCGAAACTGGCAAATCTCTTGTTCACCTACGAGCTTCAAAGGCGGTTCGAAAATGCGGGGCTCGATTGCATTGCTGTTGCGGCTCACCCGGGCGGGTCAAACACGAATCTTGGACGGTACATTAGAAAACGGATTATCGTTAGGATATTATGGCCATTGGCGAAAGGGATAATGCAAGATGCAGCCATGGGCGCACTGCCGGGCATCAGGGCGGCTGTCGATCCTGGCGTCAAGGGCGGGGAATATTATGGCCCCGGTGGTCGCATGGAAATGAAAGGGTATCCCGTCAAGGTCACGTCCAACGAGGCTTCGCATGATCTGGCTGATGCGGAAAAATTATGGGACATTTCCGAAAAATTAACAAGCGTCAAGTACGAATTTTAGCAAGCGGAAATGATAACCACGACCAGTAATCCATGGGCTCACCTCACGGTCATAGCGTCGAGATCAGCGCGGAAACTGCTTGTCGCGCAATACAACGTGGTAACAATCGAGTTCCCTTCCTATATTTCCGATATACGCATTCAATGGTGATAGCAAATTGGTCAGGCTCTTGATCGAACGAATGAATTTAGGCATCGCGGAAATTCATAGCCTTGAAGAAGATGCGGTTGAAATCAGAATGCTGAAAAAGTTAAAGTCTTTTTTTAAAGAGCGATCGACTTGCACCTATATTTTAAAAGTTGAGGAGGCGAAACGGTCGATTTCGTTTCGCGAGAAATTTTAATTCCTTGTTTTTTGTTGAAGAATTGATATCAATGCAAGGAAAACAAAAAAATGGCGATTTTTCATCATGAGCGATAATTTTGATTCGAGCGTCTTCAACGTGAAAGATCCTGTGTGCGCTAAATGCCGTTCCTCAGTGCTTGATTTCAAGCTTTATGAAAACTATAACGGGGCGGGCACTGATTGGTTGCAATGGTTCTGTACGAACCATTGCGGTTACTTTATCAACGTGGAAATCGTGTGAACCGGCAATCTTGTTTTTCGAACGGAAAAAAAAAGATGTCGTCTGATGTCAACTACATTTGATTATATCTGGAAGATCCTCATTGCCGGTGCTGGTGGCGTTGGTAAAACATCGCTGTTGCACCGCTATATTCATCACGAATTCCGAGAAGATATGAAGATGACGATTGGTTGCCAATTTCACGACCAGCAACTGGACCGGCAGGGCAAGAAAATAAACATGGTCATGTGGGATTTAGGCGGCCAAGAGAGGTTCCGCTTTGTTCAAGGGAATTATTGCCGTGGCGCGACTGGTGTTTTTCTTCTCTTCGATCTTTCGGATATTCAAACCTTGGAGAACATTCGAGACGAGTGGATCCCGCTCGTGCGGAAGAATGCGGACCCAACCATTCCACTCGTGCTCGTCGGGACGAAGATGGATCTCGTTGACGAGGGCCAGCTCCAAGCAATGCAATTGGAGGCACGAAACTTGGCGCAATGCTCCGGCCTTGCCGCGTTCACCGCGACGTCGGCCAAGTGGAACATCAACATCGAGGAAACCATCTTGTACCTGGTGGACTTGCTCATCTGGCAAGCATTCATGACCGAGCAAAGCGTGGGAATGGTCCCTTCTTGATTTACCTGCCAGGTAAAACCGGGATGCTAGTTTTGATACTATCACTTATAGGTATTGTAATCAGTGTCCACAGCGCTGTATCGCTAAGTATGGCGGTAGCGTTAGGCCATTAGAGATTGATCAAGAAGTGCTAAGGATTATCGATCAACGTGTGTAGGTGGACAGCATGCCCTACAATTCCTTGATTCATGGTAAAACGGTCACGATGCATACTCCCGAAATTTGGAAAAGGTTCGAGGAATTGCGGATGACCTGCGTTTTTGATTTGTGCCAATCAAGATCGAATTGGATCCTGAAAATGATAGGCATCCTGAGCACGCCCGTGTAAATTGCCAATAGCAATAGCCTTAATTGTTGATAATCAATCAAGATAGTGAAATTTCAAGAGCTTATTGCGCGCTCCCGACCAATTTCATCTTGGATTTTCTTTTCCTTATAATAAAAATTACACCAATTACAACCACGACACCTACCGCCAGGAGAACCCAGTAAGCGATGGATAGGTCCAAGGGCACGCTAATCCGGTCGTAAGTCACTTGGATTTCTGGATCGCTCTTGATGGAGCCAACGTTCTCATAATACAGGCCTGGAAAGCCTTGGGTCACGGTCGCCCCTTGCGAGTAGAACCCCCCGAATGCCATTGACGAATACCCGTCTTGATCGAAGCTCCCGCTGGCATTATCCACGGTAAAATTGTTTTTCATGTTCAATTTTGCCACGTTAATAGGAGCGCCGTTTTCACGCGTGATGTTGTAGTACAAGGTTGTATTGGTATACCCCGAGGGCGTGATCTGAATGCCGTGGGTTTGGTCCATCAAGAACATGCCATAATGAATTTCCGTGGCAAAGGGCGTGTCCGGGGTGAATTCGCTGCCGTTGGTTTCGTAGAGGCGTGTTCTGGCGAAATTGAAAAGCGCCTTGGTCGTGATGTCCGATCGCGTCCAGTTCACGTCGACATGGTGGATCACGGTCAGGTCGAACGTGGAATCGCGACCAGTGCCGGGATAAACCTGAACGCGGTTAAACGTGATGTTGCAATCAAACCCGGGAACCGCGCCATCATATTTAACTGGTGCATGGGTTAACACGAATCCCGTGCATTTCGTTAGGTTTGTGGTAACCACCTGGCTCCCGATGACGAATGTGACATCCAAAATCTGAAGACTTGCGATGTAGTTGATATTTTCTACGAAATATTGCGTGTTTTGCTGATAGGTAACGGACGGTGGTTGATATTGGCCCTGGTTGTCTTTGCGCGATGCATTATCTGATATCAAGTTCAACAGCGTGTCGCCACACTTCATCGTTAGAGACCAATATTCATGCTGGTATTCGTTCCCCGCGTTGTTGTTATAGTTGTGAATTTCGATGATATTAGGCATTGGAACCTGTTCCTGGTCCGAGCCTTGTGCCTTTGTAAATTGTATTGAACTCAAGGCTCCAATTACGAGCAAGTTTAATGCCAATATAAATTCTACTAAAATTGTTTTCTTAATTGTGATACACCTTTGATGGCATGATTATTACTTTCCCGGCTGTTTCATGTGGTTCCGATCCAAAAAAGTTTGCGTTTTTTTCTCCAACGGATTCGCCTAAATTGAAAAGTGAGATTTAGAAGGCCGTGCTTGATGCAGGCGTGTTTTTGTTCCAAAAAATCAATTTATTTTCTTGAAATGCTGAAGTTAGGCTATTTTTTCTTCAATGAAGGCACGAGCCAGAGGTCTTTTTTGGCTTGAATTATCGCATGCAAGAACCGAAGACCGAGTTTCTCATCTACAGCACGGGCCGCATCGTGTGCGAAGGCGGCAAGAAAAGGAAATGGTTGGTGAAGCGGGCGAAAAACTCGTCAATGAAATGAAAAGGCTCGATCTCGCGCAAGTGAAGGGCGACTTTGATACCGGGGACGACGAGGATTTTATTTAAGTATAGATTTCGATTTTATATAAGTGTAGATTTCGAAGTAAATTACCGATTATTTTTACGGAGCAATCTGATTAATGACAGCAAAAGTCTTGATGGTTCAAGGGACCAGTTCCTACGCGGGAAAAAGTTTACTGGTGACCGCACTGTGCCGCATCTTTGCTCGTCACGGCGTGCGCGTGGCTCCTTTCAAGGCACAGAACATGTCCAACAATGCTGCTCCATGTCTTGAAGGCGGTGAAATTGGCCGGGCTCAAGCATTGCAAGCCTCAGCAGCGCAAGTCGAACCAACGGTGGACATGAATCCCGTACTCATCAAGCCCGAGGCAGATGCTCGTTCCCAAGTCGTGGTTCTCGGGCACCCGTGGCGCACCGTGAGCGCTGGCGATTATTATCGCCACAAGGCCTTTCTATGGAAGCAAGTCATTGCAGCGATGGATCGACTCAGAGCCCTTTACGATCTGATCATCATCGAAGGCGCAGGGAGTCCCGTGGAATTGAATTTACGCCAGGGTGACATCGTTAACATGGCGATCGCTCGCCACGCTCATTCGCCGGTGTTGTTGATCGGCGACATTGACCGCGGAGGGATATTCGCGCAACTCTTGGGCACGCTCTGGCTACTTGAACCAGATGAACGTGCCCTGGTTCAGGGATTGGTGATTAACAAGTTTCGCGGGGACCTGTCCTTGTTTCACGACGGGGTTCGAATCATCGAGGAAAAAGGTGGCGTGCCAGTTCTAGGGGTAATTCCGTTTGTAAGGAACTTGTATCTCCCCGACGAGGATGCAGTGGCCGTGGAAATGAATCCGTCTTCTGAAACAAAATCCACGCATGTTGTTGATATTGCTGTTATCGGACTGCCTCACATCGCCAATTCCGATGACATCCTACCACTACGTGCCGAGCCAGGCGTGCGCGTTCGTCATATTTTCGGGACTCGCGATCTCGGCAACCCGCAAGCCATCATTATCCCTGGCACGAAGACCACGATTGCCGACTTGGAGTGGCTCCGCCAGAACGGTCTCGCCGAAGCCATCATGGATTTTGCTCGGCGCGGCGGTTCGGTGGTCGGCATCTGCGGTGGTTACCAGATGCTAGGCGAGGCCATCCAGGATCCGTTGCATGTCGAATCTGGCGAGGAAAGTGCATCCGGATTAGGACTTTTACCTGTGATCACGAGATTTCTCGGTGAAAAAGCCACGTTCCAGACCCGGGCACGCATTCAAGGTGGAGAAGGCTGGATGACAGCCCTTGCGGGTCAATTGGTCGACGGGTATGAAATTCACATGGGAGAAACACGTGGAAACGAGCCGTGGTTGGAAATCACGAGTCGCAGTAACCATCCCGTTCATGTTCCCGACGGGGCGGTTGCTGCCGGGGGTTACGTCTGGGGGTGCTATTTGCACGGGATTTTAGCAAACGACAACGTTCGGCGCGCATGGCTGAACAGTTTAAATTGGCAAGAGGTCGAGAACGTTGCATCCCAAGACGACCTTGTTGACCGCTCGATAAACCTGTTGGCAGACGTGGTCGAAGAAGCATTGGAGATGAATCTCTTGAAAAAAATCGTATGGAATACATTGCCTCCATTTTAAGAGGACATCGGATGATAACCCTGGAATTTATATTTCCCGGGTTCTCGTTGTTCTCAAGGGAAAAGTGGAAGTCAATGGAATTCTCGGCGGATCCGACAAGCACATGATCTCGCATCTTGAAATTCAGATTTACTTGAAATGAAACACGCTTGATAAAAAAAGAGTAAAAATTGAAAGATTACTGTTTTTTGGAGAATTCGACCTGAACTGCTTATTTCATCTTCAAAACAAGGTCGATGTCGTCCCGGGTGAGCTTGGTGCGCTTCGAGTGGCGCGTGAGCTTGAGCGCATCCGTAGTAATGGACTTCGCCTTTTCTTCCAGGAACGAGATCATGAGGTCGACTGCATCGCGAGCAACAATCTGTGCGCCAACGCTCTTCATGAGGTCGCGCACTGGTGACCAAGCTAATGCTTTTTTCTTGGACATTTTTTATCATCCACGTGTGTGTATTTGTTGTTGGTATTTCGTCGGAAGTCTGGCCAGCGGATATTGCACAAACAACATTTCCAACCAAGACTCCTAAGTAACACTAACTTCTCTCCGATATTTAAGTCTTGCGGTCTTGACGCAAAAAATGCCGAACTTTTGTCGAAACTGAACAAGGAATTTGCAAGCAGATTCGATCACTGCACGGCAACTTACCCCTCATCGATGCGACAGTCATCGCCTAACCCGATAGTAAATGGAAATCCATCCCATGCTTATCATGTCAGATCGATCGAAGACCAATGACCACCAACCTACCAGCAACTCCGTCACCTCGATCCTTGGGGGAGGCAATCAATCGAAGGACGTGGATCACGCGGGCGAGGATGAATTTTTCCTCCAACGGAATAAATCGCTACTTTTCGACCGGCAAACAGATTTAATGAAGACACGGTACATGTAGAAAAAATGACTCGTGTTCCATGTCAACCGATATACCTTCGATGCAAGTGCCATGCGCCACGATAATCCCGGGTCCTTGTAGCGTCTCTTAAGATGCTGAAGAATGCGCTTCATGGCACTCCGGATTATCGTGCATTTTCTCAGGTAAATTGACATAAAATAGAAAATGGTTTTTCAATTATTGTTTCTTATTCAGAGATTTGACGATCGCGACCGCTTTTTTGCATATAGCCGTTATCTCCGCGAATTGTTGGGCTTGGATCAAATCCTTTGGCGCGAGGAACGTTCCGCCAACCGCTGTGACGTTCGGCAGCGACAAATATTCTTTCAAGTTTTCCAGCGAGACGCCGCCCGTCGGGATAAAATTGATGTCGAAATACGGGTCTTTCATTGCTTTCAACCACTTCGGCCCGCCAAGCTCGGCTGCGGGGAAAAATTTCAACACCTTCATCCCAGCATCGCATGCCTTTTCAATGCCCGCAGTTGAGTCCACGCCAGGGAAAAATGGGATGTTGTTATCCAGCGCCCACTTGATAACGGCATCGTTGAATCCAGGGGAAATTAAAAAATTAGCGCCGGCTTCGACAGCGATCTCAGCTTGCTCGATCGATCGCACGGTGCCAGCCCCGTAGTTGATCGGTAAATTCGCTGCTTGTAATTCCTTTAAAGCTGCCTCGGCTTGATCGTTGCGGAACGTGATTTCCATGATCTTCACGCCGCCAGCGATCAAGGCCTTGGCCAGGGGAACGGCGAGGGTTGCATCTGGTATCGTGACGATGGCCACCAGCCTTGCGTTCTCCAGGTCGGCAATAACAGATTCAATGCTGCTCATCGTGATATCCTCCCCGAAGTTTTGCCCTTCATCAGGTCCTCGATTTCCTCGATTTTCACGATGACCGAATCACCGGGAATCGTGTGCTTGAGGCAGGAAATGGCGGTTGCGAAGTCGAGTGTTTTTTGAAGCCTTTCCTCATCATCAAACTTGAGCATGCCGTAGATCAAGCCAGCGGAGAAGCTGTCTCCAGCGCCAACGCGATCGACGATGTCAGTGATATCATAAATTGGAGCGGTGTAGGATTTTTCGCCATCGTATAAAATTGCAGACCACGTGTTATGGGTTGCATTGATGGAGCCACGCAGCGTGAACGCGACGACCTTGAGCCCTGGGAACATTGCCATGATATTTTTAGCGACATCCTCGAACGCGCTCGCATCCACGGCTCCGGCCTCGACATCAACCCCGGCAGCTTTGATGCCAAACACTTTCTCTGCATCTTCCTCGTTTCCCACCAGCACGTCGACATGTGGCATCAACCCTGCCATGACATCGCTTGCCGATTGTCCCCATTTCCAGAGCTTGCCGCGATAATTGATGTCGCAAGAAACCGGGATGCCTTTCTCCTTCGCTGCCACGACCGCGGCCATGCAAGCATCAGCCGCCTCCTTGCTCACGGCTGGCGAGATGCCTGTCCAGTGAAACCAGCACGCGTCCTCGAGCACATCGTTCCAATCGATCATGCTCGGGTCGATTGTGGCAAATGAGGAGTTCGCCCTGTCATAAATGACCTTGTTCCCGCGCTGGGACGCGCCCATCTCTACAAAATAGATGCCAAGACGGTCGCCCCCCCGGATTATCTTGCCCGTGCCCACGCCGAACTGCCGCAGGAAATTGATGCACGAATCCCCGAGATCATTGTCCGGGAGACGCGTGATATAATCCGCAGGGACACCCAGATTGGAAAGGGCGATGGCGACATTTGCCTCTGCACCGGCATATATTGCATCAAATCCACGGGCTTGCGCGAATCGCTGGAAGCCGGGCGTGGACAATCGCATCATGATCTCGCCGAACGTGATTACTTTTTTCAAACCCATGATTCCATCACGATTTGAATCAAACACCATTGTGTCATATATTCCGAGTGGTTAGATAGATAACTTATCCACCATTAGACTAAAAAATATCCTAGCGTGTTCCACCACATCACGCTACATTCACGAGAAAAGAACAGTGTTCGGTGCAAAGCGTGTCAGAATCTGGCGATTATCGCGTCGACAGCGACGAAAATTCCGATTACATGTATGATCTCATTTCACGGATTCTCAAGGAGGCGCCCCAACGCGCGCCATGCAGCGAGGGCGAGCGAAAAGGGTCTGAATTTGTGCAAGAGGAACTCAAGAAATACTGCGATGAAGTGCATCAAGAAGGATTCACGTGCTACCCCGGGGCTTTCCTCGGGTGGTTAAAGCTGGACGGGGTTCTGATACTGATCTCCATTGCCGTTTTCCTGTTCACGCCTTTTAACGCGTGGATCTTTGCAGCGATCGCCCTTGGATTGACAGTTCTTGCCATTTTATGCGTCTACGAACAATTTTTACGTTACGAGGAGTGGACGCCAAAGTTTCTCCCCTATAAGCTTAGACACTCGCAAAACGTGATCGGCACCTTGAAACCGGAGGGGCTCGTGGAAAAACGGGTCATCTTTTCCGGGCACATCGACTCCGCGTTGCGCATGGATCTCATCCAATACACGAGGGCCGGGTATGCTTTTATCATACAGGCAGGCATCGTGGCATTGGCTTCGTTTGCCGTCGTGTACGTCGCACAGATCGTCGTGAGTTTAACAAATGCGGATGTTGCTTCCGTTCAATCCATCGCGACTTTCTTTAACTGGATTGCATATCTCGAGTCAATTATTCCGGTGGTCTTTGTCTTGATTTTAGGGCGGAGTGACAAGATCTTCTTCGGTGCATTACGCCAAACCAATATCTTTACTTATATCTTCATCATCGGGAACGCGGTGTACGCCTTCATCGTGTTTGTAATGTTCTATCCATTCTTGTTTTTCTCCACCGGAATCCTGCCACTCGTTAGGACCATCATTTTCCTGGGCGTTGTCAACGGCATCGTCGTTGTTGGCTTGTTCTTTTTCGTGACTAATAAAACTGTACCAGGTGTGCTCGATAACTTGACTGCCGTTGCAATTTCCACGTGCATTGCTAAAATCTTTGCAGATTGGCGCCAAAATAACCCGGAGAAACTCCCAAGGCACACGGAAGTCTGTATTACCATCGTCGGGTGCGAAGAGGCAGGCATGCGCGGTTCCGAGGCCTTTGCCGCACAGCATGCTGCGGAGTACAACACCATCGACACGACTTGCGTCAATTTTGAGAGCATTGCCGATTCAAGCTTGGTTCGGATCTTTACCAAGGAGCAAACCACGGGCACCGATTTGTCCCAGGAAGTGTATAACTTGCTGGATCAGTGCGCAACGGAGCTGGGCATCAACCACGCCCTCGAGGAGCAACCCGGTGTGTCGGGAGGCACTGATGCCGCGGGTCTCGTGTGGGGCGGCTTGAAGGCGTCATCGCTCTGCGGCTTGAGATACCAGGATTACCTGGCTTACCAGCACACGGACAAGGACAATCTTGATCTGGTTAATAAAGAACGGCGGCCATGGGGCGATAACGGGACGAACTGGCAGAATCGCAACATCCGGGGGGCAATGGAACAAAGCCTCTGCATCGCCATTCGATACCTGGAAAAAAAAGACGCTGAAACATGATGAAGTTATTGCAATAACACCATCCGGGGCGCGCTCGCACGCGTTTCATCAAGACGCTTCGTTTTCTCTTTTCTCTTCGACCTCAACCCTGAAACAATATGCGAATTCGCAAGGCTTGTTGCCGGCAAGCTCCTCTGGAATGAAGATCTCGAGCATGGACTCATCTTGATGCCAGGAAAGTGGTTCCTCGACGCCGAGCATTTGTATCGTGGATCCAGGCACGGCGTGCAATAGCTTGCTTCCGATGACATCTCCAGCCCAACCAACATGGATAAGATACACGTGGCGGCTGTCCTTGGATCTCGTGAACTTGATGCTTTCGCCTTCATTGTAGTGATTCCACGGGCGCGTTTCGTAGATGGCTTCCCCGTTAACCACTAACCATTGGCCGATCCATTCCATGGCCTCGATGGTCTCTGGGGGAAAGAGGCCGTTCGGCATGGGCGATATGCCCATCATGAGCGATCCCCCCTTCGCGACGACATCGATGAGCATGGCAAGGACATCCTCGCGTGCCATGTACTTGTCGAAAGGCTGATACGCCCAAGCCGTCCCGAACGTGTTGATGACTTGCCACGTGCTCGTGATCACGCGGGAATCGCCTGTGCCGGGTTCCGCAGGCACCCAATGCTCCGGCGTTTGATAATCGCCATACGGGCCAAGTCCCCTGTTGCGGAACATGCAATTTGGTTGCAATTGACGACACATCTTGATGATATCCTTCATTTCCGACCAGCTCATGCCAAACCATGAGACATCAAATGAGATCTCATCGAGAGGACCATACTCCGAGCAGAGCTCTTTCAATTGTAACCGTTCCCTATCGATGAAAGCTTGCCATTCCTCCGGATGCGATTCAGCGGAATACGTGGGATCGAAGCTCCGATTTCGTTTATCCCACCGCGCGTTCGGATCGTTCCATTCCCACCACGAATAATATACCCCGAACCCGATACCTTGTTTGTGAAATGCCTGGGCGAGCTCGCCGACGATGTCTCGCTTGAATCGCGTGTCCATGATGCTATAAGGAATCTCGACTTCCTCGATGAAATTTCCAATGCCCGGACCACCCCTGCCAAGACGGCGAAGCGCTTTGACCGTGGTTTTCGTGTCGAACATTGCAAAGCCATCGCAGTGCTTGGCCGTGATCACCATGAACCTGAATCCCGCGCGCTCCGCGAAACGTGCCCATTCATCGGCATTGAACTCGGTAGGATTGAACATCTCATACAACGTGTAATAAATCTTAATAAATTCACTGCTACACTCGTCATTTGCCACGGGCCATGATGCATCGAGCCCGAGGACGGAATATGGCCCCCAATGGACGCGCATGCCAAATTTACGATCCTGGAAATGTTCGTATGCTTCGGGCGGAGCATGCTCGTAATCAGGATCGACTTCAGTTTCCGGCGCAACCATCTCGTTGATCTCGGGGTAAATCGGCGTTCCCGATTTCCTGGGTTCGATGCTTATCTCGATATCCTTCCCGATGATGTCTTCCAGGAACTCGTCCACGGGAACATCGATGGCAAGATTGCTTTTCCAGGGGAATAACGGCGTGTGCTTGAATACCAGTTTATCATTATCGTCCTTGTACAAGGTGCCTCTAAATTGCGGCATGGAGTTCACGACTCGTCTTTGATCATTATACTTGCAACGGATAAGCTCGATGTTTTTCGATGGCATCACGCAATGCGAGCAGGTTCTCGAAGGGAACATTCAATATATCGTGGCTCGGTCCAACGAAATACCCGCCACCAGCTCCTGCCGCGGCGAGACAACGTTTCACCTCGTTTTCGATGTCATCGGGTGTGCCAAAATTGAGGATGCGGCTCGAGTCTATACCACCCAGGAAAACCAATCGATCTCCAAATTTTTTTTTCAACGCGGATAGATCGACCCCCGCGGCTGGCTCGAGAGATTGAATGCCAGGCAACCCGATATTCACCATTTCTGGCAAGAATTCATCAACGTAACCGCACGAGTGCTGGATCACGAACATTCCCCGTTTCTTGCACGCGTCGTAGATTTGCTGGTAGTAGGGAAGGATGAACTCGCGGAAATTCGTCAGCGATATGATCGACCGTTCCTTTTGTGCAATGTCGTCGTTGTACATGAGGATCTCAACGCCCGCATCTGCCAAGCCGTTGATGTTGGCGATGTTCGTCGCCGTGTACTCGGCCATGACCTCGTGGATGTACGATGGCTTGCGTCGCATGTAATACGCCAAGCGTGCCAACGTCATGCCCTCGAAAAGGGCTTCATGCATCGGGATCACGAGGCGGCCCATGGGAACGAAGTAGGGCTCGCATTCCTCGACAACCGCGCGCCACGTGTTTGGATTGTAGTCCACGCCGTCGAGCATGTATTCGTGAGGCTTGCCATACGCATCCCACGTTTGCTTCAGGATTTCTTCAGTGGTATAATAGCCTTTCTCGTAGAATGCGTAGTCCTGGCCTGTTTTTTCTATTTTTACCGTCTTGTACAATCGACCTACGACGTTCAACTTGTAATTGTATTCGGGATATTCAAGCGGGTTAGGCAACCAATAATGAATCTGCTCGTAGAATGGATCTTGAACAAAAACATCAACGTTCAAGAACCGCGGGATGGCAATATTTCCCGCATACTCGAAATCAGTCACGCAATTCTCGTAATAGCTGGAATTCACAAAATTTTCATATGCGCTTGCAGTTTTTTCGAAGCCAAGATAATGAACCGGGCACAGATCAGGTTCCTCGTGCGAGATGGTTTTCATCACGCGTTCTCGTTTATCCATGGGAGATCGTTCCTTGATCCTTATTTTCTTCTGCGCACTCTAAAAAGTTAAGAGTTAAAACACCACAAGAAAAACGAGTTTTTCAACGTGTTTTGTCTCGCGGAAAAGTAAAAGCTCTTGCCGCCATGAAATCTATGCATGGTTCGAATCTTGGCAAGATATGGTGTTTTTATACTAAAATTGACATTATTATGTTGATCATGACCGCGTCAGAATCACCGCAGAAAATTTACACCGCAGCGCTCCAAGAGCGCAAGAGCAAGGATCCATTGAAACAACGTGAGGCTTGCGAGAAAGGCTGGCTTGCGGTCATAAAAGCGGTTAATGAATTTCTTGCATCGAAAGGATGGGTAATACCAAAAGGAACCGCGGATTCGCATGTCAAATGTAATGTGGCGCTTGCAGATCTGGCGGATCAGGATCCAAGTCTAGTCACCTTGAAACAAATGGTATCCGATATTGCAGACAGCTTGCACGGGGCATGCTATTGCGGGAACCAGGAATCCCCTTATTACGACAAGCTCTTGAAAAAAACCGTGCGGGACATTCTCGAAAAAACGGGCCAACCCGTTTCCGATATTGTTGAGTGAATCACATATCGACGTCAGTTATTTTCCCAACTTCACGCCCAGGGCCTTTAAAATCGGCAGTGAGCCCGAAGTGGTCCATCGGAAAGTTCTCGAACCCGAGCTTCAGCGCGGGACTCCCCGGTTGCACCCGATAATCGCCATGCTCAGCATCGTTGAACAACGGATCACCAATAACGAATTCCGTGTCGAATCCCAATTCTTGCCATTCGTCCAGCTCGATTTCTTTTCTCGGTTTATCGCGCATGCTATAAATGGCGCAAAATTTACCGGACTCCATCCAGAAGAGATTTTTATTGCATTCAGCTGCGAATGGGCTATTTCTCGGTGCAGCAAGTATCTCGTATGCACAGTTCCAATCTTGCACGCCTTCCATGCTAGGGTTTAACGACACCTTGCGAAATGACTCCGGGATGGTCAAGATACCCGGCTGACAATCTCCATTTTTCACGATGATATTGTTCCAGATCCGGTCCGAATTCTTTTCGAGGCCTTGGTGAAATCCGAAATTTTGCGCTGGATTGATGATGATGTTGTTGTGGATTCTCCTGCCCGTTCCTTCCCGCAACTTGATAGCACACCCGATGCATAAATTATTGTACACGTCTTCAAAGCTCGACCCATCATCCAAGTCAATGCCAAAGCCGTGAAAGTCACGTAAGTAATTGTTCCGGATGATGATGGTTTCCCCGATATCTTCCTCGCAACGTCCGGGCCCATGTGATGCATCGAGGTGTGATTGACACAGGCACCAATAACGGGTGCGTCCCCACGAATTAAAGCCGCCATGATCAGATGTTTCTTGCACGGTATCGTGAATCTTGTTAAATTCTATGACATGACCACCAAACCAGCAGTCATTGAGACAGATAGCGGCACGAGGAACGTGATGAATGTAGTTGTGGGCGACAATTGTCCTGGCATGGATGGACCCGAAGATTCCGGCCACTTGCTTGACATAATAGCCGATCCGCGTTATATGGTTGTTGAAGATCTCGTTATCAGCCGGAAATTGACAATTTGTCCCCATGGTTCGGCTATCATCGCCGACAAGACAGAACGCTGAATCCCCGCTGCCGATGATCGTGTTTCCCGAGAAGTGATTCCATCGATTGTAAGCATTCAAGAAGATGGCATTCCCGCCGACGTGATCGAAAAAGCAATCTTGCACTCGAATGTTTTCAGCGCCTTCTAGAAAGATGGCACCACTCCGATTGATGGTCCAATCCCCAGCACTGATCTTCTCGTAAGGCTCGTGAAACACGGGACGGGAATTGGTTATCGTGAATCCGGAGATGGTGATGTTGCAAACGGGACATACCCTGCTGCCCCGAAACTCGATCACTTGCTTGAGCAGGCTAGCAACGACTTGCGCTTTGTTGATATCAAGGTCATCGGGGGGATAATAGTACAAAATGCCTTGATCCTTGTCCAGATACCATTCCTTGGGCGCGTCGAGCTCTTCAAACACGTTATCAAAGTAGAAGCGAGACCGCGACCCGATCGCGAGTGCTTGGCCCGCCTCGAGATCCTTTGAGTTTATATGCCAGCCACCCTCGCCCAGCCAGATGATACCATCTTCGTAATCGATATCATCCAGCTTCCAGATCAGGTTGCCCCAGTAGTTATTTGGAAAAATGTGAAGAAAAATGTCTTTCAAGTTGCGCCAATGCTTTCCTTCGAGCATACTCGGGTTGATGTTAAATCCCAAGGGCCCCTGATTGGGCCACGCAAGGCGATTTTGTTGCTTTAGACGATCATCCTCTAGAAATTTCGGGAGCTTGGTTCCAAATAGCGATGAAATGTCACCTAAGCCCAAGTATCCAGAACCACGAACACCGGGATCATTTTCATCGTAATCCGGGAATCGAGCACGATGCTGGCGTTCGCCATTAACGAATAGCTCGGAAAAGTCAAGCATTTCAGCCTTGTTGCCGGGCATCGGCAACTGCACGATGCCATCCTTGTATGCTGTCCATTCGCCGGTTAGCATTCGACCCCCGCTGATGACCGGGGCTTCACCTGGTTCCGCCATCCAGGAGATTGGCGATGCTAGGGTGCCGGAATCTTCAGGACTGAACACCAGCGGCTTGTCAAGATAATACGTGCCACCCCCGACAATGACCATTATGTTTTCCTTTCCCGTTGCCTTCATTGCCCGCACCCTACTCTGTGCCTCGTGCAGGCTTTTTACCGGCTCATCCCTCGTGCCGGGATTCTCGTCATTCCCTTCCATTCTGACGTATATGGTTTCGGTCGAGTCCATGATCAATCCCATCAATGATGGTCACATTTCTATCGATTTCAAGCTCCAGCAATCAATCTCGTCGATTTCCACGGGATCATCGAGGCTTGAAATTATTAACGTGATCGGCGTGTCCGGGTTAATATCAATAACGTTCGTTAATGTCCAGCGATTATTGATGAAGATCTCTATGACCTTGCGATCAATGAACAAGTGTGCATCGATACCTTGCTCGTTCGCCTCCAGCTTGAACGGGCCACTCTTGTGGCCAACGAAGATCAACGATTCCTCGGAATCGTAGCCGAAGCACCCGAGAATGTCGTATTTTCCAGCGAGCTTGTACACTTGAAGGTCAAACTCGGGTAACACCGCCGTGCCATCATCTTGCATGGTAGCCGCTATCTTGAAGTGGCATTCCATCGCGCGGGTTTCCAGGATAGCCGTTGCTTCTTCGCCCTTGATCAAGGGTTCGGATGCATTTGGTGGCAAGGAAATCGCTTCCCTGTGGACAAACACGTCCCGTAAGTGTTCAAGCTCGGGAATCGGCCGCAGCTCCAGCGTTTCATCGGGACGCGCGTGCAGGACGCGAGGTAGACTAAAACACCCATTCCAGGTGCCATTGCCACGAGCAAGAATCCAACCAATGATGATCCGACGACCATTGTTGTCGAGAAATGTGTTTGGTGCATAAAACGTGCTGCTGTTGTCAAGGGCGTGCCATCGACCGGCTATAAAATGTAATCCATCGAAATCGCCAATGGCGTACGCGGTGCCGTTGACCGAGACTTCCAGCACGTGCCGGCCATCGAGATGGAAAAAGAGCGGGCATTCCCAGTTTATCCCGAGATTGACATTTTCATCACGGTCTGCATCGATCTTGCTATTGAAACGGGAATACATCGGGCCAAGGAAGGTCCAATGAACGAGATCGGGAGATTGATACAAGAACGCGCTAGGGTTATTCCTTGGGGTCGTTTCCTCGTCAACAATATGCCCGCCCAAGACGCAATAATATATATCCCCCTCGCGCCACGCGCATGGATCGCGCCAATCCTCGATGCGGACCTCTTCATGCAACACGTGGGTCATGACCGGGTTGCCGGGAAGTTTTTCCCAGCTTGCCATGTCCTCGGAGCCGATAACGAGCCATTGCTCTGAATCGGTGAGCGCGGGGCGATCCGGACCCACGCTTGTGTAGAGTACGCACGGGTTTCCGTCCGGGCCCTTGATGCAGCACCCGGACCAGCACCCGTTTTCACCCAGGGCCCATGATGGACCGAAGGCAATCGGTAAATGCGTCCAATGCACCATGTCGGTGCTCTTCATGTGGCCCCAATACATCGGCCCTGGATCAGCCTTGAAGGGGTGATGCTGGTAAAAGACGTGAATCTCGTCGTTGATCGCGATTGGCCCATTCGGATCATTCATCCAATTTGCCGGGCAAATGGCGTGGTAAACTGGACGACACGGGTCTTGCCGCGCCGCTTCGCTCGCTTGATCAACGGCGGCTTGTGCATTCTCCAGGCTTGGTTGACGTCCATCTTCCATAAGCGGTCAATCGCGTCGTGTAAGTTATGTACAAATGCAGTTACTTTATTATGGTTGGGAGAGGCATTAATATTTCGGTGCATTGCCATGAAAGAATTGTTTCAATTTTTAGCCAAGTATAACAAGCTGACGAACCAGACCATGATGGACATCCTTCAAACCGTGCCTGCTGATGATCTCGTGAAGGACACGGGCGCATTTTACAAGTCAATCATGGGCACGCTGAACCACTTGCTCGGGTCGGATGTCGCGTGGATAAATCGCATCCTGGGAGGCGTTCCCGACCTTGAAGACCTCGCAGCCCAGCTGCCAGAGATGACCTACAGCCGCGAGCCCGGAGAGATGCAATGGGCTACGCTCGACGAGTTTCGACCCGTCCGCGAGACCGTCGATGGCATCATCGTGGACATGATCGATCGCATGCCCGACGAACAATTCGGGCAGGAAATCACGTTCAAGAACTGGCGCGGCGAGGAGCAAACCAAGTTGACCTGGTACTTGTTGATGCATTTCATGAACCATGAAACGCATCATCGAGGCGTCGTGTCGACGCTCTTGGACCAAATGGGCGTCGAGAACGATTATTCCAATATCAACAGGATCGAGATTTAATTTGTCCTTTTTTTTCAGCCATTCATGTTTAATCTCTTGATAACGTTTCGCGATTGCATTATGATGAGCAACGACGAAGAAAGAAACATTCACCTTCCCGAGAACGCTATGGACTTCAAGTTTCTCAAGTTACAATACCGGGGTCGCGCTCGTGGCGGTTCCCCGGTCGAGCCAGAACCAGAATGGAAGCACGCGTCACCCGATGCGCACGAAGCCTTCCGCGATATGAAGTTTGGTGTGCGCATTCACTGGGGCATTTACTCCGCGTTTCCGGGGCCTGATGCATGCTGGAAAGAATCGTGGCCGTTCCTTTCCCTGCCTTTTGTCGATCGACAGGCATATCAAGAATATTACAAGTCATGGAATCCCCAAGGTTTCGATGCGGAAGAATGGATGCAATTTTTCGATCGAGCCGGCTTCAAGTGCTTCGCGTTCACGACGAAACACCACGAGGGCTTCTGCATGTTCGACACGAACACCCGCGTAAAACGTCACGTGAACTGGACCGCGCCCAGTGGACCGGAAGTCGAGGATTGCGACCTTGCCTATAGCATCATGGAAACGCCGTTCAAGCGCGACGTCGTGAAAGAACTGTGCGATGCCGCCCGCGTTCACGGGATCAAGATCAACTTGTATTTTTCCAATCCCGATTGGCATGACGTCGATTTCCTGCCGTATGGCCAGCATCCAGCGCAATCGATTCGATCCATTCTCCATCCGATCAAGTATGCGAATATCCCTTTCCAGAAAGGGCGAAAGCGACTCGTGCTCCCACATCCGACACTCGCTCAAGTGGAACGTGCAATGCTCCGTCACCGGCAACAACTTGTCGAGATACTCGGAAATTATGGACCCATTGACATGTGCTGCCTTGATTCAAGCCTTGGCCCCGAGTGCTGGCCGTTTTTCAAGGAGACCTTGCACCTTCTCAGGAAATTGCATCCGGATGTAATGTTCCGGAATCGCACGATCGGCAATTACGGCGATTATTATACTCCCGAGGGCGCCGTGCCCGGTGACCCGAACAACACGAACATGCCATGGATGGTTATCTACCCGCTTGGCCGCACGTTTTCCTATGAGCCCGTGGCAGAAAATTACAAGGGCACGGCATGGATTCTTGAAAATCTCGTCGACATCTGTGCAAAGGGGGGCAATTTCATGGTTGGAATCGGCCCGGATGGCAATGGCAAGTTTCATCCAGAGGCCATCAACCAGCTGGAAGCAGCAGGTGCGTGGCTCGAGATAAATGGCGAGGCAATATACAACACGCGGCCCTGGACCGTGGCATGGCGAGAAGGTGAAAACATGCGGTTCACGGCAAATAAAGGCAAGATATTCATCTATGCATTCGTGCTGAAACCAGCAAGGGATGCCATCACGAGTAACATCATAAAACCAAAAAAGGGATCGATCATCTCGATCCTCGGAAACAATGAGCCTTTGTCCTGGACTCTTGATAACGATCGATTGATCATCACGATAGAAAATTACCTGGGATTCACCAACTATCCATTATG
>Ga0209039_10000866_pt1 | contig 29109 bp, 26 predicted proteins | sample BogFormECP12_OM1_FD_188238 | JGI IMG/M metagenome (GOLD analysis project Ga0209039, IMG submission 188238) | Bog forest soil microbial communities from Calvert Island, British Columbia, Canada - ECP12_OM1 (SPAdes) (version 2) | ecosystem: Environmental > Aquatic > Freshwater > Wetlands > Bog ... | reverse complement strand
AGGAGATACTGAAAATGTAGTGCCGACCTTTTAGAACCCTTCATTAAAAACAAACCACTTACCGCTCTTCTACCCCCTCAACTGCGAAAGTTCGGCTAATGATAGGCAGGCCCCCAAGTTAATCTCCGGGGCTTTGCTCCGGCGCGCCCTTCAGACCGTGGTGAAGCGACCGTTCCGCGTCGTGCCTTTTTTCGATCCGGGTCCTTGGGGCGGCGAGTGGATGCGCGAAGTGTGCGACCTTCCCCGCGACGCCCCCAACTACGCGTGGTGTTTTGATTGCGTACCGGAAGAGAACAGCCTGCGTTTGGGCTTCGGGACCGTGAGCGTGGAGATTCCTGCTATTGACCTTGTTTTCTTTCAGCCTCGAGAACTGCTCGGCGAAGCTGTGCACGCCAGTTTCGGCACGGAATTCCCCATCCGGTTTGACTTCCTGGACACGATGGATGGCGGAAACTTGTCCCTCCAGGTTCATCCTTTGACGGAATACATCCAGGAGCAGTTCGGCGTGTCCTTTACGCAAGATGAGAGCTACTACATACTCGACGCGAAGGAGGACGGCGGGGTCCTCCTGGGTCTCAAGGAGAATATATATCCCCTGGAAATGCTGGAGGCCCTGGAGAGGGCGCAGCAGGGGTACGGCCCCTTCCCCGTCGAACGATTTGTAAACCGATGGCCCGCGAAAAAGCACGATCACTTCTTGATCCCGGCCGGGACGGTGCATTGCTCCGCGCGCAATTCCATGGTTCTCGAAATCAGCGCTACACCCTACATCTTTACCTTCAAGCTGTGGGACTGGAATCGCCTTGATTTGCAAGGACGTCCGCGTCCGATTCATTTGCAGCACGGGCGCGAAAACATTCAGTGGGATCGAACGACGGAGTGGGTTCATCGTAACCTGGTGAACCGCGTGGAACTCTAAGCGACGGGAGACGGCTGGCCCATACACCGAACGTCTAACCCGGCAAGGCCGGCACGCCACGATCAAAGCATACGTGAGGACAAATCCATGAGTTTCGACCCGGGGCTCGACGTTCGCGTCACCGAGAACCCGATAGGATTTGAATTCGGCCCCAATGTATTCGGGCCGACCCCTGAGTACCGCAGCCTCGATTCGATCCGCAAGAGTCTCTATGATCCCTCCTGCGATGGCCCCGACCCCGTCTATGCGATCGTGATGGACGTGGGGAAACGCGAGCACCGGCAGGAACTTGAAAAGCGCCATCTCCTGTTTGGAATTGTCACCTACGCAGCCGGACGGCTCGGGAACGAACCCGTCCGAAGTCAAGGTCATGTACACCGGGTATCCACCCACAGCGGTTGGGCGCCGCCGGAAGTCTATGAAATCTGGCGAGGTCGCGGGATTGTCTACATGCAGGAGCTTGCGGCGGATGACCCCGGCCGATGCTTCGCGGTGGTTGGTGAGCCAGGCGATGTTATCGTCGTGCCTCCAGGTTGGGCGCACGCTACGATCAGCGCTGATCCTGAGACCCCGCTCACTTTTGCCGCATGGTGCGATCGCGAATATGGTTACGTGTACGATCAGGTAAGAGCGCGCCAGGGGCTTGCCTGGTACGCTTTGTTCGACGACGGCGGCCGACTCAAGTGGTACCGGAATGCTAACTACCGCCCGCGGGATCTCTGCATCGGGTCTCCCCACGACTACCGTGCATTAGGTCTGGTAGGCGGAACGCCTATCTACGCCCAGTTTGAGAGGAACCCCGCGGCAATCCAGTGGATTTCAAATCCCGCACTCCGAAAAGAGAATTGGGCAGGCTTCACGCCTTGCCAAACCGAACGCCGTGGGTGAGGCACATTGGGCTATCTCCCTTTCTTTTCATCAACATCGTTTCATAACATCTATAACTCGCTTGTTTTCATCAACATCGTTTCAGGCCAATAAACGGCAATTTTTTCTCCGTTTGTTTTCAATAACCTCTCGGCTTCGCTCGTGCATTTTGGAGCCACATTTTTTGGAGCCCACCTGCATCGCAATGCCGATAACTCGTTTAATTTCAATGACTTGAAATTTTTTGTGCGACACAACGAATTTCGCTAAGTACCTTTTTTATCATAAACATCGTTTCAAACTGCGGGTTGTTTGCGGGGCTCTTTCTCTCGCCTCAGGGGACAAACCCGAGTCCCGATTCTGGAACCACGAGCCATCCACTCGCGCCGCGGAGGAATTCTGGCGCCTTGCTGCGTGGCGTCGCCCACGCTCTCTCCCCGCTACTATAGCCTACCGTATAGTTACTGAGTTGTCAAGTGGAATTTAAAACAATCTGCTTGGCGTCGAACCATGGGCCTAGTGTTGCGTTGGGAAAATGCGGTTACCTAAGAGCCGCCCGGCACCTGTCCCGATCAAATCGGGAGGGCGGCACATGCCGGGCTAAAAGCCCGGCGCTGGAGTTTCTCCATTTCTGACCGGGATTCTCCCTTTCGGACCTTCCGAGACGACAGCCCAGACCATGCGTTCGGTATGGGCGTTTAGTGGATTGATTGCCTTTCCGCCGTGGCATCTGCGATCTTAGATTGAGGACCAGGTTGTGAGGGCGAGAATGTGCCCTCTCAAACCAACCGTTCCACGCGAAAATCCTCGGCTTCTTCTGTTAATATAGGCACTGCGACCAAATAGGAACACCCTGCGCGTATTTTGGTATCTAACCATGCTGACGCGAATCTATATCGACAATTTTCGGTGCTTCGTGAATTTCGAGTACAGGCCAGAGAGCAAGCAACTGCTGCTCGGAGCTAATGGCACCGGTAAGTCATCGTTGCTCGATGCGATAACTTTCCTTAAACAATTTGCTAAAGGTGATAGAAATCCCTTCATTTCATCCGCGCGTACTCGTTGGCTCGACCGTCCTGTTCAGGTTTTCGAAATCGATGCGGTCCTGGATAAGCATAAGTACGAATACCGGGTCGTAATCCGGTTTGCGCGATCAACTACATCCGGCGATATTGCCTCCAGCAAGCTGACCATTAGCCAGGAACAGCTAAGGGTCTCGGGCAAGACGGTTTTCGAATTATCAAAAGGACGCATACATTTCTTCCAGAATAACGGCGGCCAGGCAACGACTGTCCCATTAGAAATGACCAAGTCGGCTTTACACCTCTCGCAGCTAAGCAATCCACACGTCCGCCGATTCGTGGAATGGTTGGATTCCGTTCATTGTTTTCGAATCGACGTCTACCCGGAAGCCGGGGAAGAGAGTACTGACCGGGAAGCCCGTCAACCCGACGCCGAACTTCAAAACCTTGCAGACTGGTACCGTTACTTAGTGCAAGCGGACCCGGAAGCTAACGTTCGGTTCTTGAACTCCATGCGGGAGGTACTGCCGGGATTTCAATTGCTCCGATTTTCTTCTGACGAAGATGGCAAACGCAGGCTTCGAGCTGACTTTGCGGCTCCGCGCAAGCAAAAGATGGATTTCGCAATTTCCGAACTGTCCGATGGGCAGCGATATCTAGTCGCCCTGTATATGGTTCTGCACTTTGTCATCGCACGCGGAAGCACGGTCTTTATCGATGAGCCGGATAACTTCGTCGCATTGAGGGAAATACAACCATGGCTCTTGGCCGCGGAGGAGGCGGTTGAGGAAAACAGCGGGCAACTCATTCTCGTCTCCCATCACCCTGAGATATTGAACCGATGGGCGTCGAGGCAGGGACTGTACTTTTTCAGGGAAGAGAATGGGCAAGTGCGGACGAAGAAATTCAAAATGCATTCCCCTAGAAATTTAGAACCAGCAGAGTTGATTGCTCGCGGGTGGGAGAATGAGTAACCCATCCCTTGTCGTCCTTCTTGTAGAGGACGAGCACCATGAGATGCTCGTCTACAAGTATCTCAGGCGCTGCGGCCTGAAGAGTCGCGAGATTCGCATACCACCATACCCAATCGGCAAAGGTAGTGCGCAAGCCTGGGTACTAAGCAGGTTCGCCGAGGAAGCAGGCGAATGTCGCAACCGACAGGCCGGGGCTAAGGCCGAGACCGCATTGGTCGTGATGATCGACGCCGACGCTAGGACGGTCGAGTACCGATTGGCCCAACTCGATCAGGCATTGGTAGACGGCGGAGAAGTAAAGGTTCGGAAGGCTGAGCGCATTGTGCGACTTGTCCCAAAACGAAACGTCGAGACATGGATTCTCTGTCTAAGTGGCGAAACAGAGCTCGATCAAGATACCGACTACACGAGGGAAAAGCACAAATGGCACGACCTGATTCCCACGGCCGCGGAAACGCTTCGTGAGTGGACTCGACCGAAAGGCGAACTGCCTGCCCATTGCGTCAGTTCCCTGCGACTTGGAGTCCAAGAATTGAAACGGCTTGATTCTTGAATCGCTTGCCCGCCACCTACACTCTTCCGAATGACGCCGCCAAAGCGTCTCAGGCACCACCCTTTTGAATTCAAAGCGGAATTACAAGGAGCATAAGTTTGGGCCTTTCCACCCGCTGGGGACGGAGCCCGCACCGCGCCAGGCTGGTTTGCGGCTCCGAAAAGGTAGAAACTCCAGTGCCGGGCTAAAGCCCGGCGCTACAATGAATCGACATGTGCCGCATAAGTAAACCTTTTTCCCAAACGCAACATTCGCTTCACGCGGAAGCCTGTGCCGCTTTCTTGTTGCCAAAGGTTTGGTTCGTGATCAGGGGTTTGGCCCAGAAGGAAACGCACAAGACCCAACCAAAGGTGACATACAAGAACATCATTCCGGTGCGAAGCCCAAAAGCATCACCCAGGCGCCCGATTAATAGCGGCACAACGGCTCCGCCCATGATGGCGGTGCAGAGGATACCCGCAAACGGGCCATGGTGCTCGGCCACGGAATTCAACGCCAGAGAAATAACGATCGGCCACATGACCGAGGCGAAAAGACCGGTAAGGGGAAACGCCAGTTTCGCCGCGGTTCCACTGCCGAATAAGGCGACCGTCAGGCATGTCACTGCCCCAAGACAAGTGCCCAGCAGGACCTTGCGGCTATCCACCAGCTTCAGCAAGAGCATGCCCAGCCCACAGCCTGCCGTGAGCAGTCCCCAGAACCACGCCACCACAGTCGCGCCCGTGGTATGAGGATCGTAGCCGTGATACTGAGCGAGAAACTGGGAAATCCAGTCTGCGGTCCCTTGCTCTGAGCCGACATACATGAAGATGCTGATAAAAAACAGCAACACGATCGGCTTTTTGAGGAGATGGCCATACATGCTGACGGCGCCGGCCTGCTCCTCTTCGGTGCGCTGCACCGGCGGGAACCTGGATGCCGCCAATGTGAGCAGCATCAGGATAATCACCCCGCTGAAGATCCAGTACATGGAAACCCACGGCAGACCTGCCGGAACCAGTCGTTTGAGGATAAAAAGCAGGAAGTTCATTTTGTTCGGTGGGTCTCCAAGGTGAAGAACTACGTAAGAGTAAAGCTGCGGACTGACAAAGGATGCGGAACCGAAGATTAATTGGGCAAATGCCGCATTAAAGGCAAAATGCTCTTCCCCGCCGGCAACGCGCAGGAGCGGATTAATGGCCACCTGAAGCGCGGCCCCGCTTCCACCGATGAGAAACAGAGACACCAGGGAAACGTGATACACGGGCAGCAGCGCGAAAAACAGTGAGCCGGCCAACGCCACAGCGAAGGAAGCCAGCATGACCCGTTTCTCCCCCCATAGCTCTACCAGGAAGCCAGTGGGGATGGAGAGCACTCCATAGGCAATAAAGAAAGAAAACGGCAGCAAGGCGGCGGCCGCCATGCTGACATGAAAGCTTCTGATGATGTCGGGGATGATGGGACCAAGAATGTTGGAGACCAACGAAATAACAAAGAAAGTCGCAAAGACCAAACCGACCATGTAATTGCTTCGCTTCATACGTAAACGTGACCCCTTGTATGCTGGTTCACTCTGTCGTAGTGACCTTGGAGGCAAAACTGAACCGGCCTGCTTCCCTCCCGGTTTGCGCGGCCAATGCCAGCGTGATCATTTCCACGGGCAAAATCTCGAGGATCGGGATCACACTCTCCGGGACCGCAGGAATCCGCAAAGACGAATGTCGGGCTTCCGTTCCGATCAACTCACCCATCCCCCCCTTGTGGCGGATGTCCTCGACCAGTTTGGCGTTGAGCGCCCGTGTTGTGTCAACTCCGGAGAAAACGCCGACGAACGTCCTTTCATTGACCATCTCCATGGGTCCGTGCCGAAATGCGGCGCTGCTCATTCCCTCGGCGTGATAGTGAGTGGACTCCTTGGTGATGAGCGCTCCGGTTCCGACGGCAGCGAGCGAGATTCCCCGTCCAACAAAAAACAGGTCGTGAACATTGTCCAGGGCGGCCGCCAATTCCAAGACGTGGTCCCGCCAGGAGTTCAGGTACGCTGCGGCCGCGGGTGCGGCTTGCGCCAGCTCGTTTCGTGCTTGCCCAAGGTCGGTGGAGCTGAGGAGGGCGGCGATCTGGCCGAGCGCCATCAACGCCGTCACATAGGTCTTGCAAGACACCGAGAATTCCTCTCCTGCGCTCGTCAGCATCACCACATCGGCGCCCGACCCGAGCGGGCTCTTGGCGGTATTGGTGACAGCAATGATCCGGGCCCGTCCGGCATTCCTTTCGAGCAGGGTGAGGATTTCCGCGCTCCGTCCGGATTGCGAGACCGCGATGATCAGGGTCGCAGGATCGAGCAACGGACGAAGGTAGTGGACCAATTCCGAAGTCTCAACCCACCATGTCGCAAAGCCACGGGAAGAGAGGAGTAAGTGCAAGGGATAAAGGGCATGAAAAGACGATCCCATCCCCGTAAGCACGACTCTCTTCAATACTCCTTGTTTGACTTGCTGTGCAATGGGGAGCAACCCATCGGGGGTGGTGAGCCCGGCGATTGTGGCCTCCAGCGCACGAGGCTGGTCCAAGATGTCACGCAGATATTCACCTTCAATGATACGGTACTTTTGATCAGGGTTGCTCATCGCGAAACTCCCGAGGACTGGAAGTGATTGCGCCAGACTTCAGCGGCACCGATCAGGCCCACATCCGGGCCCAAGGAGGCCAGCGAGATCTCCACGCTTTGATAAGGGACAAGACCACAGTTTTGGCGGATGACCTGGTGAATACGATCAAGGAACATGCTCGCGCTTTTCATTACGCTGCCGCCGAGCACGATGGCCTCGGGGACGAACAGGGTTACAAGGTTAGCGAGACCGACACCCAAGTAATAGCCCTCGCGCTCGACCGCCCGCCGGGCCCATTCGTCCCCGCCCTGTGCTCGGGCGCAGATTTCCCGGCCGGTCAGATTCTGACTTGGGTAATCAGCGGGCACGATCGTTTTGATCCATTCCACCATGGACGGTCCGCTCGCCAATGCCTCCCAGCAGCCACGCGCACCACACGTGCACGCCGGACCCGACGTTTCGATGATATGGTGCCCGAGTTCCGGATGCGAGTGAGCCGCCCCTCGGTAGACCTTCCCATCCAACACCACCCCAGCTCCGATGCCTGTGCCAATGGTTACGCAGATCATGCGGGATTTGCTCTTTCCAGACCCCCAGGCTACCTCTCCGAGGGCGACTGCATCCGCGTCATTCTCCATTGCCACCGGAACGTGGAATTCAGCCGAGAGTTTCTTTACGGGATTGCCTCCCTCCCATCCCGGCAGAGTATTTATATCACCCAATGTCCCCGTCAGCGGATCCACCGGGCCGGTGCAGCCGATCCCAATCCCTTGCAGCTTGACGCCAGCCTGATCGGCGCACCGGACCAGAAGTTTGCTCACCCGTTGCATGGCGTGATCGAACCCCAAAGGCCCATCGGTAGGACATTCTTCCTTTGCCAGCACTCGCCCATTCGCATCCACGACCCCCATGGCCATCTTCGTGCCACCGATATCCAGGGCCCCAATCATGCGGTTATACCCCCCCTTTAGATATGCAAAGCGCTCCCGTTTCGTCATCTCCAGTCAAAAATCGCCGCCTCGTACGGTTGAAGGTCCAACTGCCACTGCGACCCCTGAAGTGAAACGGACCGTTCGCCGCTGGGCGTCACCCGCTGGATGGACCGCAAGGGGAAAGCAGAACTCACCGTCATCCGCTGCGGGTTCGCGCTATGACTCACTACCACTACATAACCATGATCTTTCGCGTCGAGAGAGACAACTTCCACGGACGGCCGATCAATCTGGAATCGCGGCTTGACTCCAGCCCAGTCCCGGAAGGCCTGATAGATCCGGTGCGTATTCTCCTCCTGATCGAAAACCGAGGGAACGCCGGCCAGGTATGTTTCGAGGGGATACGCGCAGAGCAACGTCTTGCCTTTTCCGAGGGTGTTTGCGATCAACGCCGGCCGCCCGGCCTGGTCAACGGCAATCACCGTCCCACTGGCAACCACGAGCGTCGCTGCCCCCTGATGGGCATTGCCTGGAGCGGAGTAGTGAAAAACGTCGCCTGGTTTCAGGCCCGGCAAGGCAGAGACGACCTTCAGGGTGACGTCACTGACGGGCAAATGATCAACCAGACGAGCCCCGAACAAGCTCTCCATCTCCGGAATCGCCGCGTCGCCACCCACGGAGGCATAAAGGGCGCCCCCCTGCTCGACGTACCGGCGGGCCTTTTCCCAAAAGTCGCTGTGGACGTGCACCAGGAAATTGTCCGTGCTGGTCAGCGGAGAAGGCATCAGCAATAGAGGATGGCCTTGCCAATCGCTGTACTCCCGAGGGAAGTCGGCCTTTAAGCCAGCTTGGCGCGCCAGGATGAAGGAGGACAACCACGAACCGGTCAGCCAATCATTCTCCTCGCTGAAGTGAGGTGGGGCCTGACCGGAGACCGCCCCTCCCTCCACGGTGGAGGTATAGGGCACAATCACCGGGCCAGCCAGGCCAAAGTGCGAGAAGTCGCCGTAGGGCTTCGACCACTCATTGGGAACGATGATGCCGGCCTCGGCGGCGGCTGGTTCAATGCCGCTGAGATCCAGTCGGGCAACGATCTCTTCGAAGTCCTTAAGCATTCTCGCGGCGGGGCGCGCCTTCCCCTCCCAGGTCGTCAACCCAAATTGCGTTTCATGCGGCGAACGCAAATAAGGGACACGGTGGAACTGCTCCGGGGCGGCGTCGGTAAAACACCAGATCAAAAATCCATTCGCTCCCGCACCCAACGCCGAGTAAAGGTTCGCTCCCAGGTATTTCGCAATTTGCTCAGGCTCATACTGCGCCGCAGATGCGCCGATCTCCTGAACCATAACCGGGCGCCCGGCCCCTCCCGAGAGAGCCGTTTCAAGTGCGGCGCCATACGTACCGCGCGCGGAGAGCATGGGATCGGGGAAAAGCTTGGGTGCATAGATGGAGTAAGGATGCACACTGAAAAAGTCCACTTCGTCGCGGATGTTGTCGGGACGGAAGGGACCGCGCCCGACATCTTCCATGCTGGTTCCGACCACCAGGGGGTGCAGGGAATCGTAACGGCGGATCGCACCGGTCAGCAATCGCGTCCAATTGATGGCCATAGAGTCCGTGGTACTGTCCGCCACGATCCAGAAGGGCGGCTCATCGGTCAGATCCCAGGCTAGAATGGCGGTTTCCTTTGCGTACCGGCGAGCAAGTTCGGCTGCGAAGTCAGTCTCCAGGCGCAACATGTAAGGGTCTGATTGAGGGTCACGACCCTGACGGTAGGGAACGTCCCAATAGGCTTCGCCCACTTCTCCTCCAATTAAAAGCATGGGATGGAGATAAATGTGATAGCGGTGAGCCAGTGAAATCAGATAGTCGAGCCCCTTAAATGCTTCGGGATTGTAATCATCCGGCCGGGGCTCAAACCACGCCCAGACGAGGTCGAGCCGAATGGTGTCGAGTCCCAGTTCGTGCATGCGTGCGAAATCGGCCTCAATCGCGGTCGTGTCCCACTCATAGGGCCACTCCATGGCGGCTTTGGCGGGAACCCAGTTGGCCCCCACGGGAATGAAGCGGTGCCCCTCGCGGGAGAAGTAGTTGCCGTCCAGACGAACCGCTGGCAACTGCGCGGCATCTGGTTGTTGTTGCGCGGAAGCCTCCGTCTTCGTCTGCGACTGGCCCCGGCCGCTGCCCGCGACCTTAACTGCCCAGCCGAGACCTAGTGCTGCCACAATCAAGAAGCACCGTAGTGTGCGGTTAGAATAACAGCGGACATTCATTGTCCTTCCCTCCAAGTGCACTCATCCTCGATCTGAGTTCTAACCAAACAAAGGTCACGTGACATAGGCGGGAGATCGGGGACCGTAGATAGTGGCTCATGAATTCGGCGAAACACTAAGGAAGTTTGCCAGCAAAGTCAAGAAATCGAATTTTTGCTGTTGCGTATACCTGTAGTTCGCGAATGCCTCATCCCCCACATGCATTCCTTCAAAAGGCAGGGGAAAAACGTCAGCAGGAGGGGCTGGCAAAACTATACGCTACGTCATACGAGGAGGAGGCCGGAAGGCGCAAGTGCACCGAGAGTACTTTTCCATGGATTGGGAGGACAACGGTAAGCCTTGCACCGACACCCACGGGCTTATCGACGAGACCCTGAGATATCTCGGCTAACTTGTACTGAACCAGTTCATCCATGAGAAGGGATCGTGGGGGTTCCCGTGCCTGGAGGAGACGCGCTGGCCTTCCTCTCTGGACTGTCGGAGTCACTCTGGATGGAGCAGACAGAACAGACGGGCATACCGGAGGCGGTCAGGCGTAAAATGGATGGTGGTTGGGGTGTCAAACGGGAATCGTGGAATAAGTAATTTCGTTGACCTGCAAACAGAAAAGATTACCGTTTATGGGTGGCGAGACAAGCGCCAGAGGCCGAGATCACAGACTCTCCCGTGACTCGAGGGATTGGACTTGAACTTGGCCGAGGATCGCGTCCAGGCGTTCAGGCTGGACAAACTGGACGGCGCCAGCGCAGTCCTCGCCGACATTGGAAATCAGCCCGAAGGCGCTCCGGGGCGAGACATGGAACCGCTTCCCCCACTGGTCAAGCACGTTGCTGTTGTCAGGCAAGAGCCCCCAAAGATACGGATCGACTTTCGCGTTTCCATGCTCGGTCAAGGCGAGTGGCATGGAAATCGAAAGTGGATAAGCGTCTGAGGCGTTGCGCCACTGTTCGCTGTAGATGAAAGACAATTTCCCCCGATTGTCGCGCGCCACGCGACCCATTTCCCGGCCCTCAATTATCGCCATGAGTTCCTTGGTCATTTTCTCTCTCCGCGCGCGGCGGCGACGATGGAATCAATATCCACTGCGGGAGCGGTCTGGCGTTTCTTTCCGGGAGCATCTTCCTCGGTCATCAGTTGGATTCCGAGGGCGTCGATGGTGCGCAGTAGGAGGCCGATTTCAGCCCTCGGTTTCCCCTTTTCCACTTCCACGATCCACTGCCGGCTGACGCCGACCTTCCGGGCGAGCGACCGCTGGTCAAGGGTGAGTTTGATGCGGCGATCTCGGATGAGTGCGCCGAGGTCGGCTGGGGTTCGAATTCGCATATGTTCCTTTCCCTGAAAAGTAGGCGTAGGGCGACATTCTACCAAAGTCGTCGTTCGACGAGAACTGGGAAAGTCGGCGAACGTAGACATCCCCAAATGTCGTCAAGCGCGGACACCGAGGGGGAATAGTCAGGGGCCAAGCCGCCGTTTGCGATTTCCTTGGACGAGCGTTCTGTAATGGCCTGGACGCCGTCACTTCAAATGAGCCGATAGGCGATTGGGCCACCTCTCCGCCCACAGAGTTGCTCGGAGTCGGCCTGGGCGGCGATAACTCCCCTCGCATGATCGCATTTCAGGCACGTATCGAATTCTGACGCGGTGGGATCTGGCCTCTCAATAATCATCAAGCGGTTTGGGCATTCGTGTGGAAGTCTCGGTCGGCCCGAGCGCGGAATTTGGCCACCGATTGACACGAACTTCGACTCGTCCGCGAGCTTTGTTGGACTCACCGGTTGACCGACAATCCGGCTATAGACAGGATGCGTGAAGTCGAGATAGAAATGTCGGTGGGAGTTGGTGCGATGAGCTGTCAGAAAGAAATGGGAGATGGCGTATTGCTTCAAGGCTGTGCCTGCGGCGGCGCCTCTGGGGAGATGTCTCGACAGATAAGGCGCCTGCAGGTGATCACGATCGCCTGGATGTTGGTCGAATGCGCCCTTGCTCTCTTTTCTGCATGGCACGCACGCAGCCCCGTCCTTTTGGCCTTTGGCGCCGATAGTCTGATAGAACTCTTGTCGGCGTTCGTGGTGCTTCTGCAATTCGCCCCACGCCTTGCTCTTAGCACTGCCCGTGCCACGAGACTCGCGGGGATTCTTCTCTTCCTTCTCGCTGCGGTCATTACCATCAGCTCCGCCATCGCCCTGTGGCAGCGTGTGCAGCCCGATACGAGTTGGATCGGAATAGGAGTGACGAGTGCCGCCCTCATCATCATGCCCCTGCTGAGTTCAGCAAAGCGAAGAGCCGGAAAAGCGGCTCGTAACCCTGCCCTCACCGCAGACGCGGTACAGTCTGCAACCTGTGCGTACCTTGCAGGCATAACCCTTGCCGGTTTGGTCCTCAATGCTGTGCTTCATATCCGATGGATAGACCCCGTCGCCGCGCTTGCTGCGGTCCCAGTCATCTGCATCGAAGGAAAGAAAGCATTGCAGGGCGAGGAGTGCTGCTAGCCTGGCGGGAGTAGGACGCCTTAGGGCTGCGTGCGGTAAAGCGGAGCGAAACAATAGGACACCAACACCGCACGAAAGTGGCTGCTTTCCGACGTCAACGCCGCTGGCGAGGGCGCCTGCAATGCCGGAGCCACCTACGTCGCGGCAAGGGATGGTTGACGACTTTGATGTGGAGGTCCGCAATAAGCACCTAGACCGCACTTGCCTCGTGGATGAGCTTTCAGGCGGGCAATTTGTGTTGGTCAACGCAGCCGTTAACTTGGGCATCGCGATCTATAACCTGGAGCAGGGTGAAGGCATTCGTTACGAAGCGCTGTTCCGGGACGAAGCGGTGGGAGCTCTGGATGCTGTCAATGGCAGCGAGGTCACACGGGCTGGCGCGCGAATTGCCCTAAAGACTTATGATGGTGAGGCTGTATTCTGCCGTCTGCTCAAAGCATAGAGAATCAACTCACTGCGATTTGAGACCCCAAGTTTCTCATAAATGCGGAACAGGTGGTTCTTGACCGTGTGGCAGCTCACACCCAGCTTTGCGGCGATCTCGCACGTCGGCAGAGCTTCGGTCAGCAATTGCACTATTTGCTCTTCCCGCTTGGTGAGCAGTGGAACACCCAGGGCGTTGAGGACATGGACGGGTTCCCGGCTTGCCAGGCTCTTCAGAAGCCACTGGAGTTCCTGACTATTGACCCAAACCTGCCCTTTGCGCACGCTCTTGATGCACTTGCACAGTACACCGAAGGGGGCGTCACCGCAGACAATGCCTTTGGCCCCTGCCGAAAAGGCATCGGTTACCAATTCCGGGGAGGAACAATCGACCAGCATAATGGGGAGTGTCGTCGTACCCAGGGCGCGCAACTTGTGCAGTGCATTGAGACCGGCGAGACCTTGACCCTCCAGGGTTGAGCTAATCACCGCCACCTCGGGCCGATGCTCCGCCACTTTCTTTAGAAGTTCTTCTGAGGTGACGGCGCAATCCAAGACGGTGATCTCCCTCTTGTGCGGTTTTAGTGCCCGCCAGACTAACTCACATTCCATCTTGGTGCGTTTCGCGAGAACAACCGTAATAGGCATAGGCGCGCCTCCACATGGCCTTGAGCCGGGGTTAGCCGTCCCTGCCGAGAAAGTATCTACAATAGTATTCCTCGAGGCAGTGATCTCAAGGCAAAAAGGTAAAATGCAGTGTAAAAAAGCCCTTACAGCGCCCTATGAGGTACTAAATGGGCCGCGTGTAGCAGCCCTCGTTGTTGGGTTGGCCGTTCCAAGATTTGGCCTCGTGTCTCCCCAACAATCATTGTCGGCGCCCGCGCGCCTCCTCATGTCTTCGAGCCGCAATTACTCGTCCCTGCCAAGTCTAAAAACGTGCTGCAATATTACCACAGGAACAGTAATTGTAAAGCAAAAAAGTAGGACGTCATTATTATATATATATAATCTAGTGATATATTGATCGACGGTATAGTCACCCAAGGAGAAGGAGCCGGCTGCCCAAGTCCAGATAGGGCCGCTCTTCTCCCTTCCCGGGGCTTGTCGTTGAGCCGCGCCGCATAGGTCGGTTGGCATCTAACACCAAGCTTATTCGCCTCTGACACCTGAGCTTTTGGGCTTCTTGTGGAGCTTTTGTGTTTTACGTAAAGTGCAAGCTGCATTTTCCCAAAGGGCCCCGAAAGCAGGTAATCGGCAAGGGAAAAGCCCACGGTCAGAAAAGCACTGACCGTGGCTCTGGGGCGCGAGCGTAGCAGAATCAGTATATAAATAGCAGGATCTGTATATCAATTTCGCTTGATATCCGAAAAACGCATGGTATCGATGAGGTGTCTTAGCGATAGTGCTGAGACAGGGGCGACGCAAGGCAGCCAAACACTCGACAGGTTGTTTCGTCGAGTAGCCAGGGGGAAACAGGGGATAGGCGAAGATCGATGCAGAACAGTACCAAGGCTATGACCAACATTGCAGCGTTATACCGCCTGTGGCGGGCCGACATCGCAACCCCTGGGGTGGGAGCTAATATGACCGATGCTCTCGAACATCCCCGAAGGTACCATCGTTACCAGCTCGAGGTTCCCGTGATTTTCTCCTGGAAAGACGCGCACAAAATTCGACAGGAACATAAAGGCCTCACTCGTGACCTGAGCGTGGGAGGAGCATATGTCTTCGCCACAACCGCTCCGCCGCTGGACGCCAGGATCAAGCTCAAGGGATTTCTTCCGCCGGGTGGAAAAGCCCTGCCCGCGCGGATATTCGGACAAGGACAAGTAGTTCGCGTGGAGACATTGCCCGGCAGCCTTCCCGCAGGTTTCGCGGTGGCGATAGGGCGGATCTCATTTCACAAATGGGCAAAAAATTGATGAGCACGAATGCCCCATTTCCCACCCTGAACAGGCGGGCGTTCCACATTTTGGGAGCTTTGCACTGCTAAGGGCTAGCAAGGTATTGCGGCTCTGGCCAAGGTTTGTTGGCCGAACACGATAACGGCATTAACCAAAAGGGAAGTTGCAGGTATGTGACTCAGAGGGCGGAGCTATGGGCAACATCCAGCAACTTGGGGAATCGACACGGGCAGTGCCCGCTGTGGGGGGCGCTTTCGATGAACCTCGCTGGTACGCTATTCATACGCGTGCCCGCCATGAAAAGTCCGTCACCGCGCATCTCCAAAGCCTGGGCGTCACGACGTTTCTTCCGTTAATCCCGCAGACGCATCGATGGGGCGATCGGCAGAAAACCATCCAGTGTGTGCTCTTTGACTGCTACACGTTCGTGTGCCTGGAATCATACTCACAGAAACACCTTCCTACCCTGATGACACGCGGCGTCATCGGATTTGTCGGCATCCGTGGTGTCGGCCTCCCGATACCTGACAAAGAAATAGAGGACATACGAACTCTATTGGCCAACAAGATTGCAATGGCGCCCCATCCCTTCCTCAGAACCGGACGCCGCGTGCGCATCCGGGGGGGATGTATGGACGGGTTGGAAGGAATTTTGGTGGCCAAGAACTCTGACCAGAGCCTGGTGGTCTCAGTGGAGATGATACAGCGATCGTTAGCAGTCCACATTGATGGCTATGACGTAGAACCCATCTGAGCGGAGACTCCCGGGAGTTTCGCCCTCAGGTCAGTCACCAGGAGAAGCAGCATGAAAAGCGTTTTGAAGAGGACGGGAGTTACGGTCTTCATCATAGTCCTATTTGCCTTCTGCGCCGCAGCCCAGCAGTCGGGGGAGACCTCCAGGAAACTCGATTCCGGGTATGTCCTCGGGCCGGACGACCAGATTGTGATCCACGCGATCGACGCACCGGAGATTTGCGATAAACCCTTCCTCATTGGAATGAACGGGAACGTTACACTGCCGCTGATCGGCCTGGTACAGGCTGGCGGTCTCACCGTCGAGCAACTCGAAACGGAGTTGAACACCCACCTCAAGAAATACATGCACGATCCACAGGTCTCTGTAATCGTGGCGGAGTTCCGGAGCCAGCCGGTTTCCGTCTTTGGAGCAGTCGCCAAACCGGGAGTGATTCAACTGCGCGGCCGCAAGACGCTCTATGAGGTCCTCTCGATGGCGGGCGGGCCCACCGAGCGCGCGGGTTTGAGCCTTACGGTCACGCGTCGCCGCGAAAACGGCGAGATCCCGCTGCCCGGCGCAACGATCGACCCTACCGGACAATTCAGTACTGCTGGATTGAATGTGCAGGAGATTCTGGAGGGAAAGAACCCCGCGGTAAATATCGAGATCAAGCCCTATGACACGATCTCCGTCTCCGAGGCAACTTCCAACATGATCTATGTAGTCGGCGACGTCGAGCATGGAGGGGCGTTCACTCTGGGCGGTCGCCAAAGCCTTTCCGTGCTCAGGTCGTTGTCCCTTGCAGGCGGAATGGGACGCACCGCGAAACCGCAGAAGGCGAGGATCATTCGCAGTATCCCGGGAGAACTGAAACCCCAGGAGATCGTGGTCAACATCAAGCGGATAATTGACGGAAAGGCAGAAGATACCATGTTGCTGCCCCAAGACGTCCTCGTCATTCCCACCAGCAGCCGTAAGGTTTTTACAACCTACTCTGTTCCCTCGCTGCTTTCGGCTGCCGCTTACGCTGCGATCTACCGTTAATGAGGATTGAGGATTCTATGGAAAACCCACGGCTTTTGAACGGACCCGCCCCAGACCCGCAAAGACGAAAGAATGGCGACAGCAAACCGCTGGCGCGGCCCCGGTACGTCGATGTGCCTTTCTCTCCCGTCAGTGAGGAGCCCGACCCCGGCCTGCTGCTCGAATATTTCGATATCGTCCGCCGTCATAAAGGCATCCTGATCCTGATTGCTTTGCTGGGCCTCCTCGCCTCGATCTTGCTCACACTTCCGCAGACACCGATCTACCAAGCTCGTGCCTCCCTGGAGATTCAAAACATCAATGAGAATTTCCTCAACATGCGCGACGTCAGCGCCACCGCGAATGAGGACGGTTCGTACCCTCCCGAGTATGATCTCCAGACAAAGGCCAAAATCCTCCAGAGCGAATCCGTTCTCGAGGGGGTCATCGCCAAGCTCCATCTCGAAGAAAAGCTCGCTCAGGAGAAGGATCGTGGCCGCCTCTCCGCCTGGCGTAACACTCTGGGTCTGCCCGAGTGGAGTTCGGACTCGCCGCGCGAAGAGGCCCTGCGTCTGGTTACGAGGAACCTGAAAGTCAGCACGGAGGCCAAAACGCGGCTGGTCGAGATCCTCTACGACTCCAAGGACCCGCGGCTCGCCGCCGACTTCGTCAACACCCTTGCCACCGAGTTCATCCAGCAGAATCTCGAGGCCCGCTGGAAGACCTCACAGCAGACAGGTGAGTGGCTAACCCGCCAGATGGAAGACGTCCGGATCAAGCTTGAAAAGTCCGAAGACGAGTTAGAAACCTATGCGCACGCTACCGGCCTGATATTCACCTCGGAAAAAGTAGGTACGGTGCTTGTCGAGGATAACGTCGCTGAAGAAAAACTGCGCCAGCTTCAGGAGGAACTCTCCAAGGCGCACGGCGACCGTGTGGCCAAGCAATCGAAGTTCGAGTTGATCTCCAGCGCTCCCCCCGACTCCCTTCCCGAGGTGCTCGATGATAAAACGCTGGAAGAATACCAGGTCAGGCTTACCGACCTGCGCCGCCAGCTTGCCGAACTTTCTTCTGCCCTGACCCCGGCCCACCCGTCCGTAAAGAAAGTCCAAGCCCAGGTAACAAGCCTGGAATGGGCCCTGCAGAAGGAACGTGCCAACGTCGTCCAGCGCATCCGCAACGAATATGAGTCTGCCAATCGCCGCGAGAATCTGCTGGCGGCGAACTACGCTACGCAAGCTCACCTGGTGTCGGAGCAGGCGGCCGAAGTGGCCCATTACAACATTCTCAAAAGCGATGTAGACACCAACCGCCAGCTTTACGACTCCATGCTTCGCAACGTGCAGGAAGCCGGCATGACCTCCGCTCTGCGCGCCAGCAATATCCGCGTGGTGGATTCCGCCCTACCCCCCACACGTCCCTACAAACCGAGGATGGTCTTGAATGCGGCGCTGGGCCTTCTTGCCGGAGCCCTTTTCGGCTTCGTCTTTGTCGTGATGCGCGAGCGTGCCGACCGGAGTATCCAGGCCCCGGGTGAGGCCGCGTTATCCCTGGGCATACCGGAACTGGGCGTGATTCCATCGCTCGATGCGGAACGGAGCCGCCGCTTTGCTTACTACCAGAAGGCAAGAGCCAGCAAGGGCGGTGAATTGAAGAAGGAAGCATCCCGGCAGGTCGAATTGGTCACCTCGCGGAGAAACCCATCGGTTCTGGCGGACTGCTTCCGGGCCACGGTAACCTCCATTCTGTGCTCCGAGGAGAACGGCGATCGCCCACGGACCATTGTGCTGACCAGCGCCAACCCGCGGGAGGGGAAGACGACGGCGGCGAGCAACCTGGCGCTAGCGTTAGCCGAAATCGGCATGCCTGTCCTCCTGATCGACGGCGATCTGCGTAAGGGGCGGCTGCATGAAGTTTTCCAGGTGTCCAACGCGTGGGGGTTCAGTGATCTGCTGGGGGGAAAAGAGCTGCCCCAAGGCCGCGAGAAGGCCTTTGTCGAGACGGGTTACCCGCGCCTGTCACTGCTCCCGGCGGGTTCCCCGGAATCCACCATCTTGAGCCTGCTTTATTCACCACGAACCTTGGAGTTTCTGAGCCACATGCGCGAGCAGTTCCACACGGTCCTGATTGACACCCCCCCCATGCTTCAGATGCCCGACGCGCGAGTGCTCGGGAAATTGGCGGATGCTGTGGTTCTGGTGGTGCGCTCGGCCCAGACCACGCGCGATGACGCAACCGCCGCGGCCCAGCGCCTCGCCGAAGACGGAACGCGCGTGCTGGGGTCGATCCTGAACGAATGGGATCCAAGGAAAACCAGCCATTACGGGTACTCCTATTCCTACCCCCATTATCATTACGACGCGAGCAGGGGCTAGGCCTTCGCCACCGTTCCCTGAAACCTGACACCTGAAACTTGAAACTGGAAACTAGAAACTAGAAACTCGGCGCCTGCTGTTCCCTGACACCTGACACCTGGCGCCGGTTGTTCTCGGTTCTCGATCCACTAACCACTATCCACTGCGCTTATGTCTTATCTTCGCCGTCGCATCCTTCTCCAAGCCGCCAAGCTTTTTGACCTGGCATTGATGGTGGCCTGTTTCGGGCTGGTCACGGTGCTGGTGTTGCACCAGACTCCGGAGACGTCGCTTGGCGAGTTCCTCTCGATGCGGATCAAGGTGGGGAATTTTGTATTCTTCGCATGTTTTCTGCTCGTCTGGCATCTCGTCTTTTCCTCCTTCGGTGTGTACAGCTCGAAGCGTTTATCGGCGCTTTGGGCGGAGGTGTTGGACGTTGCGAAGGCGGCCACGCTGGGGTCCTCGATCGTCTTCGTGGCGGCGATTTTCCTGCGCATCCGCATGGTCACGCCGCTTTTCTTCCTGAATTTCTGGGCGGCCAGCACCCTTGGGGGGGCACTCAGCCGGGTGCTGCTCCGCTACCTGCTGGCGGGCCTACGCCGACGCGGCCGCAACCTGCGCCAGATGGTGGTAGTCGGCACCAATCCCCGCGCCCTGCGCTTTGCCCGCAAGATCGAGGCGCGGCCGGAGCTCGGTTACCGCATCGCCGGCTTCGTGGATGGCCCGTGGTTTGGCCTGGAAATGTTCGAGCAAACGGGCTATGAGCTGGTCTCGGACTTCACGGGCTTCCCGCGCTTCCTCCGCGAGCAGGTGGTGGATGAAGTGGTGATTGCCCTGCCCATGGAATCCTCCTACGGGAAGGCGGCGCGCATTGCCGCGCTCTGTGAGGAGCAGGGCATCAACGTGCGGCTGCTCTCCGACCTTTTCAACCTGCGCCTGGCGCAGTCGCGGGCGGAAGAGTTCGAAGGCGAGCCCGTTATCACGCTTTGCGCCGCATCGCCGGACGGCTGGCAGCACCTCTTGAAGCGCCCCCTGGATGTCTCGGTCTCCCTGCCGGCGATGCTGCTGCTGTCGCCCCTGTTTTTGCTGACGGCGCTGGTCGTCAAGCTCACCTCGGCTGGGCCGGCCTTCTTCGTGCAGGAGCGCGTGGGCCTCAACAAGCGCCGCTTCCGCCTGTACAAGTTCCGCACCATGGTGGCGGACGCGGAAAAGCGCCAGCGCGACCTCGAGCATCTGAACGAGGCGCGCGGAGCGGTGTTCAAAATCCGCAATGATCCGCGCCTCACCCCCGTGGGCAAGTTCCTGAGAAAGACGAGCATCGATGAGCTTCCCCAGCTCCTCAACGTCCTGAAGGGCGATATGAGCCTGGTGGGCCCCCGTCCGCTTCCCGTGCGCGATTACCAGGGATTCAATCAGGACTGGCAACGCCGCCGCTTCAGCGTCCGCCCGGGCATCACCTGTCTGTGGCAGGTCAACGGCCGCAGCGCCATTCCGTTCGAAAAATGGATGGAGCTGGATATGGAATACATCGATAACTGGTCCCTCGGCCTCGATATGAAAATTCTGGCCAAAACCCTTCCCGCGGTCATTAAGGGCGCGGGGGCCGTATGAATGGAACCGGCTCGAAGGCTCTCGTGACCTCTTCTTCCGTCTCTCCAGGAGTTGGGCCGCAGCTCCTGCGGAATGCTCTTTTTAACTCTTCCTCCTGGTGTGTGATCGTCCTGGTTAATCTGGCGGCCATTCCCCTGTTCATCCGATACTTGGGTGTAGAGGGGTATGGAATCTATCTCCTTTTGACTGGCCTTTTCGGTTATTTCGGTCTCCTTGATTTCGGATTATCAGATAGTGTCGTCAAATATGTCGCCCACCACCAGGAACTTGGGGACCACGAATCGGTAGCGGAATCGGTGAATGCTGCGCTTTTTGTCCAGGTGATTGGGGGCGTGGTGGGGGTTTCTGTTCTCTGTGCCTTCAACCCACAAATCATCCGAGCGTTGCATGTCAGTCCGGCCCTCGCTCCTGTTGCCTCGATGGCCCTCTATGTCAGTGCGGCCGGATTCTTCTGCAAGATGCTCCTCAACACCTACAACGCTGCGCTTAAGGGGCTGCAACGCTTCGATCTCCTTGCGAAAACAACTGCGGGGTATTCCTTTGCGACCGCGATCGCGGCCGTTCTGGTTCTCATCGCAGGAGGCCGATTACTGGAAGTAATCATGGTCACTGTCTTAATGACCGTGACAAATCTGGTAACCGTGCTGTTTCTGGTGTCCCGCTCCATGGCTCGGTATCGGGTGGCGCTCCGCGTTAGGCCAGAGCGTTTTCGCGCGCTCTTCGGATTTGGGGCCTATACGTTCATCATGCGCATAGCAGGCGCCCTCAACACCTATATTCTCCAAGTGGTCATCGCCGTGATCCTGGGCGCGGGTGCGGTTCCTTATTTTGCGGTCCCCCTGAGGGTCACCAGCGGTATGGAAGCGGGATTGTCGAGCCTTGTAACCGTGATTTTCCCCTTTGTAAGCAAGCTCAAGGCTCGAGAAAGCATGGAATCTCTGCAGAGACTCTATTCGAATGCTTCAAGGTACGTCGTCGCTCTCAGCACGCCGCCCTTTTTATTCATCATCATCTTTTCCCATCCGATTCTAAGAATTTGGTTGGGACCCAGGTTTGCAGAAAACGGTTGGCTCGTTCTGTCGTTCCTGGCAACCAGCAGCCTGTTGGCAACTTGGACGATGGTTCCAGTCAATACTGCCTTTGGAACTGGGGACATTAAAGTCGTCGCTGCCTTTTCGTCTGTCGTCGCGGGGCTGAATCTTCTTTTTTCAGTGCTCTTTACCACCAAGTTGGGTGTCACGGGAACCGCCGCCGCCGTCCTGGTCACACAAGCCCAGGCACCAGTCTTTATTTGGTATGTTACCCGTCGAGTCGTGCGGGTCTCGCCCAGGAAATATTTTGGAGGGGTGTTTGCGTTCCACATCCCTCCCGCCCTAGGATTCTGCCTACTCAGTTTGGGGATTCTGTGGACGGCAGAGGTACGGGGTGGCCACGATGCCTTGCCCCCACTTGCCTTGGGAACCGCACTGATCGCCCTGTACTATTGCTTCTTGTTGAAATTCCGCTTTGTTTCACTTAACGAGGTTGGAAGGAGCGCCTAGTGCGGCGGGCGTACACGCAGAAAATCCACCGTCATGCGTAGGCGTTGGCCCGTCGGGAACCGTGTGCGCACGGTGTTTCGTTTGAGGGTCGAGGAGGAAAATGGCGGTGCTTCGGATCTGCCTTGATGGCCGGTTAATAAGCGGAAGCAGTGGGGGTGTCGAGCAAGTTGTAATCGGCTTGGCAAGCGCATTATCAAAACTCCCCCAGGGCGAGGAGGAGTATTTTTTCCTGACTTACCGCGACAGGGACGAATGGCTTCGGCCTTACGTGCGTGGGCCATGCCACATGTTACCCGGTCCCCCGGCGCCCCATCGACCGACAAGAGCCTGGCTGGCCAAACGAGTGCCGAGGTTGCAAGATCTTTACCACCGGTTCAGGCACCTGGGAGGCTCACCGCTTATCAACATCGAAAAATCAGACGGAACCATCGAGCAGGCCAGGATTGATGTCATGCATTTCACCTTGCAGACGGCTTTTCTGACTCATATCCCAAGTATCTACCAGCCTCACGACCTCCAACACTTGCACCTACCTCAGTTCTTTAGCCACTGGCAACGGACGGGCCGCGAGGTGCGCTACCGCGCATTTTGCGCGCAAGCGCAAATGGTCGTCGCCATGTCCGCCTGGGGAAAGGCCGATTTGATCCGCCAATATGACCTACCTGCTAAGAAGGTAGTTGTCGTTCCGTGGGGTCCCGCGCTGACCGCGTACCCATCGCCCCGGAGCACCGATCTCTGCGCAGTTGCGGACAAGTTCGACCTGCCGGAAGCATTCCTCTTTTATCCGGCGGCGACATGGCCGCACAAGAACCACCTCGGCTTGTTGCAGGCATTATTCATCCTTCGCGACCAACACGCCCTGCGGGTTGCACTCGTTTGTTCAGGGCTCCAGAATCGGCACTTCCGCGAGATCAAGCAACAGGTGCGGAACCTGAAACTCCAGGATCAGGTCCGGTTCCTGGGGTTTGTCACCCCACTCGAACTCCACTGCCTCTACGTGCTCTGTCGAGGTGCCGTGTATCCATCTCGATTCGAGGGATTTGGACTGCCGGTTATTGAGGCCCAGCTTGCTGGGGCTCCCGTGGCGTGCTCCAACCTGACCTCGCTGCCCGAGGTCGCGGGCGATGGGGCGCTTACTTTCGATCCGGAAAAACCGCAAGAAATCGCCGAGGCTACGCTGAGGGTCTGGAGGGACGAGACACTGCGTCGTAGGCTAGTGGAACGAGGCCGCGCCAACGTGGCGCGCTTCTCCTGGGACCGCAGCGTGCGCATTTTCCGGGCCCACTACCGCCGCCTTGCCAACCGGCCCTTGACGGATGAAGACCGGTCACTCATGGAAGCAACTCCGGTTAGACGAATACTTGAAGAAGTTGTGGCGCCTTCCCGAGATCTCGATAAGCCCGGCGTAAACATCTTAGACGTCTTGTCATGAACCGCCAAAGCGGCACCGGAGCCCGATCGGGATGCCCATAATCGCCAGCGCGGTCTTTCCATGAACAAAAGGCAATACCAGCCTCGAATCCTCACATCGGTTGAAAAGATCTTCAGCGTGATCATGCTGTTCTTCACCACGAACGCAGTATTGCCTTTGTTTCTGGGCGAGGCTGATCCGTATTCGCCTCCTCAAATAAGGCCGACGCAGCTTGCGATTACGGTTGCTCTCTATTCGGTTGCGTTTTACTTCATGGCCATCGGTTGGCGGAAGGTCATTCAGAATGCCCGGGACATTAAGTGGATCGTGGCGCTCGTATCAATAGCAATCGCCTCAATGGTTTGGTCCCAAGATCCATCGCTCACGCTCCGTAGAAGTGCCCTCCTCCTGGCCACAACGATGTTGGGCGTCTACTTCGGAACCCGCTATACGGTGCCGCAGCAACTGCGGTTGCTTGCCTGGACATTTTCCTTGGTGATTGCCTGCAGCTTCTTTTTTGCCATCTTCCTCCCTAAGTATGGGATCGATCAGGACCAGCACCTCGGTGCTTGGCAGGGGGTGTTTCTCTACAAAAACTGGCTCGCAAAAGCCATGGTCCTGGCTATGTCCGTATTCCTTTTCGTGCGGCCAAGGCGCTTCCCTTCTCTTCGCTGGCTGGGAGTCGCGGCATCGCTTGCCCTCCTTTTCCTCTCGCGGTCTGCAACAGGAATGGTCGTTTGCGCAGGGATAATAACAATAATTGCTGTATATAGATTGATAGGAGGCCGAGATGCCGTGGTTATCCCCTTCATAGCTGTCGGTCTGCTCCTTGTCGCGTGGCCGCAGTTGCAGAATTTTACGGTTGCGGAGGTGCTTCAACTTGTTGGCCGAACACCGGACCTCACAGGTCGCACCGATCTTTGGAGCGCCCTGCTGCTGGCGATCTCAAAGCGGCCCTTGCTGGGTTACGGGTTTAACGGATTCTGGCTCGGCATGCGGGGAGAATCCGCCTCCGTTCTGCTCGCAACCGGATTGGCGAGCGGTCACAATGGGTTTGTCGATGTCATGTTGGAGTTAGGTGGCCTGGGGCTTGTGACCTTCGTTGCGGGTTATCTGGTCTTTTGGCAGCGGGCGCTTGGATTTCTATCCAGAGTTCCAGGACCTGTTCCGGCCTGGCTGTGCATGTACCTGGTGTTCATGCTGCTTTACAACCTTACGGAAAGCTCGCTCCTGGCGCAGAACAGCATCTACTGGGTTCTCTATACCTCGACTGCCGTCAGCCTCTCCGCCGGATCTTTCCGCCAACTCTGCAACAACCTAAATGGCCAGTCATTGAATCCCTGGGTTGTCGCAGTGAAGATGCAGGGTCCGCATGGAGGAAGGAATGCTTAAAATCTCGATTGTTACTCCGTCATTTAACCAAGGGAGATATCTTGAGGATTGCCTACTAAGCATCAAGGAGCAGAATTACTCCAACTTGGAGCACATCGTTGTGGATGGTGCCTCGACTGACGGAACCGTCGGAATCCTGAAGCGCTATTCCGAGTTACCGGGTTGGGAACATTTACGCTGGATTTCGGAGCGCGACAGCGGTCAAGCAGAGGCAATCAACAAGGGCCTTAAGCTCGCGAGCGGTGACATCCTGGCGTTTCTTTGCACGGATGATGCTTACACGCCGGGGGCATTTCATTTTGTCAATGATTTCTTCCGACAACACCCCGAAGCAGGCCTGATCTATGGCGAATGCCATTTTATTGACCAAGGGAAAGTGGTGCGCAGAAAGAAACCCCTCCCCTTCGACCAGTCTCGCCTGCTGCGTATGAATTTCATTTTGCAACCCACGGTTTTCTTCCGCGCCGAATTATGGCATCGGGTGGGTTTGTTCTCTGAATGCCTTCATTACGCCATGGACTATGAATATTGGCTTCGGGCCTCAGGCGTTTTCAGGATGGTGCCGGTGGATCGCCACTTGGCGTATTATCGCTTGCATGACGACAGCAAGACGGTCAAAACGCCGAGGAAGCAGCTCCGGGAAGTCTACGAAGTCGCCCGTCGATTCGGTGGCGGGGGCTTGCTGTCGTGGTATTTGTTGTGCGTGTATTGGCCGGGTACGGCGCGCTTAAAACGCTGGCTACTCTCGCGGCTTATTGGGGTGCGGGTGCTCGGTTGGCAGCCGTAGTAATCCCACAGAATTAAGTCGATTCGGGCAAACGACCTTGGGGAAACCGTCCACAACGCAGGTGCGCAGGCCTGAGCATTGTCCGCCGCGAGCGGCTCGCGCCGGCCCCGCACTCGGGGAGAATTTAACGGAGGAAAATGATGATACCCCTTACCGGCACTGACCGCGTGATCGACAAAAACCAAATCACCGTCAACTATCATTGGCAGGACGCCGAACCACCGCCGTCCTACGGATGGAACGCTCCAAAAATTCTTGAGATCTGCAAGGAGTTGGGAGCAAGGCGCGTGCTCGATCTGGGTTGCGGAAACGGTGCCCTGGCGCGGGCCCTGGCGCGGGCTGGTTTTCAGGTGACCGCCTGTGACGTGGACAGAAGAGGAATCGAGCTTGCCTCCCGAGATGCCTCAGGCGTCAGATTTCTTCAATTGGGGGCTTACGACGATCCCTCTGAACTGAAGGAATCCGATTTCGATGTACTGGTCTGCGCAGAGGTCATCGAGCATCTATACATTCCGCGCCAAGTGCCCCGATTCGCGCGAGCGGTTCTCAAACCAGGAGGGCATTTGGTGGTCAGCACGCCCTACCATGGGTACCTCAAGAATCTCGCGATCTCCATCGTGAATAAGTGGGATGATCATCACACCTCCCTAGAGGAAGGTGGGCACATCAAGTTCTTTTCGCCCAAGACGTTTGCCCAGCTACTCCAGGAGGAAAGATTCGAACTTGAGCGCTTCCAATTCGTCGGGCGGTTTCAGTTCTTCTGGAATGGAATGATTGTGGTTGCGCACCAAGCCGCAAAGGGTTTCGACTCCGCAGCGCGTGTTTCTGCTGCCCAGGCAGGCATCCGACCCAGCTAATTCATTTGCCCGAACGGAGACGAAAACGAAGATTCTCCTCCTCTCCGCGTTTTTCCCGTCACCGGCGGCCGATAGTGCCGGCGTCCTGGACGCGCACTACATCCTGCGGGAATTGTGCCGGAAACACGAGGTAACCTTGCTAAGTTTCGCCTCGGCGGAGGATCGAAAGCACCTCCCCGGTCTGCAAACGATGTGCCGGGAAGTCGTGGCCTTGGACCCGCCGGCGCTGCCGCGCAGCGCCCTCTACTTCCTTTATACCGGGCTGAGTTTCGCTTCGCAGCTCCCCGCCATCGCCCGTATGTCACACTCGAAACCCATGGTGCAGGCCCTTCGCCAGAGAATCGCCAGTGGCGGATTCGATCTGGTTCACGTCGAGTTCACGCAGATGGCCCACTATGTCGAGTTCATCGACGGCGTACCCGCTATCCTGGACGAATCGGACATTGCCTTTGTCCGCCGCGAGCGGTTCGCGCAGACCACGGACTCGAGGGCGGCACGCCTATTGCTCAACTGGGACACGCGCAAGCTGAAAGAGTACGAAATTCGCTATGGTGGGCGCTTCCAGGGAATCCTGGTGCGCACCGACCACGACCGCCAATTTCTGCAAAGCTTGGTGCCGGGCGCGCGGATTGAGGTTTTTCCGCCGTGGGTGGACCTTTCCTTCGCCGGTAGGGTGCGGGAAGAACCCCAGGAAGAGAACTTACTCTTCTATGGGGCGATGTGGAGGCCCGCTAACGAGCAGGCTGTCTCCTATTTCCTGAAGCAAATTTTTCCCACGATTCGCGTAAGCAACCCCGCCGTGAAGTTCAGCGTTCTGGGGAGCCGGCCCAGCGAGCGGCTACGACGAATGCAGGGGGAGAAGGTCCGCGTCACCGGTTACGCCGAGGATGTCGCGCCGTACTACTCCCGCGCCTGCGTTGTCGTGGTTCCACTGCTCTCGGGATCCGGAATCAAGGGCAAAATTGTGCAGGCCCTGGCCTGCGGGAAGCCGGTAGTGACCACCTCGGTGGGTGCCGAGGGAATCCCCGGCGCCGAACGCGATGGCCTGTTTGTCCGCGACGATCCGCAGTCGTTCGCAGAGTGTGTTCGGTGGCTGCTGGAGCAGCGACGGTACCTAGGCTTTCGCGAGCCCGCTCGGCAGTTCGTCCGCCGATTCTACGACTGGAAGGCTGGCGTCGAACGGCTTGAAAACCTGTATGCGGAAGTCTCGCACTCTGCTAGGGCGGCCTGCCACTAGTTAAGCCCATTCCAACCTCTTATACCCGAAGCTGCCGAGGCCATGACCAAGAAACCCATTCGACTTTCCATCGAAACGCTTGGAGACGATTACCTGCCCGCGGTTCAGGAAGGCTTGGGCTGGGTTGGGGCACGATCGTCTATCAAGCGCGGCGACCACGTGTTTATTAAGCCAAACCTGACATTTCCCGTCTACCGAAAAGGTGTAATGACAAACCCGGAGTGCATAGAAGCGATGGTTGTGGCCCTGAAAGACTATACGAATCGCATCACCGTGGGTGAGTCGGATTCCGGTGGATACAACCGGTTCGCCATGGACGCGGTACTGGAGAAAACGGGAATCAAAGGTTTGGAAAAACGGTACGGGATTCGGGTCGTGAACCTGAGCCACCATCCGGACAGATGCATCGAGTTCCCGCACCAAGGACGCAATTTGAAGGTTCCTTTTCCTGTCATGCTGCTTGATGAAACGGATCTCTTTGTAAGTGCTGCGGTTCCAAAAATCCACATGTACACCGGCATGAGTGCAGCAGTTAAGAACCTATGGGGGTGCGTCCCCCATCCCGCCGTGCGCCTCAAGCTACATCCGTCGCTGGAGAAGGTTCTCTTCGAGATCACAAAAAGACTGCCGCCGTCTCTTGCCGTGATTGATGGAAGGTATGGATTGAACAGGTGCGGACCCCTGGAGGGAGACGCGGTGGAGCTCAACTGGCTCATGGTTGCGGACAACCTATACGCCGCCGACGTGGCTTGTTGCCACCTCATGCAGCTCGACCCGCGGAGCATCCGCTACCTACGTCACGCGAGACAGGAGGAGGCCCTGCCAGAGATCGAAGAAATAGCCTTCCGTCAGGATTGGCGCCAGTTTGTCAGGGATAAGTTCTATCTCCAGAGGCAGTGGACCGACTACCCCGGTCTCCTGGCATTCAGATCCCGCCTGCTCGCGTACGTCGCGTATTACTCTCCGGCGGCGAGCTGGCTCCACAAAATCCTGTATTTGTTCCGCCCACCCTTCTACAACTACAAATCGCCGGATACCACTCTCGATTCCCCCGAGCGGTCAGTGAGTCAACACGGAGAAGTTCCATGCAGCACAGCCAGGCGCTAGAGGCAGAGTTTGCCGGGACAGCGGCTTGCTTCAAAGTATTAGACGTACGCGTGGACGCCGTGCAGATCCCCGACGTTATCGCGCAGATGGAGCGCTGGATTGCGGCATG
>Ga0209039_10000865_pt1 | contig 29121 bp, 30 predicted proteins | sample BogFormECP12_OM1_FD_188238 | JGI IMG/M metagenome (GOLD analysis project Ga0209039, IMG submission 188238) | Bog forest soil microbial communities from Calvert Island, British Columbia, Canada - ECP12_OM1 (SPAdes) (version 2) | ecosystem: Environmental > Aquatic > Freshwater > Wetlands > Bog ... | reverse complement strand
CCTCTCGACTCAACGCGGACGGGTCGTCCGCCGAGGATGACGTGAGGACAACCCCGGTGTCCGACACCCCCGGCCGGGGTCAGACCCCTGAGAGGGCGTGCGCCTACCGTGAGGGAGGTCGTTACGGCTGGGGAACAGTCCCGCCGTCGCGGGCCCGGCCGCGGCCTAGCGCCGGGGGGTTCTCCATATACCTCCGCCGACGTCCACGGCCGGAGGACTCGCGATGAACCCGACCGAGGCCCGGGCGCTCGCGGACCGGATCCGCGCGGCGGTGCGGACGGCGGTCGTGGGCCGGGAGCTTGCGGTCGAGCAGGTGCTGACCGCGCTGGTCGCGGACGGCCACCTGCTGATCGAGGACCTTCCCGGTCTCGGGAAGACGCTCCTCGCGAAGTCGTTCGCGAGCGCGCTCGGACTCGAGTTCCAGCGCGTGCAGTTCACGGCCGACCTCCTTCCGCATGACATCACCGGGGGTGAGGTCCTCGACCCCCAGAAGGGGGGGTTCTCGTTCCGCCAAGGCCCGATCTTCACGAACATCCTCCTCGCGGACGAGATCAACCGGGCTCCGCCGAAGGTCCAGTCGTCGCTCCTCGAGGCGATGCAAGAGTACCAGGTGACGAGCGAACGGTCGACCTACCCGCTACCGCGACCGTTCCTCGTCGTCGCGACGGAGAACCCGCTCGAGCTCGAGGGGACCTACCCTCTGCCCGAGGCCCAGGTGGACCGCTTCCTCGTCCGGCTGCAGATCGGCTACCCTACGACCGAGGAGGAGCGCGCGATCCTCGAACGCCGCCGAACGCGCAAGGTCGAGAACGTTGAGGTCCCGACGGTGGCGGACGCGACCACCTTCCTCGCGCTCCAGCGGACGGTCGAGGAGATCACCCTCGACCCGAGCCTCGCGGAGTACATCGTCGAGCTCGTCCGAACGACCCGCCACGACGCCCGCGCCGAGGTCGGCGCATCCCCCCGCGGGTCGCTCGCCCTCCAGAAGCTCTCCCGGGCCCGCGCGCTTCTCGAGGGCCGCGACTTCGTCGTTCCCGACGACATCAAGTCGTTCGCGGTCCCCGCGCTCGCGCACCGGATCATCGTGAAGCCGGAACCGTGGATCCGCGGCACCCGCGGCGCGGACATCGTCCGGCACGCGCTCGACAACACCCCGGTACCGAAGGTCGGCTAGCCTCGGACGAGCGCAAAGGGTTTTCAGGCCGTCCCGGGTCCGTCCCCACGATGTCGACCGAGCGCGTGGTCGTCGTGGCCGACCCGATTGACCGAGAGGCCCTGAGTCGGTTGAAGGGCGGCCCGTGCCGGGTGGTCGACGCGAGCGCCGACCCCTCGACGCTGCCGGCCCACCTCGCGGACGCGTGGGGGCTCATCGTACGGAGCCGGACGAAGGTGACCGCCGACCTGCTGGCCAAAGCTCCTCATCTCGAGCTCGTCGCCCGCGCCGGGGTAGGCGTCGATAACATCGACATGGAGGCGACCGCGGCCCGAGGGATCCGGGTCGTCAACGCTCCGAGCGCGGCGACCCAGAGCGTCGCGGAGCTCACCATCGCCCTCTACCTTCTGCTCGTGCGAGGCCTCTACCCGTCCATCTCGGCCACGAAGGCCGGAAAGTGGGAGCGGGGGACGCACGGTCGGGAGCTCTCCGGTAAGACAGTCGGCTTCGTCGGGTACGGCCGCATCGCACGGGACGTCGCCCGGCGCCTCGCGCCGTTCGGCGTCAAGACCCTCGCGTTCGACCCGTTCGTCCCGAAGACCGCCGACGGGACCGAGATGGTCCCGCTCGAAGCGGTCCTCGAGAAGGCGGACATCGTGAGCATCCACGCGGCGGTGACGGCGGAGAACCGCCACCTCCTCGATGCCCAGGCGTTCGGCCGGATGAAGCCCGGCGCCTTCCTGGTCAATGTCGCGCGCGGCGCCCTCGTGGACGAGGCCGCCCTTCTCGCCGCCCTGACCTCGGGTCGCCTTGCCGGGGCCGCGCTCGACGTCTTTGAGGTGGAACCTCCTATGAACCGAGAGCTTCTGGCGCATCCCAACGTGATCCCGACCCCGCACCTCGGCGCTTCGACGCACGACGCTCAGGCGCGGGCCGGCACCGACACCGTGGACGAGGTCCTCCGCGCGCTCCGAGGAGAGCCGCTCACCGCGCTGGTCGCCGGCCCCGGAGGCGCCCGATGACGTACGACCCCGAGACGGCCACGTTTCTCATCGCCGGGCCCGTGCGGATCCATCCCCGGGTCCTCCGCGCGATGTCGATGCCCTCCCTCAATCACCGGGGCGATTACTTCCACGGCGTCGTCACCGAGATCCGGGAGCTCTTGCCCGTCCTGTTCGGCGCGAAGGGCCACCAGGTCATCGTCACGGGGAGCGGCACGGCCGGCCTCGAGGCGGTCTACTCCTCCCTCATCCCGAAGGAGGGACGCACGCTCGTCCTCACGAACGGCAACTTCGGGGACCGGACGAACACGCTCGCGCGCCGGTACTCGAGCAACGTGACCACGCTCTCCGCGCCCTGGGGCCAGCCGATCTCGATCGATTCGGTCAACGCTGAGCTCGCCAAGGGCGACGTCAAGGCCGTCTGCATGGTCCACAACGAGACCAGCGTCGGACTCGCGAACGACATCCAGTCGATTGCACCCGCGATCCGCGCGTCCGGCGCGCTCTTCCTTGTCGACGGGATTAGCGCGATCGCCGGGCTCCCGTTCCCGATCGACGCGTGGGGCGTCGACGCGGTCGTCGCGGGCAGCCAGAAGGGCCTCGCGGCCCCCGCCGGGCTCGCGCTCGTGCACCTCTCCGACCGGGCGGTCGCCGCGCTGCACCCGGGGACGTTCTACCTCGACCTCGCCGCCCACCTGAAGTCGATCGAGAAGAACGACACGCCCTGGACGCCCGCGGTCCCGCTCTTCCTCGCGCTCCGCGAGGCGCTCCTCCTCCTCAAGGAGGAAGGCCTCGAGCACCGCCTCGAGAGGACCCACCACCTCGCCGAGGCCTCGCGGGCCGCGGTCGACGTGCTCGGTCTCGAGCTGTTCCCGGACCGGAGGCACGCCTCCGACACGGTGACCGCGGTGAAGAACCCCGCCGGGATGGGCGACCCCGAGTTCCGCAAGGTGCTCGAGCGCCAGTACAACATCCTCCTCCAGGGGGGACAGGCGGCGCTCGCCGGCAAGATCTTCCGCATCGGTCACATGGGGATCGCCGACTGGCCGGACCTCCTCGTCACCTTCGCCGCGATCGAGCGGATCCTGGGGAAAGCCGGCAAGCTCCCGAAGCCCGGCGCCGCGCTCCGCGAGGTCGTCGACCGGATGCCCTGACGCGCCCCGCGCCCGCGGGGCGTCGTTAGATGTCCACGATGACCCGGGCGCGGCCGTGCGCCGGGTCGAAGACGAGGCCGTGCAAGGTCACCGCCTTGACCTCGGTCCGGAACGTGTGACGGTCCGGGTCGAACCGCTCGCCCGAGACGCTGGCCAGGATCGCGGTCGGCGGGTCCCCCACCGGCCACGCCCGGATGTCGCGGCCGACGAACCCTTCCGTCTGCTCGAGGACGATCAGCTCGGTCAGGAACGCGACCACGAGCTCGGTCGGGTCCTCGCCGGACGCGCTCACCGCCCGCTCTTCCCGGCGGTGGACCTTTCGCAGGTCGGTCATGAGGGCATAGAGGCCGAGCCCCAGGGCCTCGAACAGGGCCGCCGACGAGCGCCCGGTCGCCCAGATGCCGACGTCCGCGGTCGTCGGGAAGCTCCCCCACCGGCGGGGTCGGCCCCCGCGAACTCCGTGTGCCTTCGTGGTCCCTGCGAGGTCCGAAGGAACTTTTAAGCGAGTGGCCGGTCGGCTCCTCTCCTCCGATGCGCGCGACCCTGGTCATTCCGACCCTCAACGAAGCTCCGTCCATCGCGCACGTGCTCCGCCTCTTCCGGACCGCCACGTCCGAAGCGAACGCCACGATCTTCTCGGGCCAGCCGATCGACTGGGAGGTCCTCATCGTCGATGGGGCGTCGGCCGACGGGACCGCGGCGATCGCGGAGGCCGAGGGGGCGCGGGTCATCACCGAGCGGCGCCGGGGTTACGGCCGGGCGTACAAGACCGGGTTCGCCGCGGCGCAGGGAGAGGTCATCGCGACGGCCGACGGGGACGCGACCTACCCGGTCGAACGGGTCCCGGGGCTTGTGAAGAAGCTCCTCGACGAACACCTCGATTTCCTCACGGGGAACCGGTTCGCGGCTCTCGACCGGCGGTCGATGACGACCGAGCACTGGATCGGGAATCGGCTCTTGAACCTCTTCGTCGACGTCGCCTACCACGCGTACCTGAAGGAGGTCCCGGGAGGCGTGCTTCGGGACAGCCAGAGCGGGTTCTGGGTGTTCCGCCGCGATATGCTGGGGAAGCTTCACGTGACGCAGGACGGGATGGCGTTCAGCGAGGAGCTCAAGATCGAGGCGATCCTGCGTGGGGTCCGTTTCCTCGAGATTCCGATCCCGTACGGGGAGCGCTGGGGACCGCCGAAGCTCCAGAGCTGGCGGGACGGGATGCGGAACTTCCTGTTTCTGGCGCAGAAGCGCTTCGCGGTCGCCCGCGAGGCACGGAACGGCGTGCCCGCGGCTCGCGCGAACGGAGAGAAGGGCGGAGCGGCGCTCTAGCCGGATGCCCTCGTGACGGACCCGTAGCAAGACGGTTCGACCGATAGGGGCGGCGCCCGAGCGGTTCCCCGGGTTACGCTGTCTTTCCCGAGCGTTCCCGTGACTTCACGCGGAGGCCCTTGTAGCCGCACCGGCGGCATTGCACCGCCTTCGGTGGGTTCCGGGCCGAGCAGTTCATGCAGATCTTCTTGTTGAGCAGTCGCTCGACCGCCTCGGGGAACGGCATGGGAGGGGCGCTCACGCGGCTTCGGCTATAAAGCGTGCGCGGCGCTCGTTCCGAAGAGGCTTTCCGCGCCCCCCGCGCTTTCGTGCCGTGCTCGCGGTCGAGGAGGGGACCGCCGCGGTCCGGCTCGCCCGTCGGGCGATCGAGGGCGCGGTGGGCCCGCATCCGGATCTCACCTCCGACGAGGCGGTGGACGCCGAGCGTCTCGCCCCGGTGTTCGACGAGCCTCGTGGGGTCTTCGTGACCCTGAAACGGTACCCCGGCGACGCGCTCCGAGGGTGCATCGGCTACCCCCTCCCGGTCCTTCCGCTGCGCTCCGCGCTCGTCCGCGCGGCCGTCTCCGCCGCGGTCGAGGACTACCGGTTCCGGCCGGTGCGCGCGGTCGACCTCGCCCACCTCACGGTGGAGGTCTCGGTCCTCACGGTCCCCGTCCCGGTCCGGTTCACGACCCCGGAGGAAGCCCTACGCGCGGTGACCGTAGGGAGGGACGGACTGATCGTCGAGGGCCTCGGGTCGAGCGGCCTCCTCCTACCGCAGGTCGCTCCGGAGCAGGGCTGGTCCGCGGAGGAGCTCCTGGAGGGAACGTGCGAGAAGGCCGGCCTCCCGGCCCAGGCGTGGCGCGACCCCCGCGTCAAGGTGCGTCGCTTCGAGGCCGAGATCTTCCGGGAAGTCAAACCTCGTGGCGACGTGGTTCGCGAGGACCCGGCCGCGACTACGGCCGGCGGACCATCCGCGCGGAGAACGTGATCCCGTCGATGTCGAACTGGCGGACCTCGGGGTTCGCCGGAAGGGGGCTCTCGGTGAGCTCGAACGGCTCGGCAAGCAGGTCACCCGCCAGCGCGGCACGCCGGGCGTCGAGCGCCCGGTAGATGGCCCCGGTCGCGGAGACCGTGACCGCGACCTTCTCGGTGTACCGAAGTCCGAGCTCCTTTCGCGTCTGCTGGAGGCGGCGGGCGACCTCGCGTGCGAGGCCCTCCTCCGCGAGCTCTGGCGTAGGTTCCCGGGGGAGGGCGGCGATAGGCGTGCCCCCATCCTCGCGGACGACCCAGGCCGCGTCCGGGAAACCGGCGCGCTCGCCCGCGGGGACCCGACGCACGCGCTTCACGTTGAGCTCGTCAGCGAGCAGCCCCACTCCCTCGGAGCCGAGGGCTGCGAGGGCGGACGACGGTTCGCCGAAGAGGACGAGCTCGGCGAGCGGGATCCGGGATTTCACCCCGGCCCGGTGCCGAAGCTCCCGGCCAACTTCGACGAGGCCACGTAGCTCGGCCATCGCGAGCTCCAACGCCTCGTCCCGGGGCGCGAGCGAGCGCGGCCAGTCGGTCCGGTGCACGGAGGCGTCCCGTTCCCGGAAGCCGAGCTCGCCGACCTCCTGGTAGATCCACTCGGCCGTGAAGGGGAGGAGGGGCGCGATCGTCCGGCCGAGACCGAGGAGGCCGTAGGAGAGGGTCGCGTGGGCCGCCTGCCGGTCGGGGGAGCTCTTCTCGGCCCAGAACCGGGGCCGGGACCGACGCAGGTACCAGGTCGATAGGTCGTCCACGAACGTGCCGACCGCGTGCGCCCCGCTGCCGATGTCGTAGCTCTCGAGGGCGCGCTCAACCTCGGTGCGGGTCGTCTCGAGCCGGGACAGCAGCCAGCGGTCGAGAGCGCCCGACGGCGTCGGCCGCTCCGGCACGGGCGGGAGCCGGTCGGCCCGTGCGTTCCCGAGATGGAACGCGATGACGTTCCCGAGCGTTCCGAGCGTCCGCGCGGAGGTCTTGCGGATCGTGGTCTCGTCCGCGCGCATCGGCTCGGTGTAATCGGAAGAGAGGAACGTCCACCGGAGCGCGTCAGCGCCGTAGCGGTCGAGGAGCGCGAGAGGCTCGAGCGCGTTGCCCTTCGACTTCGACATCTTTCGGCCCCCCTCGTCCAGTACGAGCCCGTTCGTGACGCACGCGCGGTAGGCCGGTCGGTCGAACAGGAGCGTCGCGATGACGAGAAGCGAGTAGAACCAGCCCCGGGTCTGGTCGAGCCCCTCGGCGATGTAGTCGAGCGGCGCCGCCGGGTCGAACGGCCCGGGCTCGAACGGGTAGTGGAACTGGGCGAACGGCGCGGAACCGCTGTCGTACCAGCCGTCGATCGTGTACGGCTCGCGCCGGGCCTCGGCCCCGCAGGTCGCGCACCGGACCCGGAGCCGGTCGACCGTGACCCGATGCGGGTCGAACGGCGTCGGGAGGGGGCTTCCCACGAGCTTCTCGAGCTCGGCGAAGCTTCCCACGCACGTCGCGTGGCCGGCGGAGCAGATCCAGATCGGGAGCGGGGTCCCCCAGTAGCGGTTACGCGAGAGCGCCCAGTCCTTCGCCTCGGTCAGGAAGTTCCCGAACCGTCCTTCTCGAAGGTGTTCGGGTCGCCACTGCACGGTCGCGTTGTAGCGGACCAGTCGGTCGGTCGCGCGCGAAGTGCGCACGAACCAGGAGTCGATGGCACGGTAGAGGAGCGCCGAGTCGCACCGCCAGCAGAACGGGTACGTGTGGCGGAGGGTCGAGTGGCCGTAGAGCCGACCGCGCGCCTCGAGGTCCTTGAGGAGGATCGGGTCGGCAGCCTTGAACGCCTTGCCACGGACGAGCGGCACGGCGTCGGTGAAGACGCCACGGCTGTCGAGCGGGTCGAACACGCCGACCTTCTCACGGGCCCCGATGCGCTGGTCGTCGGGCCCGTAGCTTGGAGCGATGTGGACGAGACCGGTCCCTTCCTCGGTGGTCACCAGGTCGTCAAGGACCACCCGGTAGCGGCCCGGCCCAGGCCCGGGGGTGTCGAACGGCGGCTGGTACGTGCGCCCGGCGAGCGCCGTGCCCGGGAACCGCTCGACCACGTCGATCCCCTCGGGGAAGTAGCGCGCCATGGCGGCTGAGGCGAGGACCAGTTCCTGGCCGTCGCTGGCCCTGACGACCGAGTACTCGAGGTCGGAGCGCGCGGCGACGAGCAGGTTCGCGGGAAGGGTCCACGGGGTGGTCGTCCAGACCAGGAGCTCGCGCTTCGTCCCGGGCGGGCCATCGAGCGGGAAGCGGACGGTGATCGAAGGGTCCGTCGTTTCCCGGTAACCCTGCGCGACCTCGTGCGAGGAGAGGGGGGTCTCGCACCGCGGGCAGTACGGGAGCACGTAGTGCCCCTTCTCGAGGAGGCCGCGGTCGAAGAGCGTCTTCAGCGACCACCAGACGCTCTCCATGTACGGCGGGTCCATGGTTCGGTACGCCCGCTCGTAGTCGAGCCAGTAGCCGAGCCGTCGGCTCATCTCCTGCCAGACCGAAGCGACCTCGAAGGTCCCGGCCCGGCAGTCCTCGCAGAACCGCTCGACACCGAACGCCTCGATCTCCTTCTTCGACTTGAGCCCGTGGCGCTTCTCAATCTCGAGCTCGACCGGGAGGCCGTGGCAATCCCAGCCGGCCATGGGGCTCACGAGATGCATCCCGCGCATCCGGCGATAGCGGAGCTCGACGTCCTTGAGGACCCGGGCCACGAGGTGGCCAAGGTGTGGCCTCCCGTTCGCGGTCGGGGGTCCCTCGGTGAACCGGAAGATGGGGCCGTCGGCCCGTCCCGCGAGCACCGATGCGGGCACCCCCGTCGCCTCCCAGTAAGCGAGAACGCGGGCCTGGACGGCCAGCGGGGACGGCGCCTCGGAGCTCTCCTCACCCGCCGTCATGGGCGGCTGCGACGAAGCCGGCAAAGATAAAGGCGAGCGACCCCGCCTCGACTACCGCCACAGGCCGTACGGCGGTCGGCTCTTCGATTCGAACCCGACCCGGCTCGACGGATGGCGCCGGACGATCGTTCCCTCGTATTCCGTGATGTGGGCGTCGCGACCGAGCGTGATCTTCGGGGCATGGACGAACTTCACGTCCACCGCCTCGAGCGTGACCTCCTCGGCCTCGACCCGCTGGACGGTGACGGTGACCCGGCGGCCGAGGACCTTCTCCACGAGGTTCGGGAGCTTGGCGCGCAGGTCGACCGAGGGGGCCCGTATCGGTCCGAGGGCGGAGTCCGCCGTGAGGCGCGCGGAGACAGAATGCGCTACGATGTCCCCGGGAACCTGGGCCTCGCCGTGGAGGGTGAGCTTCCCGACAGCGAGCGACGGAGCCGAAAAGCTCCCGCGCACGGTCAGGGCACGGTCGACCGAGGTCGAGCCGAGCACCCGAACGGTGCCCTTGAGGTCGGCGTCCACGGCGTGGAGGGTGAGGCCGGCCCGCAGCGCGCCAGAGCCCGAGAACGTGCCGCGCACGTCCATCACGCCCCCCACATCGAGCGTCCCATGATACGCGAGCCCCGTGGCCGCGAGCTTCCCGCCGACGGAGACCATCCCAACGAGCGTTCCCTGCCCGAGGTTGACGTCCCCGGTCACCTTGACGGTCCCGTGGGCGGTCCATCGGTCGGTGTCGACCGACTCCTTGCGGACGGTGCCGTAGTCCCGTATCTCCCCCACCCGGGGCCGTGTCGGCGGAGCGGTCGGGGGGAGCGGGGTGGAGGGTGAGGGGGGCGGAGGGACGGAGGCGGGAACCGAAGGAGAGGCTGCCGACATGGCCCCTCCTCAGCCGGCCCCAGAGGGCCGTGCCATCCGGAGCCGTCGGTGTTGGACCATGATGCAGAGGTTCTCGACGACCGTCATGCCGGCGCCGCGGGCTTTCGCGGCGGCTTCTGCGTTCTCGACCCCGAGCTGCATCCAGACCACGTTGACACCTCGGGCGACCGCCTCCGCAACGACTGGAGGGACCTGGTCGCTGCGGCGGAAGATGTCGACGATATCTACCCGGACGTCGGGCGGGATCGCCGAGACGGAGGGATAGGCCTTTTCGCCCAGGACCTCGGTGAGCATTGGGTTCACCGGGACGATCCGGTATCCCTGCGCTTGGAGGTAGCGCGCGACCTCGTTCGAGTCCCGGTCGGGCTTGTCGGAGAGTCCTACCACCGCGATCGTACGGGCCTGTCCGAGGACGTCGCGGAGCTCGGCATCGGTGGCCGCCATCGAAAAGGGGGACGCGGGTTCCGTTCTTGATGCTGACGGGGGCCGGGGGGAGAAGGAAGGAGCCGCTACGACAGGGGCAACCGAGCGATCGGGGGGAGACCGGGCGAGTCGGGGCTCAGGTAGTGGATCAGCCCGATCAGGGCGCCGACGAGGACGACGACGTAGCTCAGGATGATGCCCCAATCGTACGAGATGAGGGTGAAGAACGCCGCGGCGTCGTGGGCCCCGTGAAGGGCCGCCGGTACGACCAGGTTACCGCGCGAGAACCGGTACGTCGCCGCGAACGCGAACCCCATTAGGAACAGGCTCGGGAAGATGAGCGGCGCCGCGGCGCCGTAGGTGGTCCCGTAGTAGAGATGGACCCCGGCGAAGACCGCGCTCGTCCAGACGGCGGGGACCATCCAGGGGCCTGAGCGATCGCGCCAGTACCCGAACAGGAACCCCCGGAAGATCGTCTCTTCGAACGCCCCGACGATGAACGAGAACCCGACGAAGAACCAGGGATTTCCCGTCGCCTGTTGGAGGGCCGGGTTCGGCCGGTTCAAGAGCTGGAGGGCCGCCGGGTCGACGATCTCGTAGACGACCACGAGGACGAGGACCACGGCCAGGGCGAGCAGCGAGAGGAGACCGTAGAACCGCAGCCCCTGCCACGTGGCGACCCCCATGCGGCGACCCCAGTCCCTCAGCGGGGCCCCACCCACGAGCAGGGTGAAGGCGATGATCGGGATCCCGTAAACGACGAAGACGTCGCCCGGCAAGTTCCCGTAGAGGAGAGTGCTGGCGGGAAACAGCTCGGGAACGAAGTACTGGCTCAGGATCGCGAGGACCGTGATGGCGACCCCGAGGAAGTACCGTCCGAGCGGCGCCGCTACGCGGGAACGGTCGGAGCTCGGGTCTCCCCACTCCCCTTCGGCCATTCGTCCAGGATGCGCTCCCGCGGCTTATCTATCCGCCCTTCGGGGCGACCGTCCCGTCGGCGGCGGTCCGCTCGGCCGCGCGCAGGCAGGCGAGCAGGTCCTCGAGCGTGGCGCGAGCGCTCGCGGCGGAGGTCGCGGAGAGTCGGATCTCGATGTCGCTTCCGTCCGCCTCGACCGTCACGAAGGAGGGATTGTCCGCCCGCAGCGCGTCCACGACCCGGCGCGCGGTCGTCGGGTCCGGGAACGAGCCCCGGAGCCGAATCGTTAGCTCGACTGGGGTCCCTTCCGACTCGGGGGCGACGATGGGGTCCCTCCTGGGGCGCCCGGTCCTCGGCTGAGCGCTCCCGAAACGATCGGGGCGGTATGCGTCCGGCGGACGGTCTCGGCCTGCGCGCGCTCCTTGAGGTAGTTCACGATCGAGGGCCAGACCTTCCCGTCGTCCCGGACCTTGTTCTCGAAGTTGTGCTCGCCGAGAAAGCGGGTGAACGCCGCCTGGCTGACCGCGTCCCAGCTTCCCGTGAGACGGCCGGAATAGTAGCCGAGCACGGCGAGGTCGTGCTGAAGCCCGGCCGCCACGTCGCCCTCGATCACGAGGAGCGTCGCCGGGTCCTCCCGGTTGAGCATCGTCATATCGTAGATCTGGAAGACCCGCTTGAGCTCCTCGATCGGCGACGGGTGCTCGTCGACTCGCAGGTCGACCCAGCGGTCGTTCCCCCCGCCGTAGCCGCCCCCCTTCCGCACGGCGTAGAGCGCGGCCGACTGCATGCCCCGCCGGTCGCCCCCCTCGCGCTGGCCGGCCGCGAGGGCGGCCAGGAGCCGGTCGAGAATGTCCCCACCGGTCGACTCGTACGTCCGCGCCATCGCGAGGACCACCTCGCGCGCGAAGAGGATGTTCCCCTGGCAGGCGAAGCCGTTCCCCACCTCGTGGCCCGCCCACTCCATGCACTTCGAGCCGGTGAACGAGGCCGAGCCCCCGGTCGCGTCGACCACCCCGAGCTGGCGCTCGTCCCGACCCGGGTCGGCCTCCGTCAACCGCCGGACGACCTCCGGGGCGGCCAGTCCCTGCCGGAGCAGCGCGAGTCCTTCCGGCCCGTAAGCGACGTTCGCGAGCGCCTGGGTGGCGATCGCCCCGACCCCCGCCTCGGCGACCGGGACGACCGAGCCGACGGAGATGAACTTCGACTGGACGGCGACCCCCCACGTGGCGGAGTCGCGGTCGTAGGCGACGATCGAGAACGTTCCGAACCGCGGAAGCGACATCGTGACGGCGGACAGCTCGCCGGCCCTTAAGAGGTGGGCTTCCCCGGGCGGGCGTCGGGGTCGACGATCGCCTCCACCTCGGTGAGGACGTCGTCGACGATCCGCCGTCCTTTCTCCCGGTCCCCTTCTCGGAAGGCCAGGTCCGCTCGCCGGAGGCGGGCGATCGCGCCGTCGACCGAATGGCCGTGGGCCCGAGCGAAGCCGAGCAGCCGGGACGCGAGACGGAGCCGGTTCAAGTCCCGGTCCTCGTCGGGCGAAGGAGCGTGCTCGGCGTCGCCCGTCGGAAGGTAATCGACCAGGCCCCGGGGCCACTCGGTGACCTCTCCCTCCCCACGACGGACGCGCCGTCGACCGCCTTTCGGCGGATCCTGCGTCACGCGGCCCTACGCTTCCTCGGGACCGGGCGAGGGCGCCCGAGCGGCCGGACCGGCCGTGCCCTTGGGCGCCGGAAGCCGTCCGCGAAGCCCAGTCCAGAGCGTGTCGATCTCCTCGTAGAAGGGACCGAAGCCGGACGGGTCCTCAAGCCGCGCGGCCGCCGTCGCGAGCCTCGGGGCCAGGTCGGCAGTCGCGATGTCGTGCGCGGCGGCCCAGGCGAGGCTTCCCCGGGCGAGCGCGAGCTGCTCCTCTGCGGTCGTCCGAGCCTTCTTCGCCTCCTTCTCGGGAGCGGTGAGCTTGTGGTCCGGATCCCAGTGAGGGGGAACGGGCGCCATGATCGTGACGCGGAGGAGACGGAACGGGTCCGGAAGGGTGGTCCATCGGGGTTCCGCGAACCGGACGGACAGGAGGTCGAGCGCGGTCAGCGTGTTGGCGTAGTCTCCCTGCGCGAACGCCGCCTCCGCCTTGGCGAACGGGCCGGTGAGCTCGGGACTCGGAGCCCCCTTCCAGGTGTCGAGGAGCAGCGCGACGTGCGTCGGGACGAGGCGGCGGAGCGCCTTCTTCTCGGGCGGTTCCGGGACCGGCGCGGTGGAAGGGGTCGCGGGGGTCTTCTCCGGGGGACGGTTCGGTGCGCCGGGCATGGACTCGAAAAAGGAGGTTCAGAGGAACTCCTCGAACTCCTTCGTCACCTCCGGGTACTTTTCGTGGACCGCCTTGAGGATGTTGTGGACGCTCAGCTTCTCGAGCTTGTACCCCTGGAGGACGTCGATGACCTTGTCGAACACGTCGTCGCTCAGTTGGACGAGCTTCTCCTTCGCGAGCCAGTTGCGGTAGAGCTTCTCCTCGAGGAGGGCGCGCCACCCTTTCTCGTACTGCTGGAAGAACTCCTTCGTCGGCGTGCCCGCATGCACGGCCTCGGCGGCGACGGTCCCGCAGATCTTCCCGGCGATGCAGCCGTTCGCGATGCCGCCCCCGGTCAAGGGGTCGATCATCCGGGCCGCGTCCCCCACGAGCATGATGCCGTCCGCCACCGTCTGCTTGATCGGCGCGGAGATCGAGACCCCGCCGCCGACCATGTCGATCTTCTTCCCCTTCGCGTAGCCGGGGTGATGGTCGATCCAGCGGTCGAGGTAGGTGCGGGCATCGGCCATCGCCGTCACCTTGCTGACCTGCACGCCTATCCCGACGTTGGCGAGGCCCTCGCCCTTCGGGAAGACCCACACGTAGCCGCCCGGCGCGACCTTGCCGAGGTAGAAATCGCAGTAGCGGACGTCGCAATCGACGTTCGTCATGCGGTACTGGAGACAGGTATCCATGTCGCGGGTCGAGATGTTGGTGGGGATCCCGGCCCAGCGGCCGACCTGGCTCTCGAAGCCGTCCGCCCCGATCGTGATCGGCGCGCGGATCTCGAACGTCTCGCCGCCCCGTTTGACCTTGGCCCCGACGATGCGGCCGTTCTCCTTCAGCATCGTCATCGCGGCGGTCTTGAGGAAGACATCGACACCCACGTTCGCGGCGTCGATCGCAAGCTGCTTGTCGAACGCGGTCCGCTCCACGACGTAGCCGACCTCGTTCCCCGCGTCCTTCTCGTTGATCTCGAAGACCTTCTCGCTCGGGGAGAAGATGCGCGCGCCCTCGACCTCGAGGTTGATCCAGCGACCGGGCTTGATGCCGACCCCCTCGAGCCAGGATTTGCTGATCCCCTCGCCGCAGCGAACGGGGCTGCCGATCTCCTGGCGCTTCTCGATCATCACGACCTTCGCGCCGTTCTTCGCCGCCCACTTGGCTGTCATGCTGCCAGCGGGGCCGGCCCCGATCACCAGGACCTCTGTTTTCAGGTCGGGCATGGATTTCGAACCCTCCGAAAGATCACCCGATCTCAATCGCTCCGACGGGGCAGGCCTTCACGCAAATCTCGCAGCGCGTGCAAACCTTCTCGTCGAACGTGATCCGGGTCTCGTCGAGATAGATGCAGTTGAGCGGGCAGATCCCGACGCACGCCCCGCAATAGATGCAGAGCTGGCCCGAGGACTCGATGTGGAGATGCTTCTTGCTGGGCATCGCCCGACCTTCGCGCCCACCGGACCAGACGATATTAAAGGCTATCCCGAGAGGGAACGGGGTCCGTCCTACGCAGCCTTCGGCGGCGGCACTCCGTGGGGTTGCTCGTGCTCGGCGAGCCACCGCTCGGCGTCAATCGCGGCCATGCAGCCGGAACCGGCGGCGCTGACGGCCTGCCGGTACCGCCGGTCATGCACGTCCCCGGCGGCGAAGACCCCCTCTACGCTCGTGCGGGTCCCGTCATGGACCTTGACGTATCCTTCCGGATCCAGTTCGAGCGCGCCTCGGAGGACGTCGGTCGCGGGGACGTGGCCGATCGCGACGAAGAGGCCGCCGACCGTGAGGGTCGTCACCGCGCCGGTCCGGACGTTCCTCACACGGAGGCCTTCGACCGTCTCGCGACCGAGGACTTCCTCCACGACCGTGTCCAGGAGGAACGACACCTTCGGGTGGGCGCGGGCGCGTTCGAGCATGATCGAGCTCGCGCGGAACCGGTCCCGTCGGTGGACGATCGTCACGCGGGTGGCGAAGTTCGTGAGGAAGAGCGCCTCCTCCATCGCAGAATCCCCTCCGCCGGCGACGGCGAGCTCCTTCCCTTTGAAGAAGAACCCGTCGCACGTCGCGCACGCGGAGACCCCATGGCCTTTCAGTCGGCCCTCGGACGGCAGGTCGAGCCACCGTGCGTTCGCGCCGGTGGCGACGATCACGGCCTCCGCGCTCACGGTCCCGTTCGAGCCGGTCCCGAGGACGAAAGGACGTTTCGACAGATCGACCCGGGTGACATTGTCGTCCACGAACTCGGTCCCGAACCGGGCGGCCTGGCGTCGCATACGGTCGATGAGCTCGGGACCCTGGATCCCCTCCGGGAACCCGGGATAGTTCTCGACGTCGGTCGTGATGAGGAGCTGGCCTCCGGGAGGGACCCCCGAGATCACGAGCGGCTTCAGCTCGGCGCGGGCCGCGTAGAGCGCGGCCGTGAGCCCCGCGGGGCCGCTCCCGAGGATCGCGACCCGGACCGCTCGAAGTTCTCCGGCCATCGTCCGACAACCCCCGTCGGAGGTTAAAGGCGCGACGCCTAGCGTTTCGCGCGGGTCCTTAGGTGAAGCCGGTCGCCCGGCTCCGCCTCGGCATAGGCGGACCGGAAGAAGAGGAGAGGAGGGGCGTCCCGGCCGAGCTCCGAGTGGACGACCTCCGCGACGAACAGGACGTGGTCGTAGGCGGGCGAGCGGGAGACCACGCGGCATTCGAGGGCGCCCAAGGTGCCGTCCAGCAGGGCGACGCCGGTGCGCCCCCGGTGGATAGGAAGGTCCGTGAACTTCTCCGCCGGAGGGACCGGGCGGGCGAACCGCTCGCTCAAGGGGCGCTGGTCGGCGGCGAGAAGGTTGACCGCGAAGAGCCCCGTCCGCTCGATCACGGGGGTCGTGTCGGCGTCCTCGGTGAGGCTAACGAGGACCGACGGCGGGATGAGGGAGACCGACAGGAAGGCGTTCACGGTGAGTCCCGCGTCGAGCGGACCGTCGCGCGCGGTGACCACCGAGACCCCGGTCGCCCAGCGCGCCATCAGCCCCCGGAACGTGGCAGTTTCGACGGCGGCGCGGGAAGGTTCGGGCGTCATTCGTTCTACCTCCGGACCCGACGGACGGTGGGGGAGATCACGACCCCCGGGCCGATAAGGACGACCCGACGGTGCACCGGGGTCCGGGAGGTGTACGAGAGCAGTATCATCGGGTTCCTCCTCGCGACCGCTGGGGGCACCTAGCCCCGAAGGACAGGCAGCCTTCCGTCGAATTTCCCTCGGCCGCCGTTCCCTGGGTAGCTCGATGGATTGCTCCTCGCGACCTACCGTTGCGCTCTCTGCAATTCCGTGCGAGGACGAAACGATTTATCCCGTCCCGGCCCCCAGCATCACCCACTCGACCCACCGCTATGGTCCGTCCTCTTTCGGAAGCACTGCGCGCCGCGCCGTTGTTCTTCGAGCCCGTGCCGTCGCCCGCTCGGACCCCGACACATCGGGCCGAGGAGCGCACGGCCGCGGTCGTCCGGCTGATCGAGACCGTCCCCCGGGTCGACGCCCTGGCGATCCCCGAGCTCGTCGACGAGAATCACGAAGGTCAGCCTCACTATCGGTCGGGAGACCCCCGGGCGTACGGACGAGTGCTCGCCGACCGCACGGGGTGCGAGGTGATCGCGAACAAGGTCGTCGCGCACCTTTCCGACATCCCGACGGTCGAACAATGGGCCCGCGAGACGGTCGACCGGGGCATCCGGCACGTCGTCCTGGTAGGCGGGAGCAGCCGGTACATCCCGTACCCGGGACCTCCGGTCGCTGAAGCCAACCGGCTCTGCCGACCGATATTCACGGCCGCCGGTGGGTCGATCGGCAACATCGCGATCCCCCAGCGGGCGGGCGAGGCGCACCGGATGCTCTCGAAGACGCGTGCGGGCGCCTCGTTCTTCACGACCCAGCTCCTCTTCGACTCCGAGGCCGTGCGAGAGGTGCTCCTACGGTACGACCTTCTCTGCCGCCAGGCGTCCCTGCCCGCGGCCGCCGTCCTCCTCAGCGTGGCCCCCATCGCGGACGACGAGGACGTCCAGTTCGTCCGCTGGCTCGGGGCGGCCCTCCCCGACTCAGCAGAGCGGGCGCTCCTCGAAGGAGAGGAGAGCGATGCGGTCCGCCGGAGCGTGACGATCGCGGTCTCGGTTTGGGAGGAGGTCGTGCGGATGGCCCGCGCGGAGCACCTTTCGGTCCCCATCGGCGTCAACGTCGAGCAGATCTCCGCTCGTCACCTCGAGGTAGCCGGCGAGCTCCTCCGCGAGTTCGCCCGACGGATCGACGTTCCGCCTGTCCCCTCGTAGACCGGCCCGAGCGCGCGAAGGCCGTGCGGCGAGAAACGCCCCTCTGGTCTTACTAGGCGGAGGCGTTCGACCGATTCGAAGCGTGCGTTCCCCGCACGAGGGAACCTTCTTCGAGGAACGGCTCCCCGTCCAGGTCCACGCTCGCGCCGGCCAAGGTCGTGAGGTAGGCGAAACGGGAAGGGTTACGGCCGCCAAGCGACCGATTCCCCCCGAGGAGGAGGCCGACGGTCCCGGCGGCGACCTCTCCCACTTCGGGAGCCCGGGAGATCGCCGGGTTGACGCCGAACGTGAGCGCGCCGGGCGACTCGCGACCCCGTCCTCCGCGAGCATAGGCCCGGGCGAAGGCGGCGCCTCCCTGGTCGAAGGAGTACTCCGAGAGCCGACCCCGGTGGAACGAAAGCCACGCCCCGAGCGCGACCGGAGGGTCGGAGAAGCGGTCGTACGTCTCCCGGTTCGACTCCCATACGCCTTCGGCGACGCCCGGAGCCAGGGGCACCGCCACCACCCCGGTCGGGATCTGCGTCCAGAGACGGCCGGCGCGCCGGTCGGCCCGGTCGACGCGTGCGTCCTCCACGACCGGGGGCGCGCGGAGGAGCTCGACCACGAGGTCGGTCCCGTTCGGATGGTGGATGCGAACCTGATGGGCCCCATGCAACCGTCGCACGAGGCGTCCGGCGGACCGAGCGAGGCGATCGGGGGAGACCAGACTGCCTTGCATGAGTTCCCGTTCCCAGGTGTCCCGGTCCACCCCGAACCGAGCCGCGGCTGCGGGGGTCGCCCCGGCGACCGCGATCCGCGCCGCCCGGAGCCCCGCGCGACGCGCGGCCCTCCACCAAGCGGGACCGTGGCGCCCGATCACGGCCTCGAGCTCCTCGGGGGAGAGCCCGAGAAGGCGAGGGAACTGTTCCGGACCCGGAAAGTAGACGTACGCATCACTCGCCTCGGCGAACGCCGCGGGAGCGCTCGGGACCGAGCCCGAGCCGGACTGCGCGAGCGAGCGGAAGAACGCCTCCTCGTCCTCGACTACGAGAGTCGGTTCGCCCCCGCGACGTCGGGCTTCGAGGACGAACGCCCGAGCCCACGGTAGGGTGTGGTTCCAGGTCTCGACCGTAACCGTCTCGCCCCGCCGGACCCCCAAGCACTGGTCGAGGACCATTCGGGCCAGTCGGTCCTCGGGGCCTGACCTCACGATGCGCGTCAACGTCGCCCACCGTGAGGGTGACGATGACCGGTCCGGCCGCCGGCCACCGCCGGAGCCGTTACCAGCCAGCCGCCGTCCATGACCCCTTTCACGCCCCGGAGGTCCTCGGCAGCCTTCTCGATCTCGCGCCGGCGGCCGAGCAAGAGGACCACCTCCGCGCACGCGTCCCCCTCGAGATGCACGTGCGTCGTGGACCGGACGTGCTCCCCCCAGCGGTGCTCGGCGGCGGTGAGACGTCGGAGGACGTTTGGGGTGTCGTGCCGGTACAGGAGCGCGACGACACCGAGGGCGTCGGAGTCCGGGTCGGAGAGGGTCCGGTCCGAGAGCTCCTTGCGGATCAGCGCCCGGATCGCGTCCGAGCGGCTCGAACTGTTCCGCTGGTGCACCCAGTCATCGAGCTGGCGGAGCAGCTCCGGCTCGAGCGAGACCCCGACGCGGACGACCCGGGACGTCATGATTCGAGCCTCGGCGCGGAGGGAGCCGGCTCCCCCGCCAGGGCAGGTGGGGGCGACCGGGGCGGGAAGCCGATCTCCTCGTAGCGTCGGTGCCGGTACACGGCCATGGCGACAAGCCACGTGCCGACGAACAGGGCGATGATGCCGAAGCCCACGTACTGCCAGGCGGTCTCACCGTTCACCGCGTTGAGGCTGTTCCAGAACGGTCCGGAGAGCCCGAGCTCGTAGGCGATGACGGTGAGCACCTCGAGGGTTCCGATGACGAAGGCGACCAGCACCGAGATGATCGTGATCGTGAGATTGTAGTAGACCTTCCGAATCGGCTTCAGGAACGCCCAGCCGTAGGCGTAGCGCATCGCGATGCCATCGGTCGTGTCGACGGCGACCATCCCGCAGGTGAACAGGAGCGGCATGAGCAGCGCGGTCCATACCGGGACCGGGGCCACCCCGGTCGATAGCCCGAGCGTGAGGGCGATCACGGTCACCTCGGAGGCGGTGTCGAAGCCGAGCCCGAACAGGACCCCCACGGGGTACATCTGCCAGGGACGGTTGACGACCCGGAAGAGGCGACCGAAGTAGCGGTTCATGAACCCGCGCTTGTTCAGCTGCTCCTCGAGGCCCTCCTCGGAGAGGCGGCCGGCCTGCAATCCCTGGAAGATCCGGTAGATCTCGAGGACGATGACGAGGTTGATCAGCCCGATGATCCAGAGGAACGCTCCGGAGACGACCGTGCCGAAGACCGACCCGACCGCCGCGAACGTGCCGTAGGTGTGGTTCACGAAGTCGAAGGCGAGGACGAGCACCACGATCATCCCGACCACGATGGTCGAGTGACCGAGGGAGAACCAGGTCCCGACGGTGAGCGGGCGCTGCTCCTGTTGGAGAAGCTTCCGCGTGGTGTTGTCAATCGCGGAGATGTGATCCGCGTCGACCCCGTGCCGGAGTCCCAGCGTGTAGCTCAGGACGCCGAGCGGCAGGAAGAGAGCGTAGGCGCGCGCGACGACCAGCAGGAGGAGAAAGCCGACCGTGGTGGCGACCGCGATGGTCGTGTAGACGCCGACGATGAGGAGCTTCTCCCGTGCGCTGAGCACCATCGAACGCGACGGCGAAGAAGGAAGGGGGGGAGGGGTCGACGGAGCGGCGGGTCCGCCCATGTCGTTCCCCACCCTTCCCGGTTCATAAGCGTTATGTCGCTTTTTCGAAAAGTGCTACGCGAGCGCGACCCCGCTCGACCGTGGGTCACTCTTCGACGATCGGCCGGCGGTGCTTGATGAAGTCGCCGCCCTGAAGCTCACGAACCGCTTCGAGGAGCTGCGCCTGCGTGTTCATCACGATCGGTCCGTACCACGCCACGGGCTCGTGGAGCGGGCGACCCGAGACCAGCAGGAAGCGGGCCTCGTCTCCCAAGGCGCTCGCGCGGACCCTTCCGCCCGGTCCGAACAACGCGGTCTCGCCGGCGGTCAGGGGGTTGGGATCACGGCCGTCGAACCGGGCGGCCCCCGATACCGCATGGGCGAACGCGGTGTACCCCGAAGGGATGTCGAGCTCGAAGGTGCTCTTGGCCGGAACGGTGATGTCGAGGTACGTCGGGTCGACGGAGATCCCCTTCACGGGGCCCTCCGTTCCGTCGTAGGTACCCGCGACGACCTTCACGCGGCTCCCGTCATCCGTCATCACCTCCGGGAAGTCGGCCCGCGTCAGGCCGCGGTACGCCGGCGCCGACATCTTCTCTCGCGCGGGAAGATTGACCCACAATTGGAAGCCGGACATCGTGCCTTCGGCCCGCTTCGGCATCTCCTGGTGAATGATCCCGCTACCCGAATTCATCCACTGGACGTCGCCCGAGCCGATGACCCCCGCGTTCCCGAGGGTATCGCCGTGCTCCACCTGGCCTTCGAGAACGTACGTGACGGTTTCGATCCCCCGGTGGGGGTGCCAAGGGAAGCCGGCCAGGTAGTCTTCCGGGTTCGAAGAGCCGAACCGGTCGAGCAGGAGGAACGGGTCGAAGAGCGGCACTTCGTTGTTCGAGAACGAACGGCGAAGCCGTACTCCCGCTCCCTCCAGGGTCGGGACGCCGGGAAAACGGTGCTCGATCGAGCGGGTGGGTTCTGACGTAATCATTACCTCGCTCTATTCAATTACCTTTGGTTACTTAAAGGGGAGCGGAGGCGGGGGTAACTTCGTCCCTTCTCGGGAGGAGGCGGGTCACAGGATGTGGACCTGGATCAGTACCCAGACCAGTCCGAAGCCGAGCGTGACCCCCGACGCGGGGCCCGCGGCCCAGCCGAGCAGGATGCTCCGGATCGGCTTCCACAGGACCGTGGACCGGCGACGGGCAATGCCGGCCCCGATCATCGCCCCGACGAGCGCCTGGTTCATCGAGGTGAAGAACCCGAACGCCACCGACACGAGGATGACCGTCGACTGGGCGAGCTGAGAAGCGGTGGCCATTCGCGGGTCGAGCTCGACCAGGTCGAACGCAACCCGCTGTAGGAGAGGACGGCCCCACGTCAGGACCCCGAGGGCCAGCCCGAGACCTCCCACGACGCCCGCGAGGAAGAGACCGAACAGCCCCGTCATGATGAACGCGCCCGAGGCGTTCGAGACATCGTTCGCGCCCATGGCGAAGGAGGCGGCCGCGCCGACCCCGACCAGGGCGTAGGCCGCGCTGGTTCCCAGGGCCGGCCTCGAGCTCGCGTTGCGGGCGAGCTGCGGCGGACGGTACCGGTCCGCGACCCGCACGAAGAGGAAACCCAGGGCGAACGCCGCGAACGGGGCGAGGGCCCACAGAACGACCAACGAACCGATCGTCCCCCATTGAACGGGGAGACCGGCTGCTAGACCGGCGCCCACGGTCGCGAATACTAGGATCTGGATGGTCGAGGTGGGGATCGTGATGAGGTTGTAGATGCTCGTGAGCACGAGGGCGGACGCGACGATTGCGAGGGCCACTCCGAGAGCGATGTTGCTTCCGCCCAGGAGCCCATGACCGACCGTCGCTTCGACGTGGCCGCTGGCGAACGCCGCCCCGAGAAGGGCCAGCGGGGCCATGAGAACGAGGGCGTTCCAAGGGCGGATGGCCCCCGCCGCATACGGCATTCCCATGCACGCGCCGGTGTAGTGGGCGCCGATGCTGAAGGCGAACGCGAACGCGACGACGACCAGCAGGTCGGCGGTCAGAGTCACCGCCGTTCTCCGGGCAGGGACCCCGTCGGTCTACTCAGAGCTGCGCCACTCCCGAATGGATTTCGGCCGGAGCGGGGCGGCGCCAACGGTGTTGGGAACCCTGCCGAGGCTATAAACCGCGCCGACCGCGAAGACCGATCGAGACAACCGTTCGAGCGCCGAGGGGAGGCATCTACTCCGGTGGGGGTGGCCCGACCTTCTTTCGGAGCGAAGCGGCAATTTCGTCGATCTGGTCGAGGATCCCTTCCCGTGGCGAAGGCTCGGAACGCTTCTCTTCGAGCGACTCCGCCTCGAGTTCCCAGGTCCGTCTCCGTCGGTGGACTGTCGGTTCGGGCTCTAGCAGGGACTCGTCCCAATCGGGGGCGGGACGGGGCAGAGCGACCACCTCCGTCGCGGGATGGGGTTCGACGAAGGCATCGTCCACGAACAGGGCCACCGTTCCCCCGCAGATTGCCGTGATTCCGAGCGCCACGAAGAGGATCCACGGGCGAAGGTGGACGGAGCTGTTCCCCCCGAGCGCGGTGACGGTCCCCGTCCCGTAGAGCTCGAGGGCGACGACGATGCAGGCCGCCCCCACGATGAACAGGGGGAGGGTCGCGTAGAGCCGCTCGGCCCAACTCTCCTGCTCGGCCGAGCCTTCCGGGGGAGCCTGGGACGGGACCAGCGAGGCACGGGTGCCCGACCATCGGGCTGAGAGCGGTACGGACGAGGTGGTCATCGTTCCCCCCTCGGAGAGAGGCCGGTCCGTGTCATGGGCACCCCGTGGTCGAGGTGCAACTGTTCACCGTTACCTCGACCGCTGTCACGGTAGGGGCGACCGTGCCGAGGTCCACGTAGAGCCGGAGCGAAATCGTCGAGGTACCCGCCCCGGTCGCGACCCCCGAGGAAAAGTACCCGGTCCCGGACACCCATCCGGTCGTCAGATGGACCGCGATGTCGAGATCGAACCCTACGGCGGGACCGGTGTTGCGGGGCTGCGTGACCGTGAAGATTACTCGTTCCACGTAGTGCCCGGCAGCAAGGACGACGGACGAAGCGGGTCGATAGCGGTCCGTGCACGCTGCGGCGCACGATGGGAGGACGACCGTGGTCCCCTGAAGGCCGGGGGAAGTTCCCTGGACGCCGGCCGCGACATACCCGGGGGCGGCGCCCAAGTGGAGAGTTGCGTGGGCTCCGACGACCACGGGAGGAACCGCGGACGGAGCGATCCGGGCCACGTAGTTGTGGGAAGCCGCGAAGGTGCCGACGGACGTGGCGGCCGAAGTGGACGACGGGATTACGACGAGCAGCAGGAGAACGGCCAGACCGAGTCCCTGCCACAGGCCGCCCAACTTACTCATCGTCGTGTTTCCCAATACGGAGGCCCGATCGCGGAGTTCGAACGGGACGGCCGAACGTCAAGGCCCGGACGGGGCGGTGGTCCCGCCCCGCCAGGGATGAGAAGAGGTTCCGTGGTCGAGCGGTCGCCGACGATGTGAGGATGCCCGGCCCCGCCTAGGGGCAGTACGTCGCATTCGAGCACTGGTTGAAGACCACGCTCAGCGAATTGATCACGGGCGATGTGATGGTGCCGAGGTCCACGAAGAGGAAGACGGGGACCGTCTTTTGCGCTGCACCCGCCGCCCCGGTCGCGAGGTATCCCTGCACGACCAGGCTGCTGGTGACCCCGGTTATCGTGACGGAGATGGTAATCGAGAAGTCGAACCCGAGGCTGGCACCGGCGACGGCCGGTTGAAGCACGTTGATGCCAATCTGCTCCCCGAAGTCGCCCGTCGCTTCGGTCGCGGGGACCGCCGTTCGGAAGTTCTGGACGACACACGGAGCCGTCGCGCAGCCCGCGATAGCGGCGGTCGTTCCGTTGAGCCCGACGGCGCCTACCGTCTCGGTGCCCGCCCTCGTCGCGCCGGTCATGCCGGCGGTGAGGACAACGAGCTGTTCCGAGCTGATGGCGCCGATGTTCGCGAAACCGCCGGGGGTAGGTGTGTTGGTGATGTTCGAGGATTGACCAGGAGTCAAGGTGGTCACGGTCGTCGCGGCCAGCGCATAGCCTCCAATCATCGCCGCCATCAGCGCCGCCGTCACGATGTAGACCGTCCGATAGTTCCTTCTCCGCTCTGCCATGGGGCCCACCTGAGGGCACTACGGAAATGTGTATGAATGCGTATTTAAACGTATTCTTGTCGACTCCATCCGAGGTCTGTTGCCGGGTCGCCAGATGTCCCGTTCGCGAACCGGTTATACGTCGGGGCGTCATAGTGACCGAACGGCGGCTGAGACCGCGAGACCAGACGGCCCGTCACGGACACTGCCCCGATGGTCATGTGGTCCGGTACCCCTCTCGCCCGACGCCGGGCATCGGTTATACTTGACCAGTCGCCGACCGGCTCGCGGGAGTCGTACAGGTAGGCCTTGCCACAAAGACTAATGCCTGCCCCAACCGTCGACAGGAGGAATTGCCGGGCCGTTACCACGTTGACCAGCGTGGTCACGTCAGCATCCGAGTAGGAACGCGAGAAGAACCCCGTGAGAGTCTCCAATGATCCTCTCCGCACGAACCGCGGGTTGGAACGGTCTCGCACGGGCTCTTGGAGCGGATCGCCCGGACATCCGGGGTTCGAGCGACCGAGGTAAGAGATGAACGCAAACATCCTGTCGCGGCGCGTCCGCGCGGTAGGGTTCGCCATCGTCGTATCGATCATCATGCTGAGCGCGGCCGCGCTCGCCTCGGTGGGAGTGGTGGCCTTTCCGTCGTCGTCGTCCGGAAGTGCGAACGCACTCCCAACGGTGGCGGTCTCATCCGCGAGCTCGGTCACGGACCCCTCGGGTCAGACCCTTACGGTCTCGATCGGCAGTTCCGACGTAGTCGTCGTTCCTTCTACCTCCCCAACCCCTTCCCCAAGCGATCCGAGTGGTTCTGGCCTGGGGGCCGCGAACCAACCCCCTCCGAGCGACCCACCGTTGGCGGCGGGAGTCGTAACACCGACGAATCCAATCATCGACTACGACCAGTTGCCGGCCACATTGACGGCGAACCCGTCCAACGGGACTCCGCCGTACACCTACCAATGGTATTGGTCCACCAGTAACTTGGGGGCGTGCAATTCAGGGACCGCGCTCGGCACTGGGCCGACCCAGGTAACGGGTTCCGAGATCACGAGCACCGGGACGTTCTACTACTGTTACGTGGTGACGGACAGTGCCTCCGCCTCAGCGTCCTCGGCGTGGAACGCAGTGACGGTGAACTCCGTCCTGACCGCGCCTGCCGCGCCCACCGCGAGCGCAACGGTGCTGGACGCCAACCAGGCGTTGACGCTGACGGGAACGATCCCGTCGACCGGAACCCCGACGTATTCCTGGCGGTGGCTCGTGTCGTTGAACGGCGGTGCGTACGCCACCGTGACACACTGTCTGGTGACCAGCGGAGGTGGGGCAACCGGGGGTGCGCTAGAAACGTGCAGCATTCCAGCGAGCACCCTGATCTCGGGTGGGAACTACGCATACGAGCTGAACATATCGGACAGCGCGTCCACTCCGGAAACCCAGGTCTCGCCAGCCTCATCGGCGGTGACCGTGAACTCGGGGCTGACGGCTCCCGCGGCGCCGACGGTGAGCAATGCGAAGCTGGACCTCGACCAAGTGCTGACGGTAACGGGAACGGTCCCGTCGACGGGGACCCCGACCTATTCCTGGCAGTGGCTGGTCTCGGTCAATGGCGGGGGCTACGTCTCCGCGACCCAATGTGCTGTGAACAGCGGCAGCGGGGCGAGCGGCGGCGCGGTAGAGACGTGCAGCATCGCGGGGAACACGCTGACGGCGACGGACACGTACGTGTTCAAGCTGCAGGTCACGGACAGTGCGACATCGCCGGAAACCCAGACCTCGGCGGTGTCCCCGACGGTGACGGCTAAGTCGGCACTGACCGCGCCCGGGGCACCGACACCGAGCCTGACGTCGTTGTCGGCCAGCCAGGCGCTGACAGTGACGGGGACGATCCCATCGACAGGGACATCGAACTATGCCTGGCAGTGGCTGATTTCGGTCAACGGCGGGGGCTACGTCCCCGCGACCCAGTGCGCCCTACCGAGCGGCACCGGGGCGGCCGGAGGTGCGGTGAAGACGTGCGCGATTTCGGGCGACACGCTCAGCGCCAGCACCAATTACAACTTCGAACTGAGGGTGACGGACAGTGCAACGACGGCGGAGACGACGACGTCGCCGGCGTCGACCACCGTGACGACGACCGCGGCGCTCACGGCAGGAATCCCGACCCCGACGTCTCCGAACATCGACAGCGGGCAGTCGGTCACGCTCACGGCGAACCCCTCCGGTGGTTCCGCGCCGTACACCGCCTACGCCTGGTATTCCACAATCTCCTCAGCGACCGCCGCGACTACCTGCGGATCGGGCGGGTGGGGAACTTCGGTTCAGTCAGGCCCCACGGCAACGTACCTGGCCTCCCCCACGACCACCACGTACTACTGCTACGTGGTGACGGACTCCGCCTCCGCCACGGCCCCCTCGACAGCGGCCCAGGTAACGGTAAGCGCGGCGCTAACGGCGCCGGCGGCGCCGACGGTGAGCGCGACGGTGCTGGACGTCAACCAGGCGTTGACGGTGGCGGGAACGATTCCGTCCACGGGAACCTCGACCTATTCCTGGCAGTGGCTGGTCTCGGTCAATGGCGGCTCGTACGTTGCCACGACGCATTGTGCGGTGAATAGTGGCAGTGGAGCGGCCGCCGGCGCGGCAGCAACGTGCACCAATGCGGCGAACACGCTGACCGTCGGCAACACCTACGCTTTCGAGCTACAGGTCACCGACAGCGCCATGTTGCCGGAGGTGGCGATTTCGCCAGCCTCGTCCACAGTGACGGTGAGCTCGGCGCTCACGGCTCCGGCCAAGCCCACCGTGAGCGCGACGGCACTCGACCTGGACCAGGCACTGACCGTGTCCGGGACAATTCCGTCGACGGGCTCTCCGACCTACTCCTGGCAGTGGCTGGTCTCGATCAACGGTGGCGGTTACGGGTCCGCGACACAGTGCGCCGTGAGCAGCGGCAGCGGGGCGACCGGCGGTGCGGTCGAGACGTGCAGCATCGCAGCGAACACGTTGACGGTGACGACGTATGTGTTCAAACTTCAGGTGACGGACGGCGCGACCATGGCGGTAACCCTGGTCTCGGCGGTATCGCTGACCGTGACCGTGAAATCGGCCCTCACGGCCGCCGGGACACCGACGCCGAGCGCGACAGTGTTGGACGTCGATCAAGCATTGACGGTTTCGGGGACGATCCCGTCGACGGGGACAACGACCTACTCCTGGCAGTGGCTAGTCGAGGTGAACGGAGCGGGAGGTTACATCGCTGAGACGCAGTGCACCGTGAACAGCGGGGTTGGGGCGACGGTCGGCACGCCGGAGGCGTGCAGCGTCGCTGCGAGCACGCTGATCGTAGGCGACAGCTACACCTTTGAGTTGCAAGTAACGGACAGCGCGACATCGCCGGAAACGGTGACCTCTTTGCCCTCCTTGGGGGTCTTGGTGAACCCGGCCCTGGTCGCTCCGACGATCTCCGTCTCACCGGCCACGATTGACAACGGTCAATCATCTACACTCTCCACGACCACCTCGTTCAGCGGAGGCACGTCGACCTACACTTGCCAGTGGCTCGAAGAGGCCCCGGGAGGAAGCTATGTCGCTCTCGGCTCGTCGTTCACCGTCGGCTGCACCACGAGCAGCCTACCGACCACTTCGACCGGCGTCCTGTCGACAGTCGGCACCTGGAGCTTCGAGCTGCAGGTGACGGATAGCTCCGGTACGCCGGTGACGGTGACGTCCAATGTTGTCACAGTGCTGGTGAACGCGGCCCTTGCCGCGCCCACGATCTCGGTTTCACCGACATCGATCGATAGCGGCCAGTCCTCGACGCTCTCGACGATCGTGTCGTTCAGTGGGGGCACATCGACCTACAGCTGCCAGTGGCTCGAAGAGGCCCCGGCGGGAAGCTATGTCGCGCTCGGCTCGTCCTTCACGGTCGGTTGCACGGCCGGCAGCCTGCCCACCCTTCCTACGGACACCTTGTCGACGGTCGGTACCTGGAGCTTCGAGCTGCAGGTGACAGATAGCTTCGGTACGCCGGTGACGGCGACCTCCAACGCGGTTACGGTAACAGTCCACTCAGACCCGACAGTAAGTGTGGCGCCCGCCGGACCCCTGGCCTACGACGTAGGGCAGACGGCAGGCACGCTGACGGCTACGATCACCTACACGGGACCGAATGTGGCGTCGGTCGAGTGGTACAGCTCGACCTCTTCCACCTGCAATTTCGGGTCGACCGACACGGGAACGTCGGGGACTGCATTCACACCGAGGACGGTGTCGGCCGGAACGACGTACTACTGTGCCGTGGTCGCGGACAGTGGGGTGGCCGGATACCACTCCGCCTCGAACGTCGTGAAGGTGGTGGTGACGACCGATCCGACGGTGAGTGTGGCGCCTCTTGGGCCCCTGACCTATGACTTGGGACAAACGGCGGGTACCCAGACGGCGACCATCACCTACACGGGGTCCAACACAGTGCTGGTCGAGTGGTACAGTTCGGCCACCTCCTCTTGCAGCGCCTCCTCGACAGACACGGGAAACTCAGGAACGACGTTCTCCCCTAACATCGCATCGGCAGGAACGACGTACTACTGTGCGGTGGTCTCGGATAGCGGGGTAGCGGGCTACACCTCGCCTTCGAACGCGGTGCAGGTAACGGTGAACTCGGCGCTCGTGGCCGGGGCGGTGACCCCGAGCGGGCCGACATATGACGTCGGTCAGACAGCGACCTTGACGTCGCACCCATCGCTGGGGACGTCTCCTTACACTTACCAGTGGTATTCGTCGGCGACCGGGTCAGGGATCTGCAGCGCGGGTACCCTGATCGGAAGTGCGACGAGCAGCACGTATGCAGCCCCGACGGGG